>JGI24158J21664_10003337_pt1 | contig 20071 bp, 16 predicted proteins | sample Ectturendosymbi3_FD_21664 | JGI IMG/M metagenome (IMG submission 21664) | reverse complement strand
GGGGGGGGGGGGGCAACAGATCCATGGTCCCCCAAATTCGTTTTGTGCTTTGAGAGACGGTATCCCAAACAAATTAGTGTTATTCGCATAAAATCAAACATTTTTTCTCCCAAAATTTTTGGTCTGGCTACGCTACTGACCATTGCAGTTAGGATTCAAACACTTTCAGTATATTTGTTTAGGCTAAATTTAGTTTGCTAAGATCACAGCAAGTCATGCAATGTGCGGCCGTCAATGATATGTCATTCAATATGCGGCCCTGGTCAAGATAGTGACATATTTCTTGACTTAGTAAGCCATTTGGGTTGGATATGGCTGGTTTAGGCTTTCACTGTAGTAAAATATCCTATATACTGACAACCTGTCCTTATTTTGATAATCTTGAAGTTGACATTTTTGATGCAGGTGGCCTTCAGTGCCACTATGTCATGTCTGTTACCATTGCAGTGAGAATTCGAACGCTTTAAAAGTAATTAGGTTAAGCTAAATTTAGTTTGCCAAGATCAATGTAAGCTGTTCAGTGTGCGGCCCTCATTAATATGTCGTTCAATGTGCTGCTCAGGGTCAGACAATGACATAACATTTGGCTCAGTAAACCATCTGGGTTGGACATAGCTGGTCTAGTCACATGGAATGGCTTACGCTTGCGTAATTTAATCATTATATGGTGGGCTGTAAGAATGTAAAGTGAACCTGATTGCAGTTTTATGTACATGTGTATGTATAGATTTTTTGCCACTTTGGGCGGCAATGCATGCATGAACACAAGCTCTGCAAGTTCCTCTGTCTTCATATCCTTATCAAGTCAAATGTGTTAAATTGCCATTTCTTGCGTGCAGATTTATCTGGTAGTAACTTGTTTCTTTGTACTAAGTGTGACTGATCAGTTTAACTTATTGCAATAATTTATTAACTTGTTCATCACTGTTCTTACTACAGTGCTCAAAGTGTTGTTTTTAAAAAAGATTGCTATATTTTTGTTTTGTTTATGGCAGTAAGTTAAAGATTGTCATCTTGCCTGGGCGGCTAATAGGCCGTACCAAATTTGGGCGAATGTCTCAGATCTCTACGTAAGTTGGTCAAAAGTTGCAGTTGGCCTCATTATTCACAAAAATGACAAAAAAATTTAATCAATAGTTGTTTGACGCCTGCCTCCTCTATGAGCGTTTCCATGGAAACAACCCAAAAAATAGAAAAATGCAAGATCTCAACAACCAAAAGAGCTAGAACAAAAATTTTTTTTAAATGATCCAGAACTAACATGTTCCTATCTGCATTTGATTTATTTGACTTGCTTATTTTGTATGTTTTTTGAGATATTTAAGATTTCTTGATTCTTTGACGATTTTAGGCCTAAGATTTGGATTTTTGATGCTTACTGGTACTTGTATGAAACTTTTGGAAAAAAAATCTAGTTCAGCATTGTAATCCACAGTGTAATGATCTGCCAGAAGCTTAATGAGTGCATTTTGAAGCACACTGTCATAAAGTTTCTTGGTTATAAATCAACAAAAGATATCCTGCATAAAATGTTTGTATTAAGCAACTTTACACATAGGAATCCTATCACTGAAGCTGACTACTTCATCACTCACATAACAAACAAAAAAAACTAATGCCAAAATCATACAAAATGAGATACCATTGCCAGGTTTAAGTTGATCTGAATAAACATGTAAACAAAAGCATTATAGACTAATCAGCACAATTGGATGGTACATGAAAGACACACGGGCTTAACCTTAGGAAAAACAAAATAACTGCAGTACATTTTCAGAAGTTTGTCAGGTGTGTAGTTAGCAAAAGTAATTGTCAGGTTTCTCTCATCTTTTTATCTATAGTTTCAGAAAAAAATCAAAGTGCTTCCTGACCTATTGAAGATGTTGCTTTGTCACTCTTTAATAAAATGTCACAGTTTCATATAGTGTTTACCATAGCATGCTGACAATGCTCCTTAAATATTCTTGCTACTTCCTTCTTTGTGCAACTTTTCCCGTGTTAAATGTTGTTAGCAGATTAAGGGCATGTTCTGAAGCATCATTGGCAACATTTACGTTCTTCACAAAGACGTAAGCAGTAATGTGACCACTATTTTGTTGTTAAGACTTTGTGTCTGCTTTTGAAAAGCCATGGTCTACGTTCAGGAGCTGAAGTTGTGTCCAGGAATATTTTCCAGCAAGATCAACAAGTGAAACATTCAGTCAGAAGAGGCATCTGTTGCAGAATAATTTTAGTACTTGGCTTGGGGTGATGCAGGAGTGTCTTAGCCATTGCTCACTTTTCACTCAGGGGAACAGAGTCACTAAAAATAACAAGGAGACTGAGCATTGTGACAAGTACCAAATGTGATTGTCAAGTTTCTTTATATAAGTACTAATCAGCCTGCAACAAATTGTGATCTTTTTCAGTATTTTGTGCAGACCCAGGTCTGAGTTTGGTGCAATTGCTGGGTCTGCTGGTTTTTCAGTGTAAATTTGGTACTTGTCACAACACTTAGTCTCCTTGTCATTTTAAGTGACTCTGTTCTTCTGAGTGAAAAGTGTGCAATGGCTAAGGCACTCCTGCATCACCCCAAGCCAAGTAATAAAATTGTTCTGCCACACATTCCTCTTCTGACTGACGATGTTTCACTTGTTGATCTTNCTGGAAAATATTTCCTGGACACTACTTCAGCTCCTGAATGTAGACCATGGATTTTGTACAGGAAACCTAATGTCTTGGCAAAAAGTGGTGATTGTATTACTGCTCACAACTTTGTGAAGAACCTAAATGTTGCCATTGATGGTTCAGAACATGCCTTTAATCTGCTAACAACATTTAACACTGGAAACGTTACACAAAGAAAAAAGTAGCAAGAATATTTAAGGAGCATTGTCAGCATGCTATGGTAAACACTATATGAAACTGCGACAACTTGTTGAAGAGTTACAAAGCAAAATCTTCAAAGGGTTAGGAAGCACTTATATTTTTTTCTGAAACTATATCTAAGGAGATGAGAGAAACCAAACAATTACTTTTGCTAACTATACACCTGACAAACTTCTGAAAATGTACTGCGGTTATTTTTTGTTTTTCCTAAGGTTAAGCCCTTGTGTTTTTCATGGACCATCCCACTGTGCTGATTGTCTATGTTTTTGTTTACATGCTTATTCTGATCAACTAAAACGTGGCAATGATATCTCATTTTGCATGATTTTGGCATTAGTTTTTTTGTTTGTTATGTGAGTGATGAAGTAGTCAGCTTCAGTGATAGCATTCCTATGCGTAACATTGCTTAATACAAACACTTTATACAGGATATCTTTTGTTGATTTATAACAAAGAAACTTTAAGACAGTGTGCTTCAAAATGCACTCATTAAGCTTCTGGCAGATCATTACACTGTGGATTATAATGTTGAACTAGATTTTTTTTTCCAAAAATCTGTACTTAAGTTTCATACAAGTACCAGTAAGCATCAAAAATCCAAATCTTAGGCCTAAAATCGTCAAAGAATCAAGAAATCTTAAATATCTCAAAAAACATAAAATAAGCAAGTCAAATGTATTAAATGCATATAGGAACATGTTAGTTCTGGTTCATTTAAAAAAAAATCTTGCTCTTGCTCTTTTGGTTGTTGAGATCTTGTATTTTTCTATTTTTGGGTTGTTTCCATGGAAGCGCTCATAGAGGAGGCGTCAAACAACAATTGATTCAATTTTTTTGTCATTTTTGTGAATGTGAATTTTTGTGAATGAACTGCAACTTTTGACCAACGTACGCAGATATCTGAGACATTTGCCCAAATTTGGTACGGCCTAGCGGTTACCCTTGGGATTGAGGGGCAGCCCTATCCTATAGCAATGAGCTACCACTTCCCTAAACATTCGTTGGTCCTCGTTAGTGGTAGTTTTTAACCAAATTTTTTATGTTTCTCCTTTTTATATATAAATTAATGACAGATTTGCAATCAACACCTTTTGCTGGAATATGTCGTAGAGGAGTCAAGCCTATTTTGATAAAGTGAACATAGTAGGATTTACTGTGTAATAAAGCAGCTTAATGCTTTCTATTATTTCATCAGATTTTTGGCTGGTTCTGATCAGTGACATGCGCACATTGTGTATGTATCACCATTACATTGTTTCACTTGTATTACCGTATATGTGCCAAAGCATCAAGGGCGGATTTAACCATACTGTTAAACAATTTTCTGACATTAGTGTCGGTCAAGTTGAGTCCGTAGATGGGTATTGTTATTCTTATAGATTCATGAACAGTCTTTGTAATTGTAAACCTTCAAAATTTAATTCCCGTTGCCACCTAAGAGTAGTTTCTTAACAATAGTGATATTTTTGTATTTACAGAAGCCAAATCAGATCTGTTAAGAAGCTATGGTACTGAAATTCAACCTCATTTTCATGCTTTTTTAAGCATTATTGCAAAGTTCAATGAAGTTGATTCAAACACCAAGTTCTTAGCTTGGTCGATATTGAAAAAAGGTTGGGGCATTATCATTCCAATACTTCAAATTGATATTTATCTTAAGCTCATTTCCTCAAATGTGTTCAGTATTCTGTTTTTTTTTAACAACTCCTGGTTCTCCAGAAGGTTTGTGTTCATTGTCATACCGAACGTAGTACATGCAGTTTGGTTGAAAGAAGTAGCCTTGAGAAGTTCTAAAACTAAAATCGAGTTCTGCACCATTTTGTCTAATAACTGTTACTTTCTGAGTGATACATGAAATACTCAAGTTCACCTTTGGGCGGGGATGAATAGCCACAGACTTAGCAAAATACCCAAATGTTTTTTAGCAGTGGTTTAAGACAATGTCCACTATGCTTACTGGAGTGAACTTCGCAGTGCAGGTAAAATTTAGCAAATTAAAGAAGAGGATTGCGTCATGAAAGTCCAGTGACAAAGAGAAAACAGTTCAGATGCAAAACAGCAAAAATTAAAAACAGTGAGCTTAGAGGTCAGTTCCAATAATTAAATCATTGCTTTCGTTATGTAGAGCTCATTGCAAACTGAATATGACTCGCAAAATTGTGTGGTTTGTTCGCCCACTGTGTTGGATGTTTTTATCAAACGTTTTGTGATTCAACTCCATTTAACTTGCATGTTACTAAAGATCATGGGAAATTTTGTTACTTGCATCCAGCGACTGTTATGCTCGTACTGGTTTGGGTTCTCAGGTTTGGAAGCATTTGCAAATAAAGTTGGAAAAGTTCTATCCGAGCAACTGGCTAGTGAAGAAGAACTAGCCAGTAATCTGCGTGGAACATACCTGAACGCCTTGAAGATGTATGTTTATTTGGTTGTCGAAATGATGAAACTGTATCAAACACAAACAAAGAACTCTTCCCTTGTCCTCGCTACCCCCTCCAAGGGAAAAAAAGGAAGAGCAAAGAGTTATACCACTGGCTCTGGTATGTCATGCTGTTAGCAAAACATAGTTTTTGTTGCATCGGACTTTATATTTGATCATATTCTGTTGTGAAATTTTTGATGAAATGATATCTTTTACCGGAAACAAAAACAAATAAAATGTCAGCAACCTTTTTCCCTATTCTCGAAACTAGCATTTTTGTGGTTTGGTTTCGATTTCAAGTTTCCCGAACTCTAGATTTGTTTCTTGCATGTTGTATTGTAGAATTCGACTGGGAAAAGGAATGTCAATGTGGCCTTCAGTTGTTAATGAACATTGTTGACCTTGACATCCATCGACTGTGGGAGGGTCAGATAGTCGAGGACGAGTTCACGAGGTAAGCGAAACAAAAGTTTTGATGATTTCTTTAAGCTTTCCTGCAAACTTAACGTGGCAGAAGGAGCTATCATTTGCGGTGTTTGCTGTAATCTTGACATATTTTCATGCAAGATGTCTACGCTCGTTGCGTGTAAAATTGAGCTTGATTTTTGCTTTGCACGTCATTGTGGCGTAAAATTTGCATTGGTCACTATCAATGCTGTCCACCATGGCGGGGGGGGGGAGCATCACGATATCCATTGCAAAGCACCTAAATTTGGGGATGTGTTTGATCAAATAAGGTTTCTCGGTGAATATTTCTTGAAGATGAGATAAACGTGCCCAGTCGACTGCAAGTATTCAAATAATTTCAAACAAATCAAAAGAGATGGCAATGTAGAAATTTCACCAAGGTTTGCCAGATTTCGCCCACAAGAAAGTAAAATTTGCGTTTAACTTACTTGGAAACGATATTTCCGTGAAAAAATTCAAGCAGCTCACACAGCATCATAACAAAAAAATTCAATCAACACTCAACCTTGGATCCAGCATTTGTTCGATTGTTGGCGAGTCCAACGAGCTTCGGAATTGATCCGCGTTTTTTTTGGAAGCAAATGAACACGCCTTGGTTTTGTTTGAAGCTTTCCAATTAGAAACCGGGTCTTGCCGTTGCTCATGTCGCAGGTTCTTACCATTCCGCGCATCTGTTAACTCTGGTTCTGTTTATTTCGCTGAGACATTTCGGTCATTTGTTCCATAATAGTATTAAAACTCACCGCAACAGCAATCACTAGTCTATATTTTCGGATATTATGACCTGATAGACTTAACTTTTTCGGTCATTTAAAAAAAAATTGGTATATGACTCAGAAACGACCGAAAAAATAAACCCAGCGGAGTACGATTGGTCTGCAAACGTTTGAGGTAAAAGAAGAGCTTGTATTTACGTGTGGCCAAAATTCGAACCAATCAGGTGCTGTACACGTGACAACGTTTGTCCACCGTATGGTTTGGAAGTGGCTTCTCCGTTTATGCAATCGTTGCAGTTGGAAACACTTTTGGCAAAGTTTCCGAGTATAGGCCGCAGCAGATAAACATAGTGTTATTTTTTGACTGTTTGTATGGTTTGGAATTCGAAATCACTGCAGAGACGGGAATTGCACACGACCAATCTGACATAGCAGCGTCCCAAAACATCCAGAATTTGTAGCCTTAGACATTTTGGGATGTTGAAGTGTTGCATCATTTTCATTTCACATCAGTAGGCCTTTACTTTGATGTCGGGGATGTCTGAAGCGTTACTGTGAAAAAAACGCGGAAAGACCTGAATCACTCGGAGATTTTCTTTAGCCAGGTCCTTCTGTTTAAACTTGCTTGTAGACATTTTGTTGACTGTTGAACACTTTATATGTTGAAGTAACTCAGTAGTATTGCTATTAAAGCTTGATCAGCAATCTTTGCTACGTTGTGCTGGAGAATGCCAACAATGTCAAAAACAAATCTTTGAAGACGCTGCTATTCCATCTCCTCGGTTGCCTCATTAAGAAGTAAGAAATACTTTTCTTTTTGACTTAAGAAGCGTTCGACTTGTTTATGTAATTGGTTCTTCATAATTTACTAAAGTATGGCGGCGAAAAAAAAAGCTTTTTATGCAAGGATTGTTCTCTGTGAAGAGTTCTTTGTTGTCTGTTGTCGTCATTCTTTGTTGTCTACTGTCCTCACAAAACTTTTCTTCTTTGCATAGAAAAAACATATTACAGTTAAAATTAATATTTTCGAAAACTCTTACGCATTTCATTAACTTTTGGTTTCAGCCTTCATCTATCCTTATTATTCCTTCAGATATAACCAGTCGTTGAGTGCCACTCTAAAGCTTCTGCAGCTGCTGCAACATTTCGAGCATACTGCTGCTCCTCTGTCTGAAGCCGTCGGTCTCTGGGTTGGAACTTACAAATGCAAAACCCTCGTTTCTGAGCTGATCAGGTATCGCATGTGAAGCTTCAATCAGTGTGGGGGTTCCCCCGACTTGTTTTAGGAAAGGTTAAAGTTCACGGAAAGAAAAACTAACGTTTCCGCGTTCTTGCAACTACTGCAGGTTTTTTAAGGAAAATGTTAGGTACCCGGTATGGACCAGTAGAGACCCGAGTTTCTTCTCTGATTCTAGGGACCCGAATCGGGTCCCTAAAACCACGTTCTACTGTATTAACCACCTGGGTGTTGAAATCGGACAATTGCCGTACGTGTTGTTCTTTTATCCATGTGTTGTCGCCGCGCTTCACAAGGTTTGCCTTCTTGATATTTGCAGAGAACTGAGCCAGATACCCGAACGCGAGTTGACTCGGGACAGTGCGAGTACGAAGACGATTTGCACTTTCATACTCGAATTATCAAAAGTCCTCCCAACCGAACTTCTCGCCAACATCAGCCTGTTGCTGCCTCGAATGGACGAAGAGGTAAAAACTTCTTCGCTGAAGAAAAGAAGTACCTGCCTGTATTAAATCTGGAATGTTTTGTTGTTTTGGGATTGTCTAGCAAACTGTTTTTTTTTCACTGAGACATTTCGGTCATTTTTACCATAGTAGTATTGAAACTCGTACATTAGTCAGTAGCCTGTATTTCCGACCGAATTGACTTAATTCATTCGGTCATTTAAAAAAAAACATCGCTCTGTGACCGAAACAAACTTAGCTGGCAAGCAATTGTTTTACAACTTGTTGAACTGCAGACCATGCTTTACCCGAGTGCACGAGTTATGGCTGAAAAAAATTGAATAACGCGAGTCATTTGTCCACGTTTCCCTATTTCACACAGTAGTTGGCTTAGTCTCGTCCTCCAGTGTTGCCCTGAGGAAAATGCTAAATTTGGTTTCGTGAAAAAAAGTTCATATTTAATTCCAGTCCTACTCGATGAGGAACAGTGTTCTTGGCGTGATGGGTGAGATCCTCGTGCAATGCTTGAGAGGAGAAGGACTTGACAGCAAGTCGAGGTCGACCAGGTAGGTTTAGATTGAACATGTGACGTATATCTTGAGGTCTGGTGCAATTGCTGGCCGGTTTAAGCGTTTCTGCTTCTGGTAACTATTTAATACGACCTGTTTGTTGTTGTTTATGTCAAGGGTCTGCACGCTTTCTTGTTCGAAGGCCTCATAAGCTATTACACAGTCGTTCGAGGATAGTACATCTTAACGTAATGTGATTATTTCGGGTTATGTTACATTGTACCAAATCAATAAGTTATTCGTAGATCTGTTATTTTTTCGTTATTGACAAAACGTTCTCGCCCGCCGGATTTGGCCCGCGGGCCGTAGTTTGGAGACCCCTGGTCTGTGCATTAGTTTACTTTCAAATCACATCGGCAAGTTTTAGATGTTCATTTCTGTGTCTTGTTTGATAAACTGATGGGCGGCTTGTACTGGTTTTGCTTCACTCCCCAAAAGCGCACTTTTCCTGCGTGCGAGATAATTCATTTATCTTTTTAGTTCTTGACCAAGTGACGTGTTGTTGTTTATATATGGCAGAGACCAGTTCCTTGATATTCTGTACGACCACGCGAACTTGGATGTCAATTCCTTTGTCCGATCAAAAGCCGTTCAAATTTATTTAAATCTCGTCGAGAAGCAGTGTTTGCCGATCCGAAGGTGAGTACTACCTGGACCTAAATCAACCCGAGTTACCCGTAAAACCCTATTTCGTTGTTGTGTCATAATCGCCAAGTCGCTATCAATTAAAGATTGCTGCCAAGGTGCAAATAAAGAAGCACCCAACTGAATATTTCCGTGAAAGCACGTCTTTCACGTCTGTCTGGTTTAATGTTGCAAAGTGTCTGCTTCCCCAAACGTCATCTTGAAGTCCTGCACGTTTATCGTGATCTCATGTTCAACGTATAGTCAGATATGTGCATGTTGATAAAGTAAGAAGTCAATGCCAGGTGCCCAGACATTGTTGAATTGTCCGTCCGGCTGCTACTGGACAAGAGCAACCTCGTACGAAAGTTCACAGTGCAACTTCTTGAAGCCCTCCTGAGATGGAATCCATTCTCTGCTACGGTGAGCGGTCGTATGCTTGGATGTCACCGGCATTTTTGCAAACTTTGAGACGGTTCAAAGCCTTGCATCGTTGTACTCGTCACCACATCGTCATCGTATGCGTCACCACATCGTGTAGTTTTGTTGGCTGGTTTGACGCCGCAAATACGTCATGGCGTCGTGAACGAATGACGCAGATGAGCTTTTCAAGCTCTGGCGAACAACTTTGACAGCTATTTTGATTTCGTAAATAAGCAACGTCACGTACCTTCCATGCCTGAGGGATGACGCGTTAGAAAGAAAAAAGTTATCCATTGAGTCGCCGCAAAATCACTTTATTTCAAGGTAAACAGTTGCCAAAAAATCTGTGAAATAATTACTGAAAGGCCAAAGACAGAACAAGTCCCACAATATTGCCCGGATTGAGTTTGCCAATGGCCGCAATTTTGCTACTTTTCGTGATGCGCCCGCCCCACGCAATAGCAGCTTTGAACAGGACAAGCGTAGCAGTGACGTCACAGACACACGTTATGCACACACGGAAAGTTCGTTACCAAAGCCCGGATGCGAGATATTTACCGAATGTTATGTTGAAATCGCGTTTTTCTGTTTGGGATGGTTTAGAAACCAACAATGCCCCGTTAGGATTTATGACAAAAGATGATTTTGCAAAGTCCGAAAAAAAGTTTCTAAATGGGAAAAAAACATATCACACAAACTGTGTTCAATGCCAGTAACGAAGATGTGTGTTGGGTTTCCATGGTGACATGTTGCTTGTTGTCAACACAACCACGTTTAAAATGACCAAAACTGACCAATGGAAAAGAANTGCATGTTGACGAAAACNGTGCGAAGTGAACGAAGTCTCGTCACGACCCATATATAAAGGTGCCTGGGGTAGGCAGGGGGCAAAATACAACCCCTGGGCCCCAGGCCTTCATTGGTAGTTAATAAACCTTTGTTTCTAAAAATTTCAATTCTTCGTTATTGGTGGTTCCCGTTGCGACCCCAAGTAAAAGTATTGCAGTCAAATAATTTCTTTTAACTAGGAAGTTGCATTTTTGGCGCAGTTCTTGATGTTTATGATCGTATTTCAACTATTTTTTGTCTTAGCTGCCTATTCAAGTTCTTCAAGATGGTCTGGAAGAGGCCAGAAGAAAACTCGTTGAAATGCAGGCCAGTGCAGGTGGGTCCCGTGGTCCTGTGTTGCTTACACCAGGGGGCCCGCAAATACTTTTTGGTGCGGACCGAAAAATATTTTCAAAAACTCGCGACCCGAGCATTTCATGAGCATATAATTTTGTAGAAGATGTATTACAATTTCATATCAAGTTCAGGACTACTATTGGGAGTAGCAATTTTCTTGCACAAAATTGGGTGAAACTTAGCACATAAAGCAGTTGCATTTATTCTGTCCAGTGCGAATGGCAAGTTCAAAATGTAAACTTAAATTCTTTCGCGACACAGAATGGAAAGCCTCTGAATATTAATTATCGCCAAATACAATCAACTCAACTCTCGACAAGCTATTTGCGGACACCGGTTTAGAACCTTGCCGTGCACTGTGTAGGTCTGTAATTACGTTAAGTGTGTTGAAGCTAACTTGTTGTTTCAGACAGGACGGTTCTGAGAGCAATGTCGCAAAATTTGAAAGGAATACTCCAAATTTTTCGCCCACTCTGCACTAAAAACCTCAAGCACTGGCGCTGCCTCCCACAGACATAAGAAACGTGGGCAAACTAGGGTTGGTAGCCGACGAATTGAAATAAAGTTGCCGAGTTGCTATATTCATTCTCGCACCCTCTTTTTCTCTGGGGAGGGTCGCAAGAGGCAGCAGTCCTCGGAGAACTCAAAAACACCTCACGGCCAACAGCAATCTCAGATAGTCCTGCTGGCTGCACACCAAGGTACAACAGCGACCTCTTGCGGATTTCCTGTCAGCGTCATTTGTCGAACTGAAATTTTACGGGTCACTGCTTCAGTAAAATCAGTTCTGGCCAGAACTTCGGTGGCGTGACCTTTCCTAGCTCTCATGACCCGGAAAGTGGTTCGTCGCGGAGGCTTGATTTCCCTCAGGTTATTTTCACACTGGTCCATGACATTTGCGCTTCAGTGTTTCCAGTCGCTGTTTACAGCCCCGCAAGAGCTGGAGGAGGAGCGGGAGGAAGGTTCGGATAAAAATGATGCTGAGAGCGACATGGCCACCGAGGAGGAGGAAAAGGCTGGTGATGACGGTGGAGGGGGAGTGGCTGAGAATGAGGCGCCGGTTAATGAAGAGACCGAGAAACAGAAGGTTCGTTTTCTCTCGTACTGCTTGTTGCTGCGCACAACGAATATTGTGCAATCTGTGGTTTTTGGAAGACCCGAATTTTGCTACTGTTGTTTCGAACGGTCGATATATCGTGTCTGAAAATATACACCGGCTGAAAATCGAGACTTCATTGATGGAGCCTGGAGTCGATTTTTTCGAATATCAGCCTCGCAAGCTCGTTGTCTTAAGGCTTTGGATTCTCCAAATAAAGCAATATATTTTCTGTTTGCGGTTTCACCAGGTAAGAAGAAGCCAAAGCAAGTGGAAAAATGACAGAAATGGGAAAAATATCAGCTTGGAAATGGTGTTGACAATTCATTTTTGAATTTTAGGAAATTTTTGGCAAAACCACAAATCTTCAAGTCTCGTTTAACTAGTTCTCGATTGAACTACATCACTAGTAATGAACATAAGCGCGTTTTCTTTTAATCGGAGCATCAGAACCAACCGCTGTAACTTAAATATCTGCAGAGCATCATAACCTACCTGTCCGAGTCGGTTCGTTTCGTGGAACGGTTTCACGAGGCAGTGCCGGTGATGTGTCAACTCCTCCGCTCCAAGACGAGCACAGATGTGTTGGAGGCGATCAACTTCTTCACCGCAGCCTGGGAATTCCGACTCAGCTTCGCTGTGAAAGGTGATAGGCTTCAGCTCGGCTGCTCTTTCATACGCTTAACTCGTCGTCGGGTAACTGCGGGTTTGGTGGAACTCGAGATTTGATTACGTTTATCCGGGGCACGTCACGTCCGGTAAAACTGTTTTTGACACCCCATGCAGCGACTTTGGTTCATTTTCACAACGATTTGTGTGTGCGCAGCGAACCAGGATTTAAGCGCAGCGCCCCCTGCCGGCAGGTCTTAGGCGGGAAGTTTTGTTTGAACGAAAACAAAGTGACGAACGTTTCCCATCCGTGTTTGTCGACGTAACAATGCAGGGCGTGGCTCTCCACTGCAGGAAATCGACCTTCCGGTGTCGCATCTACAACGAAAACCTGTTGCACTGTCAATCGAAGTGAATAAATGACCGACTGTCCACGTCACCAACCGCAGCGTTTCCCGCCAGTTGGTTGCGAGCTGCGCCAGCCTCATTGCACAGCACTGACTAGAAGCGAGTAGCCTGGGTTTGAAGAGACTATAGCAGAGAAACGCATCGGGCAACCAGGTGACGTCGGTCGTGACAGAAAAACACCAGGTGTCTCCTTCGAGCCTCAGGAGACCCGAATCTTGTATAATGGCCTTACAGGCACATTTGAAAAAAAGCTGGTATACTACCATTTGATTTGTCGCCGAAAGTTTTGGCAAAGTCATAAAAAAGCAGATTCTTTACGTCAGGGTGGCCCAAGGCTACAAGCATGAGGGGCAACATTATGGTTTGACGGAAAATTTGCGGGCCGCAATGGGAACTCCATTGCTAGACTGGCCTGCTGTTCTAATAGACCTAATTTTGCTGCTCGCCTAACGCAATTTTTTATTCTAGGGTAATTTTTAAGTTTTCTGTGTGTTTGTTTGCGACTCAAAATAGAAATTTTCTGCAAGAAAAAGATGCACGACACACCAAAAAAATAACAAAAAAATGTTTTGTTTCTTAGTTTTGGTTATGAAGTCAACGACCCCTTTAATTTCCGTAGTCGGCAGACGCAAGCAGGCTTCATCAGCCATTCTATTTCGCGTGTTGCTTTTCAATCGCGTCATAATTGAGAAAGCATTTTGGCAAACTACGAACATAAAGCACATCTTCAGTGCAAAGTGTCTTAAGCGGGAACAATTCCCGGTTGCCCCCGTGGTTGCCTGGTTACCCTTCAATTATTTTAAAATTGCTTATACCTACAATTTCCGTGGTATTTCCCGTACGTCTTCTCGTGTTTGGTGCTGTAATCCTTCTTTAAATAAAAACTCTTTCGGAACGGATATTATTTGCAACCTCACAAGACGCTGGTTTGCCACTGTTATTGGCGAAGCCCAGTTAGAATTGAACTTTCTGTTTTCCTCCGACACTTCTCTTTTGACGCTCATTTCTTGCTGTACTTCACTGAATATGACTTCATTGCTTCCACAATACACATCTTCTAATCTAACTCGAAAATTAATTACAGAGTCTATGCTTGCAACAAAGATAAAAAACAAACGCATGCCTTGTGGTCAAAGAGTGCTGCAGCGTTAGCCTAACGTAGAGCTTAGCTATTGTAACGCCATAAGTTGCAAAAATATATTGTTACCCCCTAACAGTTACATATTGAATCGACGTGTACTTCAATGATGTGTGGCTTGCAAGGACTGTGTGGTTTAATACCATGTATTAATGGCTCGTGCAACGATGACAGAAAGCGTTCGTGGGCTGCACAGTAACTGTCCGCGGGCGCATGCCAGTGCTTGGGCAACGCTGACCCACGTTATTGTAAAGTGCGCTTAGTTTGAAAACAAATCCTCGGGTCTTAGATTCCCATAATACCATTAAATCAGAACTTAAGGTTTTGGCTGTTTTTTTGGTCAAAAAAAGGTTGCTGTTCACAGACTCATTTCATGTCCCCCCTTTGATTACCACTCACTCTCTCACTTATGGCCACTCAGGTATCGCCGAGATGCTTGACCAAATATGGAACGAAGATCAGAAGATACGAGACGCTGTGGTCCACGCTTACAAAGAACTCTACTTCAAGCAAACGTCGAGCAGTTCCAGGTACATTTGTTCCGGTGATGGTGGTTGCAACGGGACGCCGAAAAGTCCCCAACAGTGTTGCAAGCACTTTCTTCAGTGCAGCACATTCAGTGCAGCGCAAATGAAATGAAACTGTTCGAACCACGGTTTTCGTAACAGGTTTATGTTGATTTATTCCACGAGACTGTTGCTAATATTGCAAAGCATAATCTTGCTGAGAAGTTCGTGTGTCTCACTCCACGCAGGAAGTGACTTTAATATGAGTTTTAGAATCTAGAACTAAGAATGATTTCGCTGTTTGTTCTTCGCTCACTTTGTTAAGCACTCCTTTTGTAGAATTAAAAGTAGGTTTTTAAATAATCAACGGGTTGTATCTTTTTACTGATTCAGTTGCACCTTTCTTAGTAGTTGCCTTAACCGTCAACTGCAGCTGATGTGTAGAAGCTGCTGTGGGAGGAAACACATCAAATGCATAACTTCAATTCATCGTATGCATGGATTTTTATACATTTAGACAGGGCTCTTTAAAGGTTTTACCTTGCTGACCACAAAGACGTTTTATAAGACCGCAACTATTTCGTCACAATACAGAGTTGGTCACAAAGCGAAGCTTTAGTGCAGTGGTTCCCAACCTTTTTGATGCACTCCTCCCTTGGCCCATTTTAGAACTTTTCATTCCTCCCCTATTGCACAATTTCAGCAGGGGGGCTGAAAAGGTTCAAACGTAATTTTTGCGATGGCTCAGATCGCACGTTGTGGGTTGAAGTATAATCCTAGTGGCGTTGTTGCGTCCTTTCAATACGTCATTATTGTACGATAATTAGTTCTGCTTGGTGGATTCAAACAAACAAGCAGCAAATTTAACTGGGGAGAGCCAAAGAATCGATCAGAAAACTTGGATTGCACTTGAACATCTAATTAAGCAGGTATCATTAATGATATAATATTCCGATAGAAAGCGCCAGTGTTTATTTCGTGACAGAAAGATAAAAATGATAACAAAAGTACAATCAAAACACATTGAAATGCACCCGTAATAAAGAAGTTTCAAATATCAATTTAGTTCAACTTTCGACTCGATCAATGCGAAATTTGTTCTTGTTTTTCAACGGAAAGTAGTTGGATACAGAGTATGGTTGCTGCAAAAACCAAACTGCGTTTATGAATAATCATTAGTGAAGGAGTCTCGAGACTTGGTTTCGTTCTCGAGATCCATTTTTGCGAGTCTCGGTTTCGAAGGTTTCAGGTCTCGTGTTGGTCTCAAAGGCTGCAGGTCTAGAAACTTTCAATATTGCATAGAAATGGTATAGTAAAATTTATATAACCCAACAGCTTTGGTTTGTTGTATTTGCAAGTAAGAAACAACCAAAACGGTCGGAAAAATGCCCGAAATTTGAAAAAAAAATTCGACTTAGAAGTGATGACGACATTTTAAAAAAATTCAGCAAAATGCACAAATTTTGAAGTCTCGGGATTTTTGATGAAGTCTTTGGTCTCGAAGCTTTAACCAGGTCTCGATCTTGAAGGTAGCGGTTGTGGCAACATCACTGATCATCATATTTTTGTATTTTCGAACTGATGTTACAACATACTGTTATAGTGGCTTAAAAGTTAAGGGTGAAATTTGCACAAGACAAATAATGTGATTGACTAAAAATTTAATTTCATTACACGCATCTTCTCAAGAAACTCTAACAACCGAACCCCAACCAAAACATAAGGAGACCCGCAAACACTGAGGTGAACGACGTACTGGACTTACTTCAAGAATGTGCTTTGACAAGATCAGGGCTGCGGAGCTGTCGTAAAAATGACACAGCTCGGCTCCGGAGCTCCGCTGTTGATGAAAGTGGCTCCGGCTCTAGCTCCGGAGCTGTGGGTTTTCACTGAAAGTGGCCCCGGCTCTAGCTCCGGAGCTGTGGGTTTTCACTGAAAGTGGCCCCGGCTGTAGCTCCGGAGCTGTGGGTTTTCACTGAAAGTGGCTCCGGCTCTAGCTCCGGAGCTGTGGGTTTTCACTCTTCTTTTTTTTCATGGCTCTGGATCCAGCTCCGGCTTCTGTTCGTTTTCACACATTAATGTTTTCAATTGTCTTGGTGTGCCTCAAGTTGAACGGAAAATGAAATATATGAAGTAGGCTACACAAAACCAAGAGAATGTACCAAACATTTTTAGTAATTTAAAGTTGGATTTTTTTGGAAGCAGCGTTCTTACCATGAGGAAGCCAGCGAAAAAACAACAATCACAGGTTTTGACGATTCAGAGAACAGTTGCTAGCAGAAACGTGACTCGAAGATAGTGGTAATATAAACAATTTCTGGAAAGACACTTGCTGGTTTTGCCGTCAATGCCTGAGGACCTTTTGTTATTTCCTACGACAGAATCAAGAAGATTGCTGTTTGGAAAACTACATTTGTGTCCGAGCATTTAGAAACAGACCAGTTTCAACTGACCAAGGGTTTTTCACTCGTTGCATGCTTTGCCTGCTGTAGTCTTGGCACTTCCAGCTAACAGCGCTGCCCGGGGAAACCATGCAATAAGCGTAATACACAAAGTCGATTACCTCTCTCATGTGTTCTTTCTAACATAAACACATTTTCATTAACACAAATGCGAAAATGTGTTTGAAAGCCCTTTGTTCAAAGAAATAGTTGTTCAAAGAAATAGTATGACTTCTAGCAAGACATTCACCTTTGACTTTTAAAACAGATGAAAACTTCTGATTTCTTATCTTTCGCTCTATAAGCAGTGATGAATCACAAAGTAAAGCACATTTTAACCGGCCTAAGACTGGTTACTGTGCTAAAAACATAGAATTTTTTCCACAGATGAAAACTTCACACATTTGTTTACATTGCTTTTTTATACCCTCCTGATAATGTACTGCTGTGCCAAGCAATGCTAGTTCACTACCAATCAGTTATAACTTTCATGTTATGCTACTGCTGCTTGTTATCAGTTATTACCAGTAGCCTAACTACTGAAAGCAGGAAAGAGTCTGCAAGAATATTTGATCTGCGAATATATTCTTTCTCACCTGCCTCTTACCTTTCACAGTGTAGCTTATGTTCGGGTTCGTAGGCTAGTAATAACTACAATTGGGACAATGGTCTTTATTGATGACAACAACCTGAATAATAAAAGTGGGACGAAAACCATTTGTTGTCAAATAATGGCACTAAAGTTTGTCAACATATACACGTGCTAGTCCACTAAATAACTTACAAATATAAAGTGATATGACTCATTGCAAGAGCCAATGTCAATTTTAAAAAAGTAGGCTACAACACTTACAATGAATTGGTAACTTCACTATACAGTGGAAATTCCTTCCTTGAACTCATGAAATTCTTCGCCCGTTGGGAACCACTGCTTTAGTGTGTATGGTTGTGCAATGAGGATCTACCGCATTTTGAGAGACCGAAACTGTGTCTCAAAACACTTTAAAGAAACACTACATGTATTGATAACATAGTTCCTTTCCTGTTTCTTGCAGTTCAACCCTTCCCGGTCACGTGGCTGATAACATGATTCTATTGGTCGCCAGCTCATCGGGCAGTCGTCTGCAGGCCGTCCAAGCTCTGATTGGTCAGATGCAGAAGTCAGGTGACCTGCCATCCTCGGTAACTCAGGTACATTGAGGTTAAACTGATTCTGAAAATGCTGTGAGAGCGTGTACAATATTTCTCGTTTCAACACGTGTCTGGCTTTGATACAAGTTATGCATGCTTGGATTCGATTCATGCGTTGAATGTCATCTATTTTTTTTTCAGTCATAGACCGAAACGTTTTTGAAGTGACCGAAAAAAATTAAGTCATTTCGGTCAGAAAGTTTGAAAATTTAGGCTAAAAAACACTGTTATGGTGAGTTTTAATACAACAGTGAGACAAATGACCGAAACGTTTCAGTGAAAAAAAACTCAGAATGTCATANGTNTCAGTGNANNNNAACTCAGAATGTCATACGTGCGTGGATTCGATTCGCAGATTNTGTGGAACCGCTTCGTNGAACCGCCGTCGACTCTGACGATGGAGAAAGGCATCTCGGAGCTGAAGCAGCAGAAAGTGATCGCGCAGCTTCTNGCCATGATCGCGCAGTAAGTTTGATTTGGAGGAGGAGGGTTAATGCAGGGTGATGATTTTNTTTGGAGGAGTCGACAGGGACTGATGAACTTATTTGTCGTGGTAATCTACAGGGTTGCCAGATATTTTACACAGCTCATGGCCACAATCATAATAAACATGGCTGTTTTTCAAAGAGTTATGGCCAAAAATACAAAATGTCTTAAATACGGCAATTTACGTAGGCGTAGTGGATTGTATTGTATTGTGTGGCGTCTTCACTCCCACACGCAAGGCGCTAGACTTTAAGCATGCATCGCAGTAACAAGGAATACACAAATACATGAAGGAAGACGAGGATATATACATGGCGGTGGTAGAGAGTATACGCTTGGTGGCGCACATACAGTTACTTTGATGAAACACAAGCGTATAAGACACATGCATGAATGACGCCACCATGATTATTATAATGTAGTAACTGCGCTGGCCTCCAAGTACATCGATTTATAAAATGCATGAGGGAATAGGAGGCTGCGAAGGACCAGGGGTCACCTAGCTTGGCTGCAAACCTCCCAAGGACGAAGCTACTCATAGTGTAAAGGGAACAGTTTATAGCAGTAAGTAGAAGTCGTTTGCTCTGAGTATAAGAGTATAAAGTTTAATATGCGGTTTTGCGGTAAATTGAAATAAATGTATAGCAGGCAAGACATCTTTTGGGGGCGGACTGCTTTTTGCCCGAAAAATATTGTCTTGCCAAGGAAGCAAGCTTGGACCCAGGAACAGCAACTTCTGCCGTGCAATTTAAATTGCACGTTAAAACTTGTCCTTCTCTATCTTACTTAAACTCCCAACCATATATTAACACTATTGTAAATGAATGCTTACAAAGCTGACCCATTTGTGTCGAACAGTGTGAGATTGACTTTTCACTCCAACATAAGCATTCTCTTGGTCTTGTGCTCCAAATATACGAACACGACATCTTTCTTTTGGGCGAGTTGTTGAAACCACAGCATGACCGCACTAGACCTTATGGGCAGGTGTTGAGCAGACATTCGATTGTCTCATCGTCCAGAACCGTCAGGCCATGCAGTCCATGAGGAGGTCGATGGATTGGACATTGGAGGACAACATGGTCGACGGTTTGTTTATCTGCGCCACACTCACAGGGCGCAGAGGAGGCCATACCCCATTTGTACAAGCAGGAGTGGAAACGCCTGACAGCGGTGCGGAGGTGGTTTAGCCGGACCCAGGCTCTTCTTGGAAGGGTAATTCCAGGGGGGTGCCGGTGTCG
>JGI24158J21664_10003335_pt1 | contig 20072 bp, 10 predicted proteins | sample Ectturendosymbi3_FD_21664 | JGI IMG/M metagenome (IMG submission 21664) | reverse complement strand
GTTTTACCTTCTTTTCAAACTTTCCTCGGTGTTTTAGTTTTCTAAACGGTAATCGCTGAACGAAATCTGGCCAAAAATAAATTCACCTAAAACCTTGCTCCTTGCAAATTTTATCTTAGTTAGTTTCAGCTAAGTTTCTACCCTGGCTCAAATCTCTATACGCAGTGTTTCCCAAACTGTGCGCCGCGGCACACTGGTGTGCCGCCGAAGAGGCTGAAGCGTGCCGCAAAAGTTTTATGTTTTGACAAAACCTCATGCTGTAAATCTTGTGAAAAGTAGGTTTTCGCAAGGTTGGTGAAAAGTAGGTTTCGATTTCATAAAGTATGTGTGCCGCAGCCAAATTCAGAATGCATTAGTGTGCCGTAACATAAAAACGTTTGAAAAGCGCTGCTCTATAGCAAGGGTGGCCAGTAAGTCGATCGCGATCGACCGGTCGATTGTCGAGTGTCAGTTGGTCGATCCCGCCTGATTTGCCATGAATTGACAGATACCTCTAAAGAACACTTTCAATGTATATTCCAGGGAGTACATAAAAATAATCCATGGATTGGTTGGTCACGTACATTTTTAGTACCTCTTGCGATGGTTGACCAATGACCATGGGCTAGCAAGGTAGATGCCGCGAAGGTGTTGTGATATGTTATCATATTATTGCGTAACAATCATGATTTCGGCGTAACAGACACTTTGCCTTCTATCTGTGCATCACTTACTGAGGCCATGGTACACTGTATTTGCACGTGCGATGCTCAACTTCGGCATTTTGTACTTGAGACTTATTACCGACCGGTCGATCGCGAGTTATCAGTTAACAAGAATTTTTCTGGTCGATCCCAGTCGAGGACAAGTTGGCCACCCATTCTCTATTGTTACGCTGAAACTGGTGAAAAGAAGCCTGCATAAGAGCAATTTAATTAAGCTATTCACTCAGTAGAGGCACATTGTTCACACTAACAGTCTCACACTAACAATGGAGTTTTCAAATTTGCGGAAGCATTGCTACATATTCACCCATGCTTTTTTCACACAGTACAAAACTACGTGCCATTCCACTACCAGTAGTCAATGCAGGGGCGGATCCAGAGGGTGGCGATCTCCCCCTTAAAACCTATGAAAGTAACGGTATTCACCAGGATTTTTGCAATTCGGAAAACAGCATTCGCGATATACGGTCATTTTGTCTTCTATAGTTTTGTAAAAGTAGTATTATGAAGGACACTTCAACCCTCTTACAGTAGGGAAGCCGTTATGAGACTTGACTACCAAATATTACTGAAATCTTCCCCCCTAAGCTTACCGGGCCGGATCCGCCCTTGAATCAATGTTTTGGTGCATTACCTGTCAAGACGTTTGCGTTCAACAGTCACATGTGGTGAAACTCCTTCCACAAATATTTGAAGTGAAGCTTTGAAGATATGTTGCCATGTTATTGTTACACAATAAAGACCAACAATAAAAAATCCGCTTGCCAGTTTCGCAACCTGCCTCTGCTGGAAAAAGAGTGGACTTGAGGGAACTGCAAGCTCATCACTGCATGCATGACACCAGCAGAGTAAACCTGGCTCTTTTGCAGTGTGAGTGTCATACCGGCAATTAAACTCTCAGTGCAAGAAGTAAATCAATCCATCGATATTAAGCTTATGATTTCAGGTTTTCTAAAACACTTTGTTTCTTAGACCCAATTTCCAGGGGTGGCAAATGTCCGTTCCCCCCCCGGGGACGCCCATGCGTGCTAGATACCAAATATATATATTTTCATGCACCGCTTGAAAATATATTGAAAAATACATTCATGCAAATGTTATTCTGTCGTAAAATTTCATCACTACTGACGTGTACCTCCAAACACGTTGAAATTTTTTGTTGCAAAGGATGGAGTCACATTGTATTTGTAGAGCGGTGTCCATCACATTACAGCTTTAAACTGCAATGAAAAGTAGACTTGCACGTTTGATTTGACGTTGTTTTCTAATTTTGTGTGACATATTTTACGTGAAGTTTTGCCTCTCAAAATTTAGTGAACAATGCTTTTTTTTATTTCGCCAGGTCGATCTAGGAATCAAAAATATCACTGTCGCAACCATGCCACCAACGTTCCCAGTCCTGCCGTCAACCCCTCCACTGCCTACAAGAACGAAATTGACGACGACCACACCAATAGTAAAGACGATCATTGTAACCAGCATCAAAATCGTGACAAGTAAGAACTCGTGCATTGATCCCAATTTATACTGTGAGAAGAAAGCTCAAAAGCGAAGGTTACCCCATGTGATAAATTTCTTTTGTATTAGAAGATTCCGTAACTTATGCAAGTCTTAACCAATGTTCCGTCTGAGATGCGCAATGCCACCAGACCACTCGCGCAGTGAAATTCTCGGGCACTTGCAACTGCAACATTCCAAATTTTATATCATATGTATACCTTATAGCCTTGTAACGCTTGGAATGTTTCACTCNTTGTGTGTCTAAATAGCTGCGTAATTGCATGTGCACTAGAACANACATTTCCTCAGTGTAAAATTTTCATAGANGGAACACTGGTGAAAACCGTTTCCGACTTTTTTCGAAACAAGCCCAGAGTGACTNCATTGCGAACAAGGTTGTTANCATAAGCGNACGGCATGGGGATGCAGGGGATGCGGTCACATACCCAACGCTGAAAAATTGACCATTATTCGGGCAAAAAATCTCAAAAAATTTGAGCAAAATATACAGCTACATTCACATGTAAGTGAGGTGGTGTCTATTTTCCCAACTAAGGCAAAATAATAGCCAACCCATGGCCAAATCAACGGCGAAGTAAAGGCCAAAACAGCAAAACAATCTGAGACTATTTTGCCATTCTTTTTGCTTCCGATGATAAAATAGAAACTGCCCTTGAATGAATTGGAACCATGTGGTAATTGCAACAGCTGTTATCAAATTTGGGCCAACTAAAAACCTTCATTCAAGTTTTGGGTAAATTTGGAAACATCTGCGTGAATTAGGAGCATTTGGGTATGGTCCAACAGCTTCAATTGAATTTAGGCAAATGAGAAAAGTTTCATTCAAATTTAGGTGAAAATAAAAACATTCAGTTGTATTGGAAACATTTGGGTGAAGTCCATCAGTCAAATCACTTTTGCCAATTTGCAACTGCTTCATTCAGTTATGAGTAACTTCAAACAGTCTTGTTTAAAGCTGGGCTGTATAGAATAACTCAATTGACCATTAGTACATTTAGAAATGTCTGGGTGAACTATAAGAGCTTAAGTCAAATTTGAATGAAATCAGAATGATTTGAGTAAATTTTAACAAACTCAATGAAATTTGAGCAATATGGGACAACTTCATTCAATTTTGATTGAAGTTAGAAATATTTCCATAAATTGGAAAAGTTTGGGTAAATTCCAACAGACTAAATTAACTCTGGCCAAACGGCAATAGCTCCATTCAAATTTGGGCAAAGTGGAACATTTCATTCAATGTAGGGTGACTTAACACAGCTTCATGCAGTTTTGGGAAACTTCAAACAGCTTTGTTCCCATTTGGGTAGTAAACAACGGCTTCAATTAAATTTGCATAGAATTAGAAACATTTGGGCAAATTTCAACACTCTCAATCAAATTTGGGTAATTGAACAACTTCATTCAAACATGGGTGCAATTGGAACCATCTGGGCAAATTGGAAGGGTTTCATTCAGATTTGCATATATTATAAATATTTGGGCAAATTACAACAGTCAAAACAAACTTGGGCCAATTGAGACAACCTCATTTAGAGTTAAAAACATTTCACAATTTGGAACATGTAGTCGTAACCCGCCATTCCAACTAACCCTAGTTTTTGTAAACCTCAAATTGTTGATGCTGTAAAGTGTAGGCCTACAACTAAAATGTAGCTGTAGTTGCAAAATGTTTTATGATAGTGTTATCAATGTGGTGTAGCTGTGATATAATACTGTGAAGTTTTCTTGTTTCAAACTTGCTGGACTCTGTGAGATTTGCAAGTGTGAATCTGTATCCACTAAGTATTCATGAACAAAATTAACCACGTAACTGCAATGGTAATATGTTGCCTGGTAGCTGTGATTTTATACTGTTTAGGTTTTGATATTTTCCTTTTGTTTCATGCTATGAATTTCATATGCTGCATCCTGCCAAAGTTTAATGTTTCGATTTAGTGCTGCAAAGTGAACTTTTAATGAACACGAGCAACTGCTCTATCTATTACACTGCATAATTCATTAATACCTTACAGTGAAGCACTGCTATTTTTATAAAATATTCTTGTTGAGGTAATAAGTCATTTGTCATTGGAAATGTTCCGTTTTACGCATTCCTTGGTAACTGATCATACGTATAGGCTCGCATAGGCTGCAGTATTCGCGTGTATCAGTCCCATATTGCTGTATTTTTTTAGTTTGCTGTGTTCAGTGCACATTTAACCGTCTAAACGGGAGTGGGTTTTTGGTTTTCATGATGTCACTTTTGAAGCTGTGAACGTACAGTAAGTTGTAGTATTTTAAGTACACCACATTGCAGTGAACATTGCCTAATGTGGAAGGCTAAGCTATACGCTATTTAGTAAATTGCCTCTTTTCCTTCTCCTTACTTGAGACTTCACCTATTTGCGTAACCCGATATTTTACTCCTTTTCCAGAATGATTGTAATTGTGGTAACACTAATGCACACATCTATGCTGGAGAAGAACAGATCTTAGCAACTAGGATGATCGTGTTGGAAAAATAAATTTAGAACGTATATAAAAGCTTGAAAATTAAGGTGCTGAAAAACACCTTCCACACGTGGTTGCTTGAACAGCAATTTTGGGGGGGATTTTATTGTAATTAGCTAACTTTTTCAACACAATAAGTATACCCATTGTTCACATGTGGTTATGCAGAATATTGACTGCTAGTTGAGAGCGTACGGCTTTAAACTCGATAATTGGTAATTAGGCATGCAGACACCTTGATTTGTTTACAATGGTACGTTTTGGTCTTAACATTAAAAGACTTGCTGTTTACATGTTGCTTGGGAAAAACAAGATCAAATTTGGGCAAAAAGTTTTCGCATTCCCAAAAACATGCACTCCCGTACACTTATGGTTGTTAGTATAGCTTAAATTGTCTTTACTTCCGGTTGGACGTCTTGACAGGTGTAGTTAACATCACACTGAAAACATTTCGTCTTGAAACATCTAACAACATTGAACAAGGACATTTGCAGGAAATTGTGACATTTGAAAAAAAACGTTTTGGAAAATATCATGTTTGTGGATGCAGCAACGATCAAAAACTACAGGTTCAAATATCAATAGAGACATTTTGAAAAGTACTGCTTTCATTGTCTGCGTCAAGACAACGAACAAATGTTTATGCCGTTCCATGTCCTTATTGTTTCAGAGTTGCGTTTGCATTAATATAGAATAGAAAACTTTAATTTCATATAATGTTGTTAGTAAATTTATGATCGTCACTTTGTTTGCACGAGGAAAAAAACCGCAATCAAGCCTTATTTGTGAAGCAATATCAACTGCAAGTACCTGTTTCACAATTTGTATTGCTAATGACTGCTCCAACATAATCACTATTTCGATGCTTTCTCGGGATTTCAAGATGGTAAGGCTTGATTGCGGTTTTTGCGGATGTATCAAAATACAGGTGTTGTGATGGCAAAGCTACCAACTTTTCATAAACATTTGGAATCAAACTATTTTCTTTTTTAATTTGAATAAGCACCATCTAATACATTTGGTGAAAGTATCAATTTTTTTACCACAAATTGTTGCACAATTCAAAACATCAGTTCGAAAAAAAATGACTTAAAACAAAATTTATACAAGGATTCAAAATTAAAAGAAAAAGTTGATGAAACGGGTATAGAAGACACGCTTAAGAAAATGTTGGCCTTTGTTTGTACCTGAGAAAATTACGTGACAATTCTACATAACTGGTGTTTCCGTTGATTTGCATTTCATACGCGATTTTTTAAAAGAGCATTGCTCCATTAGCCCAGAATACAAAATATTTTTATGATGAAAATAGAACTTGTTATTTTTAACTTAACCTGCTACAAGATCTAATGCGGCCAAGCAGTGGATAGTAACAACTGGCTCAAACGACAAAGAAGAACTGCAAAGACTACTGTATGTTTCAAGAGACGAAAAAGATGAATTATGGTGATAAAGCTCATTTCGCAAGTATTCCTTGCATGTTGACCATGTAAGATTGGAAAAATGCAAACCACAGTAAACCTCGGTTAATCCGGATTCGATTTGACCGACGATTTTATCCGGTTTAGGCGAAGACCTGATTAACCGAAGATGGTGGTTTCTAACCTGACGTCATCTAAGTATTGACAATTTAGGTGAAAATCACCTAAATTGAACACATTTACGACCCTACAGCAGACTTCCGCAGAACCAAAATGAATTTATTGATGTATTTGCAATGGTACATCAGACTAGCAACCGCCATATCTAGGCAGTTATGAACAATCTTAAGTTCATAATTATAGATTACATGGCTGCGAAGAAATCTGAGATTTTGGACTGGCGCCGATATTTCTGTAACTGGTCCATAAGCAGTCACTCTATTTGGAAGGTAATGCCTTCCAGACATCTTACCGAGCACAAAACACTCAGGGATAATGGGATAATGCTCTACACACGCACACACAACACTGATGAATAGACTGTAACTGTGGTGTGGGGGCGCGTTGAGCATTATGTTCAAGACAAAATGCTATGCACGTAAGTGACGTAATAATCTTATCTACGATTAATCGGATTTTGCTCTCTGTTGCGGGCGTTGCTATCTTAGTTCTATACGCTCGTTGATGATCGTGAGGAAGCTTGTGTTGCGTCTGAAAGCTGCCGAATCTCTCCTAGAGATCAGGTAGTACACTTACTTCACTAAAAAATCCGGATTACGAGATGTGAAATAAGCAGATTTTATCCGGTATTGGCGAAGATCCAGATTAAAAAATCCCCATAAACGGACGGACGATTAAAAAAACGTTAGAAATCATTTGTACCACCAGCTTTGTCCGGTTTTGGCGAAGATCCGGATCAACGGAATCCGGATTAGGTTTACTGTATACAGAAACTGTTCTTTGTTTATTTCGAACAGTAAAACGTATACAGTACCTTACGGTGCAACACGTTTTAAGAATTTTTAATTGGTAAATCATTTTTGCAATAAATTGAAGCTTACAATCTTGCATTTGTCGTCCTGTGACAAGATGAATTCCGTACACTGTCATTAATTACTTTATATTTTTGTGGAAAAAGCAAAGTTGTTGTTAAGAATGCAGACACTTCTGCCGAAACTTGTGTAAAATTTCAAGATCGAGAATGCCTGAAAAGCCAAGACCTGATCATTTAAAACTGCCACTCGAGGCCTGAAGATTTTTGATAACCAAATTGCGATGCAAAGCACATGTTGCAACAGGATGCTCTGTCCTGCGGCATGATTTTGTTCAAATTTCGAAGAAATTCATTGAAATAAAATGGTTGTCACTTGTCAGCTTTAATTAGTAATGTATTTGCCAAATCGTGGGCCTTTTCTTTACAAGGTCCAACGGCGAACAAGACCCAGTTTCTACACTCCATCATATCACAGGGAAAGACGTTAGATATTCATATTTTCTTAGCTGCCAAAGCATTTACGCAATCTTAAGTTTTGGTTCTCATTTTTCAAGGAACAAAATTGGTGTTCGTGAACACGCAGTATCAAGGCATTCATCCTCCGAGGAAGTTTAACTACATGGGTTTGGCCATACTCCTGATCGTGATTGGTAAGAGAGGTTGATTTTCAACATATAGGTGCACGTACCGTAAGCGTAGCCAGGGGGGGGGCAAAGGGATGTGGAATATATAGTCATTTTGTGCTTTGAGAGACGATTTTCCGAACAAAATAGTGTTATTCGCCTAAAATCAAATATTTTCCCCCCCACAAATTTTTGGCTGGCTACGCCACTGACACGTGCATGTTATATTTGCTGTAACTATACCACAAAGTCGTTTCTGCGTTTTCGCAATTTATTAATGGTCTGTCCACAGCGCGTAGTTTGTGCTTTAGCCTGACGTCAAAGCAACCATAACGCATGGTCTCTTGTTGCCACGATTTTAAGATGAAACTACTTTTCAGCTGGCATCGAGTGCATGGTACTGTGGGGTTTGATCTATTTCAATTTCGGACTTCCGCGGAATGTATTCGCGCGACCATCGGACTCAAAAGAGGTTGCTGCACCTGGAGATGTAAGAAACTAGTCTTATTTATTGTTTGATTTTCAGCTATTTTCATCCTGCCAAGCGAAAGCTTGTGCTCGTTACCGGAAACATGTTTCTAATTTCTCTGAAGATACAAAAGCCGAGCTGGTCCAAAGACATTAGCGTCAATGCTCACGTAAGCTCGTGAGCTCGAAAACGTGAGCGTCTATCAATGTTAAAAACGTTTAAAATTTTCAGATAGATTTTCAATTTTTAGTTTTCATTTGACACAATTTTTTCATGATTTAAGTGCTAGCGCACGAAAAGTACAGGTTGGTTCACATCGTAAAGATGGTTTTCCTTACTGTTAACTTGATTAGCTCTGTTAACGTGCTTTTTCCAGAACTTCTTATCAATAAATCAACTGTTGTAGCTTTTAAAGGCATTCAGCACGAATTATTGGTAAGAAAAATAAATTAATGCAACCCGGATTTTTTGTAAAAATACTCAAAATTTATAACAAAATCTTTATATATTTCATAGGTTTGTGTTCAAACGTGAAGTTTGCCTACAGCGAATACATTCACTTCATAAAAATAATTCGAGATTCATAGACTAGACCATATTCTTATTTCTTTAAACTTCAAATCCAGCCTCAAGCAGATTTCATGCAAAATTTGAGAAAGAAAGATACAGGCATCATAACTCTTAATCTAAACCCAGATCTTTTTGATGACATAGTTTTGAGAAGAGTTTATAAGTTCGTTGACCAGGACTTAGTGAAGATAATGCAAAGACGTTTCCGGCGGAGCTTCTTCAAAATCAGCACAAAGCAACAGAGTACATTATGGCTGTCACTAAACTAAAGGTTGAGTTTTTTGAATTATTCACTATGATAGCAATCTAATCAAATTCGTTAAACATTTTTGAAAAAAGTCTTTGTACTGAAATTTATGGAAAACAAATCGAATGTACAAGTTCTGGAATGAACTGAAGTTTATGCTTGCATGAATCTAATAACAATTTCGTATTCTTATAGACTTACATTCTGCACAGAGCCAAAACATTTGAAAAATTTACTGAATCGTTTTTAGTTCTTTTAACCCTTTTTTGCTAGAGTTTTGACGTGTATCAAAGTTGCGTTGTTAAAGAAAATTTTGAAAAGGTACGAAACTTATAACACCATCTATAATTTCATCTATCATGATCACCACGAACTGTTGGAATGGCAAAACACCGTGATAAAAAAGTATTAAGAAAAGTAATCATCACATGAACTCCACTAAACATTTTTCCTACTGACCTAGCTGTGAGAAAGTAATGGAATTATTTTAGCACCCCTGACTGAACCACAATATATCAACCTAAGCTACAATACCTCATGGTAGTTCTGCATGTGCGAATAGAAATTTTTTACCTGTTTTACGTTTGCTCATTTTGGGTGTGCAATGTGCAATTCTACCATTCAGGAATTATTTGTTGATGATTTTTGCCGCCTCTGCAAAGATCTCCAGCCTCCCTGGAGTTTTATTCAAGAAGAAGATTTCCTAAAGTGTTAAAAAAAAGCGTTAAAGATACATCAAGAAAACAACTTTTGAAACTTAAACACTTTTCGGAATAATTCTGCTTATATGTCAAAAAGCACAAGCAAAGCAAAATAGGCTCGTGCACTGTGTTGGTTACTTTCATGTGAAACTAACATACCGCTTTTATAAAATTTGGAAAAGGTTTTGTTTCTTTTTCGTAACTTATCAATGTAAACATGTGCAAGCATTTTTTTCATTCAGAGTTCTAGTGAAGAGTTGGAAAGCGATGAATGGCCCCCGGGTCTTGTTCCGATGAAGAAAACTCGAAATCATCCGACTGTCGTCAATAGCTTTTTCACAAAGTATAGAACAACCGACTCTGATATCAACCTTGCAAAACTCGGAGATGATGAGGAGCAGCCTGTGGTTGATAAACCCTGCTGCGCAAAGAAGCCTTCACATGAATCGCTTTCTGACGAATTGATATCAAATGATTCAACAGCTACTCCATCCCCAGATGAATAAATTGTCACTCTAACCTTCAAGGCCTTGATTTGTCTCACAAAACATTTGTTAATTTGGCAAAGGCTTCTTTATCCTAGATATTTCCATTTTATTAGCTGTGGCATCTTTCTATTGCCGTTCCGACTATATCTGACAAGAAACGTTCTTTGGATTACTGCAGACCAAACTGTGTCAATAATTTTGTAGCATCGTAAGATATGAAGAAACAAATAATTTAAATCTTTGAAATATACACAACCATTTGTGATGGGCACAGGAAAACATCCTTTGAAAGAAAATGGACATGTAAAACAAAGTAAAAACTGTGCACGGATGGTTACTTTTCAATCCCCTTTTGAAAATTAGAAAGAAAGTTGGAGTGCACTCCAAACGGAATTTCTTCACAAAACGGTGTCTAACACCTCGAAACTGCAACACAAACACAAAAATATTGCACCAGGCCCGTAACTAGTGAGCACAGTGGTGAAGCTCCCACTGAAGAAAATTTTGCCCCCACTAGAAAATGTGTTTGACATAGTTCTAAAAAAATGGGCCCTTTTCAGAAAACTCTTCCCCCCCTGGTGTCCCAGGCTGGTTATGGGCCTGTATTGAACAGTCGCAACAAACCATTCACCACTTTGCAGCACAGGCCTGATTGACTCATTAATGCCCAGCGTATGATTGTTCTTACGCAAAAAATGACCTTAAAATTGACATAAATAGAAAACTAAAAGCCTTTCTCTATCATTTGTGGTTGGTATCTTACCACATAGAGGCAGTTAATGATCCCTGAGAAACTGAGGTTTTCTGAGTGATCATCATAATTTGTTAAATTTTAGCAATAAAGTAAGTCGGTTTTCAAAAAATAAAATTTTAGGGGTAGGCACTGATTAGAGAGGCTTCTTGCCCAGAAAATATCTTTAATCCACGAATTAGCCGGTGGTTATGTTTGCTAGTATAGTAGGATCCTCCTACTACTACAAGTTTTCTTCTACCTTTTCATATTTTCAATTGAGAAACACGTATTAACCATAGTTGTAAGCCACAAAAATTAATTGCAACAGTAAGTCAGTCACAATTCATTTCACAAGTAAATTTAGTTTGGCGTTCATAAACGCATCCTCATTCCATATTCAATCTAGATTTATTACCCAGTGCCGGAAATATCGTATGTTGGGCAGTAACTACTGCCTTGTGAGACATTTAGAGGTTAGACTCGGGTTTCCAAAACTGACAATGCTACAAGTACAAAGTTACAATGCTGGAATCATAAGGTTTTATTCTAGAATTATGTCGTTTTTGAGCGTCGAAAGAAATTTACCAAGGAGAGTAATGGTAGATTTCTCCAGCGGGGCCACCAGTGGTGAAATTTTATTTTACCAACTCGATAATAAGAGTAAAACATTTTTTTTAGAAAAATGTTAGGAAAATATCAAATTTGAAAATCCAGGGGTGCCAAGGGCTTTTCCGTGTTCTAATTTGACTATTAGTAAACTCTTCGCTAGCTGTTCAAGCTAGTGGAAATAGGCTCTGGTGACTCCATTGTTTTGAACCGAGATGAAGAGTGGAGGCATTTTACGTCCTAGCCTGACTTTGTGGAGATTTCTGACCTGTAAATAAAGTTGGGATTCACTATGAAAGTCACAATAATATCTCATAAAATTAGTATTTACGATCATTTTAGATCCACAACGTACGAGCTCGGTCCAAACGTGACATTTCAAGGAAAATGTAAAGTAAAATATTGACTAGGGCCATAGTCATATTCTTTTCTGCGCTTCGGGAATATCAAGTTCATTACTCCAAGGAATGAATGGTGATGTTTTACTCTCAAGCCTCAAATATTACCTCACAAATGTACCTAAATGATCAGACTATGTTATTCCAGGTAACAGCGGCAGGCACTGCTCTGTCTATAAATTGCAGGACAAAACAGAAGACGGATTTATAAAAACTGCACTAATTTCTAGTGTTTCACATTTCAGTTTGGGGTTTGAAGTTTTGTTTTGAGGATTACTCCAACAAAAGTCTCCCTGTGGCGACGGGACTGAATTTTGAACCCCCTGTGTCGCTAAACGGTAGACTTACGGATATTTGTCTGATACGGATAATGCCATATTCCACTTAAACATACACAAAAGTCTTGGCAAATTGGTTATGCGATTAACTGGATTCGTCTGTACTAACACCTGAGATCACTGAAGAACACTACGAGAAACCTTTGGAAAAAGCTAAAAACAAAAACCTACCAAAAATCTAAAGAATGCTAAATACCGAAATGCAAGAGAACAGGGGGCCCTTTTTGCATTTAGCCTGCCAAGGGGCGGCACGCACCCCTGCTCCCCATCAGTTGTGCCACTGGCCATCAGCATGTTTCCTAAACAGTGTGATAAACCTACTGCACAGCGAACGTATTAGAAAATCTGTCGTTCTTTTAAAAGCACTTAGATAATCTAGTATATGACATCATATAGCATTTTGTGACACACCACACTTTGTTCCACTGCTGTATCTACTTCTGATTCTCTTTTGACGAAGATGTGTGTCATCTGTCATTTTGCGAAGTTAGGAACAGAAGTCACAATGCTAAAGATAAAATTGTCTAGTGATAAAATTTGATAAAATTGTCAGATTGTCTAGTGATAAAATTGTTAAAAGATAAAATTGTCAGATTCACAGCTCGTGCTTGTGTGTTACAGAGTGAGAGACACGTCAACACTACAAAGATCAAAGCGATTAGAAAATATTTTAAGGAGTTTACAGCTGTACCTAATGAGGAACTCTACTGCGAAGTGTGCTGTTGCATTGTTAACTTAACATGCCGAAATATTTCCTTATCTGTGAGTTATTATTAGGGCCATTTTGTATGACCTAAAAACTTGATGGTATGACTTCATCTTTTCACAAAATACGACTTTATATGACCAATCAAAAATATTTATTTTTTCAATACCTTTCTGGTGCTTCCATGTTGCTACATGCTGTTCAACATAAAAGCGCTCTCGTGCTTAATGAATATCAAGCGTATGAAAGCGGTAGTTACAATGCTATATTTACGAAACACTTCATACTTCGTAGAGGTAACTTGCACCAGCGATGCTTCGAAAAAACAAACAACAGTATTAATCCCACTCATAGTTGCTATACGGCTTTCAAATGTTGAAATATATGGTCGTCGATGTTTCACGTATCATGCTGAATCGATCAACGACATCAGCGATATTTCTGCCTTTGTTTCTTTATTTGGTGAGGTTCTTAAGGCGGTATAGGATTTAAAAACAGGAAAGATTCTCTGACACTGTGCGACGTTTTCATTTCTCGCTAATTGGGTTAGCGTGTTCTTATGCAGTAATGGACTGACCAACCCTTAAACCCGTGCGAGCCACTAAAACGTTCAAAACACTCGAACTGTTTCGGACGTTTTCAGACATAACTCACCAAACGGCTGTGCTAGAGAGCTAATAGAACACGCAAAAGTCCTCTAGTTTCAATTTAAAAACTTGGGCACATTTGGATTTGAAAACTTCTCGGGCGGCGTGGCCTCAAGGGTGGTCACGATGATGTCACCTGGACTTGTGAAAAATTAAGTGCCAATTTACCCGTGTTTTTGTGATTGAACTACCCGAAAATCCGCATTTTCCAAGCCTTGATCAGCCCTCTAATTGGTACGAAAGTTATGGCCGAAAATTGGCATTTTAAGCCACTGCGATAGTTTTTCAAGATTCTCAAAAATGTCTCTTTCATTCGCAACATCCTAAACAGTTACGAATGAAATCAATGCATCTTATAATCACAGTAGCTCATGCCTAAGGTACTACCAAAAACAGAAAGAGAACCCAATGGCCATGATGTAAATCAGCAGGTTATCATATATACTGCTAAACTGTTCACGAATGTGAACGTTGCATTGATTCACGAGTTTAAGATGCCTGGAATCATTTACTAGCTGTGCACCAAGCTCATGTGCTGTTTCTGAGCAATGGGAAAATGTGGATAAAAACTTCCGTCTGGTTCATGTTTTGCTCAGCGTTTGAAATCGAATAAACATAGTTTCTCTATGTTCCCGATATTATTTTTTGCAGTGAAAAACAGATAATCATAGTTGCATCAAGCTGGTTCTTAAGGGATTTCAGATGTAGAAAGTTCAACTTTTGACTCTCATAAATCAAATAACAATTATTATCATGACCAAAAAATATTTATTTCAGCCAAGTATTGAAAGGTTAAGGCAGTGCTTTCAAATAAACAAGTAACAACCCTTAATAAAGGGTGAAGATTAATAAGGCATAATTGATCCGTTACCTAGGAAAAGGTATAAATGTTTGACCAATATAAACGACATTTTGCTTCTGTGGAGTCGCATACCAAATGTTTTGCAGAAGCATTTACTGTAACAACAAATCAAGATTTTGGTTTTTGTAAAACTAAAACTTTTTCGTCGGAATCCACGTCTAACCACGTTTCTATCCGGTAAATTCACTAGCACCACGATACGATGCTATCAGGCTATCAAAAGGGAAAAGTGGCGCTAGGTTCTCAGAAGGTTGCAATAAAACCTGCAATGGACATCACTAATCAGAAAGAGACCGATTCAGGGGAGTCATAGTCGTTTTAGGGCTAAAAATACACTAATTTCTCTCCTGGATCCGTCGCTGACGTCGGCATTGTTTTAATCATCACATATTATGTAATGACTTAGGAGGCGGAAAGAACAGCATATATGCTTTTCAGAAAACACACTATACATCCATTATCACCTTGCAGCGTTCTGCCGCCCTGCTGCATAACTCAACAATAAAGCAAACAAGCTGAATGCTGTTCGATGAGTAAGCACGGTGGAAATCAAACACTGTAACAAGATAGATTGCAAGACTGGAGTTCCTGACATTTTCAGTTAATGATTAACCTTCGAGTAAGGGCGGTAATCGCATTGAAGACGAAAATCACTTGAATCAAAAACAAACGTTCACAGGCCTTTGTGTAAGGGCAGAAAAATTGGACAAAATTAGAAAGCGTTGCAGTAATTTTTCAATACAGAAAGGGCAACGCAGATTTTTTCAAATTCGTTGAATCTCGAGCGGTGAAACAGAAGTATGGCTAAATCAGGAAGTGTGTTCGGCATCGCTCTTGCTCTTCTGTTGTCAATTGGTGTAATTGCTACTATTTTGGCCGTCTTGATGACGTCCGGGGGAAGTGACGAAGTTCAGACGCAAACGCCGTCGGAAGAAGCAACAGTACCGAAGGAAGGAGATTTCGTTTACACTGAGGGTAAGACCAAGACAATCTTAGTGTCGCAGACAATCGTTAGCTCAAGCGTGGGATTGACTTTGCTGGAGAACAAGTTTAGTAACACAACAAACTAATGAAGTTAATTTGTAACTGTTGCTAATACGCTTAATTAACCTAGATCCTATATTTAAGCAAAAAGTTTTAAGCTCAAACTTTTGAAGAAAGAAGCTGAAAGTCGTAATACCTCAGAAAATATTTTCGCAATACTGTGAAAGATAATTTAACATGAGAACACTTTGATACTATAATAGTTTTATTTATTCGGCTGTAATTAGAAACAACACATGATTCCAAGCTTTGCATGTGCATTATGCAATTGCCACCATTCCACAAAGTTTACAGAAACAAACAAGTGACGTTTTCCACTGTTTTCTTTTTTCCACTAAACAAAAACAAAGCTCAGTTTTACTGTCAAAAGCAAAGTAAACGTTGTCTCAAAATATGTTTTGTCCATTCCAACAGCGGATACTGCTTAAGCTTCACGCATCGGAAAAAATTTGATGCGTCACTTGATGCAAATGCAAACAAAAGAGTTACTGACAAAACATCATTAGTGAGAAAAAGCAATGCGCTTATACTACATGTACGTTTTTTTTGTTAAGACTTTGCCTGTTCTGCTAAAATGTAAGTAAAAGCATGTCCTTCTTCCCAAAACCTCATGAATCAAATTTCTGGTTTCACGGAAGTACATTCGTGGTTAGTCGGAGGAAATCTTCTCCAGATAATAGCAATGACTATGATGTATTGGTGACAAAGCTACAGATACACATTCAGCTGCATGACTTTGAGCCAGAAACGCACTCGTTGCACTGCAATTGAAAGCCGTTTCGTCAAATCGTTTAAAGAGGGTGTTGCGATCGGAAATCCCGAGCGGCATGTACGCAAAGCTTCGCACCGTGGCAGCAAGCAACAATAGAGATTATGCGTCGCAATCTCTCTTGCTATTGCCTGCTCGCGCTACATATATGATGGTGTTATTCTTCACGCACATCCCTTTCGTGGTGAATCACACAATCAACGCAATACCACTGGCGAGGTTGCAACAAGGGAAAGAAATCCTTCCATAGGCACTATAACATAGACGATTATACTGATTTTAAGTGAATTCCCACAGAAAAATTCCCATTTTTTCGTCTAAAGCACAACGTGATTCTATTAGCAACACTTTTCTCTGCTTCTGCATTCATGATTGTTGTCAACACAGCAGATTTTTATACTTGAACAATGGTGCACTAAAAAAAGATTTGACCTTGTAGCTTTGTGTTTGCTTTCCTCGCGAAATCCCGTGGTGTTGTCCATGCAAGGTAACGAACACATTTTTTAAAAACAAAACATAGGTATCCTCACTTACAGACAGATTGGGCTGATTCTGATTTTGCAAAACCGTAATCACTAGATATAACTGTCTACCGAAATGAATCCTTTCACAGCTGAGAATGAGACACTACAAAATCTTTACAGAATATGCATTTTGCCTACTAGGTAACCCTCATCAGCTCTGGGAAGTGGATGATACATTTAAATAGAATTGAAAACCACAAACAGTAAAACTACACAAACTAAGATGTCCTGATTGAAAAGATTGCAACTCCAGTTACCCACTTTACATCGCGAAGGACGTTAAAAGAAGGCAGCTGTTTAAGTTCTATGACTCAAGACTCGTGCAGGTCAAATGTTGTCCACAGGGCCGAAAACTTATATGACAGTCCATATTGGTTTACAGCAAGGGTCGGTGAACTTTATGCACTGCTAGGTCATTTCGACGGCTTCATAACACACTCAACCGGAAGAAACAAAGAGTCCAAGGAATAGTTGTTTTGTTGAAAAAAATGTGATTCACCAAGCTGCATCGCAATTAGTATTCCTACAATTAATCTTCAATAATTTGTTTATGTAGACCAGGACTTGGCGAACATGTTCTACGGAGGGGCACATTGAAAACTTCATTGGTTCCGGGGACGCATATATTACATTATACTTTACCGGGGGCGCATAATTTTCAAAATAGCTACTTCCAAATGAGTAAAAACGCGGTTTCGAATAAAAGGTGTGGAATAAAATCTCAACAATTCTAATCTAATTGGCAAGATTGCTTTAACTATGCACTATTTGTGGACGTGTGGTTTGCTCTGCAGGCCGAACAGAACGCCCTCGACGGCCGCATGCGGCCTACGGGTCCTCGTGTGTCTACCCTTATGTAAACTTATTTGCAGTCAAGTTGTATCGACCTAAAGATAAGCGACCGCAAACGATTTTAGGCAAAATGCTCGTTTCAGCCAATAATTTACAATAAAGGCACGCAGCATCCATGTATACAGCTTTAAGTTCGTAGTTAATCGAGCAATTCAACTGAAATTGTCAATGAAGTTTCTTGAATTTTTATCACTTTCTTTGCCTAATATATTTGTTTCCTGTACTGTGCGAGACTACCATGATTGCCTTGACTTGCTGCAGCTACGATTCCTCAAAACTGACAAATAACTTATGCTTTGAATGATAATAAAAAACGTACGTTTAGGAAACGGTGTATCAACAATCTACGCAACAGCATAAACAGCCCAAAATTGCTGTAAATTTAAGCAGCGGCCCAACTTTCAAACTGAAAAGTTGCACTGATAGGTGACATCAACACCAACCTATCACATTTTCTTACACCTCGCAAGAGACCATGTGTTTGCTGTTTTTTACATAGAAACAACGAAATTCAACCGTTATTTAACAACTGCATGTTAATTGGCATCAATTAAATGCAATCAGCCTCAACATTTAACTGGATCAAACTGCTATCTGCTGCGGGGAAACTTGTGCAGTTGAAAATGACCGTGTCTTTTTAGTCTGTCGATGATCACGAATTAAAAATATTGGGCAATGTGTCCATTTTAAATAAAGCTTGACCAGATTTAAAAATGATATACAAATATATGACCAGGGTGACTTTCCTTTGTTCCGGGGAACAACACCAGAAATGCCAAAAGTACAATTAGGCCGTATGCAATGCTAAACAACAAGAAGGGCGTCAGGCCGGACTGGAATATTAGCTAGGCCGTTTCTGGCCTAAAGGCCGAAGTTTGCTTACCCTTGCGCTTTATTGTAACCAAAACATCTCTCATTAGCTGGGTGCACTTACGCTTTTTGCGAGGTTGCCTGGATCCATTTGTAATTGAAAACTTTTATATCTCTCAGTTACTGTGTTAGAAGCTCGCAGTTCTTAAATTGCAATGCGGCTTATAGCTTGCTTACACATATTTATAACGTCTCAACAGTTACAAATATTCCTTTGAGAGTAATCAAAATGCTCATGTGCCCTTTGGTCAAAAAGAGGTTCGTACTCTTGCTTTGACATTTTCTTTATCTATTACAGTGCTAGGACAAGGAAAACTGCAAGGAGTCATTTTACCTCAAAAGACTGCTATGTTTGCGGGAATTCCGTTCAGCCAGCCTCCAGTTGGAGAATACAGATGGCGGAAACCTCGACCAGCGGTGCCATTCGAGCATGACGGAGAGTACTATGACGCAACATATCATAGAGGAAGTTGTCCCCAAAACTGCTTTCTGCCATCTCCAGAGTATGTTTGCCCACAAGAAGAAAAGGTAATAGTCAATCTATAGATACAATTTAAAACTAACATTGTGACCCAAAAACCTGGCATGCGTCAGATAATTTTATGTTTGTGTGCTAATATGAATGACAATAAGCTGGACTGCACAGATACAAGTAGAGATTCGTGTTCTAAACAAGTATGGCAAGCAATAACGCTTAGTGCCAGCAAGCCGACTTTTGCTAATTACGTTCTAACATCATCAGCGCAAGTGCAGTAAACCTATAGCGCCAAACATGCAGTAGTCATGTACACACAACAACTAACCCTTCGATATATAGTAAATAACAGGAAAATAAGAAACAAAAACGGCAAGTAACACATATGATGTGACCCAACATCCCCAAAATTCTTAGCTATTCGCCAAATAGGGTTTGAACCAACTGCAACGACATTAACGTGTCGTAAGTTAGTAGTTTTTGTCTTCCAACCAAGCAGTCACTTGGCCTAATGTTTGACATAACTTTCTTGCATGCCATAGAAAAACAATGGATTCAGAGAACAATGTAACGGGTTCTAGATCATATAAAATCTAGAGATCCGCATTTAGCTACGTCGGTATATTACACGTGAGTTCGCTCATAGACGTAACAAGGACGACATTCACGAAAGCTACCTTCGCTTGGTCTCCCTATGATTTCTGACCTCCTGATCACTTAAGACAAGAAAGAAGCGTTGACTTTAATACAACTCTTTTTATTGTTTTTTGTTTCTCACAAAGAAATACACAAAACATGGAAACTTACCAACAAATCTTATAAGATGTCCACTCTCAAAAATGCTCTCGAACACAGCGACACAGACGCACGAGGAACCATTTCACAGAAATCAAGACTCTCAACACTAAACAGTGCTGTGCTGCTTTTACCTAATAAAATGCCCTAACTGGGATGCTAGACAGTTTTTTATGTGTAGTTAAATCGTGATTAGATTTTGGTAGTTTTCCTACGAAGAAG
>JGI24158J21664_10003334_pt1 | contig 20079 bp, 13 predicted proteins | sample Ectturendosymbi3_FD_21664 | JGI IMG/M metagenome (IMG submission 21664) | reverse complement strand
AAGTGATAAACGGGGTTGGTTGACTAGATGACCGCCACGGTCTTTCGCCAATCCTATATGACACAGCGCCCCTCTTTGTTTACACTGATCAGCTATTATGCCATTGTGTTTTCATTTGCTCTAATGTTCGCTAATGGTTAGTTTACTGCATGCGATGGCTTTTATGATGCTTCTCCTTGTTGGTTGAGTCATATGAAACAATAAACCATTACCAATATAATAGGTGATGAAATTCAACAGATTAGCAGCAAGCACTTATCATGACCATTTGCAGCAAGACTAATGTATTATCATTTCTACCAAGTCTTTACCCAGGATTGATTCAAGGAGCTTCATCTTCAGGCTCCGGTGCCAGATTGCGTCTCGTAGTGGATCCAGAAATTTTGGGGGTGCCCGACACAAACATTTTGAGGGAGGCTATTTACCAGAAGTAGGCACTCATACTAGTTGAGAAATCACTGCAAATATGAAACGTACGTAGGCCAGGTCGAGGGAAAACCAAACATGCGGCTCAGTTTATGGTTTTGTGCGGCTCAGTCTTCGCTGTAGTAAAAGTATCGTACATAATGACAACCTGTCTTTATTTTGATAATCTTGAATTTGACATTTTTGATGCAGGTGGTCCTCAGTTCCATTTTATCACGTCTTTGACCATTGCAGTTAGGATTCGAACACTTTCAATACATTAGCTTAAGATGAATGTAGTTTGCTAAAATCAAATTAAGCTATTTAATGTGCGGCCCTCATTAATATGTCATTCAATGTGCGGCCCTGGTTGAGATAATGACATAATATTTGGCTCAGTAAGCAGTTTTGGTTGGACATGGCTGGATTAGAGTGTTTCATGTCAATGTTACTTATTGTAGCTACGGTATGCAAGACTCTTCGATGCTTGTGTATGTAGCTGATAACCTGGTTGAATGTTGTTTTGTGAAACTTACTCAGAAAGGTATTAGTATAATCGAAACGTTATCGACGAGTCATACTGGCAATGTTGTTATGCAATTAAATGATTTTACCCTAGGCTCGTATAACGTTGCTTGGCTGGAATCGTTTCTCTCAAGTCACATTGAGATTGTCCTTGTTAAAACTGTTAAAGCGTTACTCCAGAAAATGCCCTTCGCAATTCAAATAATCAAAGTAAGAGAACGAGAACTGATATATTTTTTACTTCAAGACACAATGCAAATGCTGTAGTGTATCACAATCAGAAGTTGAACTCGTTTGCAAGTGCTGTGTTTAGGTTACATAAAACTAAATTGCGTTTATGGTGTTATTTTCTTGTCAACTTAACACTTTGGGCATAAAATAACATTTCGGTGTCACTTTTTGCCATACTTCACACTTTTTACCCATGGTGCTGGAACAGAACGACAGGGCTAAAACGACCAAGAGTTTCGAACTAAGAATAGACGAAAAAAGCACACCGAAACAGACATGGTTATAGGAGTTTAATAACTAGATGGAGAAGCACTCAGCCAGGGCCTGCCCCAGCAGATGCGGGGCCCAATGCAAGACCTAGGCGCAGGGCCCCTATGAGCGGTGATTTTATGACGTCATCGTGTTCGGTCAACCGCGTTACGGTCATGGTAGAGCGCACATACACAGTGCAGCACTAATACGAGAATCGAGCACGTTTGCTGACGTTCAAGAGGAAATTTGCTAGTTCTGACGAGAGCGTTGTTTTTTAACAATGAAATTTATATGGCGTTTCTACTGAATTCTCAACCGCAAGGTGTATCTGGCAAAAATGAACAATCCACCCAAATACCATGGCGTGGGGCCCCAGAGGCGCGGGGCCCAATGCAGCTGCATCGGTTGCATCGGCTTAAGGCCGGCCCTGCACTCAGCGATATGCAATGCATATCAATCAAGAAAGAGAAAAGTACAAAACTCCAGAAACTGACGTCCAATGTTGAGCGTTAAAACAAAAGTATGCAGTGACAGTCGTAGAGAATTTCAAAAAACGCTTGCACCACTTCTCAGCCAGAAGAATTAATAATACGGTTGCGAAATATTGCGGTACTCCTTGTCCTGTTTTTAGTTAAGTTCCATGAAGGGTAGGAGCCAAAGCTATGGACACATGACAACAATATTGCAACTGCCATGACTGTCCACACAAAAAGAGCAACAATCATAACATGAATAGTTTGTTTTCAAGTTGCTAGTCTCTACAAATTTATTAAATCTTGCTGATGGATTTAACTGCGTCGCCTTTGTGGATACTAGTTACTTGAATGCAGACATGTGCAAGTCTAAATCACAGCGTAGTCATGAAAGCAAAGCCAAATCGGCTGATTCCTCGAAAGCTTGCAACAAACCGAGAGCTTTTAGTTACTGTACATGCTTGTTTCAAATAAAAGGAGTTTTTTTCTTGTTGCTTCGTACATCATAATGTTTACGTTACTTCGTTCTGAAACTACGTTGTTTTAACTCAGCTGAATATCATGGCATTCACACTTCCAGTAATAATCCTATTGATAGTTTCTGCTGGCGCAAGTAACAAGGAATGGCGACCCTTTCACCGGGAAGAAGGTGAAACACTATGGAGTCACTTTCGTCAAGTGACAGACACAATGGCATCAACTTCCGAGAAGTGCAGTATATGTCGCAGAGTCGACAACGAATGGACGCTTTTAGACAAATTGGTTGAAATGATAAGAAGCGATCAACTCAACGCTGGACATGGATCAAAGGACTATCGAATAAAAAATGAAAGTAATGAGGATGAATACCGTAAAATTAGCTCTTACTGTTGCAAACTAGTTTGAGCTTTGGTAAAAGATTTTAAGCTGATGTTTTATAATGAAGCAGCAGAACAGTTTGTTTTAGGTCAAAGTGTAATTTCTTTATACAAAAATGATTGTCTTTCATTGCAACATAGTTGGAGTGTCGCTGATTCATTGGTAGTACCGTAGAATGGCGACTAGTTATTTGATCTCAAAGGGATAGATCCGTTTTCTTTTAGTCAAGTTATCAAGTGATACTGTCACATCAGAGTTCCTGTAAATATTAAGTGTTTGACTTAGTGGTGGGAAGGCTCAAACGTGTGTGTGGAAGAAGCAAGATTGCTTTTCTCCACCACAGTTGGTAGGCTGTGTTCGATTCCCGGTCGAGTCTTACCGCGAGACTTGAAAACGATACTTCCGGCCTGTCCAGCCTCGTGCTCGACGTTGATGGATGGGTGGTACAAGCAGGCCCGTCGCCAGGATTTAGCAGCAGGGGGGCCAAAAACCAGAACGGGGTGCCACATTTTTTAAATACAGTATTGGATGTATGCAGCAACCGGTGGGCCAAACGTGACATTGGGGGGCACCGATTTCAAATGGGGGACCGGGCACCACTATTCCCCCCGCTGCCGACGGCCCTGGGTACAAGGGAATGGTGACTTGCCACCTGTGCAGCATTCACTGCGAAAGCAATCGCGTGGCCCACGGCGCAAGCGAGCGGAAATGGGCGCCGCTTATTTCGCGTTGACAACAGATCATCAGGTGTCGCCATGTCTGAATTTTTTGCATCTTCGTGCAACAAACACTGAGGTGTGCATCAATCGTTTACCTGTTTGTTGGCTTGTGTTTGTTGAGACAACTCATGACCATCGTATTTGGACGGTTTAGATGTCAGGAACGTTGCTATGTTTCTGGAGGATTATCAAAACGTCCTTCACGTACGAAGAAGAAAGCTGGCATTGGCGGGATGGCAGAAAGAAACAAACTTAACTACTCACAACTCGAAAGCTTACATTGCGGTAAGATATGTCGAATAAAACAACTGCACTTTCATAAGCACAGCGCTATGCCCTGAATATTTGCAATTGGAATAAAAACCGGATTTAATGTCATTAGTGCTCAGTTAGACGCTGTGGTTGATGCCTGCACGAGGCAACAGACCGCAAGGAGACTGCAATGATCTTGGAGCGCTCACTGGAGGCGCTGCAGGACAATGTACTTCCAAGACGAAATATTCTTGCTAAGTTTTCGCCTGAAATGTAGAATATTCGTATCTTTTGCCTGAAACTCGTGATGTTAACATTTGTGTATCAGTAACTTTTGGTAATAAACCTTCCACAAATGAATTTGTAACTTTGAAAGTTTGAACATACAAAATAAATGATAATAACTAGTTGTATCATAGCAACTATCGCAAAACAGAAAAATCAAAACAACTGTTTTTGCCGATTTGGATTTTGAAAATAGTAATAATGTTTTACCGTTAAACCAAGAAAATTTGGTCAATGGAAGTTATATTTTTTACATATTCAAGATTTATTAGCGTTACATTCACATACACGTAAGTGTTTGTTATCGATAAAAAAATTTTTAATCATCAGCATATATGTTTTCTACAAACTCATTCAGTTTCTTATCATCGGCATGAGTTGATTTTGTGCAGGTAAGCAAAATCATTGATCCGTTTCTGAGAACTTGTCCCTCAATCAACAAAATGGATGAATGAGTTAATCAGTGACGTAGAAAACAATTTTAGTTTTAGCGGCTGTCTCTTTTAATTTCGAACATGGCTGTAATCAATATTTCAAACACAGTTCCAGGCATTCAGAGGTTGGAACTCCTTTCAGTTGTTTGCAGAGACATTGTAATAGTCGCAGCAGACAATGCCAATGGAATGAAAACCATGCCTTCAGTGAAGGTCTCCAGATCGCATTGGGTGCTGACGTCACTACCTTGCAGAAAAGCTTTAATTACACATAAAATTTATTTATGTTTGATTTATTTACGCGTTTGGCTCAGACACAAGATCCATATTCCACACATCATCTAAAGATACCGAAAGAATGCACTAATTCTTATACAGAGCAGAACGCATCTCAGCGTAGAAGGTGTTTGTTACGCGCGGATAATACTGAAGAACAACCACTGAAACAACACACCAGCAATTAATGCATTAGGTCATCGTCATACAGGAACCTTAGATAATAAGAGAATAATGGAGGTTTGTAAAAAGCATGAGACAACTGAAGTGGCCAGATAAAATAGTTAGGTGAAGATGCAGTATAGGCATAAAAATTGTTTCTAATCAAGGCACCAAATTTTGTGCTGAAAACTTGACGAGAGTAAACTTGCCTTCCTGGGAGTGCAGTGCGAAATCCGGTAAGCATTGTTGTTGGCAACACGGAGGTGTTTATACTAGTCAGTGTGTAGTTGTACCAAATATGAACATGGACTTGGATTTAAATCCTTCCTTCATCGGCAAACTTCACACTTATACCATTCAGGAAAACAATTGGTTTCCCTGACAAAGCAGTACGTTTCGGCTGCAGTGCGATGGTGGACATAACTATTAGTGCCACGGCTAGCAACAGATTCTGCATCAAAATCAAGGTGTCATGAGCAGAAATGCTAAAAATACAGGCATAAATGGAGCCATGTCCGAGGTTTCCAAAACAACCTTTCCTTGTCAGCAAAGTTCAATATAAGAATCACAAGACGTTAAATTAATGGTGAAACATGCTGACAAATTCCCGTTCACAAGAAAAGTACAAATTTCATGGTTGAATGCAGTGTTTCCCAAGCTTTTCGTAATTGTGGTCCTTTGGACATTAGTTTTTCTGTCGACTTAAATTTTTCTAATTTCATGCTGCCATTGTGATTTAACTGACAACAATAACTTAGCCGCTAAGAAAAGTTGCGCTAGCTGAAACAAATACCTAATACTAACCGAAATGAATATTACCAAAACACTCTCATCATCATCAAAATTGCACAACAATCGAAGGCACAAGCTTCCTGTAATGCCGAGAGATGTGTCTTCCTTGAAGGAACTTTCACATGTAATTGGCTCCATTGAGCATAGTGACATAAAGTGTGAATTTTTGAAGCGGTCGCCCGTAAACATTATCTGCGCCACCAACACCCCTTCCCCGAATCATGTTTAGTCAGGAAAGTAGTTGAAACAAGAACTTCATTGCGGTATAGTCTCAGCAGGGCCGCAACCAGCTGATATTTTCAAAAGGGACGAAATGATTGTAACTTGTTTTTGGACTATTTTCGGGCGGGAGGCAAAATGGTTGTAACTTGTTGTTGTACCTAACAACTAAACATGATTTTCAAAATTATGTGGGAGAATCGCCCGGTTAATCACCCCCTGGTTGCGGGCCTTAGTCTCAGTACAGTACTTTCACCAAATGCAAACTCAATTATTTCTGTGCCTTCCTTCATCAGGTAAAAATTCGAATGAGATCAATTCCATATAAGAATGCAGCAGAAAACCACCAGACTCGTTTCGTGACTGTTGCCTTGTGCTACTGGTGCAATATCCTGGCTGATAGTAGGGCTTGTTTTCTTTGTTTTTACATTTGTACACCAATTCAAAAATAAAATGAAACTTAAACCATTCAGGTGTGTTGGTTTGCACGACAATTAAGTCGTTTACAACAGGCCAGGACAAATCAGTCGTTTGCAATCAGCATAAATGTTTCTGATTAACTTTAACTGAGACAGTTGGTATGTTGGCTGGCACAGACCTGTCGCCAAGGGGGGACTTTTGGTGGACTTAGCCCCCAAACAATGCCTCAAGCCTTCCCAAATTGAAATATGAAACACTATAAATCAATGGAGTTTTGTCAATTTTTACAATGTCAAGCCCCCTGCACAAACGTAAAGCGCCCCTATTGAAGACTTTCTGATGACGGTTCTGTGTTGGCGTCATGACACCGCCGCTGAAGGTCATGAAATTACTGTCATTGTTACGTTGCGTGAGGTAATGTTACGTGGTAACACAGCCACCCAATGAGTGCAAGCGATCAGCTGGCCGGCTTTGCAATCTGGCAGCAAATTGGCGGATGGAAGTTCCTGTGAAATCAGAATCGATGTTTGGGGGCCACGTGGACCTACTATGCATTTGGAGAAAGCCGTTAGGATTTGAAGCGCGTTGTGAATATGGATAGAGACAGTGTTTTTAGCGCCCAGCCGAAAAGAGTCCAAAGCTGTTTAAGCTCTTTTGGGTTTGGCAAGCACGCGAACTCGGCTGTTTTTACATGCAATTTGTTTTCGGGAACAACGCAAGATTTACGCAAAGAATGTTTTCTGTGTTTTGTTTTTTTTGCGACAGTGTTGAACTGTCTTCTGGATTACACGAGGTCCATTGAATGAAATTCATAATCACAATTTTTGGTTGTCCGCTTTTTAAGCCAAATCCAATTTCAAGTTTCTCTTCTTCTGTTATGTTGCATCTAAAACAGTGTTTCATGGAGTTGATCACAAATTCTATTTTTCTGGTTGCAAAACGTTCTACTGTCTTTTGCAGGAAAAGCTGGAAATGTCAAAGTGGCTGGATTCGAAAAGGAAATTTGCAACTAGACACCTCAACTTCAATGGTTTAAGCTGTTCCCAAACGAAAATGTTGAAGTCAGTGATTAAAACATCTGAGCCATCCAATCGAACTTTGGTGAGGTAAGATAACAAGCAAAAAACAATAGAAATGGAGTAAAAACACATGAATCAAATTCTACTCAATTTAAAGGCTGCATCAAACTTTGTGTGCGTGGAAAACAAAGAGTAATATACACGTTCAGGAGTATCACGTTAATGAGTATCAAGCTATTGAGCACCAAGTTAATAAGCATCAAGCGTGCCACAACAGTTGCGTACTACTCTACATTGAAGGAATATCATCTTTATGCATAATTCACGTCACTGATGCTTCAAAAACACACCTAACTAAAAGCAATAATTCTTACTCAGAATTATGCTTCAAACCCCACCACTTGACCATATGAAGGCATTAGTTGCTGGCTGGGTTTAATTAATTGTGGGTCTCAGGAATATTTAGGAATACATTCACATTTTTACGCGTGGGGTACTTTAGCCTCTTGGGATTCACGGGAAGAAGTGAACTGCTTGTCTTCTTAGCATGGGCGTCCGCAGAAATTTTTCCAGAAGGGGCAAAGCCGACATTGTGTCTGTCCTGGTTAGAATTTTCTGACGATGCAATGAAAATGGACGTTCACAAAACGCTTTGCCCTTTCTACTCCACAAAGAAAAGGCCTATCTTAAGGCAACAGTTAAAAATGCTCTTCATTGGCAGCAATAGCCAGGTATACAACGATAATTTACCCGTTTCCCCCCCTGCGGACGCCCGTTTTGCCCCCGCCTGCGGACGCCCATGCTTCTTAGTGAGACATTTTCATTTCTCGCAAGCCAGTGGCGATGATGTGGTGGCGACTGCTGCTGTCTAAACCCGTCGCGAATCGAAAGAGCAAACGAAGATTGTACTGTGATTTTGTGATTATGACGAAACAAAGCTTCACGCTTCAGAAAATCTTCAGTACGTCACAGAAAATTTTGACAATCAGCTACGATTGGTGTGGGAGGGTCATTCCCGGGGGTAGATGCCGGTGTCGGATTATCCGCCCACTTCACATTCCATTGGTGATCCACCCAACACGCCGCGCGTATGATGTTGTTGTCAGATAAACTGATGAGTTGTTGTGCGGCGGATACAAATGGGTGTTTCGATCTGAGGCGCCGTGCGTTTGCACTCGATGGACGGGTGAGCGCTGAGTGAAGCAGATGTCCAGGCTCCATTGCACGGCGTTATAGAGACAGTATGGCTCCATTGCGACGAAGCTCAGCAGATTGGATGCCTGCAGGGATGGGAAGATTGTCCGCTGGTCTAGGACGCAGGCATCCAGTCACAATTCGCAAGGCGTCGTTGATGGCAGGGTCGATAAGGTGGGTATGAGCACTGCGCCACCAGACAGGAGAGCAGTACTCTGCGGTTGAATGCACCAAGGCTAGGGTGGCTGTTCACAACGTTGTTGCTCCAGCACCCCAGTCGGAGCCAGCAAGCCGCCTCAAGAGCGCGTCGGCTATATCAGCCAATGCCTGTGAGCAGTGCCGGATTAACAATAGTAGCAAATGCAGCAATTGCTACGGGCCCCGCGCGTTTGGGGGCCCCGCGGTCCATTGTTTGCAATGTGTTCTTTGTTATATGCAAGGGTGGATGTTAGAATTTAGGTGCCCGAGGCAAATTCTCAGAAAAGGGACCCTATATTTTACACATGCTATACAGAAACTTTATTCGCTGAAAGCAAGTTAAAGTTTTCACTTTGTCTGGGGATTGAAGGTACATTTCACATTGTAATTTAGTCATTTGATTTAAAATTGTTCTTTGTCTACACATTAAAGCTGTTGAGGGGCCCCTTTGGACAAATTTTGCATAAAATTTTGCATTATTTTGACAAACATATGACTTGCCTCAAAACTTATTTAATGTGGCTCTAGACCAATGGTTCTTAACCTTTTTTACATATCTTACCCTTTTATCAAACAAGATTAACAGATTTACCCCCAATACACCCAATGGTGCTATTTGTTGAAAATGCGAAATTAACAAACTCTTACAGTTTAGAATGATTTATAAAAATTTAAATTGGCTGCAATTTATGTTTCAGTAAATTTACCCCCTTGGAAGATGAAATTTACCCCCAGGGGTTAATTTACCCCAGGTTAAGAACCACTGCTCTAGAGTGATTAATAAGCTTTTTGACAAAACAATGCAAAAACAAAGTGCGAAACTCTCAAGAGGGGAGCCCTCACGGCATCTCTGAAACAAAGGGGCCCGAGGCGACCGCCTCGTTCGTCTCCCCTAATATCCACCCCTGAATATATATATATATAGAATTAAAAATTCTCATTGGCAGCCCTGGATTTGGCATCTATTTACTGGCCTATGGGTCGTGTACTTGGAGTCTTCTTTTACAAATCTGGGAAATGATTTACGCATATATTTATCTCTCATGGTAACCAGCTGCTGTGGAGAACGGTGATTTTCTAAACTTAAGATGGCAGAATGAACAAAGGAGCACCATCCGACAAAACACACTGAACAGCCTGATTCTAAGTAGTATAGAGCATGAACATCTATTTGAAGTAGACACTACAAATATCATAAGCATATTAGCAATGGCAAAATCCAGAAAATAAAATCTTAAGCGGTGGGTTTGCTGCTTTTGGCAATCGACGTCGACATCTATACTGAGACTACACTGACTCTAGAGCAGGGTTTCCCAACCTTTCTTTGACCATGCACCCCTTCAGAATTTAGACAGATGAGCACGTACCCCTAAAATTATAGATATATTTAACAATAAGCATGTAATGATTTTTTAAAATAATATTCACTGGTGTATGTATGAATATTTGGATATAAATAATATATACATTAGATTTACCTTATGTTTGCTAACCTTCAATGTACCCCTTCAGATAGGCAAATGTACCCCAGGGGTACATTTACCCCAGGTTAGGAACCTCTGCTCTAGAGCAGGTTTTTTTAAGGAAAGTGTTAGGTACCCGGTATGGACCTGTAAGGACCCGATTTATCTGATTCTAGGGACCCGTTTTTCTTTGATTCTAGGGACCCGATATTCAATTTTAGGGACCCGAATCGTGTCCCTAAAACGCCTTAAAAATCCTGCTCAAGAGCAATGATCAAATTTCTTGATGATTCTAAGCATTATTACTCCCTCTGTACTGTACTTGTGAGCTGTGCAGTAACGCATTCCTTCTTGGTAAAAGATACGTATATACGTTTTTGGTAATAAAGATATGTACCCCATAATGTCCACCAGTTGCTATTTAGGACCAGGTTTTCCGTACTTACGAAACTCAGTATGCCTAGTAGTACTCATATGGATGCCCACAGAATTTATCAGTTGTTGACTTGTTAAAGTGTATTTTTAACTTATGGCCCCACGCTGTTAACATGCTACAGGCCCGCGCCACCTTAATCCGGCACTGCCTGTCAGGTTTAGTATTTGCGACTAGAGGGACTAGATATGAACCTATTGCCTGTTTCANGATCCACTCAGCGAGTGAAGTTCTGTTGCTAGATTGTCCATCAACGAGCAATCGCTGCGACAGTTCTTTTTTGCTTCCAGTGTTGGTACTTCAAAACCTCATTCTGGTATTTCTACTGTAGTGTGTCATTTTGGTTCTAACTTTCTTCACTTCATTCTTTCTCAGAGAAAAGGTAAAGCTGTCCAGCAAGATCGAAACAATATACAGCAAAGCATCTGTGTGCAAACCTTCACAGCCTGGAAAGTGCTACCGTTTCGAACCAGGTTTGATAAAAATCATGGCAAAGTCACGAAATTTCAGGTAATAGAGTAGATTGGTATCTAAAGCCTTCCAAGTTCTTCGAATATTGCGTTTAATAAAAAGGTTTATCAAGTTACGGAAAATCTTTGCTGTAGCTCATTTGTAGTAACTTTCGATTACAACTCCATCTGCGAAATTTAAAATTATCACATTGAAACGTATTTTTAGTGTTATTTATTCCTGTTGTGATTTTCATTTTTTCTTTCAAAAATGCAGTTGATTTTTTAAGTCTTTGCAACACGCTAGCTTGCGTGAAAACTTAGGGCATAACTGCAAGTATCTCCCCAGTGTGACTGACAAGGGATAATGGTTGAACTGCTGAGTAAGGTTCTAGACCAGCTATGTCCTACCCAAATGGCTTACTGAGCCAAATATTATGTCACTGTCTTGACCAGGACCGCACATTGGATGATACTGTATGTTAATGAGGGCCGCACGTTGAATGGCTTACTTTGATCTTAGCAAACTAAATTTAGCTTAAGCTAGTGTACTGAAAGCGTTCGAATCCTATTTAAAATGGTAACAGACGTGATAAAGTGGCACTCAGGACCACCTGCATTAAAATTTCAAATTGAAGATTATGAAAATAAGGACAGGTTGTCAGTGTGTAGGATATTTTCACTACAGCGAACACCAAAACTGGGCCGCGCAATTCCTTGGACTGGGCCGATTGTTGGACATAGCTGTTTTAGACCTTGCTAACTGGCAGCGGTTCAGAACCACAATCAGTGTGAAGTAATTTCAGTGTAATTTCGCAGCACTCTTCTTTGGGCTTGGAAAGGTTGGAGGGATGCAATTGGACCGAAAATTCGAAAAGATTGGTACCGTATAATTCAGATCATGAACACTGGAGCCCGAGAACACGGTTAGAAATCATTTAATTTGAACGTATTTTTTATGTGCAATTGTAGCTGACAGAAACATTTATAATAGAGTATTTGTCTGCCATCTTCAGAGCAACAAAAATGTTGGCTGTAACTTTTCTTGAATATCTTCCCACTTTTCTAAGGAATTGTAAGCAATGTTCTCCCTAAGAAAATTTCACACTGAGAAAATCTTCGTTTTAGCAAGAATGAATATTTTATGGCTGAGTTGGAAGAATTCTAAATGAATTAAAAACTTTGTAAATTATTAGAATAAGTATAGAATTTCATCAATATGCGAACAAAGCCCACAAAGGCTTGGATGGCACGTTTGGGTCAATTTCAGTTGTAGGACTTTCTCAATGGAGAAATATTTCCCATCTCTATTTTAATTTCCCACCTACCGCAAATATTTCCAACCTACAGCATCTGTAGAGCCTTTGATTGGTCTTCGTTTGTGCTTGGCAAGTTATGGCCAAAAAACAATAATTAATTAATTAACCCTTTTAATGCCTAATGAATCAAGGGCTCTAAATATGCGGATTTTCACCAAGTTTAATTTAAATGAATGAACAAAAAATTACTCCTTGAACTTTTTTCTCAGGCTCCAATGACGCCATCCAAAAACCCCTTGACCCCCCCCATCCACCAGGCATGAACCCAAAAAAGTTTGAAACCAAAAATTCCCGGATTTTTAAAAATCGAATCTAGGAGACTTTCCTGCTTCTTTGGAGGGTTTGAAGAGCTCTCTAACTCTATCGGTCGACAAGTTATGACTAGGTAAAGTCATAGCCTATAGTGGCTTTGCGGTCCTTAAAGGGTTGATCAAATATCATACTGTTTAAAAACTCTCACCAAAAAATAATGTCTGTTGTTAGATACACAAGTTCAAAACAATCAGGAAAGGAAAGTTTCGTTTTGTAGCAAAAGCGGGTAAATGGTAAGTCTATCAGGAGTGGAGCACAAAAGCATACGCTGTATAATACAGTTAAACAATTTCGTGCAAACGCGTTTAACCTGCAAAACGTAAAACTGAACATGATCATGGTTACTCACTGTATGTGTTCACTGCATACAAGTTTTGTCTAACATTTGGCTTTGGTGACTGATGAGAAATTTTTAGAAACCGCAACTATTTTATCTAAATATGTAAAAATAACCGCACTTGCCTAAACCAATCATTTTTACTTGTAGCGTTGATTTTACAACACAAATGTTTCATTTTCACTCTAATGCTACAAAACAGGTTCCCATCCGTCAGTGTTCATTTCAAAGAAATAGCACATAAATCCTCTCAGTGCAGTTTTGTCACACTCGCTTTTGTTATACTTTCAGAGTGTCACGTGTGGTCAGCGGCGCCCTTCTCCGCTTGCTTGCGCCAGTGGGCCACGCTACAACAAATTGCTCAGCTAGCAGGGAAGGGAACTAGCTCGCAACTCTTTCATGGGAATGCAGCGCGCTTCAACATAAAATAAGATACCTCTAGGCTCTTGTTCAGCGCATTCCAGTAACTTTCCAAGCTTTCTGGTACACAGTTTCGGCTGACGTCAATAACTCACTTATTCAGAACGTTTGTTAAACGTACAGAAACGAGTGACGAAACGTCTCGTGTCAAATGTCGTGGATTCCAGAGGATGGCTATTGCACAGACTCGTTTCAAAAACGAATTTGCAAGATTTTTTATATAATGACGCGGACCGAAACTGGACCAGTTGCTATACTGAATGTACCCGTGGACTTTCGATATGTTCCAATAACAAAACCAGATTCGCAACGTTCCACAAACACATCAAGGAAGGACATGCAGCCATTTGTTTCGAATTCCATGGTGAAGCAAAGTTCTACACAGGGCTCATTTTCAACCCCGAAACCGGGTCGAGGCTGACATTTGTTTTTGAAGCCCGATTTAGGCCCGAAAACCAAATTTACCGAGTGAGTTAAGACACGCGCAACTGCAGGGTATTGGCGGCGTAGCAAAGTAAACATGACTAAATAATTCGCAATTAATCATTTTTCATTGAAGATTTAATCAACTCGATTGCTTCAACTGCAAACTGGCGACAAAGTATCCATGCAGGCCCGAAATCGGCCCGAAACTTTTTAACAAACTCAAGCCCGAACCCGGCCCGAAACGCCTGGCCCTACTTACAACTCTGTGGTAAAGCGAATACTATCATATACGGCGTTGAGTTGGTAAGAAAAACTCTTAACTCCCCGGTTGGACATGCATTTAGTGTGAATTGAGATCATGATGTACATTTATGTTACTGGATGGCTGCTATCATATATTAGTACGCCTAGGCTTACAAAAAATTCCAAATGGCAAATTAGATTTAATTTTCTTCCATTGTCATGTGTGAAATACTTGCACATGTAAATTAAGAAGTATAATACACGAAGTTTTCATACATTCTTGTCCTATTATTATATTAGCGTTTTGGAATGATTAAATTTGCTTTGCTAGTGAGAATTACTATAGCCTGCTATTAATGTTAAATTTGATGTATAGTTCTGAAATTCGCAAAGCAACTGTGTTATGTGCATTCTTTGAGATCAGCCTGAGACATTTTGAAATTAACAAATAACATTGGTAAATGGTTATAAGGTAAAGTAATGAATAAAGCATATTATTTTCTAGCCATAGTATTGAAAAGCTGATGAAGCTCCAGTTACGATTTATAATTCATCAAAGAGCCCAAAACAGGTCTTGCATCAGCACATTTTTTCCTGTCAAAGGCCCTGGTTATTATTGTATGTGGCATAGAGTTTTCTCTGGTGGGTCCCGCTTTTTTTCAAACCTATTTTGATTCCTGCAGGTTACAGCGACGCAGGGGAATACTGGCGTTCAGATTATGACGTGTCTGACCTTCAAGCGCGAGTGAAAACACTTTGGGAGGAAATCCGTCCGGTTTATTTGCATCTACATGCGTACGTGCGATATAGGTTGCGGGAATTCTATGGAGACAAGATAAATAAAACAGGAGCAATTCCAGCGCACGTATTAGGTAAGAACCTGATGTAAGTTAACAATGCAATATAAACTGGAATGGAAAGAGTCATTTAAAGACCCCTATCATGAGGAACCTTACACTTTTTAACATTTTTTTCAGCATATCCAGCTTTTCATCAACAAGTTTGCAAAAAAGCGAAAACTAACGTTTCGAACTTATTTTATGCAGTAGAACTGCATGTTTACACAAGGTGTCCAGAAAGTCTGGGTACATAGGATGAGACCCAGCCCATTTTGCTACAGCTGTTAGAGATTGGCTGAATGACACTTTTCCTCACTAGATTGGAGAAAAGGTCATGTGGAGTGATCCCCTCGTTCATCAGACCTTTCTCCCTTTGACTTCTTTTTCTGGGGTGTGTTGAAAGAGAAAGCGTACCCGATGAAGATGACAGATCCAAACAACATGAGAGAACGCATTACCAGTCAGCGTGCTGAAATCAACGGCAATGCAGACCAATTCCATCGAGTTCACCTACATTTTGGAAAGCGCATCCAATTATACATTGAATTATTTATCAACATTAGAATTGAATAAAAAATTTTGTTTTAAAAAGTATGTCCTTTTTACCATGAACCAAGACTTTATGTGTTTTTCACCATGTACCCAGCCTTTATTGACACCCTGTAGATGGTGTTAGTCGTTTCAAGTGAAAACCTTGCGAAAAGTGGATGGTACTTTTACGCTAATATTGACTCTGCTGCATATTGCTTTGTACTGTAGCTTTAATTTTTCTTTAAAGGAAACATGTGGGCAATGGACTGGTCCAATATATTTGATATGTGCAAGCCGTACAAAAATATTACGGCTTTTGACGTCACTGAAGGAATGAAAACAAAGAACTTTACAGTTAACAAAATGTTTCATTTAGCCGATGAATTCTACAGGTCGATGGGTGAGTCTCTGATCATTGTTCATTTGACAATTGCGAACAAATCCATAGATAAGAAGCGTTAGAGTCGATGTAGCCTAGGCTATGGGAATCTTTCGATTACTTTGTCAATAGCGTGTGACAAATGTTTAAAAACCCAGCTTTTCTGACTATCTCAGGACTTCCACCGATGCCGAAATCTTTCTGGAAATTTTCAATGTTCACGCGACCTGCAAATCGTTCTGTCGTATGTTACGCTTCAGCCCATAATTTGGAAGGAACAGATGTAAGGTGAGTTCATGCTATCCTCGAAAAATGACTAACGTGAAAACTTACATAAATTGGAGTTTGATCAAGTTGCCATCAAAAATATTGCGTTGTTTAATTCCTGATTTATTTGCAAACAGAATGTAATTAATATAATTAAAACAATTATGAGAAATTAGACACGCAGAAATAGCGTTCTTTTAAAAATTTGTGAAATGTTTTCATGAAGCTATTTTTGGATGACGTTAATCGGGGCTATTGGTCCTCATCGAACGTTACCACTGTTAGGAAAAATTTTGACTTTCTGAAAAAGTGGTAAGTGAAGAAATCAATTTTTCTCTTGATTTTACCGTGAAACAACAGTTTTGTTTAGCAAATTTTCTGCTCTTAAGCAATTAGCAATGTTGATTGCAGGATCAAGATGTGCGCCGAAGTGAATGAGAACTATTTATATGTGGTCCATCATGAGATGGGCCACTGCCAGTATTACTTGGCCTACAACACCCACCAGCCGGAGCTGTTCCAGGTAACGAAACCACTCGTTGGATGTTGTAACAAAACGTATACAATTACTTGTTCTGTTACTGCTAGAAAGCAGCGCAAGTGTGAATGGAGCACTAGAGTTTTTGAAAGCAAACATTGGGATTGCTTCTTATGAAATTTTTACGCGTAACAAAGACTTTGGGAAACAAGCAACAATATATTCTCATGGCTTGTGTGCTTTCAGCTCTCAACATTAAAAACATTCGCATTAACGTGGGTCGTACTATCCGTTTGATATAGTAATCTGAATCTTACAAAATGATGAAAGCCGTCTTTACTGTCTCTCTGAAAACGTTTGCAGCACAAGTGTCTTCCGTGAAAGTTACTTTATTTTTTTCATTTGAGGAAATAACTATTCAGACAACAAAATGAAGCGAAACGTGAACAGTGGGGGGAAAAGTTGATTGGATTTTATTGAAAACTGTTTGTGTCAATTATTAGATTTGTTACAAGTTGGTATCGAAAGCGGTATGGCTTGGGCAGAGTCCAAGAAAACAGCTGAAAGAAAAGGTCTAATTATACGCGCTTTGTACTTCCCAGTGTCGCGAGTGGTCATCTCCGCGTTTCTTACAGTGTGGGCAGCTCGGCTAAAATTCGCATAAATAGCTCTGCAAATACAAGAGCTTGCTACTGGTAGCGTGATGAAAGACAAAGTAACGAAGTAAATCTCGTTTGTACTACTGGGAAATACGCTTTGCTGTATAAACCAGTCTGTGAGGTTTACCAATGGGTGATAGTTTTATAACTACTCTTAGGCAAAAGGCCACGGTCGTTGTTGTCCAAATCTTTTCGCAAAAGACATTTTTTGTGAATGCTATTTACTGTATGTTGGCAAGATTATAGTCACTGTCGGGAGATAAAAAACAGGCTTCAAAGGTGTCGCAAAAATGACGTTGACTTGTTCGCAGTGGAGGCCGATTTGACCTGTTGGTCGACGGATGCGATGGCATAGTTTATAAGCACCACAATCATTGCTATATCGGCGCTGTCGTAGCGACGCGTGTAGCCTACTGGAAAAGCAGACTGTGTCAGCTGAAAATTCGTTCCTTTCAACAGCGTCGGTTCTAGACCTGCTGTTTGTGGAGGACGAAAAGAGGGCGCCAAAATACAGAGAAAATAAATTAAGGAACACAAAAGGGTCATATGCCCCCCATGCCATCCACGCGCCATTGTGAATAGTTTTTTTGTAACCGAAGTATGTTCAGAAAAAGTAGCTGGTGGGTGACATTACGAACACTATGAAGAAGTGCTGAACGAGCTCGACTACTCTTAACGCTGCAGTGAAAGAATAGGTGTAGTTCAGTTTCTACGCCGCCACGTGTACAAAGACCATATGATGCTTTTTTGTAAAATTCAGCGGATTGTGAGCAAAACGCAGGATGCAACGGTAGACATCAGTGGTACATCAGTGGTAGGTCGAACCTGAGCAGATGATAGGTATTGTTTTTTGCCAAGTAAAGAATAAGAATTTAAGTGATTCCTGAAAATGGAGAGGCTAGCTCGTGGTTTCAGTTTAAGCGGAAAAGAAGTTCCGCAACTCGAGACTTTAGGAGAGACTTTTTTGAATAATCCTGTAACGGTGGCGGTAACGGGAGAAGGAACCATGTCGAACGTAAATTTGTAGAAGTAATGAAGCATAAATTTTTCTCTTCGTTGTGATGAACGTATGAGATGAGATCAGTTAGCACGTCATTAGTGGACGTAGTTTCACAGCATTTACTAAATCTATCAAGCAATAAAGTTAAATTATTTACAGAATCCAGTCTATGCGCGAACAAACTTAGTGTTATGACCATTAACTCCGTAACTCCAAAAATTAGAAAAAATAAGGAAATGTAAAAAAAATCAGTAAAACTACCTATTACCTCTGAAAAATGTTAATTTAAGGGGAAAACTTCATTTATGTCGTAATTGATCGCGCCGCACAAGCTTTTGCTGCTCTGGTGTAGCTGGAACCTAATTCTGCCACAAGTTGAGCTTGTAGTTCTCTCATGTATCTCAACGCGTTGCAGGGTGGAGCAAATCACGGCTTCCACGAAGCTATTGGAGATACAGCTGCCCTGGCGGTGATATCGCCCAAGCATCTGAAAAAGCTCGGAATAATTCCACGAAACGAAGCCCAATCTTCAAGCTATGGTAAGTAGGTCTTGTATCACGAAGCTACATGTTATTCACAGTGGCGGTGACAACAATGATCAAAATGTTTACTGAACATAGTGATCCGATCGGAAGATCAAGTAAACTTGAGCGGTAAATCAAGTTGGAAAACTGGAATAACTTGTTGAAACGTTAACGTTTTTCCAAAAACGTGCTGTTCTTTCTGTTACTCATGTTGATTGGCAGCAGCTACCACTAGGTTTAATTTGAACCAGTTGAAGTATTTCTTTTAGTTTGTTTGTGCTTCATTTTTTGGTGATTTCCTAAATACTGTGCATTCTTCTTGCGTTTTACGCTTTTTTACATTTGTTTAGTTGTTCACTCTCTATCAACTTTTTTATGTGGCTTCACCGTTGCGTTTATAGTTAAACATCTCTACATTTTCTTTGTAAGTTGTCTTTCTGGGTTCCTTTCGTTGTAGGTCACTCTGCCCATTGTTTTTTGTTATTAGTAAATTGCATGCAGTGCGTTTCAATACGTCTCTCTGAGGAAGTCTGTTTCACTGGGTGGGCAAAGGATCGGAAAATGAAAGAACTAACCGCAAAAAGACTTCAATGTGCTTGTAACGTACTTTTTAAATGTTTTTTGATTTTTTCCATGCCCATCAGGCAAAACCAAAGCAGAAAATAATCATTTTTTACGGTGAACTATGCACTAAATCATGCATTTCCTCAACTGACCTAATAATTTTCTAACGCACAATGATGACTGGTCTTGAACAAGCCTTCATAACGACAACTATTTTGCTTTTGACACAGCGGTTGTCATTTAGTTGCGGTTCAAGTCCTTCAAGTCAAAAGTTGGGCTACAGCGGTTACCAGTTGCTCGCAAACAGATTTGCTGAACACACTGCCGACCAAACTGGTTCACCTTTCAGATGTAACGTGTTCAGTTGTTTCGCTCAGTTATGTAAAAGTCAGGGCTGGAACTTTTACTAGGCGAGGTTTATTTTATTGAGAAAACTAAGGAATTGACAACCTTTTGAAGAGGTTTAGCTCCCTTTCTGTTGATAAACAGCGTCAACTGAATAATTCAGAAGACAAACAGATAATTTCTGCTGCTTTGGCGCCAACAAAAGCTTACCTTCTACTGCTCTGTTCTGGTACGCGAGATTTGTTTGGTCTGGTAGCCTCGAAGGTAAATATGACAATACCCCTCAAACAGGCCTGTAGCCAGGTTTTAAGGATTGGGGGAAAATACACTTTTAGGAGGGAAAGGTTTTGTTTCTATTATATATTTTATATTTATAT
>JGI24158J21664_10003332_pt1 | contig 20083 bp, 16 predicted proteins | sample Ectturendosymbi3_FD_21664 | JGI IMG/M metagenome (IMG submission 21664) | reverse complement strand
AAAAAAAAACAAAAGGTGTACTTCATGCCGAAAAGCATAGAATGTGCACACAGAAAATACAAAAAAGTAAATACACACATACAATAAAACAGAGTTGTAAAAGAAAATGAACAATTGCCTAGTATAAAAACTTTCACTAAAATCATTCCGTGCAAATGCTTTCAGTGAAATATTTCCAGCAGCTCAAGTTTCAACAAGAAACATATATCTATGTCACTTCCTGCAAAGAACAAAGACAGATGCTTTCATTGCATTTGGAACGTCAGAATTGAAATTTTACTTCTGACAGCGAGAAAAATTTTTGAAAGCAATTGAATGAGTTCCTTCAGCACCCGTTTACAAACACCACAGTATATAAAATTTCTGAATCACGAAGCTTTGGTAGATTTCAGTATCATGCTCGCCGAAAACGTTTACCCTGCATTAATGCTATTTTACCGCAGAACACCGTTTTGACAGCTTTCGACCGGAGGCATTTTAGTAATGAGTGTCTGTACAACAAATGCCACGAGCACTGTCTTGGCTTCGAAGTGCGAAGCTTAATTAGTTTTAAGTGTATTGTAATTTCAACAACCAGCTAAGTCTCTATGACACTTTGCAGACGTCTTTCATGGATTTTCTGACTCTGATCGTAATCGGCTATGAGCACCTGTCAATGTTTGTCTTAAGATTAAACAATCGATGGAAAAGTAGTGCAGACGAAATTTTGAGGGTAGTGCCTTGAGAATAACAGTGGATCTTGCTATGAGGGAAACATTCAAATTTTTGAAAGCAGTTTTGTTTGGCGGAGTGAACCATTCGAGGTTGAGCATGGGTTTCAAGAAATATTTCCACAAGAACAGTTCGTTTTGAGACTATCTCTATAAATTTTTCAAGACACCGGATATTTGTTTACCACAAAAGACAACTTTTCTAGGAAGAAAAGATATTTGAGAAATTAAATGAAGACACAAAATACAAAAAGCTTTTGCGCATGACGTATAAAACAGTTGTCTTCTATCTCCACCATAGTGCCTTTCATGTTTGAAACTTCGTTTTCTTGTAGAACAGAGCCAAGTAACACAAGGCGCTCCATTCTCCGGTTCAGGTCACATGAAAAGCGATCTCATTTCGCTCTTCTCACTTTCGGGGCGTGACTGAAACAAGTTTTCGCAATGGCACGCGTGCTTGTCATGCCTTGCTTTTGCTTGTGATCAAGCAAAGCATTTGCGTGTCTGGAATGCTTTAGCTAAAAATGACTTTTCAACTGTTTGCATTCGAAATGTGCCTGATAAATCGATTTATCACACGCACATACCGTTCCCAATTTCTCAAGTTGCCATGTTTAGATCATTTCTAAAGCGGCGCATCAATTCTTAGGCTGTTTTCTGCAAAACATATTTGGGTAGTGCAATTAGCTTATCTCAAAATATGACGCGGCAAAGATCAATTAGATTTAGGTACAACGCGCATTCTATTGTGTGCAAGAAAGCCCTGACTGTAGATAGTGTTTGAAGTTTTTAATGTTAAACCTCCTCATGACCAGCTGATTGATTTGATACGAGTGTGAGAATTTCAAAAACCGGAACTTGCTTTTACCGTTTTTCACCATTTTTTTAGGCGATAACTGCACAGTTGGGTCTTCAAACTTAGGTACATGAGATGCCTGTTTCAAAAAATAAAAAACAGGATAAACACTAGCAACCATGCCCGAAATTAGGAAGAAGAATGATTTTATTTTTTCATTGTAAAAGTCATCGGATGCTGTACATTCAGGTATAGCGGAGTACAGGCTTACTTGAATCAAAGTTGACATTTTCTCAGTGAGTCTCATCCGAACAAATGAAACCTGGCATCTACCGAGAGGTAGAATCCTTAGCAAACAAGATTTCTTAATGTGCTTCTTGTCCCAAACCAGGGTGCCAGCCTGAATGGAAATTCTAATTTTCGAGTTTATGAAACTTTGGTTGTGATCAGCAGTAAGGCGTATTTTTGAATCAGCAGCACGGCAGTTGAAGGGAATGTCACTGCCAGGTACATACAAAAAGTCTCTTTACACTTAAGTAATGCTACGTACAAAATATGAGTGCATTTTCACCCTCTATGAGGAAATACGTGAGCTAAACTACGCTTGCATCACTTGTTTCGCGTCATTTTAACAGTATTGTCCGCAGTGCAAAGCTCTGTGCGATGTTACACCTTTTTGAGTTCAATATAACTTGAAGTGCTGTGAGGGTAAAAGTGGATGGTTCTGGAACACAGCACCGCTGAAGCATTTCACAGTTCCTTTCTCGGTTTTCCAACACGCAACTGCCTGTAACAACCAAACAGTTTTTGAACCGGTGATCTAAAGCAACGGCCGTCACTTCGCTCGACAAAATACAAGCTTTTTTCTCATTTGTAGCTCAAGCCCTTGTGGCTCTTGCGTTGCCATCAGACCGTTCATAACACAATTTCGTAGCTTAGCCACAGTGTTAATGGAGAAGAAAGCTGAGCCATTAGTGTTGGGGATTAGGATTTTCAAACTGAAGCACTTCATATCATCATAGGCAACGTTATTCTACTTTTTACAAAGAATTCCGAAACATTAAATTTATCCGAGAGATTCCGAAATCATAGTAGAGACTGTGAAGCAAACGAAACCGCACGACCATTGATGTTCTCTAAGCTGTTGATTGCGCCTGGCAGTGGGATAGGATCGGTACGCACATCACTCAAAGCCGCCTCGTACATTCGTCGAGGGACACGAGATCGGAACAGTGATACCGCGTGTGAGGTTCGTGACTCACTCTCAGTGGAAAAAGGGATTAACACTGATTGAATCATGAACTCAGATGAACGATCCATGTCGCATTCCGTACAACATTTTGCCTTTCCAATTTTAACACTTGTCATCCGCGCTATAGGCTACCTGCATCCTTGAGTTGCGATGATTAACGCCACAGCATGGACAGCCTGCTCCTTTGACAGCTTTACTGGCTTGACCGTCTTCGGTATACGAGATACCGCATAAAGCTGTTTTGATAAGGCCACTCATTACACATTAGTCATACAGAAGCCTGGAGCCAAGCGAAATATTGACAGCAAGTCACAAAGCAAGCACAAGCACTTCTTGCTGGAAGCTCCGCTTTGGTTGCGTGTAGACGTGTAGACAAATAAATTTTCTCCTGCTTTCAGCAATTCGGCACACATCCAAAGTAACCAAGGTGGTAACGCTTCTTGTTTGTTGTCTACCGTTGCTTAGTTGGTTGCTTTTTTCGCTATAGGAAATCTTTCCTTCCTCTTGCAGTGCTGCAAGCGTCAAAACGTGGGCTTGATAAAACCTTCCTTTGAACGCTGCTTCACATTGGCGTAAACACATCATTTCAAAAGAAGAAGCAAGTGAGCAGAGGTGTGTTTAGCATTCCTCTACTTGTAAGATCAAAGACCTGCTGACGTATAACCAGAGAAAGCAAGTGCGTCGCAAGTGGAACATTGCCACCAACGGTTGACATGAGGCAGAAGATACAGGTCTTGTGTATGACGTAATTTGCCTTTGAAAATTTGTCCCAACAGCGTTTTTGAGCACAAAGTGATGCAACTTGCTGTCCTCAACAAAACGTTTCCAAAAACAATGTCTTGAAAAAGCAAGATATTCTGATTCCAGTTCATTCTGGTTTAACTGTGTAGAAACACGGAAGCTGGACACATGGAAAGCACGCATTTAGACAAGCCATAAAAAGCTTTGCTAGAGACTTTTGTTCAACTATTAGTGTTTCTTGTTTTACGTTTGCGAATACAGTAGCAACTAACTGGTTCTCTCTCTGAAGGGTGAAGGTCCAAACCTTTTCAATACAAAACAAAAGCGCTTGTGGTCAACAAATAGAATAAGAATAAGAGAGATGGAATCAGGTTAACCATTTAAATCACATCTGGCTGCATTTACTTCAAACTAATAGCCAAACAATCTTGTTTGAACTCTACTTTAGGTTACTTCGCCATTGTGACCTATCGTAGAACACAGTGAAAACAAAAACGCAAAAATTTCAGACAAAAGGGAAGTGACGTGTGATCTAACGAAGAAAGTATTTTGATTTGGATCTAAAACAGAAATTCGATCAGCGTTACATGTTACTGGCAATTAGATTTCTGTCAGCAACTTTTAATTGCTGGCGGTTCCTTTACTTCCCTCGGCAGCACCAACGTGACATATATTATATAATCTGCTTTATACATACAATTGCAAAACGTCCAAGCCTGCCATCCTTTTTACAGCCTGATAAATTCGAGTTTTTGAATCGGGAATTTTTTCATATTGAAGCATTCGATTTCTGAAAACGCCAACTATGTTAACCGCTGTAGGAAGACACCTGCTAAGAGCCTCTTGCGGTTACCTACACGATGACATAATCAGAACGTTCTTTAATTGCTTTGATGCTGTAAGCGTTATTTCATTATCCTGATTCGGTCGCCCTGGTTTTTATTACACGTTGCACAGGAAATATGTATTAATCGAGAGTGTGAAATTTACGAAGTTGCACGTGTGCGTAATTACCACAAGCGACCTTGCTGAGACCACTGTGCTCAGCAAGTGGTCTCAGCAAGGTCGCATTTTCAACTGACCAGTAAATAACAATTTACTTTTGAATTTTTGACGTTAGTAGTAAAACGAATCGGTCGTCAAAACGTTCATTCAACTTGCAGGATAAGTTAATCTAGAAAGGTGTGAAATAAATTTTCACAGGCGCGGCGTTATAGCGCTAAAGAGGAAATTCTTGATCTTCAAGGGGACTTCTCCAGTCATCTCCAACAGGCCAGTGCCGTTTGAAGATTTTTGCGCCACACTTGAAGATTTGAAAGTTTCTCCACCGCACTTCACCTGATCTCTCAACTGGCTGACCTTTACGAAAAATGGAAAAATGGCTTTGTCTTGGCACTAATGCGGACATTTGTAGATAAAAAATTGTCTGCTTGGATGCGAAATGGTCATGGCAACCCGGGCAGAGTTTCATTTTAGCTGGGTTTACACTCTCTCCATCACGCCCAGCTCTTAGGGGACCTGGGCAAAACCTTGAGGTAACGGTTGCGACCCAGCACTCCTGCGCAGCTGTGTTGATCATCAAGCAGACTGCAACCCCTTTCAAAATGTAACCCTATCACAGTATCACAACTCTAAATTCGCCAACAATTCGGCCATAAACGCGATAAGAACATTACCTTACTGTGGACGGTGCTCGACGAGACAACCTAGCGAAAAGTTTTTTTGGCGTCACAGCGCTATAACCTTATTTTGTATGAAACTGTGCAATGTTTGCGCCAACAAGGCTAATTCAGCTCAGCTCCACCGGAATTTTCAAACAATGTAACCACGTCAGCTTTCGTTTGATAAATAAACAAAAAATCTTATCAACCCTTTGACAAGCAGTTCTCGGAAAAGAAAAGACACAGCACATTTTCAAGAAAAATGTTTCTTTTTCAAAAAAGTGTGCCTGAAGGACAATCTTCTTTTCTGCTGTAAAAATACTATTGCATTTCATCAGTTATAATTAACATTAACATTTTTATTAATCAAGATATTAATGAGTATCTGTTCATGAGCTATTATATTTGCTAAATATATATTCATATAGCTATTACCGGAATTTTGTTTTTACTTTCGTTCATATCCTTTGTTTAAACCAGGCCCGTACTCAGGTTTTAAGGTTTGGGGGAAATACAATTTTAGAGGGGAAAGATTTTTGTTTTTGTTATATGTTTAATAAAACAAATTTTCTGGACACAATAAAATTTGGGGAGGCACTGCTCCCGAATGCCCACCGTGGCTATGGGTCTGGTTTCAACGTTCACTTGCAAGCTGAATGTAAGTAACGAAATCGTTACGTACATTTTGCTCAACAAAACTTATAAAAACCGGCCGTAAAATGGTGGTACTAGGAAGCCAAACGATTTCTCGCCAATATCTCAGGAAGGCATGCAACGCACAGTCCAGTAAGCTTTTGACCTCGATTATCCTGGTTTCCTAGTTGCGAAAATTTACAGGCATCCATTTACGGTTTTCTTACAATGTCTAAATGCAAATCGCTCTGCTACATTGTTTTCCTGATGTCGCAATTAGTCAAGCAAAGATAAACTGCTGGAGAGCAAGTGACATTTAGTCGGATGCACTGGCATGTTGGAAGGCTGCGACCTGTGGCAACGCTAAAGAAGTTCGCAGGACTGAGCACTTCCGACATTCTATTATAAGGATTGTACATAAATCGTTGCAAAAATCAACTAATTATGCTATCCTTGGACGACAAAAAATTGTGATTCCATGGAACTGTCAAGGAGTGAATGCTGATCGCTTTCCACGCATTGTTTTTACCAAAGAGAAAAATGACCACCTCTACAGTTTCACCAATGATGCAGAAATATGCTGCATGAAAGTCCCATCGCGGCTGCTTCATTTCCAATAAAAAGGCTTCGGGACCAACTGTAAATATAAACAGAGGGCTGACCGTGAATAACAAGATCATCGCTCTGCGGTATTCCTTTGCGGTTGAATCAAGGAACTTCAGGCTACTGAAGTTCATTTTCTATTTTCATAAACATGGGGCAAAAAGCAGCGATTGGTAGATTTCGTTTTATTAAATGCCAAATTTTAGAATTATGTGGTATGTGCCGAATAGCGCCTTTATGTGCAAGCACTCAGTATTTATGTTTTATGAGGTATTATATCACTAGCGATTTGGCGAGTTAGAGAAGATAATGAGCAGCTGTTTAGTTCTTGAATCAGTAGAAGTGAAAGGGTGGATTGAGAAACAGATAATACACAAGAGGCTGCAGAGGAGTGGTTTCCTGTTACGTTGGAAACAGCAACTTGAGAGCTGTTCAGAGTAAGGAGGCTGACTACTGGACTTCTTACTGGATGGTTTCTTATCAGTAAACTCAAATGCCTGTTTAAGAAATGTCAGACTTTGATCACCTGAGATTACCTCAACAAAACACAATGATTGCTATCAGCCCCTCGGCAACATATAAATAACCTTTATGCTTGCATCATTTTCAAATTTATTTTTACGAAATGAATCACTGTTCTGCATAACGAACGGATTAGCCGTACTTTTCTTGAGGAAACCAGAGTCGTGTTTGCTGTAATTTTTAGATTTTCCTTACGTACTGTGTGGAAAGATTGCGTGAAGTTCTACTTATTGCCGAGGTGGTAAGTTGCGTGAAGAATCATCTAAAATATAACCTAATGGGTTGTTTTAATCCATTTGGATGCAACATACGCAATCTGGTATAATCTTGTACCTGCTTGCAAGGCAGTCTGAGGATTGAACCTGCACGTAAAAAAGTTTTGGAATACACGTGCTTTGCTGCAACAGAGTGTTGGTGCCTTTAGAACATTTTGTTATTTGGCCATGGTTCTATAGAGACTATTTTACACTTCATGGCATGCATTCCTGTTTTACCTCCCTTTCTTCTTCCTGCCTACGGATTTTGGTTGTTTTCAACACTTACTGTTCGTCAACAAGGTTAAAAAATATGGATTCACAGATTTTTCTGGAAGGGTAATTATCCAAGAAAAATACAAAAAATAAAAGTGTAATCGCAGCAAAGAAAAAACAGGCTCATGGAAGTGGTTATCTTGACATTTCAGTCTTATAGATGATTCAACAATTCTAACGATCATGAAGGTGGATAAGCACACATTATTATCATCGGTTTTATGTTGTCAGTTTCTTTAATTTCTGCCACCGATGAACAAACTGGCCGAACGGCATGTCAGCATAACGCGATTGTGTGCGGTGATTCTACTTTATCTGGTGTGTGGACTCCAGGAATACGGAGTTTACCTTTGAAAAACGTTTTGATAATTTTGAAGTTGGAAGAATGGTATTGTCTGCATGAGAAATGATTTTGGCAAACACTTATTATTTTGTCAAACACGTTCGTTTATTCCAAGTTCTTGTTTTCGTTTGTGCGGTTATAAGGATTTTATAAGCGCAGCTTGAAGTTACTTTGAAATGAGCTTTTAGCCATGACTGTTAGCAATTCTGTACAGTGTCTGTTTTATCTAGGACAGCTATGTCCAACCGCGGCCCTGTCGAAGGTTTCGTGCGGCCCAATTAAGATGTATCCTACATACTGACATCCTGTCCTTCTTGATAATCTTGAACTTGACATTTTTGATGCAGGTGGTCCTCAGTACCTCTTTATCATTCCTGGACCATTGCAGTTAGGATCAGAACGCTTTCAGTACATTAGTTTAAGCTAATTTTAGTTTGCTAAGGTCAAAGTAAGCCATCCAATATGCGGCCCTCATTAATATGTCATTAAATGTGCGGCCCTGGTTAAGACAAGGACGTAATTTTTGGCTGAGTAAGCCATTTGGGTTGGACATAGCTGATCTAGGACAATAAATATCCATTAGACCTGAGCAAGCAATACGCTATGTCGCAGAATGCTGTTCAAACAAACACAGTTTTTTTTCATTGAAACACATCGCTGGGAGTTGTAAGGCTGATATGAGCACATCAGCCATTAATACAAATGAAACAAGAAACTCACAAAAATAATAGCAAACCAATCTTTAGCCGACATCTTGATCTGCAAGATGCAAGTTTCTCTTGTTTCTGTTTGAAGTGTGACGTATTAAGTAATATTAGTAGTCAATTATAACTATACAGATATATTTAAGTTAAAGTACAGTTTTCACACATACGCATTTTGTAAGCATAGCAAATGTTTTGGACTTCAGAGGTTGAAAACAGTATAGAAATAACGTAAAATTTGTTTCTACAGAATGGTCAAAGTTGTAGGTATAGAGGTTTGCTGTTAATGTACCTGCCGGAATGAGGGCCCTGAAAAAGTTCACGCATCTATACAAATGTGGCTCAAATCTTAGATTTCATTTGTGAAGACTCAAACAGAACTTCGTGAAAAAGCTTGAGCTTAAGAGCTTCAAAATAATCCAAGAGGTCTTACGGTTATCAGCAAAAACATTGTGAGTTATTAAGTTTTCAAACTTTTTCACGACATTTGTTCGACCTTGAAAAAGGTCGGATCATCATGTTCTTCAAAGACGCTTTTTGAAGTCTTATTAATTCTTGCCTTAGATGCAAGCAAGGCCGTCAGCTAATCAAAGTTATAAGAGAATAGCTGGTGAAAAATTTATTTAGCATTTTTGTTACAGACTCAGTAAAAACTTAATATTTATACCAGGGTTGCGCAGTCGGAGTCGCAAGCATCTGGGTGGAGTCGGATTCCTAAGAGCACTAGAAGATGCTGTTGGATTTTTTGTCCGACTCCGGATTTCCAATTGAATTATGTTTTATATCGTCCTCCTAATTTAGGAATTATAATTCTTGCCTGTTGAAATGGTACAGTTTCTTTTGAAACTTTTATTGAAAAAGAGAATTCTTGCTGTGTACCACGATTTCCATTGATTGTCAGTTGCTACAAAATGGTTGACAGTCAAACTTCATTCACGTTATGCTAAGGGGTCGAGAATTGGAGCCGGTGTCGGACATTTCGGTAAGGTCGGAGTTGGAGTCGGACATTTCACCTCCGTCTCCTCAACCCTAGTTTACACAGTTATAAAATATCATAGTCTCCACTTTTGTGACAACGGAAACAACCAAAAGTTATAACACTTGCTTCGATACGACAACATAATGTTTGATTTTGGATTCAGCAAGTCATTGAGAGAGTCATAACAAGAAAAATAAAGTAAAATAACTTTGTGAACGTGTGATTTNAAAATTTTCTTGCATAATAAATTGTTAGTTTAGAAATTTCCCAACTGAGTGCTGATTTTTTCCTGTTTGAAAATAGAGAGTATTTTTTCTTTTACAAAGAAAACTTTTGTTTCAACGGACACGTGCGTTAATATTATCATATTTCTGACGTCACTGAAATGGTACGAGAGCGAAAAATCAACAGATAACCAGAAAAAAATTTTGACTTGCCACGTAAGGCTACATTGTGCCAGACTGCGCACTGCAGCCAGCGCAGCATAAGATCTAGGAAAAATCTTCGCTGCGTATCATTTTGTTGCCCTGCAAAGTGTAAACTTTTGATCATTTTTCTAAGTGCTGGATGTAAATTCACATATTGCTGTTCCTTGTAACTGTACTATGCTCGCTTCCTGTTTGAATTTTAATCAAAACCTTTCGCAATATTTTATCACTTGTTTGATAAAAATTTACGGCCTCATTATGGTAGAGACTTGAAGGTTGGAGGAACACGTTGTAGCTTACGATTCCGAGAAGATCCCTACTAGTTGAGGGGTCGAGCTTATTGTTGCCGGAGCCCGGGTCAGTCTCTCAACTAAGCAACCTAACGCATTGAGGCCGGCAAGCCACAGCAAGGCAAAAAAAGGGTCCGGCCACTTTGTTTATTAATAACTCTTCAGTAGAACCCCAATTTCATTTCTTTCCTTGAATATATTCAGATATACAACAAACTCTTCAATACATTTGAATGTGAAGTCAGAACAAGACAACATTGAACAGTTCGGTGTAGAATAACATCGAACAGCAGCGTTGAATGTTCACAGGACCGACCGGAAACAACGATCAATTACCGTGTAGGTTAGCAAGCTATCATGTCAACTGTTCGCACACAAGCACTCTGCTTCGGATCACGAATAGCAATTTCTTGAAATCGCGCATTAAGAATGCACCAAATACTAAAGCACAAATGTATTCAGCCTATTATCGCCAGTAGTGCGAACACTCCTTAACTGAGCAAAAAACTCCTCAAGAAATGTCAAGCGACTTTTGTTCGGTGCAACGCAATTTTTTTCATAGATAAGAGCTTCCTTTGGCAAAGCTTTATCTATGAAAAATTTCCTTCCCCTCCAGCGAATCAAATAAATAGGAGTGAAAGAGGCCGTTTCTATTTATGCAATACGAAAGTTCAAATTCCGTCACAGCGGTCTGCTGGATTTCCGCTAAGCGCTGAAAGTGTGCTTTCATGTTTCGAGTTGTCAAAACGACGCAGGCAAGCCTCGTCTCTCCAGTGATGACTCAAATATCAAGGCTTGCGGTTCATGAGTATTCTTGCACGATTTCCTTTTCTGCCTGTGACAATTGTCATATGCCACGTGACAGCGATGTGACAATTATCATTCACCAGTTCCGCCATGTGGCAGACTGGATCCATACAACCGTAAATCCTGAATAGCAATGACAGAAATTTGACATGAAGACACTTTTTGCTGAATTTCACCGGGGAAAAGACTGGGTCGAAGTGGCGTATTGGAAAAGATTAGGCATTTGCAGTTGATATCGTTTCCAAATTAATTTTTGTGGAAATGTTGCTCGCGTTGTATTCCCTCCACCTGGTCCATGCCAATATTCATTTAAAACTCCCTAAATTGTATCGAATGAAATTAGCCGCCGATTGCAGGAGCTTTAAAAACATCAGTAAAACGCATCTGATTGAAATAACTGCCAACTGCAGCTGCTTCTGTGAGCTTGGATATAGCGTCCACCTCGCTTGCAGGTTGCAACGCATCTAATCCCCGTTGCAAGAAAACATAAACTTTCGAAAATCAAAGCAAAAAAACACTATCCATCGGTGGAAATGTTGCCAGCCCCTCATTTTCTGCTGATCTCGTTTCTCCGAAACTGTTTCACGCATTTAAAACCTTAGGGGAAAATGCTTTTGTGGTCTTGCCATGCGTCACTAACGAGCAGTGGGCAGCTGTAGTCCACTGCGCTTAGGTAACATAGGTAATTGTGTGCTGGTTGATTCGCACCTTTGAAGTGATTCGCTAATCGCACTGCCGTCTGCCCGGCGGAAACTGAAAAGGACGAACCGTGAAATCGCCTGTTGTGGCGAAAAGATTGCAATTGTGAATTGGCATCAAAACCTGCTGCTGATTAGGCTTCGAGGCAGTCAGCATCAAAGTCATTTCACCGTTCCCCATGACGTATCGCGTCTTGGAGTACCGCTTTCAGATTAACGGTTGACCTGACTCGGATTAAAATTGGCTGCTATGACACGTGTAGCTTATGTGCCGTAGTTTTAGGGAAAATCACGAATGCACGATAATTATCTCTGTGATTTATTCAAACGGAATGTAAAAGTCGGCAACAACTAATCGTAATGGTCAAGAAACAAAAACATAAAAAACATACAGTGACATGAAAAAGTCAAAAGCAATTCATGTAATTGCACAATATTTGCGTAACTGACAAGCGTTATGTAGAATACGAAATGATTTAATAAAAAACACGAAAGCATGAAAAACTCAATCTAAATTGAAGAATTCACACGTCTGCTGCTTATTAGCAATAGACGTTGTTCACTTCCATGCCATGATTGATGTAGGATCAGAAGAGAGTAGGTAACCCTCATACATGAAAGAAGTTTCTTTCAAATTTTGATAAAACATTTAAACCAGAATCGAGTTTAGTTACGATTTATTTAACACATGATTTCGGTTACACTGAAGCTAAAGCCCGAAATTTTTATAGAAAAACTTTTTTTATTAAATCTAAAAATGTATGTAAGGCAAATTGTGAACTTGCGCTTTCTGTTAAGTTTTGACCGACATGTAAGAAAGAAGAGATAACTTAAAAGATTTTGTAAAGCGATATTCTTTTTCGTTTACATGCAGTCTTCAATAGATCAAACAATCGTTGTAATATATTTGAAACGTCTCCCGACTTCTGTACTTTATCAAACCCAAACTAAGTCGATTTGATGCATTGAAATCACCACCACCACAGTTTTTCCGATTCAGCAAATTCAATATTTTGCATCTTGATCCAGATAAAAACTTATTGCTAAACCAGGCCATGCCCGGCTGCGACTGCTATAAGATTTTGCAATTTGTGTAATTCTGGAAGGTAAGCCGCCGTGGTTGATGAAGCGTGACGCACTAGAGGCTAAAAATCCAAAAGTCGAAAAGCCATTAACATCGAACGCAAGTCTTGGGATTTAAATTCTAACTGTTTGCATTGGAAACGCCAAAAGAGCAACTGGCGCAGACGCATAGTATCACGTGTACATGTGACGCTCTGGCATGTAACTTTCTGATCAAAGTGCTGATGTGCAGCGAAGCATGAAACTGATTTTGCTTCCTTTAAGTCTTCCAGCAGAAGAAGAAAACATTTCGGCAAGAAGATTTCGTTGTGGTGTCTTCAAAATTTCGGATCATCCTATAATGTTCGCTGCAAGAACTTCAAACAACTCCGCTGCAAGGCGGTAGTTGTAAATGTTATATTCACAACCTTCAGACGTCATCCGAAGTGGCTCTACATTGGGTTCACGCCACAAATATATCCTACATCTCATCACTCTTCCAAATAAATACGCTCCAATCACGTAGAGTTGTCTCCCACCAGCGAGTCTGCCTCCGATTTCCGTGGCATGGACTTGCACCTTGGAACATGTTCTTCATCTAGGCTCAGTCAGCAATACACAGAACGCAACTGTCAACAACAGAACCATTGACGTTTGCAGAGGAATCGAGGTGCAGCTGGTGGCTGCCCCTGGCATTTGTCGAATTTGCCGGAAACGCCTGTGATTTTCGGCCCATAGTTCAATGCTCAATGGTTCCGGTTTCCGAGCAGTGTGATGCCTTCGAGTCCGGTATCCCGAAGCGTGGGAGGTACGACCCCCACGCTTTAAACTGAGAGGTTTAAATCGCATCCAGCTCCCGTACTTCCAGGTCTCGTCAAAAAAGGGGACTGGGGTTGGATGACGGTCAACTACACGTACACCGACAAAATTGCTGTGATACGTCAGATCATCATCGTTGTCCTGGTTGTCCATCGTTGGTTGCAAAAATGACTGATCAAAAGTAGTCTCGGACTCTCTGACCCTGAAGTAAGAACACTTTGACTAATAACAACGAACCGAGACAAGTATAAGCGTAGGAAAACCAACTTCTTCCACTTTACTTCGAAAAATATTAAAAAGATTTAATAATCGATTAAACTCGAAGGGAAGTAAAAAGGTTCGATTCAGTATCGTTTATATTCCAGTTTTGTACTCCTTTCGGGAGTGTCATGAGTGGTCTGTGGCGCCCAACACCGCTTTCTTGCGTCGTGGGTCACGCGGCTACTTTCGCAGTGAATCTTGCACTGATGGCGAGTCAATGGCAGCACGATGCGTGAACCGTTCCCTTCCACCCATCAAGGCCGAGCACGAGGCTGGACAGGGAGCATGTACCGTTTTTCAAGTCTTCGGTATGACCCGACCAGGAATTGAACCCATCCTACCAGCTTTGGAAGGGCGTGATCAACTAACTGTACCACCCAGCAATGGCAATTTATCTTTTCTCCACTCACCTTTCGCTTCCAGCTCTGATCCAGATATCATTGAATTTGTCTGTTTTTTTGTTTCGACGCGACTTGCGGCGACGACGCCGATCCTTGTATCTCTGCTTCCTCCCCCGACGTTTGTGGCGTCCTTTTTCTTCCCTGCTGCTTCTGCAGAAAAAAGAAAAAGTTCCAAAAACCGACAAAAGCTTTTTTTCCACTTCTGTATTTTATCAAACACATTACATGAGCCGCCAGTGATTTTTGCTTTCATTTATACCAAGAAAAATAGCAATCACAAAGACGTGAAAACTTTTAAAACTGAAATTGCGTCACCGCCGAACTTGTGCTTTTGACCTTCTGACATACGTGACATTTACCTTGAACTGTGCCTCGTCTGTTGTTCGTGCACCGCTACCACCTCCTCTTCGATCCACTTGATGGACGAAGGCAAACTGTTGTTATCAGTAAAAGGACCAGGGTCAGACGCATGGCTGAAACAAAATGCGAATGCCGAATTACTGCAATAGATAAGCTCGTTGGTACGTGGTGCACAAAAACAAAATGCATCAAGGATGAACGTTGTTATAATGTTTTATGTTACGTACATTTTCAAATCAATATCTTATGCAATTCGTCAGCTCTTTGTCTACCTGATGTTGGACCAATACACAAAAAATAATTAATTGTGATATTTACTGTGAGTCGCTACTTCGGGCTGTATCCTTGGCCCACAATCGGTTGTTTTGGTTCTCCTACAGGGCCTACACCAGATCACGGGTCGTGGCTTGAAAAACCCAAATTATACGTATTTTAGCAATAAGTGTCAGAGTTCTGACACGCATGGGGCCATACAAAAATGACGTGCTTGTATATACCTTCGGTCATTATCCGAATTAGAGTGTTCTATTATGAAGCCATCCTTCTTCAGGAAATCGATCACCGATCCATTTCCAAGAAAATGACCTGTGCACATAAAATTTACTATTAAAGAAACTTTTTCAAAAAATAACTATGACATTTTCCTCACAATCTACCCAACAACATGTTATCAGCAAAACAAAAGCAGATCTTTACACTAAAATTTGGATTGTATCAGTCAGGTTTTGAAGAGGGCAGTCTGGCTCAAGAAAAGATAACAAGATAACAGGAAGCTCACCAAGAAAGAGTCTAATGATGTGGTTTAATTATTATCAGCTTGTCTTCATCGAATTTGTAAAGTCGCACTAATAAGTCGAGTTGCGTTTATTGCACGCACCGTGAATGAATTGCTGGATGCGACGTTCGTCGCGGTTCGAACTCGAATTCTATGATTGATCTTTAACTGACAATAAACCGCGCCGAGTCACCAAACATCCAACAAGAACGGTTTGTGAACTGACGCTGAAAGATGTTTAGGGTCTCGACTCTCAGCCGCGTCCCTGCTTTGATATTTTCATTTCCTTAAATGTTACTTGTTGTCGCTCACGTCAGTCAACCTGCGTATGACGGATGGCGGTGCCAGCGAGAGTGGGCAAAGCGTACGGCCGTTCACCATATCTGTTCATGCAACGCGAGCAGATCGATATAATCAGCAACACGATCGTGCATGATCAGGTATCGCAGCCCCGCACTAGCGGCTTAAAAATGCAGCATTCAAAACTGCAGAAGCGCTGACCGGTTTCGTTATCTGAAAGCGATGACGTGGACGGCCCAAATATTTAGTTGTCGCTAATTTGCCAGTTCCGTGTGTGCCTGGTAATCTGCGGCTGACTAAGCAAAACACGAGACCTTTAGACCCTTTCGCGCCTCGTCGTCGCGAAAAAAAAACGGCCGAGGTGTTTACAATTCACAAAATAAACTGTCAGTACAAGACCACTGAGAAGAGCACAAGCCTTTGAAGCTGACAAATGAGAAGCTTCGCTCAAGAGGCCTCTTGTAGCACTTCCACGTGCTTCGCTGTAATTCGGTCTGAGACACAAGCCGGCGGGTTTTGTTGGGTGCGAGTTTAAAGTGCAGCCGAGAACCGGGACACCAGCGAACACGACGCGCGTGGAAAGGAAGACAAGAGCAGAGTCGAATGACTTCGTGCGAACCGACGCGCGACTCAGCAAGAGCATGCGCAAGTTAAAAAAGTGAAAATGGAGCTGAAGGCGAGGCGACGGTTCTCTTCTCGACCCAGTTTTCGCTTTTGTTATGTTTTTTTTGGGGGTCGGTCGGTTGCTGCACGCAGGCTCTTCAAGTTCATCCACCGGGATCAATTTTCTATCGCCACTTCAACACCTGGGGTTTGAATGGGTCATGCCACTTCCCCAAAACGCGACTTGGTGAACGCTGCCCTTTTGAGGCACGCAACCGGGAGGACATTTTGGGAGACACGATTTCATGGGATGTCTGTGGAACTGTGTCCATCGCATAATAATTAGGGTGACGTAAACTAGGCATATACATTTATATAGCTTGAAAATGAAATAACGCTCAACCAAATTTAATGAATTAAAACTCATGACCCAAAACTCAAGTGGGCTTTGCGAAAATCAAATCGAAATTAAAAACGCAAGTCTTCAATTTCAAATAAAAATCGAAAGCTATTTTGTTTTTCCAAAAGAATGCCATTCATTCACAAGAGAAGTTTGCTTACTGTGTGATTTTGCAAAACTTCACAGAGTTGTAAGAAAAACTGCGTCCATTTTTAACGCGTTTTACTGTGTTTCTCGAAACTGTATTTCTTTCAAGTGTTTACGCCCCAAAATTTCCTAACTTCTTGTTCATATGCTTGCACACAACCACTTCGTTACGTTCGCAAAAAATTGTCTTTGGCTCAATCTCCTTTCACTTGTACAGATTAGCGACATTGGGAAATGTTCCGTATTCTGTTAATTGGATTTTTACACCAATTTTTGAATGCAGCAAGCATTAACTCAGCTGTAGTCACAACGCAACAGATTTACGCGTTTGGAGATGGATTACACACCAAAATGTCTGCAGAACCATGCAAAATTTTAAAGATTTTCCCTTGCACCGCGCGTTTAGATTACCACTGACCGACAGTTTCCACCGCAACAGCAAAGGCCTCTGCCTGACAGTGGCTGGTCAGGTGCGCTGAAGCAGATTTCGTTAAACTCTATTCTGTCGTTGCGTTTGATCTCGCCGCCTGTCGCAGAATAAACACTTCTCTTGTTCACTTGTTTTGGTGCTCAGCACAATTCAATTGCCCATCCTGGTGCGGCAAGTGGGCTCGATTGTCTCATCTTTTGGCGTCGACACTCAGCGAAGTCGCGTTACAAGACCACTTGCCTTTTGTGGAGCACCAGGGACATGTACACGGCCCGGGCGGTACAAAGACACTGGATGGTCTTGCTTCAAAACGACAAGTCGGATCGAAGGTGCCAAAAATGCCCTGGAAGAGGGGCAGTGATCGATCGCAGGCTTGTTTGTACTTTGTTTGTTTAGGAACCTTCCGCAAACTTCATCTTTCTACGTTTTGTCCAAGCGATGAAACTTCAGTAAGATGCTGCAGTACTTCCAGACCTGAAGTACTGACATCCTTGTTCTCGTAAATGAAAGTACAGGCGTATAGAATCTCAGCAGAACCTCGTTTCGTACATCGGCTGCTCATTTTGCTTGCAGAAACTTCGCTGAACTTTCATGAGCTATTGTATTAATTTTATGCAGCCAGTGCTTAATATAATACTTGAAGCATTTAACATATTAATATATCTATGCTTTCCAATTGTTAAATGTTTATTTAATCTTTATTTACCTATCCATTTCTTTTTTAATGTGTTTTCAAGCAAATGGTGAGCACATTTGATGAGTTGTGTAAAGTACTTCATTCATGTTCTTTTTCAGAAGTTTAGCTTTCTGATGTTATTTTTTTGTGGTAATCACATCCACTTCTTTCAAGTAGAAATTTCAGCACAGTATTGAGATAAGCACGAAGACACTCTGTGATGAACTTAACATTTTTCTGTTGAATGCTGAATAAAGTTCCTTAGCAAATAAAACACAGGGCTCTATGATGCGTACATTTTGATTCACACTGCTCTACGAGAACATCTAGTTTTTATTTAGGGCCTAAATCTTCCAAAAATGTTTTGTGTTTGATTGCCATAAAATTTTAAAACAACTCTTCCTCAGCAATGATTTTTATTGCACTTGGCGCTAATTTGAGGCAAACTTCGTATGAGTTTTCATCAGTCGAAGAACAATTCACCTTCTGTTTTCAAATATTAGTGGCGGTTTACCAGAAGTATGGGCTGACAATCTGGAGTAGATTAAAACTTGTCACAGAGAAACCCAAAAATGCTTTCATTATCCGTAATAAAATCTTAAAGTTCAAAACAAAAAATTAGTGCCAGACATATGTCGGTTCAAGCGCAGAATTTTGGGTTTCATAGTCATTGCTAGTGTGTTATTAAATGCAGAAAGTATGCTCCGGCAAGCTTTAAACTGCAACTAAATCGAAGACCCTACGTAGACAAGGCTTTAAGAAATCACTTCAGCAAGTTTCCTCATGTCACCTAACAACGCCCAATGCATGACAACGCACTGACGCAACAATTATCGTACTGCGTCATCTGTTTGTCGCCGTCCAAATCTGGGCCAGTCTGGCAAAAACGCGGAAGAGATTAATTACATTTAACAACCGCAGACGGCGAAAAGGTCAATGGAGACGCAGCAAAAACCCGTTGTTACATTCATCTTCAGGGGAGAAAGCTGTGCTTGCACACGGCGAACCAACTCTTTTGGTGGAATTTGCTTTAATTTAAGGGAAAGGCGTCTTTTGGTAGCGCCTGCTTTAATGTTACTTATTCGTCTTGTATGAATTGAGCATTGCCACCTGAAAATGATCCACAAAGTCCTGAAAGCACCCTAAGCAATGTAGCCTTTGTGCACAATGCAGAAGGTTTTAAAGATGGCTGTGTAGGCACGATAAGCGCGATCTACTCAAGTAAACAACACACTCCAGTTGTTTATGATTATTATCAAGAAGATGGAAGAAGATTAAATGTTACATCCGCGCTGACACAACAGTACGCTGGTCTGCTCAACATGCTTTCCAGCCAACAGATGATCAGGTTTCGGTCGTTCTTGTGAGACCAAACCATTTGAAGATCGATTTGCTCAGCATGGGAACCTTGTGCTTGTAGTAACCCGAGGTGGGTGGCTTGAGTTCTTTCCCAGCACAGTTTGAGACTGCTGACTTAACATTCTCACGTTGACAACACGCGTAAGTTGTTAAACCATGTCGACTACTCAACGCTACTTGCACCTTTAATCGTTGGTTGTGTTCACATTTCGTCAAATGACGAAATGACGTAATATTAATTTTACATTTCAAAACACAAAAACTAGAAGTGAAATTGCGTATTGCCCTGTTGTTCCGCCATTTGGTATAAACCCATGTTGTTTGGAAAATGTTTCTGCAATTGCTTCGTGGCTGAACGTTAAATGCAAGAAACCAGATAACCAGTTTTGTTTTTGGAAGCAAATTAGTTCTTTCGCTTTGGAGATATATACACTGCTGACTGGACCGAGAGTAAAAAGGTGAAAAACTGATATTTTTAGTGATTGTTTAACGCTAAAAGAAAAACAAACATTTCAGAAAAAGTGAAAACGTATTGAAATCAGCCAATGAACGACAGGACATTCCGAAACCCTTATTTACAGTGGTATTCTTCGCAGAGTGTGCAAACAAGTAGCCAGAATTTCTTGTTAGAGCAAGTTGTTGCTAAGAAAACACCTGCTTATTACCAGTGGAAGCAAATATCATGCCACATCAGGTTTTTTTTAAGGAAAATGTTAGGTACCAGGTATGGATCTGTAGGGACCCGATTTCTCTGATTCTAGGGGCCCGATTTTCTGTGATTCTAGGGACCCGA
>JGI24158J21664_10003331_pt1 | contig 20092 bp, 7 predicted proteins | sample Ectturendosymbi3_FD_21664 | JGI IMG/M metagenome (IMG submission 21664) | reverse complement strand
CTGATGATATTTGTGTGTTTTGACCAAGCGTACGTGGGTTGCAAAATATACTAGATGTGTGTCAGGCTTATGCAGAGTCGCATGAAATTATTTTCAACTGCAGAAAAATTTCTTGTATGACGTTTAAGGCTAAGAGTGCAAAAAGCACGGTCATCCCGTTGCTGAAACTGGGTGTACAAAGAGTAAAATCTGTTAGTCACAACAAAGATTTGGGGATTGTATGAGATACTGAGCTTAGATGACAAAGATATTCAGACACAACTGTGATATCAAAAGCTTTTTTTTCCTGATGTTCGAACGCAGTGAAAAATATACTTTTTCGTTACTTCTGTACGCCCATGTATGCATCACTATTATGGTGTGATTTCAGGAAGGCGTACTTCGAGAGATTGTTTAGGGCTTATTTAACTTTGGTTGCAGGGCACTGTACAACATACCATGGCGAGCGAATATTAGTAGTCATCAGGTTCAATATAACATTCCTACCTTTGAGGCGTCATTGATATAAAATGTGTACCTGTTTCTCGAAAGATGCAGCAAGTTTAACAACATATGGCTGCGCGCTTTGATGCAGTCAGATTATTTATATTCGTACTTATTCTTTTAACAATACAACCGCATTTTACTTTGTGACTGAAGGCCCGGACGTTCCGGTGTTAGTTTGAGGGTGTGTACTGTGCAGACGACAACGCATTCGTGCTTCACTTGGCATTGGCCTCTATTTCTTAACATGCGATAACGTGTCCTACTCTGGATGGAGTGTTGTACCAATTGTTACGAGTTATCGAACAACTATGTTAAGAAAGTGCCTGTGATGTAATGTTGTACGAAGTGTTACAAGTTAGCTAGCAAGTGTCTGTAATCCTGTGGTCCTAACACCAACGCCGTTACAAAACGTTCTGTGTCTATTATTATCAATCTGTGTTGAGCAGATAGTGTGTGTTTGTGCTCTGTGAACTTCGGGTCTGGTTCAAAGATTAAAATAAAAAATAAATATCAGTGACTATTATTTTCAAAATTTATTATAGGGGAAATGTGGGGCCAATGGGACAATTTTGACATTTTGGCTTGTTACAGAAAACTGGCTGATACATTCAAAGTCAAGTGATGGTTTTCTTGTAGTTTGGGTTATTCTGCATAATTTAACATAAAAAAGTTGAATCGTCAGACGTGTTTCGACAGTTTTATTTGCATTTAAAATTTTTCACTAAAACGTCCCATTGATCCCCACCCGTGGGGACGTTTGGGACGATAGCGTGGGACCAATGAGACATGAACAAAGTATGATTGTCTCATATAACCAAACATTCTCATGGCGCGTTTCTTGATTTCCATTTCAAGAAATCAATGAAATGCCAATTTACCATGCATTCAACGTTTACAAAATTCGATAAAACTTAATTCTTCTTTGTGATCCATTTCTTTTCAACATTCATTATAGGCCTATGCTTATTAGTAAACATATTTGTGTTGTTTTCCTCAGCCTAATTGTTATAAAAAGTTTCAGAGGCATGGGCGTCGGAGGGTAGGGCAAGGCCCCAAAAGATTTTTAAATTTGACATTTTTCCATCAAATTTTTTGCAAAAAAAGTTGTGTTCGTTGTTTCGAGTGGTGAAAATGAAATTTTGCCACTTTTGGCCCTTCCTGCAAACATATTTTTGGCCAATCCCTGGACATAAGTGCAGGAGCAGGAAAATTTTTGGGCGTGCGAAGGATTGTTGCCCGAAGTCCCCCAAACTTGCCGAAAGTTTTGTGTGACTTTCGCCAATAAATTTTCTCCCATTAAGAACCCTTTTTTGGGTGTGATCTCCAAAAAAAGGATTCATGTATTTTTCTGCAAGCGTTGGGCACCATTGTTTGAAGTCAAACAACGTTGGGTGACATTTTTGCCCGGATTTGCAGGTATTTTGCCCGGATTTCAATAAATCAAAACATTTGGGTTGCGGTTTGAACCCCAGCACCCCCGCCTCCTACACCACTGCCCCTGGAAAATCCACATTTGGCCCTTGTCTGAAAAAATCCTTCCGGCGCCCATGTTTAGGGGTACATGCTCATCTACCGAAATGCCGAAGGGGTACATGGCCAGAAAAAGTTTGGAAACCCCTGCACTACAGTATTGGAAAAATTATTATAGATTTTTTATATTCCCACGAATTTTATAGAAATTGCTGTTTTTTACAAATTTTTTCGGTTATTGAAAGCACTTGAATGAATGAATGTGAGGATGGTTCAAAGAAAAGAATTTGCAATTCCACATAAACTAGAATCACTTTGTGCGAAACAACTTATTATGACGTAATAACTACACAAGGATCGTTAGATTGAAAATAGTTAAACTGGACCTGAGTGGTCTTTTCTGCGTAAGGGACCATTTCAGTCTACATTATTTTGTGAACCTTCGTATTTAGCCAGGATTTTAAAGCATTTGAAGTTTTCCTGACTATTTAATGGGATAAGAATAGACATAAGCAAAATTACAGGTTTTTGAACGAAGTTACAGAGATGAGAACAATAACTATTTTAGCCTCAGGAAAAGAGGACAAATCACAGTTTTACTCAAGCATAGTGACCTAAAACAGAAAGATATAACCAAGGGAGTCAATGTACCAACTCAAACTGTTAGTGCTGTAAGAACGAATCTGGAATTGGGAAGAGAGATGGACAGTTCAAGGATGGGAAAATGTGGACGGAAGAGGAAAACAACACCTAGGCTTGACCGAAAAATCAAGGCAATGGTATTGAAAAATAGAAGAACTTAATGTAAAAATCTTACTATGGAATTGGCACATGAGGGTATTATGGTGGACAGGAGAAGCATCAATACCCGCCTTCTGGAGCAAGTTCTGAAGTTACGCAGGCGTTGAAAAAGTCTCGTTTATACACAGAAAATGAAGCAGGCGAGATATCAATGGACTGTAGCCTATAGCAAGTTGGACATCACATGATTGGTCCAAAGTAAGATACCTGATGGAGATTAAAAGAGATTACAGAATAACTATATTGATGTTGATAATGTTTTTCTAAAGAATTTATATCAAATATACAATGGGTTTAAACCAGCTATGTCCAACCCAAATGACTCACTGAGCCAAAAATTTTGTTACTGTCTTAACCAGGGCGGCACATTGAATGACATATTAATGAAGCCCACACATTGAATGGCTTACTTTGATCTTAGCAAACTAAAGTTTTAGCAAATAAACTGAAAGCGTTCGAATTCTAACTGCAATGGTAACAGACGTAATAAAATGGTACTGAGGACAACCTGCATCAAAAACGTCAAATTCTGGATTCTCAAAATAAGGACAGGTTGTGAATATGTAGAATACTTTTACTACAGTGAAAACCTAAACTGGGCCGCACAAAACCTTCGACTGGGCAGCATGCGGCCCGCGGGTTGGACATCGCTGGTCTAAACTTACGGGAAACACTTGCAGCCAATTTTCTTAGCCAAAAATTGTTACTGATGATGATTTGGGAGCTGTTCAAGAACAACCAGTGATGATTTCCTTCATAGCATACTGATAATCTTAAACATGGGTTTATTTCTTTGTTTCGGGTTATTTTTTAGGATGACTCAACCATTGCAGTACTTGATGAAAGGGTGCAGACAGTTCGCCCGAAGGTCCGATGAGGAATTTCTGCCAGCATGTTTGAAAAAAACAGTCAAATTTCCTGCCAAGGTCATGGTCGAAGGGTAATAACGGTTCGTGGACCAGCAGATTGTACATGATTAAACCAAATGGAATATGTAGAAGTGCTAGAAAGATGCCTGCTAGTGCTACGATAAGTTAGTAAGTGGTATCCTGTCAGCGACTTCATTTTTCAGCAGGATGGTGCTCCATGCCATACTCGACAGATCTTAATAAAATGGTTCAGGACAACAAAATGAAGATATTAAAATGGCTTGGAAACTCTCCAGGCATGAATCCCATAGAAAGTTTATGGGATATCTTCAAACATGACATTCATTCAGAACCAACCAACATGCCACTAACTACAAAAAAGTAGCTGATAGAACGGCTGATCAAGGTGTGGTTTTACAGTGAAAAGATAAGTAGATTTTGAAAAACCCTTATTAAAAGCATGCCTGACAGGATCAAAGCTTTGAAAGCTCCCACGGGAAGACAAACTAAATACTGAACTACTTCACCATGTGAGTAAAACCTTGCTAAAGTTGCGTTGTTAGTGTCATACCGTTTATCAAGTTGTTTTGTTACTTTTATTAGACTTTGCGAATGACAAACACGTTTTTTATGGAAAAATAAAAAATCCATGTACATCCTTGTGAAATTCAATTAGCATTAATGGCAATAAACACAAAAAACTCAATATGACTTAGGTGGCAGTTTCCCGGGTGGCGATCGTTCTAGGTGGCGGTTGTCTGGGTGGCAGTTGTCCTAAGTGGCAGTTGTCGTAGGCGGCAGTTGTTGTAGGTGGCAGTTGTCCGGGTGGCAGTTGTCCTGGGTGGCAATCGTCCTAGGTGGCAGTTGTCATAGGCGGTAGTGGTCCGGGTGACAGTTATCCTGGGTAGCAGTTGTCCTGGGTGGGAGTTGTACTAGGAGACAGTTGTCCTAGGTGGCAGTTGTCCTGGGTGGCTATTGTCCTACGTGGCAATTGTCGAAGGTAGCAGTTATCCGGATGGCAGTTGTCCTGGGTGACAGTTGTCCGGGTGGCTATTGTCCTAGAACAGTGTTTCTCAAAATTTTTTATTCCATCGCCCCCTTTTCACTCTCGACACGTCGTTTTCGCACCCCGTCCCCAAGCTCAAATTAAAGGAACCGGAGCCGGAGGTCAGTTGGAAATTTAGGAGCGGAGCCGGAGTTATGGACATTTGAGAGGTAGCTCCGGCTCCGGGTCCTTTCCTAGATACTGACGGTTTGCCAAATAAGCTTACGTGTGCTCTTTAAAGCATACTAAACGCGATTGTTACGAGTTACAACACCAGACTGCAACAATGGATCTGCAAGCCTGTGATGTTTCTTAGGTTTAATAATCGCTAAGGCTGTGACATCATAGCTGCCAGGTGTGGTGTTACTTGTTGAACAATGGTTCTCAAACACTGTTCTAAGTGCCGCATGCAGCTCCCAAGCATCCTTTGTGGGGCTTTTAGCAATCCGTCTCTAACAGATTATATTTGAATAAGAGCTGATGATGCCTACTTCGTAGGCGAAATTTATACTCTGTAAGAAATTAGTGTCTGAATCTTTGCTGCGAGAAAGAATTCCTTTCGATGGACAGTATCTTTCAGTAACACCTCTAAAATTTGGTGTAACAGACATCGCTAGCACAATAAAACAAAACGTGTCAATTGTCTTGTGGTAAATTTTGTTTTGTGCGGCTCTCTAAAAGTTCGTAGGTCTGGATTTGGAACCACTGTTGTAGAAGTAAGAAAAACGTTAACTGCCACAACATCTTACTTTCTAGTCAGAATTATCAAACCGGGTCTGTAGTAGTGTAGCGATGTAAAAAGAACTGAGCTATAATCAGTAGGTATACTCGTATAATATAATATCCATAGCTTTTGTAGCTGTTGTTGTTAGCAGGGAGTATGGAAAAGATATGATACCATTGCAGATTATAGCGTGAAATGCACGGCACGTCATTGTAAAGTAGGAATTTTTATTATAAACCACAAGGCTTACTATCAAGTTTTACTAGATGCAGTTTTTTTTAAGGAAAATGTTAGGTACCCGGTGTGTACCTGTAGGGACCCGATTTTCTCTGATTCTAGAGACCCGATGATAACTTTCTGTGATTCTAGGACCCGAATCGGGTCCCTAAAACACCTTAAAAAAACCCTGATAGATTACTGACAAAGTTCACTAGGAAACATTACGTTTACAAGCAGTAGCATAATATGAAAGTTGCAAATATAATTGGTAGCGAACTGGCATTGCTTTTCATACTAGTACAGTGTCAAGAGAGTATACAAAAGCAATGTAAACAAATCTGGACTTTTCTTGAAATTTTCTTCTGTGGAAAAAGTCTTATGTTTTCAGCACGGTAAACATCAGTTTTACTTTCTCATAAGCTTAGCGTGTTAAATTGTGCTTTACTTTGCGATTCATCACTGCTTATTATGAGTGCAAAATATAAGAAATCAGAAGTTTTCAGTAAAAATTAAATGTGAATTTCTTGCTAGAAGTCATACTATTTATTTGAATAAATAGCTTTTAAACACATCTTCGCATTTGGGTTAATGCAAACGTGTGCGTATTTGAAAGAACACGTGAAAGTCGACTATGTGTTTTCGGCTCTTTGTGTGATTTGCCCCCAGGGGAGCGCTGTTAGCTGGAACCGTCGACTGCAACAGGCAAAGCATACAACGAGTGTAAAACAATTGGTCATTTGGGACTGGTCTGTGTTTAAGTGCTCGGACACCAATGTAGTTTTCCAAACAGCCATTTTCATGATTCTGTCGTAAGAAATAACAAATGGTTCTCAGGCATTGAAGGCAAAACCAGCGCCTGCCTTTCCAGAAATTGTTTATATTACCGTTATCTTGAGTTGCGTTTCTGCTATAGGAACTGTTCTCTGAATCGTCAGAACCTGTGATTGTTGTTTTTTCGCTGATTTCCTCATGGCAACAGCGCTGCTTGTAAAAAACAACCAGATTAAATAACTGAAAAAGGTTTGGCATATTCTCCTGATTTTGTGTGCTTTATTTAATTCATTTTCCAATGAACTTGAGGCACACCAAGACAATTAAAAAATTAATAAGTAAAAAACGAGCAAAAGCCGGAGCCACATTCGTGAAAACCAAGAGCTCCGGAGCCGGAGCCATGTTCATGAAAAGAAGAGCTCCGGAGCCGGAGCTGTGACATTTTTACGACGGCTCCACAGCCCTGAAATAATCCACGCTGTAACGGGGCGCATAGACGAGTCAGAGTAAAAATTCAACAGATAAATTGCTTTAGCAACAACCCCCAACGATTATCATAGTAAATTAAAATTTGCAAGGAACTAACAAGTCATAATAGTAGGATACAGAAGTTAACTCAATGATCGATTAGATGTTGAGCATTTTCGCCCCCTTGGTCTTTTTTCGCCCCCCTGACCATCAAAATCGGCCCCAAGGGGGCGATTCCGCCCACTTTGAGAAACACTGTCCTAGAACCGTGCCACCTTCATATTAGTTTGTCGATATCTTTCAGTTGCATCATTTTTTTTCTCGGTAGCAACAAGGTGCGGATGACATGTTGACCAATTGGTCATTTTTCAACATTTTTTCTTATGACTAGAAAACGCTTTACAAAATTTAAAATTTTTAGTTTAACCCTTTAACTACTGCTTGCGCCACTTTTTTGTAGAACTTTGCACCAACATACCTCGACAGGCGATTGAGCTAGAGAGCTGTTCAATCCCTCTGAAGATGCTTGAAGTGTGATATTTTCATTTTCATTTGATATGAAGATTCAATATTTCATTTTGTACAAGGTAGTTTTTAAATCTTTTGCATGTGAGGCTTGCTTTATCATGATTCTGCAACACCGCTATTGTTTCTTTTTACAATATGCGTAATTCATTTTTCAACTAAATTTTTCAAAAACGTAAAATACACTTAGGCTACCAAGCAGATTCCCTCAGTAGCTGATTTTTCTAATCGTTCTCTCGAGCAGTCATATGAAAATATGCTTACGTTTCGTAATTTTTGAGTGAAGGAGGTTACTGCCAAGATGGTAGTGCATGCCTGACATGTGAAAACAAAAGCTGTGTGTGAGGTCTCCAATACCATTCTTGCATAAACAAGTTTGACGTTTTGATGGACGAGCAAGCTTCGTAATTGTGTTCCATGAGGGAATTCGCTGATAAGACAAGTCGAGTCGGAGCGCATGACTCATGACCAACCTTGGTTGTCTATACTTAACCTGTAGAAATAATTTTGCCATTTTGGCTACAGGAACATAACACGTTTTCATGTCTCCACTTAATTTACTTCTTTTACATGTAGAACCACACGTTTCAAGCAGAATACAATCTTGGTCTTCAACCGACCGCCAATAAAGGCCACTGGCGGAATTTCTGCAAATTTTCCTGCCTTTTTGGTGTCTTTTTTATGCCTCGTGTCCGTTCATAACAGACCACTCATAACAGACCATTCGAAACAGACCATATTCGCAACAGATCATGTTCATAAGGGACCAGTTCCTAACATACCACGTTAACAACACACCACATCCATAATAAACCCGCTATGAAGGTTGTTTCCAAAGCACACAATCATGTAAAATCGTATTCTTAGCCCGCGCCAGTAATATCCGGTGTATCTTGCATCAGAGTTGTCTAATGAAACATCAACACTTTATACCAATGAGAAATCCAATTTTTTTCACTAACAACACTGTACACCAGTACCAGTGGTCGGCAACTGTTTGCCTCGGCCTAAGTTTGGGCCGTTCAGCACTTTTTCTTGGTCTGGGTGGGATAAAACATAGGCTACTGTATAACAATTATAGAACATTGATTGTTTGACGTTAAGCCAAGGCATTGTTGCTGTCATTATAGAGTTTAAGACATTAGGATAACATTTTTATGTTACAGATAACGAATAGAACATATGTTTGAAACTGAGACTTCAAAAATAAGCACTGGTTGTTAATACAACTGAAAAGGGGTTTAGGGCCACCATAAGGACAATTTGCCAGTCACTGCTGTGCACATAGGCTACTGTTGAACGAAGCTTCAGCAACTTGAAGTGAATCAAAACGGTTCACAGATGAACTATGACTGATGAAAGACAAACAAATCTGGCAATGATACCTGTTGAAAGTGAAATTGTAAAAACATTACATATGACTGGGTTGACAAAAACACTTGCATCTTTGAAAACGTGGAAAAAGTCATTTTCCTAGCTTGAAATAGCAAATGCTAAAGTCTCTCTGCTTTATATGATGTGTTGATCCTGAAGAAACATGCTTCTGTAAACATTTAAAAAAATAAATTGACGTTTTTTTATAAAAATATTATGTGTTAAATGCAGTATATTGCATATTGGGGGCCCAAAAATCCAATCTTGGGGATCCCCAACCACCTAGCACCGGTTCTGCTGTTGTGAACAATCTGTTTTGAAAAAGAACCATTATGCGCACCTCCCACCTTTCTGGAGGGAAATATGTTTGTTTTTGAAACAATTTATTTCGAAATAGAAGTTTGTTTTTTCGGGTCAGATGAGCTTGAGAACAATTGCTGAGTTGTTGAAAAATACGTCTGTGCTCTTTAGGCGTTTGGAATAATTTTTAATGATTTTGGCAAATCGACGAACACGAAGCTCGAAAGGTGTCACGATTGACGTTTTCGTTATTCCACTTGGCTTCAAAGTTTAAAAAGTTGTTTTTGAATACCCACAATTTACCTTGCATTAATGGTACAGATAAGCACCTACTTGTTCAATGCGAACTTACTCAGCACTCCGTTATTTCGAATCAATTTGATATTAATTATTAACACGTCCACTGCAGCATCGAGCTGTTTAAAGACTAGTTCATTCCAGCCTTTCCTGTCTGTTGCCTTTGAGCTGCTGCCATTCGCCCTGTCGAACGCGGCATTTGGATCTACGTCTTGAAGAAAATTTTCCTCGCTCATGCAAAGAATTAATTCATGCCTTTTGTTCAGTGCCAACTGCAGATAGTTAGTCTCCACAAATGCTGACCCAGTCAACTCAATCAGCAATTTTTTTCAATAGTAAATCGAGTTCAAATGACTATATACCCATCATCAGTCTTGAAATCTTGTGCAAATAGAAGCATGTGTTCTAACGGCAAAGTTGCAGCTCCAAGAAAAATGAAAAACGCCCCTAAATGTTGTGGAAGGAATTGCTATACTGGCGTAAAAGCGAGAGGAAATTTTGAAAAAAGTATGTTTAAACCTTGTTATTTTTATTCAGCGTTAACAGCTGTTTTAACGGTGCTTCGGTTGCTGTTACTACAAAATCATAATAGAAAGAGAGCTCTACAATTGTTTCCAAAGACACTGCTCGTAAAGACTCTGCTGCTAAGTCATAAACCGTTGCAAAAGATGCTTGAGAAATGATTAATGAACGTTTTTAATGCTTACATTGCGTCCTCTAAACTGTGTATGGTATGTGTTTGCTTCTTTAGCTAATGTGCGTCATCCTCTCAGAAGTTAAATTCTTTTAATCTCAAAACCTTGTAAGAGTTTTATTCTTGAAGTTTATATCCTTGGGCAAAAACTGGGAGTGAAGCTCTTCATGGCAATTGCGGTAGTATGTTTTTTTCAGAAGAGCATATGATTATTTCAGACAGAGAACTCACAGGCCAGCGCGGAGTCAATCCGAAACGATTTGGCCTTTTCCATCTCACTACAGTTAAGAAGTGAGCAAATTTTCAACGGTTGAGTGGTGACGTCAAAACCTGATTGAACTTTTCGTATGAGTCACTTGAGTTATTGATTAAGTCCAAGCACTTGACAAATAAATTTCCAGAACTTCACTGGAGCATTTCACCGTTTCAGTGTATACTAACGCACTGCATCTCACAAAACGTGGTGAGTGTAGCATATTAACAAAACCACTAGAAGTTAAAAAACGATTTGTTAGTTACCGGTTTTGGCAAAAAATACTTGTGAAGCAACACCCCAGAAAATTTAATATATTACTAGTTTTTCAGATCAATTCAGTAAAAAACAATAACTTTATAACTTCACTTCGCATTGTCGCTTCATGACTTTGAGCAATGCCATGAGATTCTGTAGATGAAGATGCTTTACAAGATGATTGAACTTGTGCAATTTCATTCGCAGCCAGTTCCGTCGCCACGGCGGGCTTTGGTGGGCTTAGCCCCCACAATAAAAAGTCCAAGCCCCTCCCAAATTGAAATATGAAACACTATAAATCAGTTGCGTTTTTGTCAATTTAGTTTGCCAGCCCCTTACACAAACGTTAAACCCCCTAATGAAGATTTTCTGGCGCCGGTTCTGCTCGCAGCCAATGAGGAAGTGTGCAAGAAGCTTCTTTATCTGGTAGTTTTTTTGAGGGAGAGTGCTTACGTTTTTAACAATCATGAGAACTGAATTGCAGATCGTCATTAGTTTGTACAATTTGTTCTTGATTGTTTGATTTATTGTTCCCTATGACTCAGCTAATAAACAGAAACAATATAAAAAGTCATCATGCACAAAAGTAACAAATTGTCAGTGGAATGGAAATTAGAACAAATAAAAATACAATGGCAAGAGAGTTGATCAATGTAAACAAAGATTGTCCCTGTGTCACCAAGGATTTCTAATGCAATACTTTCCCGTCGAAACACCGAAAAATTCAGCGGACTGTGCTGACGTTGCTTTCAATAATTTTCCATAAAAAATGTCACGCCGCAGGCTGGAGGAATTGAGGTTGACTATCAAGCATTATTAATCACGAAGCGTCACTCATCATAATTGATCAAGCAGCGCCATTCGTCATCTGTAACAATCATCTCTTCTGAAAAATTGCGAGCAAATAAATGTTGACAATTCGTCAACGGTCAACATCAAACATTTCGAATATTGTTCACGTATTCTTTGAAAGGTGGTGATTTATCGAGCAACTTGTTTTTTTATGGAAAAAAAGAATTTTATGCCGACAAATTACAAAGGGTTTAGATTAGACGAACCTCTATCGAATGTATACTTCTATGACAATATTTAACTTCAACTGCAGCCTGAACAAAGGATGCATTTTTATTCTATTCGATTGTGAAGTTGGAAATGCATGAGTTCTATATGTATTACCTGAAACATTTACCCCAAAGATACCACAAAAACATATTAGCAATGATTTTAAACCAAATGCGTATGTTTTCAGTGATAGGAAATTGATCCAACAGTTGCAATTGGACGATGTGTACAATGCATGTAAGCAAAGGATATTGGGAGGAATGCGGAAAGAAAGATCACACAAAAGATTTAGTCTCCTAACATCAAAGCAGTAACCTTCATAATGAGTTAAAAAAGATTTTACTTTACACCACAGAAACAAGGACTGCAATCTAAAGAACGGTAACAATTTGTGCAACTACTACATATAGTGATTACTAACTGCCAGGAATCCAAAACATTGAAGTTTTGTTTTGGTGTTGGTTGTACTCGTTACATAAAAGTCAACTCATGTCATCCAGCAATAACAATTTAACCCGTGGCTAAGTTTTGCAGGGCTTACGGTTACCTATGTGTAGTTTCGTAGGACTCGATTTTCTTGATTGTGTACTTGTCATTGCACTTATTTTTTCAAGCTAGGTATCAGAGTGATAGTGTTAGTGTCCCCACTGTTTTGAGTGTGAGGGTCGTGTGTTGACGCCGTGCGTTACTGGTTCCGTCGTACTTTGGTGGAATGCCTCTCCAGTACACATTCAAGAGCTTTTGTTACATTGTCTCTGCACAAGCATGGGTAAAGTGTTTTCACATCTGCCGCCACAATGCAAGACACGGGTTTTTGCTTTTCAGTTCATAAAGGTTTCATCATGCGGTTTCCAGTTGAACAAATCTCCAATATTTTGACGGAAATCTTGACAAATCTTGTCTGGGCCGTTTATTCAAAAGTGCGCTAATAGTTTCCGATGCAAATTCTAAAAATACAATAATGCATGAGGCGCTGATTTTCCCAGCAGATTGTAACAAGCGTACCGGTATGCCTTTGATAGTAACATTCAATAAATTCTCCGGGGTTACTTGTGTGTCTTGAAAAGCGGGTAAGCGCCAGCACGTGTATTGCAACGACAAATTTTTATTGATACACCGTAGACCTTGCGGTATGAGTTATCTTCCGTTTCATTCCACTTGTGTGTAGCGGCAGTTCATCACTCATTGCATCCATGTACCGTAGTATAGAGTTCAACAACAAGGTCGTTACAATCTTTTCTTAATTTGTCAAGGTAAGCATCGCATCCATTTACCGGCACATCCATTTTTTCATGCTGTTGCAGTTCTTTGATAATAATTATAGCGTCGTATATTCGTAATTAGCGATAACAATTTTCCCGTCCTTACTCGATCGGCAAATCACTTATAAACTTCCTCAATGTATAAAATTGCTCAATTTTTTCCAATATTTACTTATTATTTCAAATTCTCACCAGCAGTGGCGTAACTGACGGCGGACAGGGGTGCGAAACGCCCCCTGGCAATATAAATGTAAAAACCGAGCCCCAACTGGCTTCTATTTTGGTATTTAGTATTCTTTTGGTTTTCAGTAGGTTGTTGTATTTTTGCGTTTTCCGGAGTGCTTTCTGATGATTTTGGGTTTTAGTACAGCCATCCGCATCATGATTCACTATCATTTCCATTTTTGTTTCTCAGTGTTGGGCAGTGGCCCCTTTCAGCTATGTTTTCCCCTGGCTCAAAACTCTAGTTACGCCACTGTTCACCAGTAACTTTTCCTATGTTGTTTGATTTAATTTTGTGCTAATTTGCCATCACTGTCTGGGGATCACTTGCCTGTNTGTTTTTCCTGCTTCAGTGCATTCCTGTGACTGCTATTCACCAATCTCCAATGTATCCGTATTTCATAATCTTTTCTAAAATTTTACTATTCCTTTATGGCGACTTTGCTTGTCCAGCTTAGATATCTTGTCGAGCACAATAACTGTTCACAAGCACACAACTCAACAGTAATCAATAAGATGTACAATCCAAACATGTGAAACCACTGATGGGAGTCTGACCTTACTACGGCTACGAGCTCAAGCCGTCATATCTACCTACACTTGAAATAAAATCGATTCATATAAGTGATTTTTTTCAAAAATTGAATGTTCGTGCTGTCGACACTCACACGGCACGGTCAAAATTTGCCTCTGGAGTGAAAAGGGGGCGGCAAACATTCTGCCGCCCCCTTTTCACTCCAGAGGAAAATTTTGACCGTGCCGTGTGAGTGCCGAAAGCACGATCATTCAATTCTATGGCCTATGAGCGGCCAGTACTAGAAATCCGGACTTGATCACCCACTTCAACTTTAAGATTAACCGTCAGGGCAGCAGCCAACCCAAGATTTTTGAGACGCGAAGTGCATTTTGCAAAGAATTGCCAAACATTCCACTTTTGTAAGAACGTNACTGCTCGGTAAATTTGAACCAACGTGAAACCATGGTCGCACGAATTTTTTTCAGCCTNACTCTAACACGTGTATGTAAAGTTACTTCGTAGCGTGTGTCACTGTCAACGACAGTTTGTCCTGGCTTTAGGATTGTATAATTTTGACTACGCAGTTCATGCTTGATTTAAATTACTTCTTACCCTGAAACCCATCCGCGACGTTTTTTTTCAATCTCTCATCGCTTGCCCTTGGGTAAAGTGCTTCAACCCCAGGTCCGTCGCCAGGAGTTCGTAGCAGGCGGGCCAAAAGCCAAAAGGGAGGGCACATTTTTTAAATACAATATTGGATGTATGCAACAACCGGGGGGCCAAACATGAAATGGGGGGTACAGATTTTAAATGGGGGGCTGGGCACCACTGGCTCCCCCGCTGGCGACGGCCCTGATCAATCCCTTGTGTGTCCGGTGACTGGTGAGGATGAAACAGCAATTTTTAGTTTGCTCAGATGAAAACAGAGTTCATCGGTTTGTGGACGACCGGTAACCACTCCACCGAAGCGAATGCATAGAGCGACGTTAAAATCTCCAAACCATTGGAACAACAGCTGAAACGGTTTTTGTCGTAATTTAAAATCTGCAAAAATATCACTCGTTTTGTTAAATATTCTGCACTGGAAATATTTGTTATAAGTTCGAGATTCAAACCATTTCCAAAATCGTATTAAAGCGTCAGTAGACTGTTTTATTTACAAAGTAGCTTTTATTTTCCTAAAGCATAGGAGGAAAGCTCTGCCTACTCTCAGACTGAAACAACGATTTTTCTCAAAAACATATTCTGATTGTTTCATCACTTTCCGATTGTGGCATTCTGCCGGTTAAGAAATCACTAATACCTCGTTAACCAGGTTGTTTCAAACTGAAAAAGTGAGCACAGCTTGTTATTGCAAAGATTTTACTTAGCATCTCTATATTTGTTAGAAGGCAAAGCAATTAATCATGTTAAGAATTACTACACGAAACGTTTTGCACTGAATGAAAGATATGTCTGAGCGTAGTTCTAAGGAAGGATTTTTTTAGTTTCATTTTTCAATCCACATATCCTAAGTTGGAGCTTTGTTTCAGTTCATCAAAAAGTAAATGTTTTTCTGCTTGCTTTTAATTTGATTTTACCTGGTAAGCTAATGGATGACGAACTTTTTTTACTTACAGCAACAAACATGAACTACCGCTGCTGAGTTTCAGACTTTTGCACCTTTAGAAGCACCTAAAATGTTTTAATTTTGTAATGAATTGCAAAGCTTATCCAGATAACGTGTTCTGGCTAGCAACATTAGTTCAAGACTTGACGATTGCCTGCGTTATGGTCCTCTACGACGAGTGCTACTGAAAACGATATTCTGCAAGACGCAAGTAAGGAGCTGATGTTGACGCGCATGTGTTTCAAAATCTCTTTCAAGCAAACTTATCAATCGTTTTGACATAAATAGCAAGGACGCCAATCAAAAAGTAATCACCTTTTCGAATTGACCTCTACCCAATTTCTTAGACACTTATAAAAAACTTATCATTTAAAAAAAATGATGCTGTATGACAATCCTACCTACGCATTTGTAATGTTTCCAATACAAACAGTTTTGGAGAATGCAAGTTGTGAAAATTTCCTCTCCATTAATGTTGTTTAGTGTTGAGTACACAGGTAATTGATTTTCTACACAACGCTAAGTTAGGTCACCGTATGCGTACTTCAATTTCGGTCCCAACAAAATAATCCCTTCCCGTTTTCAATTCCTCATTCCGTCTCCACAGATGCATCTCTAAAACTACGACGTATTACATCCGCTTGCCTTAAAATTGCATTTTTTCGTTAACCACAAGTCAATAACTTAAGCTGAGTGAACATTAGGGAACGTTTGCAGAGATTTTTCTATAACAGAAGATGTAGAAGGTTTGTTTGGCTCAAACGTGAAAGAATTAAGCTTAGCGTACACTTACAAAGTCAAAACCTGTCCTCAAGAAATTTCCTGTATAACGCTTGTACTTAAACAAAATTAATAGTTTTGTTTTCTTCAGGCTATTCAAATAGTAAGCTTTCAGGAATCGTGAATTGTTTGTCAGCAATATTGCACATGGTCTTAATTTTCGAACGGCTGCTTACACATCCTAACACGAATTTTTGTCAGGGTTGTAATGTAACGTTATCAAACACTATAAGAAAATGTCAATAATTAACTCTGGATTGCGCTGAAGATCAGCAAAACTATTTGTGCGTACAGTTTATCTCTATACTGTCGTTGCAATCTGCTTGACAAAGGCGAGGATCAGTTTGAAAACGCTTGGCATGAAAACTTTATTATTTTTACTCAGGCAGCACACTTGAAATTGTTCACAAGATCGAGAAATCAGCGCGTTGTCTTTATTGTTACTGATATTATTTAAATTTGAGGTTCCGATATGCTGATTCTGAATTGCATTTAGCGAACGTACCACCTGGGTAGAAGCAGACGTTCTGAAACAAACGGTTTTTGAAAAAATGGCAGCTGACTTCCAGCTGAAACCTTTAAAATCTTTAAGTAATTGTAATGTCTACAACAAATATCTGGCAGCAAGGGTCTTATAGATGTATGGTGTATATTCCTGGTTGGTAAAAAAGCCTTAGCAGGCTGCTTTTTCTCTCAACAACACTGTCTTCCGAAAGTTCGGGTAGGTTTTCATCATTGAAAAATCTGTTTAATTCGTTACAGTGCACCACATATCGTATTGTTCGAAATTGGGCAATCGCTTGACGATAAGAACTAACCGGTACTCTGAAGCAGTGGTGGGGGAACCTTTTTCAAAGTGGGGGGGAACAAATGCATGTCAAAAAAAATATGTACGATTTTTGTATTTTGAATTGGCAACTGTGACGTAACACGCATTGAAATGTGACGTCATTAATTTTTGTCAGCATGTTTAAGCAATATTATGCAATGTTTTATAAAGCCTGAACGACCCCTATCTACACCACACCCTATCTATCCACGTTACACCGACGTGATTGTGTTGCTTAAACTTATTGAAGTAAAGTCGAAACAGAAAAAAGTGAGGAGGCATGGGCCCATGCGGTCTCCCCGGTTCCTCCACCCTGCTCTGAAACATAATTGAAAACAAACTCTACTACGATTAAATATTGCCGTCTGCAGTGAATAAGAAAGAGCCGTAACCATGTTAGCACCAGGACAAGGTTCGCCTGCGTTTAGTTTCTACATTTAGTAGATTATGCATTTCTTTCCATGATGAATATTGGATTTTCATGCAGTTTTTATTCCTCAGTCTTGATTACCTTTCAGTGTAGGTTGAGAGTTAGATTAAAAGTCGTCAAAAGAAAAATGGTCAAAAAGCCAGTTAAATTGAATGGACAGGGATGATTTTGTTTAAGGTCTTTAACTGAAACTATTTCTGTTGTCTATTGCAAGTCACTTTGAACTTCAGACAGAAGACTACGTGACTCTAGCTTATACTACTTTGCAGGGACCGAGTTTGCTAAAAAACTTTAGGGGGGACAATCTTTATTGTTTGCGTTTCGACGGCGTCACCATGTTCCAACCGTAGTACGACCTTTTTGTAAAGTTGGCAAAATGGGAGGCAGATTATGGAATTGACATATTTTGGTGATCATGGCCTCCCTGGCTACGCCCATGGTGGTGGTATAACAACTAGTAGTATATACAAGTATACAATTGTGCTATATCTAGCACTTAGCACTGTATTTAATATGAAAACACATTAATTCTGAGAGTTGGGCTTAAATAGACACAAGTATGCTCAACAATTGTGGTAAGTAATTCAAATTTGGTCAGTTCCGATGAATAAAATATACTGCTACTAACAATCACCACATAGATCAAATCAAAAATCTTTTGGTAATACTAGCAGTGCAACCAGGCGCGTAGCCAGAATTTTATTGGGGCTGGGGAAAACAACAACCGAGTTTCAACATTCAAATATTTTTAATGCTCCTTGTTTTTAAAGCATCATCCATGAAATGTGCATGCTTCTGGCGCTTTCTCCTGAACATACGTGTTCAGATTTAATCCGACAAATAAAAAGTCTGCTTTCATTGAATTGACAAGTTTTAAAAGTTTTGATAGTAATTCAAGCTTCTACTTTGGATCAATGCCATCATTTGTTCATAAACCTGTCTTGCATAAGCGCTAGTAAACCTCTCAATGCCCAGCATTGCACTTGAGCAAGAAGTCATCGCGGCCGCCATTACGACTGCGCTTGTTATGCTGTATTTACACGCTTCTGACGTACACCAACACAGCACGTTCAACCTAAGCCGAACAGCGATTTTGCTCTGAGGCATTGACTTCCGAAGTAGGCCTACAAAACTTTCGCGCGCATATAAGAAGTGGATCCCGTTGTCTATGGAAAAGAAATCCTTTCTCGGCAGAGAATCAGACACTAAGATCTTACAGAGTATGTATTTCGCCTACGAAGTAGGCATCATCAGCTCTTGTTCCAATAGAATCAGTATATAGAATGGATTCCGTAATGGAATTGATCCCGTTGTCATCTAATTTTTGAGAGATTAATTCACGTATGTAGTTGATAACCGTAAACGCTAGAGTCTTTCAACGCGTTTGAAAAATGTTTCTATTTTTGATAATCCGTAAGATCTTTTGGCTATGTTCAACCTATTCCGTAAAACCTTTGTAGTAACTTTAAACTTTCTTCGTTTATTTTGTTTGATGAGACTTTGCTAAATTGAACAGACTTCACTGAAATATAAAATACAATTAAACTGTAAACGCACTCGTAACCCCAGTATTACAAAACTTATTGACCACGCTCAGCTACATGCAAAGATAGCTTAGCACCGCACTTAATTAAATTTGTATAAATCACGGGCTTCTCGAAAATACAGTACAATAACTTATCTGCGGAATTTGAAGCGCTAATGGGAAAAAATTCAAAGTTAGTTTCATTTTAGTCACATGTGCTTTGCCAACAAGAGAGATTGCAATCTCATGGATGGATATTAGGGAAGGATAACGAGGCAGTCGCCTCGGGCCCTTCTTTTTCAGAGATACCGTGCCCCACTCTTGAGAGCTTTGGACCATTGTTTAGTCAAAAAAGTTAGATACCACTCTGGAGCCACATCTAAAGAAGCTCTGAAGCGAGTCATGTTTTTCAACATAAAGCAAAACTTATGGGAAAATGTGCCATAGGAGGCAGCTTTCAATTGTATAGCTGCAAAACTTTACAAATTTTTGTTCCTTTCGAATGTATCATATGCTCTTGAATTTAGTTCATAAATTGAAATGTGAAATAAATGTAACTCTTATCCACGTAATCCCGCATCTACCTTATGCGATGGCGATGTTTTGGGGTCCCTTTGTGAGAGCTTGCCCCTAAATTTTAATATCCACTCCTGTGCAAGATATCTCAGTATCTGTAAGTAATGACAGTGTCAATTCCCTAAGCATTTGCAAAATAAAAAGCATCTTGCTACTTACGTTAGATTTTGATGCTGACTCTTCTCGTTGCAGTTAAATGATTTCAAATAATTTACTGTTGGATAGGGTGGCAATTAACATCAGATGAAGGTTGAAACATTGAGCTTATGAACAGCAGGTCGCGGTCTAATATCTTGAAAAGACTGATTTTTTATTTGCCGGCAAGGTAAAGGGAAATCATTGATGAAAACATTAAGGCTCCACATGATTGCGATTGAACCGTCACAATACATGTCATCAGAAATAAATATCTAGAATGAATGCTATTTGTTGCTAAACAGTGACTATGGCGCAATGAAGAAGACTTTTAAACTGAATCGCTTCTTAGCCAAAGTTTGAGCTTCATAACATATGTTTATCTCAACGCCATATTCACGCATGTAAAATAAAAACTGTGCAAAAACAAAAACCTACGATATTGATTTAAGGCTACGCTGGCACTGGAAATAAGGATAGGTTGTATCTTTAACACCCACGGTTATCAGAGAGGAATTTGCGATGGTCTTGAAATGAAGCTTACATAACCATTAGGTGGGATACAGCAAGCTGGTGCGCCAAAAACAGCTG
>JGI24158J21664_10003328_pt1 | contig 20116 bp, 17 predicted proteins | sample Ectturendosymbi3_FD_21664 | JGI IMG/M metagenome (IMG submission 21664) | reverse complement strand
CCTCTCCGGTGGTGTTGCGTTGATTGTGTGATTCACCACGAACGGGATGTGCGTGAAGAACAACACCATAGATATACGTGGCGCGAACAAGCAATAATAGATTGATCATGGCATGTGAAGTCTATTGTTGCTTGCTGCAACAGTGCGAACCTTTGCGCATATGCCGCTGGGGATTTCCGATCTCAACAGTAGGTATCCGACCTTGTTGGTAATGTTGGCGGTTCTCTAGGACTCTACAAAGAGCTCAGCCAAGTTTTTATTTCAACGTAACTGCCTTGATTTGAAATCAAAGCACTCCATGTGAGAAACAGATATCAAAGAAGAAGGTCTAGGACAGCACTGAAATTTATCACGCGATGTGTTCAAATGAAGAAAACAAAAGAAGAAATACATTCCAGGCAAGGATATTGCGCGTAGATATTTTGTGGTTTCAGAACTCCTAATTTTTCATATTCAATTCCAATATCGGAGTTGCACCAACAAACAAAAGAAAGGCGCCGGACAAGCTTTACAACTTCAATAAAGCATTGCGGACTCAACGCTCCAGCATGAAATCTTTTGGAAAATATCCGGTGTTTCTTGTTTGGCATGTGTTGTGCCAAACAGTACAGTATCTTTCCAAAAATATGCGCAATCGTGAGCGACGTCTTTGTATGCATAGAGATCCGCTTCGAAACATTCCCGTGGAAGCAATGGGCATTTTAATAAGTAGGCACCTGTATCTAACGCAGTGTCACACTTGCACGGGGCAGTCCCTTTCAGTATTCCATTTCAGAAGCGTCGACTTCGTTCTGGCCACGCCTGTGCGAAGTCTGTTCAGGCGCTGCCAGTGTTCTCAAGGTAGCCAATGCCCCGAGGTAGAATTTCCTTAAGCTCAATGTCACGTATATGTGGTTGTTCCTTACGACGTACTTTCCAAAGCTTGATCCGTTTTTCCTCCTTTGGCTGGTCAAGAGGGCTAGGCAACTTCGACGAGACTTTAACCGCTGGGGTTGCTTCGGCATCATTCAGAAAATGGTTAGAGTTAACGATCGTTTTCAATCGTTTTGTTCTACAAGCGACTTCACGCAGGATTCCAGCTAGAAGGTAGACGTATAACGTGGAGGTGGGCTTGAAGCATCCAGTGATGATACAAAAGCTGTCGTTGAGAGCAGTGTTCAATTTGTGGATGTGAGCTGATCTGAACCATGCATATTTAGCGGTTGAGTAGCAGAGACCAAGGGTAGAAGATCTGAGAACGTTGGAGCTGGCTCCCCACTTTGAAGAAGTGAGCTTACGTAAAATATTATTTCTTGTGTTTATCTTTTGTTTACACTTTTGATATGTGTCCTGCAAGTTAGAGATCGGTCCAAGGTTGCCCTAAGTTAGATCAAATTTTTGCACTTCTTGAGAAATTTCTGGACCAAATGACATGACGTTTGCGTGATGCTTTTCCGCTTGTGATGTGGAGTGAACATACCTGCGTTGTTTCAGGGTTGACTTTAAGGGTGTGTATTAAGAAAGTATTTTACCAGGCCTCCAATGCTCTTGTTTGATATGGTTGATTTATTGTTTCATATACTTCAGCTAATAAGCAAAAAAATCATGCTAAAAAGTAACCAATTGTCAGTGGATACTATAATAAATAAAAGCACAATGGCGAAATAACTGATAAATGTAAAAAAAGATGAGTACTATGTCGCATAGGATTGGTGAAAGAACATGGAAGTCATCCAGTCAACCAATCCTGTCTGAAACTTATTGACAAGTTTTAGAAAACAACAGTTGAAAATAAAATAAGCACAGTTAGAAAAACAAACATAGAACAGCCGATACTTTCCGGGGGAAAATGACTGTAACTTGTTGTAGCTAACAACTAAATATGTTTATAAAAATTTCGGAGGGGGGCATTAACCGGTTGACCCTTCCTGGTTGCGGGCCTGGGAGTGGACATTTAGTCTCACTGAGGAAATTCGGTATAGTTAAAAATATTAAAAACGGTAGGAAAATCAAAAAATAATTGATGAAGTTAAACAAATGAAAAAGAACACAAATTATGGGGTGTTATGTTATCCGTAAACATTGGATGTGCACAAGAGAAAATAACAAACAGAAAAGTAAAAACAACTTACATTGTTCAAGTTATTAAAACCAGTAAAGATAGCACATGATCCTCACAGAGTGAAATGTTCCGTAAACGCATAATTATGTAACAAGTGTTTCTGAAATTGCTTTTAAAGGTAAAAGTAATAGAAGACAACGGAACCTGGTATTGAAGACCACACTGTTGGACCAGCCAATGTTAAGGGAATATTTCCCTAAGGATGAGTTAACTCTAGATAAAAACAAATGTTTAGAAGTGGATAGTATTGTGAAGTGAGATTGAATAGAGCTGACTGCAATAAAATAGTCATCAAAATGCTTTGGAAGCAGTAGGCTGTGCTGTATACGAGTGCATGAATTTACCTACTGAGAAGGTATAAAGTTTGGAAAGCACAAGATTTTTATGTGCTGAAAAGATTCTTCCAAAGAAATGTGGTTATAGAGTAGTTGGTCGTTTTATTTTAAAGTTTCATGAGAGGCAGAATGGTTGCGTTTAAAGCACGTCCCCAAATGAGGATCGAGTAGATAAAATAGGGATGAAATAATGAATAGATAATAATTTTTAGTACAAATTATACTGTGTAATGTTTAAGTTTGCATAAAACTCCACAAGCTGTTGATAGTTGAGTCTTCTTTTTTTACATAAAGTTTAAAAATATAATTTTAAGACAAAACAATTTTTGCCGCCCGCCAGCGATATACCACAATTTATGCGGCCGTGATAGCAAATAGACTCCTCACCACTTCACATCTTTTTCCCCTAAAAACGTATTTCCCCCCCGTCCCAAACCTTAAAACATGACTACGGGCCTGTTAGAATTACGCTTGTCAAAGCAAAACTATAAAAACCATGGAGGTTTGAGCATGGCCGCATATTTTAACCTTGTAGTAAAATATATTAAAGGTCAGTCATTCCTTTATCCAGGTGCGTGCAGCAACCCGGCTTGACGTAAGAGAGGACGTCATCGCTGGTACTAAACTTCGCGTGGATGAGTTCGTCGACGCTCATCCGGGACTTTGTATGAAACATGATTTTATCTTAAACGCGACTTTCCGTAGCGTAATCTCAGAAGAGCTTAATCGTCCAGTGCAGTTGGTGTATTGTCCAAACGCGCTGTAGAAAGCTGAGCGTACTTCTGTCTTAAGACCATAATTGATTCTCCTGCTTCGGATACTTCTGTTGCACACTCTTGTAACCTAAGCTTCTGAATACCCGTAGTCGTTTAAAGTTCTTTTTCTTAGGAGTGGGCAATAGTGGATTTTTTCAGGGGATGGCCAAAAACATTTTTCCGGGGCAGCAACAGTGATTAAATTTCATATTACCAACTCGAAACTAAAAGAAGAATAGTTTGTTACGAAAAAGTTAATACAGTAGGAAAATATCACACTTCAAAATCCACGGGAAGCCTTGCCCCCCGTACCTCCCGTTCATGCCCACAGCTGCAAACACCTGCGTTGATTTCTTCTGTGGTAGACACATTTGCAGTCCGCTCAAATAGATAGTGGGATGCCTCAAAATAGTTGAGGGTTTCATCCAAAAGGAATAAACTTAAGATCACAAGTTAAGAGCCTGACGCAGATGAGCAAGCAATACAATTTAATTTTTCAAATTTTTTCATTTGTGGTGATTAAGTCGAGTAGCCATTATCGAGAAATGCCAGTCAAAAAGACGCCTGGAGCCAAATCAGAGCATTCAAAACCCAAGAATATTGCAACATATAAATCACGTCGAATACAAGACTCAGTTCCGCGAAGCTAAACAGACGTTTTCCGACGCTTAAACAGCGAAGGCCACGACTCAACATCGGCGTCGCCGAAGTCCAAGCGGTAGGTGGGTCGGTTGCTTTCATTTGAGCAAACACAAGTAGCGCATTTGCATTCAAGACCAGAACCTGTTCATGCTTTTCTCGAAATCGCACCTACATGTATCAAAGCTGACGTGAACCGTTATGGATGACTGAGTGCAGGTTTTGTGCAACGGGAAAACTCCTAACTCACGAATGTAAATCACTTTCATTTGCAACGAAACGAAAATATGAACGTACTGATATAATCGGAGCTGCCCGTGTTGCTTTATTCGTTGCACTTGAACGCAACGTGTAAATTCTACTTATATGGACTTAGGCGGCAGGATAGCTGTTTTTAAAGGAACAGTGTCCTGACAAGCGGGAAGAGAATAGCACAATAGCTACCTAAAAAGAAACAACTCTTCTTTTGGTTTTGATATGTTGACGCGATTGCACTTTAGGTGAAGCCTTAAACTTTTTAGTTTGAAAACATCAGTGGTAACTAACGTGTTGAACAACAATGGACGATCTACTTCAGTGAAATAATGCCATACTGGTTGGTTTGAAATGCCTTAACACTTGATCACGTAATAAGTTTTCAAACATTTTTGTACAGCACGAAACAGCTTCTTACTTAATTTCTAATCTGCGATAGCAAGCAATACCACCTACACGCGCGTTCTGCGACAAGCATCACGTAAAATAGTAATCGAACAATAAAAAGCGGTAAACAAACGGAAACACAGTGAACATCTTAAAGGGAGCGAATGATAAATGGAGGTCACCCGTTGGAAAACTTCTTAATGTTTTTCAATAAAGTTTCCTCAAAGGTTTCCGTGTCGTAATATCTTTTCCTCATGGCGCGATATTTCCGCAGTCTGTACAAAGCTTCGAGCTCTTTAACAACATACTCTCCTCTCGCAATCAGTTGCTTGATTTCCTGCGGGTTTTCGACGTTCTTGTTCTTCATGAAAACAGCATGACAACGATCCCGGAAGTACTTGCCGCCTTTCGGATATTCTCTTCCCATAAATATGAGCTGAAAAATACAAGTACCTCAGAGCCTTTAAGTGACATCAACTCTTGTCGTTGCAAAGCGGTCGCCAACACAAGAAAAAAAAACTGAAAACAAACTTGCCAGACACTGCTTAGGAAAATCAAACTGGAATATGTGTTTTTGCAGTTGAGTTCATTGCAGAAAATGGCTACATACATATATAAATGCTGATACAACAGTGCAATAACATCTCCAAAGTCAGATTATCTCAACAGGAAAGTGGCAGAGTTGCAAATCTTTTATCAAAGCAATTTCAATAAACTGCCAGCTTGCAATTGCTGATAATAGCCGTGTTGGAAAATGTGCATAAAGTGCATTTAGATGGCATAACATTACAAATCATGTGGAATTGCAATCAGAGATCAAATAGCTTATCATAAACCTTCTAAGTTGTACAACCACCAAAGTAAACAACTCACGCCAGCTGTTAAAATGAATAGGCTTTTGTGGAAAGAAGGAAATGAACCAGTTCAAGAAAAAATTGTCCACAAGATCTCATGCATATAACAATAAACATGACAAATATCTCAAAACTTTTAAATTTTAAAACTGATCTTTAATTCACACCAAATGTTAATCACAACATGTTCCTTTTCATGCAATGACTGCCCAAAGGATTTTAATTGCAAATCAATAACACCCACACACAACATACAGCTGAACTACAATCTTACGATTAGTCTTACTTTTCAAAGTCAGTATGAGCCTGCAACATTTTTGCACAAGGTCGATGCCACAGCAAAGATAATAGTATCTGTGGCATTTGAGTTTTGTAATTCTTAAATTTCATAGAACAAGACTTGCAATCAATCTTAAACTTTTGAATACACTCAAACAAGAAAAAATGGAAAGGATCTACAATGCTTATAACCCATATATTAACATTTTCATGAACAGATATGTGTGCTGATGTATCTCTGCTTCAGATACAGTACAAATTCATGCAACATTATAAAATGTTGAAGGCCAAACATTCATAGATACTATGAATAGCCAAATACCTTATAGACATCATGAATAGCAAGAGCTGGTAACAGAAAAACCTGTAGACATCAATCTAAACAGTACAATGAATATATTTTCTATTTGAATAAGAGCTGCTGTTTTGAAATAAGAGCTGCTGATACCTACATCGTGGGCGAAATATATACTCTGTAAGATCTTAAAGTGTCTGATTCTTTGCTGAGAAAGGACTTCTTTCCATAGACATTGTACAATGTACAATGTCAGACATTTGAAACTAAACAACTGCGTCAAAGTTGGTGGCAACAAATTTTTCACAAAATTATTTCCTCCAACTACATTTCGGAGGAAGATCAAATTCTCTGACTTATGTTATTCAACACAAAAAAAGACAAATGAACAAAAAACACACAAAAACATTTTATCAACAAAAATTGCTTTCATTTTACCTGAGAGAAGGTGAATGCCGCAACACAAACAGCATTGCAAAACAGTCAATGACTATGAGTGATACATTGGTGGTTAAATCAAAACACAAGTGGTGTATATGAGGAGATAAAAATAAGATAGTTGAATTAACACACGAACTCTTTGTCAAGAAAAGTCAATATTCATATTGTTGTGTTCATCTCAGATTCAAGGTCCACATCAAAGGGGTTAGTACAGTGGTTCCCCAACTTGTTAGAGCCGTTACCCAAATCAAAGTAGCGACTATGTCTTATTAGCCTCAATATTTCAGTGTTGCTCATAATATAGAACAACATTGTGGTTTTGGTTCTGCATTACCCCCGAAGAATCACATATTACCCCCAGAGGATAATTTACTCACACCTTGGGAACCACTGTGTTAGTAGTTGCAGTACACATGTATATAAAAAACACTTTTATCATTTATCAAATTTTATCAAAAAATCATATTTCATGATTTTCTTGTCACTTGACCTTTGACCAGCTTAAACAGCATTAGGATGCATAAGGTGATATGTGCAAGCAACACCAAAACAAGTGCATGGGCATTTACTGATCATCCCTCATCACCATAGAAAAGCATTGCATAATGGGGAAAAAACGAATAGTTGTAAAAAGCATTATATACACATTTCAAATTAGTGGACAAAAAATAAAGATGAAAATGCAAACATACTGAAAATTGCTGGCAAACTGTTTCATATCCAAAGTATAAAATGTCTGGATGAAATCGGTCAGCTGATCCTGACAACCAACATTGTAGAGAAAGTAATGCAAAACTTTGTAAGCTATTGTCATTAGTTATGCACAATAATTTAATACAAGCTTGTGTTTGTCTGTTCCACAATGGCAAGCATGCAATAGGTATGAAATAGAGTATTTTCATGGCAGTTAAGTACTGAGAAAAGCTGCCTCTGATTCTGTTCACTCCACAGAAAAATGGTTTCACTTGTTTCTTTGATTGCTCATTGCAGTCTTTCCTAAAAGCAAAAAGCAGCACACCAAGACACACAACTTCTTTAGAGAGTTCAGTATGCATACCCTTCAAAAAACAATTTTGTGCTTCAAGCTGTTTTCAAATCAACAGCTATCTATGTAAAGCATTGGTTTACACATTTTGTAAAAGTTTGACAGATGCTACATATTTTAAAAGCACTGGTTGCAAGGATGGAAGAAAACTAACCGTCTTGTAAAGCTGTTTAACAGCATGCCGTAGCTCCATTGCAATGGTTGCAGAAATAGAAGGTAGACCTGCCGTCAGTAAAGTTTCATATGTTATGTTGCTGTTTAACTACTATGTTCCTGCTTAACTGTAACAGTTCAAGATTGAAATGAATTTTTTGTAATAACTAAAAGTAGGAAAAGCATAAAATACCTAAAAATTAACATTGAACTATTTGAAAAGTTTGCTATTTTAAGATCAAGAACCACAAAAGTTTCTGAGAATTTCAGATAAGCTCGTAATGCTACATAGGACAGATCTACAAAATGTTGTTAATAAAATTCTACTATTCCTAATCTAAGTTTCTTGAAACCAATTTAACCCGTTCAGTCCTGTGAAAACCATGTTTCTTGCAGAGATTTACAATCCTGTAACTCACCAGACGATGGAGCTAGAGAGCTGTTCAAACCCTCTACAGATTCAGCAAGTCTTGTAGTCGAAATGTAAAAAAACTTTTTTCGTTTTCGGAGGGGGGTTTTCGGGGGGGAACGCCACAAGTGGGGGTGTTTATGGCTATATTTACCCGGCCCTGGGCCCCAACCTATTGGGCCATTATTATGGCTCAAGATTTTTTCGGAGACTAGGCCAAAATCCACATCTTTAGAGCCCTTGAATGACTTTCTAGCATATCTGTAACCGAAATTATGGACAAAACACCAAAAATTGGTGAAAATTTCAGCACCCACCAACCCCTGTCTGGGCTGGAAAACATCCCTTTTCTAAATGGCCATCACTCGCCAGCGGATCAAGCTAGAGAGCTGTTCAAATCCAGTCTGAATGGGGAAAGACTTGTAGTTTAGGCTGAAAAAAAAACTTTTCGCCGTGCGATTTCGGCCTTTCTGGCTATGTTTACAAAAACCACAGGTTGTTTTGACAGGTTTCCGTAAACAATCTGTGACATCAGCAGTCCGTGGGAGTGCATGAATCGTGCAGAATCAGCGGCGCAAAACCGCGCGAGATTTAAATGCATTCTAGGCTATAGTATGAGGTTTTAGAGGGTTTGATGGACTTTTTAGCATTTCTGGTTGATGAGTTATGGAAAAAATGGTAGAATATTAATATGGGAAATACCCTGAAGGCCCTTGGGAATTCCTGACATATTTGGAATATTTTTGGCATAACTTTTGAACCAGAAACGCTAGAAACTTGATCAAGGGCTCTGAAAACGTGTATTTTAGCCTAGAATCCAAAAATACTGCGAGCCACAATATTGGCACGTGGGATCGGATGATAGATATAATTAACCAAAAAACAGACCCCCATCATGAGCCCATTAGCCCAAAACCCCCCATCCAAATTAAAAAAATGTTTTTTTTATTCTAAACTATATAAATCCACTAGTCATCACAGGGTTTGAACAGCTCTCTAGCTCTATCTGCTGCCAAGTTATGGCCGGCCAAAGTTTGACCTGAAAGGGCAAATTATGCTTTTTCTGAAAAGTTAGGAATTAGGCCAAAAACTGGGTTTTTGGCTTATAATTTTGGCCACAGATGTGCTAGCAAGTCAATCAAGGGCTCTGTAGATGCAGATTTTCTCCTAGTTTTCAACAAAACTTTGAGCCAAAAGAATGGATCAATGGCTTGGGACCCAGGGCCAGCCAAAGGTGGCCTCCTTTTCCAAAACATGTCTTCTTTGTGACGTCACCTAATTTACACAACACACATCAAAAAAGAAATTGCCGAACTTAATTCCTTTATTTTGAGAAGCAAAAAAAACAATAACAAATCAGAAATTTCGCAGAGGTCAGAAATTTCGCTTGACACCGGATTTCTGCGTTTTTTGCGTCAGGATTTCTGCGGATTCTGCGTTTTTCCTTCAGACCGGATCTGGACCGGAGTCAAAAATTTGGGAAAAAACGGACCGGAGTCATTTTTCAATTTAGGCAGTAGCAGGAGTCTGTGTTGTCATTTCTTAAGTAAAAATATGGGTAAATTAAGGTTGGATTGATGATTGTAGCCGGATTCTGAACAGGAGTCGGATTCTCAAATTTGAAAAATTGACGGACCCGGATTCAAAAATTTTGGAACAGGAGCGGAGTCGGAAAAACTGACTCCGGTCACCTCTACCGTCCATATCACACAGGTTGCATAAAGAGGTGATCAAATTGTTGCCTTCTTCATCATCAGATAATATCAATTTTTTACGTTAGAATTTCATATAAACTAAATGCTTCTTTTGTATATTAAGGAAAAAATAGCTCAATCAAAATCAAATTTTACCAGTGCGTAACAAAGCGTGATGAACCTGATTAATCCATATCCGAATTACACCGAATTTCGTTACGCATAGCCGACTTCTCGGAAAGGGAGAAGTCGATCATGCGCAACGTAAAATGTTTTAATGGATCCAAATGACATAAAACACTTACAAGTGTCATATGTCATTGAGTGATCCCAATTTTTCAAAGGGAGTTTCTTCAATTTGGAACGATAACCAAAGAAACATGAGGGTGAGGACTTACTTAGCCGGATCCTTTTGCACTTAGCCGGATCCTTTTTCCGCAAGTGGACTTCGTAAGTACTCCAATTTCTACAGAAAAATCTTTACAAATGTTTCCTCACAAAGGCGATGTGTCGCAACAAATTTTTACGGAGAAGTAACTGTAGTCCAATGTATGCACATGATCACAAATATTTGCGCTTTTCTGTACAACAGTTCACCAGCAGACTTATTGGTTTCGTATTTCGTTTAATGCAGCGTCTGCTTGCAGACAATGCTGACCTCTGAACAACCGAAATAGCGGTTCTATCATATTTACTGAACCAGTGGTTCTCAACCGCGGTCCCTAGAGCCGCATGCGGCCCCAAGGCCCTTTTCACGCGGCTCTCAGCAGCCTTTCAACAAAACCTCTAACATTTTGTGTAACAGACTTTGTTCTGGTATGAAACGTGTCAATCGACTTGTGTTAAAATTTTTAGTGCAATTTTCTAACATAATCGGAAGTCTGTATTTGGCTCCCTTCAGCGAGAAGGTTGAGAACCGCTACTCTAAGGTCTTGTCCTATCTTCATGCCGTCGCGTCACTCCAGAAACTTCTGGAAGGTCGCGATGTCGACGCAGACAACAACAGGCCAGCTGACTTTGACAACATCATACGTGGAAAGGTCACTGCTTTTGTTTTTATTCCACTTCTCTAAAAAAACACCGTAACGTTAAATCGTTGGGCTTCAAAAAAATTGTTGGCCACAAAGATAATGCACAAGATACAACGAAACACTGAGTGCACTCATTGCGAGTAAACACTGAGTAGCACTCGTTGCGAGTAAACCCTGAGCTTTCAGCTGCGGATGAACATCCCGACGGCAACGCATGCTCCCAGTTGTCATTGCTCGTTGCAACAAAAAATGGCGAAATGTAAATTAATTCATTACAGAACTTTCACAACAAACAACCCATCGTCAACATTTTGCTTTTGCTTTCAGCTGGCTGTACCTGGAGTACAACGCTGGAACTCGATACAAACAACACCAAACCAAAACTTTTGAAAAATATTGTCTCTTTGTGTCGAAAGCAGACATGAATACACAAATTTGATGACATCAGCAAACTACAATAGCAGCTGTCAACGTCACAAAGCAACGGTCTATTCATTGTAAGCATTGCGTCATTTTTCAACCCGCGCCAGATGTTCCACCTAGCGGTCACGAAAATGAATTAAGCCGATCGCAAGGTGTCGCTAACTCATGGGCACGATGAACGAGGCAACTGGAACCCGAATATTATTTCCGCAATTCCATCTTCGCGATTGAACGTTGGTGAACTTCGTCTGGACCATCGGCAATGCGCAAGACGCGCGACCACATGTAGAATCCCGCAAGCGGGAAATCCCCGCTTAAACCTGAACGCCAAAAGAGCAGTTTCTGTAGCAAAGGAAAGTTTTGAACTGCAGTAGATCATACGTGATTAGACAAGGTTTGCCATTTTCACAACGCAAACACTGCTCTTATGAAACCATTCGATTACACACAACGAAAGAGATATGAAGAAAACGTGGGAGACGGTAACGTGGAGTAGCACTTTATGCGAGTGTTGCTTTAAATTGAAAACTACAATATCGTCAAGAAATTCCGTAAAGGAAAGCATCTACGTTCTAACGTAGCGAACCGGTCGGTAATGAATGCACGTCACAATTGACCTTGCAAGTGCGCAGTATTGCTTGGCTTTAATAGTACTGGGCTGCGTGTTCGACCCTGGGCACGAAACACGAGTTAACCATTCATTCATGATCATGCCAAAGAAGTTCAACAACCCTTTCAGTGAACTCAGTCCAATTTCGTCATACTCGGTTTTCGTACTCCGTTCTTAGTGACATTTGCCCATACTCGTTTGCACTGGTGGCGAGTCATTGGCCGCGCGTGAACTTTTGCACCCACCCATTAACACCGAGCACGGGTCCGGAAGTACGTTTTTAAAAGTCTACATTATGACCCGACCGGGAATCGAACCCATCCTACCCAGCTTTGGTGGCGCGTGCATAAACAACTGCACCACTTAGCCAGATCCTTTTTCCGCAAGTGCACTTCATAAGTACTCCAATTGCCAAATGCTTCGAAGCGATCGCACGCCGCCAACCCACCTGCTGCACCAAACGCTTGAATGGCTCTATCCACGACCCGAGACACTTGACCAGGGACAGCGACTTTGATCATTGCGATGTCTTTTGCCGCTTTCTGCGACAAGAAAATGCAAACGAGATGATTTCGCCGCCGCAACTGCGGGTCGCGACGGACCTGGCAGTAGGTTTGTTACGCAACAAGCGGACCGTGGATCAGCAATATGGCGAACCACCTTCTGGAACAATCGTGACGATTGAGCAACGGTGTGTCGTGTCGTTAGATAAGGAATCATTGGACAGGGCAATAATTATCCAGTTGAAATAAACAATACTTTCTGGATTGCAGGCTTTTTCGTGCTTTTACTTTACACGCTGAACGTAAGGCAGTGGCATTATCAGATCAAAGACAAACCAAAGTTCAAAAAGAGTCGTTTTAATTTGACGGATGAGGCAGATCAGAAAAATCAACAACGCGTTAATGTGACGTCAGAAAAACAAAAAAAAGAACTTTATTTGTGACGACTACCTCCACTCGGTGCACGCAAGGAACACAATCATGAAATATTGTCCACAGGTTGCAGTATGCGGAAGGTTTCCATTTTCGCTATTACAAGCCTTCCACATCAAACAACCAGTGTTTTGAAATCGTTTTTGTGCCCCTCAAACTCAAAAATCTTACGATCAACAGCAATAAACGACACCAGTTCTCTAAATGCATTTTGAGTGTTTTGAAAACTTGACTTTGACTTAAAAATAGCAGCAAGAAGTATGTATCCGGGTAAAACCCAGGTTTCACCACTAAATCATTATCTCCGTTATAATAAATATGTGTATAGAAGCTCTCTTTCCCTCATTGACCAAGTATACATACTTTGTTCCCGATCGTATCCATCATATGCGCAGCTTTCAACACAAGCAGTCTGCATTGGTCGATCGCTATCCGCGAGAGGGCGATGTGGCGGAGTATGGTGTCGCGTTCCGCGAGTGGGCGTCCGAACGTAACGCGCGTTTTGACCTGGAAATGGATCCTTAATGAACCTTGCACGAAAGTTCGTTGTATCTCTGCGCGCGTTCTAACCAGGCATAATCCAGTTGAACGACAAGCTCAGTGATTAAGTCAGGTTTAATCCGAGATTAATCGATTAAATCAGGGGTTCTTATCCTGGGAGTCCGTGACCCTCTAAGGCGTCCGCAAATGTGATTTCAGGGGTCTCCAAATGTGATGGTTAATAGGCTTTGCAGACATTTCGATAACTACTAGGATGATTAAATCCCAATTTCTGATATTTATTGCAAAGTTAAGGAGTCCGTAACCTTTATCAGGATATACTCAGGGTACGTGACCCACAAATGCTCAAGAAAAGCTGGATTAAATTATTATATACTTGTACATTTTCGTGTTTGAAACCGATTGCGAGTTGTGCACGACAGAGTTGGCAAATTTCGCAGCGGTCTTGCCAGGAACGGTACGAATGTCTAAAGCGAAAAACTACTTTTTCGGCTTCATTAAAGTTTTGTATTAAATGAAAAACGTACAAAACTTGATCGTTTTCGATCAAAGAGGCAACTCGATCAAACAGAACTTTCACGAAAGCACTAGTTTCGGAAAAACCGTGTTGAGTTTTAAAGAATGTCGGAATCTCGAGAAATTTCCTGCGCGTCGGTCAAGTAAAAAAATTCAATCAAAACATTGTTTTGAAGAAAAGAACCACTTTATATTTTGCACAACCACGCCAAACCTAAAAATTACAAACTTGACTTACTCAACGACACCAACAGCTGAAAACAGCACACCAACAACACAGGCAGACACAGAAACGCACCCTTTCCTTCATCAGATCGAGGCTACGCTCAGCAGATCCGATTAATCTCATGCAGTGGTGGATCCTGCCCGGGCCCAGACGCGCCTGGAATGAAACACGAGCACGTCGTTTTCGGCGCTTTCAAAGCTGAGACGCGCACCAATCACAACATAGCTAAGCATCATGCCACTGTTACGCTGGCTGACAACGAAAATGTTGCGCGTTACGCCCCGAGACTTTGATTCAACGGCGTTCATCAAACTCGTCCACGGCTGACGCATTTATTGCGTGCGGCTTTCACTTGTTAGTTGGGATATTATATGAAGTCACAAAATACAAGTTGGATTTACAAAAAACATTTTTGCGTAAATCGGCAGATTTCATACAAAACTGCAAACACACGCGCAAAAATACAAGCCTAACTATTCAAAATGAAACAGTTTGTTTCTTCCGTAAACAATACCGAACTATTCAGATTAAACATTATTATTTCAATAAAAGTATTGCTTGCATAATCGAAACCGAATTATTCAGAATGAAACCATTCGTTACTTGAGCGATCGCAAATCCTGCTCCTTGTTCCAAGATGACGTTGCTCTTTGGGACAACTACATCATCGAACGTGACCTCGCCGTGACCTACGGGCGCGTCATCGGCGCCGAACACGGTCAGTGGCCGCACGATCTTGACGCCAGGGGTGTCCGCAGGGACCAAGACCATCGACTGCTGTCGGTAACGATCAGCTGTGGAGGACGGGCAGGGAGTGGGGGGTTAACGCCGTACTCGCGCAAAGATATAAAGAGAATAAAACAGATACTGAATTGCATTGAGAGAAGGTTGTGTTGCAAATTGAGTTTTCGGGAATCAACGTCAAATCCATCCCATCCAAAACAATCTCTCAGGATACCCACACAACATCAAAAACCATTTTATATACTTTTTCAATACGAAATGAAAAACCTTTAATACCACCAATTATCTTCATTTTCCAAAATTTTATTCATGGCACACAATGCGAAAAACGTCTGCAAAACTATCATCAGCGGTGAAGAACAAAATCTGGATTAACAAATGGCTGAATTTGGAATTTCCGTACTTTTTCAATGCTTTATGTACATTTTGGCAAAATTCAATACTCTTTCAAGGTCTTGAAAACCGATTTCATAATTCAGTGCTTTCAATACCGCGTGGGAACCCTGACAACCTTGTAGAAAGTTCTTTTTTTCTAATAAGCCTGCATAGAAACTTTTTAAAATCCGCATTACGACACGAGCGGGCAAAATGTTTGAAACTAAAAGCGAACAAAAAAGTTGTCTTTTTCTTCGGAATGTCCAACTTGGCACAGCACGCCGGTAGAGTGTCGGTAAAGAACGAACATGCAATGCAGTTCCGCCGTATGAAGACAATTACCACGTGAAATTTTTTATTTACAGCTGAGAATGAACTGATAAACGCATATTTGTTGGCGTCTCACCGTTCCTGTCATGCTTCCCCATGAAGATGATCAGCTTCATCCGGGGATCCAGTGCCCCGGATGTCCACCACTTGCGACCGTTGAGTGTCAGGGAGTCGTCTTTCACTTCGATCGAGCTTTGAATGTTGGTCGCGTCCGACGAAGCCACCTGTTGCCATGGAAACAAGGCATGCGGTGCGCGTCCGCAGGAAGCACAAGTCACAAACGTCAGTATTTTCCAAGGCTATGATGACGCATCGGAAGTCCGTTTGTGACATGGTTGAAACAAGGGGAATCCCCAAAGCTTTTATATGTTAAAGCTAAACACCGCACTTAAAAAGTAAATTTTGAGAGGTTTCGTACGTTCTGTACCTACCAGGCTTTCTGGCGTTCAAAACAATGGCGTTCTGAGCTGCTATAGATAGGTGTTTATTTCAGGGCAATGGGGACATAATGCGCATGGCGATGCAAAGAAGACTTGATGAGGTCGTGCAGACCACCCGACTGTTTTCATCTGACGTGAATTCGAGCACCGCCAACAAAACGACCATAGTTATCTATAATTTATAATTTCGGTTTAATTCTGCAACGGGAGGTTGCGGACCGTTCGCGAAGAGCCGTTTGATGATGATTCTGTGAAGATCCGAAACGAAGGACATTTCGAAGAAACCGCGCGGCAACGGTTTGTGACACAGGCTCCCCAACTGGGGTACTTGTACCCTTACCCTAGGGGTACATTGGCCTATCTGAAGGGGTACGTGTAAGGTTAGCAATAGAAGGGAAAAATTATATTATTTCCAAACATTTATACTGATATCAGTGAATAGTATTTTCAAAAATCATTATGCGCTTAAAGATACCAACTTTTAGACATAAAATGGATTCTACTGTTGCGATCGGACAGCCCGAGCGGCATATGCGCAAAGCTTCACACTGTGGCAGCAAGCAGCAATAGCGATCACTCTATTATTGCTTGTTCGCGCCACATATATATGGGTGTTATTCTTCGCGCACATCCCGTTCGTGGCGAATCGCACATTCAACGCAACGCCGACGGAGAGGTTGCAACAGTACCTTTATACAAAATTCCGTGGATATTTGCTTTTTTACTAAACCTTTTCAGCATAAGAAATTTTAGGGGTACATGGTCAGAGAAAGGTTGGGAACCCCCCCTGGTTTATGACATAGGCGCCTTGCACCAGGAAGTTCGGTAACTACCACGTAAGCTCGTTCACATCATACTTGCTTTTGCTTGGAAACAATCACCTCCCAGTTTGCTTACGTCAGGCTCAGTCATGGCAAAGCAGCTTCGGATCTTTCCATCCAGCAACGCTTCTAGCCATTCTTCTTTTTGCTGCTCGGTCCCGAACTGGGCCAGGATTTCCATGTTTCCGGTGTCCGGAGCGGAGCAGTTGAACACCTGAATAGCGCTACGTTTACGTTTAAAACGCCCGAGACGGGGTTCTTGGTCATCTGTGCAGAGCGATGACCGATTGTGATGTGACACAAAATGCTTAGACACGCAACAATGGCAAAACCAAAAGACGGCACGCGTTTTGCGATTGACCATGTGATCAGTATAAGAATAACTGAACGGGCACTTTAAGCATTTTAAGAAAGCTCAGACCACTTAGGTGTTGGTCTTTTGCAAGATAAAATGGCACAAACAACCAGAGTGTAGCCGACATACAGCTTTGAGCTTTATCGCAGCAAGTAGACACGCGTACATCTGTTTCCTAAAGTATCACCTGTCTTGTCTCCGAGCAGCAGGATATTCATTGGCATCAAAATTCTCCCTAACTTTAAACTTCACGCGTGGTCAGACAACAGCAGCTTTATGCAGTAAAGTAAAAGTGCTTTGCTCCGTTGCGACGAAGCACAGTAAAATCACGTGATCGCGAATCGCTACAGCGAAATCCAGCCAGGACAACAAACTACCATCGCCTGTCTCCTGAAGACCAAACTACATCAGCTATTACGCTGGAAGGAAACATCTTCAAATAGATTTGACTCAGAAAATTAAATTATCCGCCGATCCATTGTCGCCTGACGCATGAATGACCTCAGCATCTCTCACCTCGGGCGCGTACAAGCACCTCCCCATGACCTCGCAAAGAAAGGCGTACTCCACGTTCGTCAGTCCAGCGCCGTATCTCGCGTCGGGGTCGGTCTCCTTCGGGAGGAACAAGTTCCACAAACCTTTCCGGCGCGCTTCAGTCTGCGTCAGGAGGAGCGCAACTTACACCTCAGCTCTCGATAGACATCGCTTAGTCACGTGCTTGTGTGTTGTTGGTGCGTGCGGAAGTCACGTGTTTGTGTGTTGTTTGTGCCTTGTTAGTCACGTGTTTGTGTGTTGTTGGTGCGTGCGGAACTCGGAAACAAAACGTCGACGAATGGAGTATGCAGCTTTTGATGCTCGCCTGCATTTCCCGAACGGGCAAGACTTTTAAACGAAATTACGGCGTATAAGACCCGAGAAGAACCCCTGCAGCGCAATACCATCATGGGCGTCAAAGGGGGGAAAGGGAGGCTTTGCCCCACTGGATTTTGAAATTTGTCATGTTTCTCTTAAATTTTTAGCAAAAAAAGGTTGTTTTCTTAGTTTAGATTAAACTTCACTACTTTTGGCCCACCCAGAAAAAATATTTTTGGCTACCCCTGGAAAAAAAAACTATTGGCCCAGCACCCTGGAAAAATCTTTCCGACGCCAGTGAATACCTGATGGCCTTTCATACTTGTTTCAAACGAGGTGCTCAGCAAGTTTCAGCAGAACGAAAATCCAAACAACTGAGCACGTTTACTTCTGGTGGCTGCGCCAGGGAGCCTACGCGAAGGAGATGGCCGCGCGTCACATTCACACAACTCTGCGTCCACCTTCAATGTTTCCAGTTGAGGGTGAACAGTCCACTTCCTGTCGGAGCGGTAATGTTCGTCGAACGTTCGTTCCAAAGGTAAGACTCGCTCTTCCACGAAATCCACCAGATTCCTGCGCATGTCTTGGACTTCGGGGCGGAGGGCAGTGACGTCGACGGGTATATCTGTGCGAAGAGTTATCGTCAAAAAAAGCAACAGTTACTCATCGTATTCGAACTCCAGGCAAACGCTGTCACAAGTTACGGCGACAAGCGCATACTAGGAACGAATTGAAACGGCTTGCAATGCAGATGTCGCAGTAAAGCTTTGTATAATTTCGAAAGGTTTGTTGGAGGTTAGTGGATGTCCGAACACATAGCATTCATGTCGTGTCAAATCCGCCAAGAGTTTTAAAGCAGTGGTTCTTAAACTTTTTTTAGTGTTGTACTCTTTGGGCAAACTTTTGTGTATCAATACCCCTTGATAATCATGAGCACAGTAACTAGAAATGTACCTAAAATGTACTTTTACATCACAATTTCATTATGAAGACACGTTTGTGTGCCTCTTGGAGCACCTTTGCTCACCCCAAGGGGAATGCGTAGCCCCATTTGAGAAGCATTTTTTGAAACGGCCAAACGGACCAGACTGGTTAACAACATGGGTTTTGGCTTCATTTATGAGGAGCGCGGGAAATTGTCCGGTTGAAGAATTTTACGATGAGCAGTCGGTTTGTGCGCCACCTGGCGGTTTGTGCGCCAGGTCAAAATCGATGCAACAAAATGTAGGATTCATAAAACTTGATCCGGATGACAAGATTAGGAAAATGCACAACTCGCTTGGCAGCTTCGGGGTTTCAATTCAAGCGTCTCCTCGCATCAGCGTGGTTGGCATTCCAGACCCGTTTGCGAAATCAAATCACTGTTTTCAGATCGTTTATCATAGTCTTGCGACGAACACCATTTTTTATCAAATTTCTTCACCAAAAAATTCCGCTCAGCAAAAACCTACGCAATCGTTGGCTTGAATTGAAAAAAAGACACAATAAGAAAGCTTGAGCTTCGCAGACAATAATGTGCTGCCTCAGTGGCTAACCTGACACATCATTGAGTGGTGTTAGAAACTAGTAGCTTATACACGTTGATGAAGCTGTGTGCGAATTAGTAAGTCAGACAGCCAGTTCGTTAACCTTCCCGCGATCGCTCAGCCTCCTCCCCAGCTCTCAAAACCCGCCGACAAACCTAGGCTACCTACAATTCTGGTGCTGTGGGGCGAAAATCTTTCACTGGTCGCCGTTTTTCTTGCGTGCGGTTCAAACAAAACTCACAAGATCCCAAAGCCATGTAGCGTTATTGATGTTGGGGGAAGTGCTCGCCTGATGACGAGCTACGTCGAGAAGTTCAATGTGTTGCAAAACGTCAAAATTACGAACGTCAACGAAACAATTAACAAAAAACAAAAACTGAAACCAACAAAGCTTTTACCACGATTCGGCTGACGAAGCCCAACTTACATCCGTATCCGTGGCTGGTGCTGTAACTGCGTTGCTGAGGATCGGGCGAAAAAATGCCAGTTCCCCCACCGGGTCGGTTGGGGTTGATCTTTTTGAATAGGCGAAATCCTTCCTTGGCCGCAAAGGCCCAACCAATGCCGGCAGTGCTGGCGGCGAGTCTGCCTATCGGTGCTGTGTTCGACATGCTGGCGCGACCTGCGGAGTGACAAAGGTCAGTGGGGCATGGCTTCGCAGCCAGAAGAGGGACCAAACGAGAGAGAGAGAGAGCAAACGTAAAACGCGAGCAAACGACTGAAGTTTTCACTTCGGAGTCCATCACACAAAATCATAAACACCGCATCAGCAAGCTTTCTGTCGATTGC
>JGI24158J21664_10003327_pt1 | contig 20116 bp, 14 predicted proteins | sample Ectturendosymbi3_FD_21664 | JGI IMG/M metagenome (IMG submission 21664) | reverse complement strand
ATAACTTTTACAAACGATGACGTCATGAATTACGTCATAGGGGCCCTCCACTAAAAATTGCCCCGGGCCCCCCTACCCTTTAATCCGGCTCTGGCGGGGTCCCCTCAGGCACGGGGCCCGATTGGAAGCAATCGGCTGAAGCCCGGCCCTGCGTGTATCAATTAACGCTTCCTCAGTGCTGCGTTATGAATAAGCGTTTTATTGTGTTGCTGTTTACTACTACTAACGCTTTTATGAAATAAGCGTTTACTATTACTAACCCTTCCACTTAAACCAACCATAAAATGAAACGTTTTTTATCAGGAAAAGGAAGTCTGAACACAAACATGTGGGCCTCAGACAGCGACCGTTCTGAGAACGTTTGAAAGCGAATACTTTTGATGCGAAAGTGCTGTTACATTTTACTCAAAAAATGCCAATGCTTCATTAATGGCTGTGACTTTCTGGATTATTTTGAAAGTACGGCTATAAAGTTCGTTTCTTGGCGTTTTCGAAAATATTTTGTAGATACCGATAGGTTGCCGTTGTCGTGAGTTGTCGATTGCAATTAGCCCACAGAAGATAAAAAATAATAAAAGCAACAATTTTGCTGTGAACGTCGCTTTCATCACTTAAGATACAAGCAGCTTACTTGGGATATCGGCAGGAAAAGTTTTGAAGGAATTAAATACTTTTGCAGCCGATGGTTATGTAATTCTGCATGATAACCCAAAATGCAACGCTTGTTTGCAAACGCGATAGAAACCAACGTCTCGAAAACAGCTTGCTGATTTCCAAACGGGAAGCGTGGAATCTTTCTGCGGAATGCTGTGTGGTATGACTCTATCTTAACTTGGCGAATTTACGTTGAAAAGTCGTAAGCCGTTTGAAAATAAAAGTGTTGATGGTTGTTGTTCCTTTGCCTGGATATACATAAAGGCTGCATGGACGTCTCTTACTAGCTCATATAGGTTGCCAAGCAGAGCTCTGCGAAAAAAACCCTTTCCATCTCAGAAACGGTTTGATTGTGTAAACATTTCAGACTGGACAAAAAACGGACAGAGATATGGTAAAAAGCACCGCGTCGTGTTATTCGTTCTTTGGAATTTCATGAACTAAAAGGAGAGCAACAGATGACTAATATGTAAGATGCTTGCTTTCGTCTTTTCAGACATGCTGGGGCGTTGCTTATTACAAACCCACTGGCTTGCTGCCGGACTCATGTCCCGTTCGTCAGTTGACAAGAAGCAGACTGACAGCAGCTAACTAATCGTCATCACGTTCGCAGAGTGGTCATTTTTACTCGCAGTGTGCTGTGTGCACGCCAAGTTGATGTTTGTGCGTCACCAACAACGACTTATTACTCACTGATACATCAATCCACATGCTAAGACTTATTTGGCTACTACGTCATCGGTTCATAAAAGTTTATCAAGGCTTATTAGAGCACGTGGGATGTTTTCAGCATCCTGCGTTATTCTTCTCTACATTTATAGAAACGTGTTTGCTGTCACCAGCATTTGCGGCAGGTTGTTGTGTGTTTTTGTACTTATGTTGATCATTTACAGACATTTTTGAAAACGTCTAGGTTATACTCCACACAGAACCGTCGCCAGAAAGTCTTCAATAGGGGGTTTACGTTTGTGCAGCGGGCTTGACGTTAAAAATTTGATAAAACTCCAAAGATTTATAGTGTTTCATATTTCAAATTGGGGGGGTCTTGGTACTTTTTGGGGGGGCTAAGCCCACCAAAGTCCCCCAGTGGCGACGGGACTGACTTTACATCTGGCACTGGGTTTAAGATTTTTGATTGTATGAATTTCAAGCCACATTTAAACACTGCAATAAAGTGTTTGCGAAAGTAAAAAAGCAATTTTGGAGGATTACAAACTCCTTGCAAATTAATTCTTTTCTTTTTGTGGGATGAGGACAATTATTGTCCATTATGGCAAGTTTTTTTCAATCATCGGTTTGATTCTCACCCTTTTCCAGCCGAAGCGGTTTTGCCACCTTTTTGAGATTTTTTTCTACAAAGGAAATCGTACCTCCCTGTTTGTACACACTAAGACCAATAACATGGCTGAAAAGTATCACAATGACTGTGGCAGTTGCATCTTTCAGTGCGTGGAGACTCCAGAAAGTGATCTACATCACGTGGGGTTTCGTTGAAAGTGTTAACAAAATAACGTAATCTTAACATAGTTGATACGTGCTTTTCTTATATCATTTTACGCTGCGGTACATGTAGCGCAGTTGTGCACCATATCTGCATTACACCATTTCTCAACGTCACAACGCATTCGCATTAACTTGTTAAAACGTCTGTGTCATCTACGTTGTAGCAACTTTAGATTTTGTTTCTAATCAGGCCCAGATATGGAATGAATTTAAACGTTTGGTGGGACACGAACAGTTTGTGTTATAATTTGTCCAGCAAGAAACGCGCTAAGATGGCATACACGTTAGCTCAATTGCTTTAGGTCAAATTTTAATTTTTTGGCTCAGTGCTGTGTACGCCGGGCCTACAAAAGGAGGTACAATTGGTAGGATACATCGTACTCGGGCCCGGGAGGATGAAAGTGCGCGCGCTGAGTTTTTCTTTAATCAAGCCCCAAACTACTAGTGTAAGTCATTTGCCAGCGTAACAATTAATCTATTTCTAAATTTTAGCAAAGTAGCTGTTTTATCTATATTCTGGTTACTATACAAACAAGCTACACACGTTTCGATGAAGACCCTAGAATGTAAGGGCCCCGGTTACCGGTATCAGTCTCCGTACCCTGTGGAAATTTCTCTTAGAGGGACTGGCTGTACGTATTTGCAGGTTATATCAAACTAAGCTGTATGACTTGTAAGTCCATTAAACACTCGGAAATCCATTTTGTTTGTCAAAAAGGTTTTACTCAAAACAAGAAATCGGGTTTGTCGCATAAAGGTCAGAAAAATTATTTCAAATCTTTGCTGAGACAATTAATTTCATAAAACTCTTGCTTAGGCTGCAGCAATATTACTCCCGGATATATATCTGAATCCGGTTAACCAGAAGAGATGACAGCAATATAATGAAAACCTAGCACTGCCCGCCAAATATTTTTCAAAAATAACCTTTCAGTGAGAAATATTGAAAAAACAATTTTAAGTAAAATATTATTTGTGACTGATAAAGTGTAGTAATTTCACGAAACAAGAAAAGACGCTCATAAAATTATGCTAAGAAAAGCAAAAGAACCACTGTTTGCATAGTTTATATACCCATCAGTGTAGCTTAATCTTACGACTTTACATTACTTTTGCTGCGTAAGGTGTCGTCCGTTTGGTAATTTGGACAGTACATCAATTGCTAATCAGGGTCCCGTTATGGGGAAGTGCCTCGCCGGGGCGAGTCGAAAAGTGACGCCCCCCTCACCACCACTACCACCTTCCACCACCAGCTATTCCTTCTTGTCACCAAAAGTGCCGCCCCGGGGCATTGCCCCCCCGCCCCCCTTGCCGGGGCCCTGTTGCTAATTGAAAATAAACGTTTCTATCTCTCTATTGCAAAGCATGAATTTGTCCGCAATCACAATCACAAAGCGGCTGTGACGAAAGACTAGGAGCAATGAGACCCCAAAACTTAAAATGGCCCAGGGCTCTGGGCATTCCTAATGTGTCCAAACCTGTCGATCTGTTTTAGGCTATATCACAACGATTACCAATTGAGCTCGATAACTCTGAGATAAGTCGCATAAGCACTGAAACATGTGTGTTGCAAGCAGCACGAAATCGGTTGGTTAATCATTCTTTTTTCCATAAGCATGTTTTAATATGAATGATATTTAATTTATTCTAATACGTTCTAGTTCAAGAAGTTCAAAACTCTTTTTCCCTATTTCACAAAACCTAAGATGTTGATACTTTCACTCAAAAATGTTGACAAGCTTGATCTACTGCAATCGCTTAAGCAGCTTTTTAGGTGGATTCCAAACCGGTTTTTGGCTTCACGTAAACAAAGATAATCACACGACTCATCTGTAAGAACGTCCAAAACGCCAAAAAAGGCCATGAACCTGCGCTCAAGGCAGACGAAATCCCTTTCAGTGTTTGCCTGCGTCACATAGGGAAAATAAATTCCTGTGTGCTGTGTGCAAAAGATATAAACTTTGCTCAATAATCTTTTTATTGCTCTATTGTATTGATAAGGTTTGTGGTGCAAAGTGATATTCAAAATATCCTTCGTGTAGGACTGTTCTTGAACAGCACGATCGAATTTTCGCGCAAATCGTGTTGGCTCCGTTTGTATCCGTACTTTCCATTTCCTTTGTTACATCGCTATAATGCAGTTGCATCAGCCGCATTAACTCTCCAGAAATCAATAAATTACAATCTCTATGCTAAACCTAGCCATTGTGTCATATATAAAAACTTCCCAAGGTTTTTATTCTTTTATAAACATCAAAACCACTGCCATTTTCCAAACCCGGACATACCGGGTTTAATGAGACCAACCTGACTGCTGCCCACACCCGGAGATCTCCGGAGTTTAGAAAAATCCATTATTGGGCGGTCTTTTGCTCTTGGAATGACTTACATGCATTTACGCGATTCTATGGACTCTATTAGAGCGGTGGCTGTGACGAGACTAAACGGGTTAGATAGTTGGTTCATTGGTTGGAACCAGTGTTTCCAACTTGTATATATATATCTATCAAATTAAAAAAATTGTTATATTTTCAAAGTATTCGGTTAATAATTTGTGGTTTGATATATATGAAAAATTCGGTATATTTTTGTCGGAGGGTTTAGTTGAGTCTTCAAACCAAATTATTTTTTATGTTGCAAAGCGTGAACAGAGAAACCACAGTGGTGTTGAAACTATATATTAAAAGCTCAGTGATTTTGCTTAACATGGGTGTAAGCGTGCACTTTGGGTAAGCGTAGAACGAGACCGGAAGAGAGCTGAGATGTTCTGAAAAAACGGAATTTCTGTAGCTATACGTATGCGTTTTTAGTCAGCCAATAGCATCCAAAGGTTGGTAAGCTGCGTATGAGAGTGGAAGGAAATTTAAAGAGGAGTGGCTAATAGAGTTTGGACGACTTGCAAAGCAGGATTATGTTGGTGCTCTATATGCATGTCTTCTGCAAACTGCAAAAAATAAATTGTAAACCGCAAAGCAGCTGTTATTACAGCATAGTTTGATTATTGCTCTGTGCTGAAAAATATTATTAACCAGATCTTATAAAATAGAGAAAGTCGTCTAGTCAACGTGTTTTGCATTGCCTTCAGGTAATTTGCAATAACGTTACTGCGCGTCAGGCTAGCAAGAATGAATGGATCAAAAGCAGTGGACAACATCACGAATGATGATTCCGACCTCAGTGATTTCGATTCGGACAATGAAGTTGAAGAATGCTACGCAGATTCCGATGGTGGTGATGAGCCGAGAGTGTGGGGTCCTCCCAGAAGGCAACCGCCTCTCAGGAAAGTTTTTTCGCAGGCAAGGACCTACTGCTGCGGCTGGTTCTGGCCCACCCGCCAGGCAACCGCGACGTGATCCTATGGTGATCGACTGTGCGGTGTCAGCAGGCGTCACAAGATGGCCGTTTTCCCGGCTCGTGAAGGGAAGAAGTATCCGCAGGAAACATGCAGAGCGGGCACGAAAAAGGACGCTGCAAGGTTATTGCTGCGTGCACTGCGGCGTAGCCCTTTGCGTAATTACCTGCTACTGATTGTTCCACACGCAGGCAAATTATTGAAACAATGTGTGTTTATCATGAACGGCATTCCACTGCTTTCTTCCTTGTGTTTGTTTGAACTTCATCTGCAAGGTGTTTTATTAATCTAGGGAAAAAAGGCAGAAACTGATAAAAAGCGCTTCACCACCTACACAAAACCACTTGACAGCCTAACGCCTAACCACTTTTTCTCCAATCAGATTAGGGGACGATTAACCTTCTCAAACGCAAACCTTATCTCAACACCGTTCTGGAGACGTTTGTCAAGCTCACCACCCGCCACGCAGAAATAGATTTGAAAAAATCAGATTTGGCTAAAAAAAAACTACGCGTATTACTTCAGTTGGTTGTTTGTGCAACAGAGTCACTAGTACAGCTTAGTACTGATGAACTTTGCCGCGCAATACCGAACCCACGACATTGCATGCCATTAAGTTAGTCCTAAACTAATCGTTCACTTCTATTTGTTACAATGTTATCGTGGGCAGCACGAGGTTTGAAGATAGTAACGCAACACACGTTTGATCTAAATCACAGAATGGATTGGGATAATTCGAAAGTCTTGGAATTTGAACCAAACTATTACACACGCCGATTTATCGAATCTTTTCACATAAACAGCGGAAAAAACACAATGAATGAAAAAAGATCGGACTTGTTCCCCGATATTTACCGGTTTATGTTACAATTGTCTACATTATAATCTTCTAAATTTCCTTCATGCTGCCCACCGCTTGAGTCGTCATACTGTTGTTTTCACCGTCTTATCTTTTAATCAATGTTCCCCGCCTCCTGAGTTCTTACCAGCACGGTACCACCTGGAGCGTACACATTTTATAACCTCCGTGCTCGAATCTTACGGCATTTCATTTTATCTCAGACGAAGATAGGTGCATCAACTGTCGAAACATTTGCAAGTTTGTAACGTGTTTTATGTTTTCACCGCCAGTAGAGCCTTATTAAAGTTTGTTTGACGATGGTATGTCAAGGCGTGAAGCAGCCCTTTAAGTCCCGCGTGCGCCACTTTTTTTGCAAAGCTTTGCAACGCCATAATTCTCCAGCCGATTGAGCTAGAGAGCTGTTTAAAGCCTCTGCGGATTCAGCAAGTCTTCTAGTTCAGATAAAAAAAACTTTCGTTTTGGGTTTGGGGTTTTCTGGGGGTAACGTCATAATGGGGTAATTGTTTTTCGCCGTTTTGGTTAAGTATACCTGGCCCTGGGCGCCAACCCAACCAGCCAAGATTTGCAAATTTTCCACACATCTGTTGATGATGTGGTCTAATTTGGGTGTTCCGGCTGCAGATGCAATTTGTTAATTTTTGTCAGAATACTTGTAACTTTCCCACCTCGCAAAGCATCACGTATTTTCAGTTAAAAAGTATAAACACCACACCGCATGTGGCGAATATCATTTCGCTTACTGACGTATTCTATTTAATTATCTAACCTTCGTATCAGAACCAGAAAATTTCAGTTTTTACAATCTTCATTTTCTTCATTCAACTTGTCTATCATGTTTGATGCACCGCCGGTAAAGATCGATACAATTAATTTGCTTCTTTTCAATTTCAAAATCTTTTAAAATATCCGACACGAACGTTTGTAAGAAGTCGCTTGCGTGTCAGTTTCTCGTATCGGTTCCTGAAAAGGCTGCAGTTCGATCATATCATCTTCACCAAAATAACGGACATCGATGGAAAATAATTTACTCTAATCCGCGTGCACATGGGTGGTATTATGTGTGGGGCAACGGGGACGCAATCCCCCCACTTTTTCAGACAGTGGGGATATAATATGCCGTGTTCCTCCACATTTTCCTTATAGGTTTCGTAACATATTGGTTTCGCACCAAGCTGACCCTTTACATTTTACAACAAAATTGCGCTCATGCTTGTGCATGCATCCATTTCCTAGTGTACAAATTTCCCAGCAAGTTCTTTTTTCAATATTGATTTCTGTTTATTTGCTTCTTTTTCAACCACATTCCTAATGTTGTCTTTATTCAAAAATCGTGAACTTTCATGTCATCTCGACGTTCAGATTTTGAAATGCACGTGTGGAAAAAGGCTTAATGAAACGTAGTTGTGGACAACAGAATCTATTTTTCCTTCACGATATTTAATTGCTCTCATGGTAAGTGTAACTGTTTCACTCGAAAAAAAACGTTTAATGCCACAACTCCTTGACATAGGCTTACCATATTTGAGCTGCAATTACTTAGGTGGTTCTTCTACTTTCTTGTCCGAATCTTCAACTTCATTATAAATACTCATGTACTTTCAGATGTCTTTTCAAATCACTTGTCCTTGGCGATGCATACTTAATCTGAAACACTGCAGTTACCTTTTTTCATTTAAAGTGGGTTAGTTTGGTAATGCTGAGCATAGGGCTATAGACTATGCTCACAAAGCATACCTTTATACAAAGTTTGAAATTTTTTCAAACTAACCATTGTGGGAGCTTCATGAAATTGTAAAGAAAATAACATGAAAGATAAATCCATGGTCAAAAAGCGTTCTTTTTGAAAATTGTTATTCGAGAGCTCTGTGCCATTAAATATGCTCATACTAATGCAGCCTAGATCAGTCACTTTTGACAAAATATCCGGTATTTTTGCAAAAAGCATCTGGCAATCCTACACTGAATAAATAACGGCGTGGAAACATCACGTTCACAAGAGAAAACCTAGATCTGTTTGGAACATTCAAACGTCTGCATATTATTCATAATGCATGGAGCACCAACAACAGTGACCTTTGCTCAAGCAAGAGCTCCAAAGTGATCACGAACTGTCTAGAAGGGAAACATCACAAATCACAATTGCATTGTGACAACACGTTGCTACATAGTGGATTTTAAATTTGAGTGCTTGAACTGCTTTTCCGGGGTCATTGAATTTTTTATAATTCCGATGCCGGCAATAAAAGTATCCAGATCTGTTGTTATTTTTTGCTGAGACATTTCTGTCATTTGACCCATAATAGTAACATGGGCGTCGGAAGGGGGGCAAGCCCCCCTAGATTTTGAAATTATTAGCAAAAAAAGGTTGTTTTGTTAGTTTTGAATGGGAAAAAACAAATTTCATCAGTTTTGGTCCCCTGGGAAAGTTTTGAAAAAATCCCCTATTGCCCCCCCCCCTGGAAAAAATCCTTCCGAGGCCCATGAATAGTAATAAAACTCTCCGTTAGAAATATTCACTTGTCTATATTTTTGGACATTATGACCGAAATGACTTTTTTCGGTCATTTCAAAAATATTCTGTCTATGACCTAAAAATGACCTACAAAATAAACACAGATCCAGACTCCGACTCCGGGTAAAATTACAAAAATTGTCGACTCCGACCCAGAAGTCCTGGATAAAGCATGACGGCTATCGCTGTTCAATACGAAGTAGTCAATCCTGCTGTGCGTCAGAATTAGTTCGAGAGAATGTGGCAGGTCAAACAAAGTTGCAGCAAGGGTTGAAATTGAACCGACATAAAAACTGTAAAAGTTCGCTCTGTGGTCGGTGTGACTACTTGATGGAATAGGTGGATCCCACATCGGAGTTTTCGTTACACACATTTTGCTGGATTTTCGTGAGTAGGTAAAAAATACGTTGGATTTGCGTATTAAAGTAAAAAAATATGTTGGATTTGCGTAACAAGTAAAAAAAGTGCACTCGGTTGTAAATTTTGTCATCAGAAAAATTTTTTATTTTTTTGCGGCCTATACCATTGATGTACCACAATTATGCGGCCCGCGATAGTAAATAGGTTTCCCACCTCTTTATACAAATAAAAGAATAATTCCGTGATGAACAAGAGAGCAATGCAGCTTTATTTTGCATGCGTTCTGTGCACATACAAGATATTTTTATATCGCTTGAATAAATTTATGCAGAACCATGAGCAACACTGCTTCTGAATTTTAAGCCAACCGATGATATTCAAAGATTTTAAGCCTTTTCAGATTTCAGACCATGTCTATATAATCTGCTGCAGTGATACGGTTAAAAGCTGTGAAAAGCAAAGCAGGATATGGTGAATTTCAAGGAGGTTCATTTACACTGCTGGTCATTTACACTGACATGGAAAACGCGAATAGATGCAGCTATGCAAAAAATGATCTTTGGTATTACTTTGAGCAGATCGCTGTTAGTAGGGATGGATTATGTGCTAATGTACTTAGCCATCCTCGATGGCGGAAGGTATGACCTATTGCATATTTCAATGCATGAAGACAAGGTACACAAATGGCTAATTTTTGTAATTCGTACAAAAGTAAAACAGGGGAGCAACACAACAGAAACCCTCTAGCAATGGGATTGTTTATAGCTTGTGGTATGTTCTTATCATTAGCTGAGGTGGTCTTACACATTGTTAATATGAAAGATCCTGATATCGGTAAAGGTTGTTCTTATTTCTGTTCGCCTTTAAATTCCAACCGTTGCCACAAGGTCTCTAATCTTCAAACAAACTGAGGTTTCTTCTTGTTATGATTAAATGTGGCCAAACGAAACGTCAATTTCTTTGGGTCTTAGAACCTTTGTAAAATGTTTTTTCAACCGCACGGTTCAAAGGTTTTGACCTGCACAACGTTCATTTTTCGCAATTTCTGCAAGCATGTCTTTTATCTAGTACTGCGCCCTGCAGTCTGCTAGGCACGTTTTTCACACCAGTTGCGTATCTGTCAATCTAAAGATGTTCTTGTAAAACCAAGCTTTATTAAGTTTAAAGAAAGCGAAAACAGGTAAAGTTTGACGTAGACGGAAATTGAAATTTCTGCTTGCAGCAGAAGCTGATGTACTGTAAACACCTCCTCTGTCGGTTGCTTCACTTGGTTCACCTCAATTTGTCGCATTGTGCTGGGCAGCTGTCTGTGCTGCACGCGGTGGCGATTACACCGCGATGTATAGATTGACCGTTTATAGATCTTAACCTCCCTCATTGTTTTGGGCATGATCTTTTCTCAAAGCAAATTCATTTTCGGTAATATCTTTGACTCATCACACCGCTTTGATATGAAGAACGTTATTTTCAGATAAGAAAACTTTATACGTAACATCAAACCGACCGCTCTATGTTGTCCCATGAAACATAAAGCATTTAAATATGATCTGTACACCGTACTCTGATATGTCTACTCCAGTACATAGAACTAACATCTCGCAGAAAGGTCGCAAGCTGTGTGCCTTGCTATCTTTTTCCTAGGCCCGAAAAGTAGCAGGTTTTGCATTTGCTTGGTCTTTCATATCAGTCAAATGCAAGATCAATGGCTATCAGGAATTTTCGACAAAATTAACGGAAACTTTAGTTCGCGTCAAAGTTCTGGTCCACATTCGTCAATGCTTTGTACTATGCCAGTTTTCTAAACTCATCTCCCAAATGCGCCTTGCTTTTCCAATTCTTGTCTTGACTAATGTTATTACGTTTAACAAAATTGCCAAACTCTTTTAAGGTGCGAGCGGGTTTGTTCAGGACCCGCTTACGAGACTATAAAGGAAGGATTTGTAAAAAAGCAAAACGCTTCTGTGAATGGAGTTGTTGTCATACACTTCATGTCGGTTCTGCTTTGAAATCTACGGAATCCACTAGAAGGGTTGAGTTCAGCAGGTTAAATACTTTTTGAAAGGCGTTGCTATTTTCGTGGCCCGATTTTGCACGCACCACTGACGACGTATGCAGGATTTCGAAGACAGACTTCTTCCAGAAATCGTAGGGATTGTTTTCTATCTGTGCATGATCGCCAAACCTTACAAGTGATTCTTGCGCAGATGAAAACTAGTTTTAATCTTACGCGAAAAAGAACCGATTACACAATGGTGGTCGCGCCCCGTAAAATCAACTCCTTAACAAAACAATTTCTACTCAGCTTTCACGTTCATTTGTGGAACTTTTTTGGTGTTTCAACTTTTCATCGCTATTTGGTTCGGTGATTACACGCTTTGCCGAATTCCTGTGGTTCCTACTTGCTTCTGAAGGTTGACTTGCTGTGTAAGACAGGAATACAATTATTCAAAGCGGGGTGTTCGTTTGGACCGAGTTTCAACGAACAGAAGATTAAAGGGAACAAAAGCAGGAGTGCACTCAGCCAACTTTCTGCTTGCAGAAAGAAAATCTACAGGGCAAGAGGTGCGCCAAACCGGGCAAGCTGTGATCACTCAGACGTATGTTTGTCAGCACTTCCCTATTCTTATATTTCTTATGTCCCTAGCAACGAAAGAAATAACGCGTCAGTACAAGCCGCAATGCTGAAGATTTCGTGCAATTGCTTCATCAAGTTACGGATCGCACGATACTTTGTTCCGATGAGGAACTGTTGGGTTGCAGATAAGGTGACGAAACAAAGGTCACATATTACCGCTATCGACTTAACCGATGTTTTGTGGTTAGGTGTCCACCGCCATTATTATTTTAACATTTAGGGACCGCAGTTGGATCAAGTGCACGTTTCATCGGTGTATTACCAGGGTTTTTTTAAGGAAAATGTTAGGAACCCGGTGTGGATGTGTAGGGACCCGATTTCTCTGATTCTAAGGACCCGATTTTCTCTGATTTTAGGGCCCGATGATAATTTTCTCTGATTCTAGAGACCCGATGTGAAATTATAGGGTCCGGAATCGGGTCCCTAAAACGCCTTAAAAAAACCTTGGTATTACTGTACTTGTCGTTTGCCACCCTCGAACATTACATGCAATGGTGAGAGTTGCCTATGATCATGCGCTCCAGATTCTGGGGTCGTCTTTTTGGTTCCCGGTCAGTTACTTGCTGGTCCTGAAAAGCGTCAGGCAACAGAGAAAAGTATGAGCTGCACCAGGAAATGACGGATACGAGCTGTGGAAATGCTCCGGACGCTGGGAAAGAAAACAACAGCCTTCTTGTTTGGTTCTTCATCTACTTTTTCGAGAAAATGTCGCAGAGATATCAGAGACATTTGCACGCAGCTTGTTTCAAGTCGATTCGAGACACCCTACGGAATCGTCACGAGCGTTATTCGGCACTTTCGCGGACCAAATCGCCGGACGTTTCGGCTCGTGGTCGTGAAATCAAAATTGCGGTCACTCTATAACTGATCCGTTCGCCGAAATTGCCGCAGGCAGCTCATGTCGCCTGCTTGCTTGCAAAGTAGCGCTACGTGGAATTTCTTGGAAGCACTTCCGCACCAGTATAAGGCCGAACAGCGCTTCTTGTAAGTTTCCTGACGTGCCAGAGCTGCACCTGTTGCGACAGATGGTGGCTTGATTTGCGGGCTTCGGTTAATGCGTGACAACATATAGTAACCACGGCGACGTGTTTGTAATTTCGCTACGACAATGCACCGATGTGTGAATTTCGATTAAATTAATCATCTGCGTATGTATTCGCACCCGCTGCGGTTTTGACCGTGATTGGTTGACGCAGTTGATTAACATTCCCTCGAACAGAGAGGTGAGTTGTTATTTCGACGACTGAGAGAATCGCGCCGAACTGAAAGGTGGCAGACCGGTGGGCAATTTCACGGCGTCTTGGTGTTGCAAAGAACTAATTCGGAAGAGTCCATGCGGAAATGCTCTTGAATAGCAGCCGGTGAAAGTCAAACGTGCAATCCGTCTGTCCGCCTTGTCGGAACGGAAATGTAGTTACCACCACATGGCAGCCATAATTTTCTGGTAGTAGGGAAGGCAACTCTATAACCAGTAATAAGGATGCGCTTTGGTGATCCAGTTTGCCCAAGAAAAATTAAACCAACTTTCCCATAACGGCCACCCTGATTGTGGAACAAAAGAAAGTGAAGGAGAAATAAATAATGGCGCTAACATAAGGGAGGAAATGTTTGGTAAGGGTGGGGTCACAGTCATTCTAGCGAAAACATCCGATGACTCAAAGCATACCGTTTTAACGGTCTATCAGTCGTTAAAGTCAGCTTTGTTTTCATTCAGAATTCTCACATATCGGTTTTCTAAAAGGTATTACTGCTGCACTGGCCACACCAAAGTAGATAAGCCGGCTGTGCATTGGCGAGCAGCGACTCCATAGAGCTTGAGGGTCAACGTCATCAAGAGATTAATGATTGAACGAAAAGTCCAAACGAAAGGTCTATCACTCAGCTGTGAAAATTGAATTAAAGTTGTATGAATCAAAAATATTTCATTCGGCTGAAGAAAATCAAATTAAATTTCTATACATAGACATGTCAGTCGTTTAGTGGCGAACACTGCGCTGAACAAACTTCCTGGCATTTTCTCATCCGGATCCTTTGCGATTTCGTGCTGGGCCACGTGCAAACGCATTTGACACCAACAGCGACGACATGCACAAGTTGTCATGTTTGATTTTATCAATGAATAGACGCATACTTAGACGCCATAAGTTTGTTTCTTTACGAAGGTTGCACCCAGAACGAGGCTGGATATATATATTTTTAGTTGCGCTCGTTCTTATTCCGTATTGTGCAAAGTTCAAGTTCAACTGCTCACTATAGTGCGACTCACGACTTTTTCTCAAAAACAAATCAAAACTTACAATTATTTTGTAAAATTCGAACGCCAGCGTTGTTAAAAAGTATACCTTGGAATGTTATCGAACTTTACAAACGAAAAGAAGATGGAAAAGAGAGGTCGAGAGGAATAGCTTGAAGCAAAGAGCATAATTATGCCCAAAATTTAAGACTGATTTTGCATGGACATCTGAAGAAACGCCACTTCTCCCAGCCCTACATCGCACAAATCGTTTTCGCCAACTTGGAATGTTTTGGATTAAGAAATGTGTTTACAACACGATCATGTTTACTGGTGTCTTCCGATCAGAAAACTTTGACGTTCGACATTGAATTTAATACAGTTCCTGGTATGCACTGAAAATGTCTGACAGCTATACATAGCGTAGCTCAGCCTGACGAAAACTCTTGTCATCGCGGACAGTCATTGCCATTCGTACGTCCAGCCCACGCTTTCCTGAACGCGAAGCCGAGTTTTTCTGTTATTTCCTTCTACCCGAAACCCTGGTTTCAAAATCCGCCAAAGTGTTTTTCTAAACAGTCTGGAAAACCCGCTACATTGAAAAATATCAAACAGTTTGGCTTAGCTGCATGCTATAAATAAACTTGACTCACTGTTTCATTACTATTGTTTGATTTTACCACAATAGCGTATTTTCAAAAACGATTTCTGAACAGTCACGCCTTGATATTCACGCGTCAGTAATATAAGAATTAGTTTGAAACTGTGCTTTATCAATAAAAATGTAATTAACTTCTGTATGTCCGTTGTCTTCGTAATGTTCTGCTGAACTGATTTTGTGATTTTTGTTATTCTAATATATGTGTTGCACTTTGTGTTGATTTTTGTTAATTTACAAATTTCAGTTACTTTTATAAACTTGGTTACTAACGTTTTACAGTATTAAACTAGTAGCACACAGTTCGCTGTACTGATCCGGTGGCGTCTGGTATAGTTGGCTTGAAAACCGTGGTCATTTCTCAGACTCCTTGTGTAATGTTTATGAAGCGTTTCGCTCTGAATTTGATCAATACAGCGAACTGCTGGCTACTACTAAATATAGCAATTTCAAAGTAATATCAAGTTTATTTATCAATGAAAATTGCATTTTTCTCACAACCCGAAAAATCGGTTTTCCCGGTTTTTTCTCTTAGGGTATGCGAAACCCGAGGTTTAAAATTTTGCCCCGATTGGGAAACACTAACATGACTAACTGATATAAGAGGAACATGCGTTCAAACATGTATTTCTCACAACTTTGTCTTCGTTATTTGGTTCTGGGCTTCGGTGAGACCAGCATTAGGATGGGCATAACCTGTGTTTGAAACGATAGTTCGAGTACTTTCTCTGAAGGTTGATTTAGTGTTTCATCATTGCACCTGTAAACTTTTGCTTGCAATTTACAGGACTGAAGATGCGTAAATGACGCGAAATCGATTTCCCACTAAAACACTTTGCGAGCAGATTCAGCTGCGTCGCCCTTGTGAGACTTGTTGCTGAACTTTGTCTTCGTCAATTTTCAAAACTATTTTGCGATCATAGCCCCCAGGTGATCGCTTACCACGCAGCAACTGCTTCCTGCGACGAACTTGGCAACAGTTTTGCAGAACACCAGCAGCCTCATGAAAAAGATGCTCACTTCCAATGGAACGTGGCAAAGCAGAGCGATGCCAGGAATGCTGCTGCAAATGGCGTCCGTCACCATCAATTTTATTGCCCTGCGCGCTGCGGGCGCAGCCAATATTCTCCATCGCGAGGTCGGAAGGCGTGTTCCGCCGCATTCGCTTTGATGCTGACGGTGGGACTGCGATACGTGATAGGCGTTGACTGTGAAAAGCTTTATTGCACAATATTGTTTACAGGCGCGGGGCATTCATACGCGCTGCTGCCAATTTTCGTCTTTCTTTGAACGAGCTGCGGGCGACCCGCGGTGAATCACGTGACGTTCGGTCTCCTCTGAAATTTTCCAAGGGGAAAAGTCAGGAAACGGAACTAACGATGTGAAAACATAAATCTGGGCCTGAAAAAAAGATCAGCAAAAACAGCAACAACCTAAAATCCTCTATGATTTTTTGTGAGTTTGTAACAACTTAACATACAGGTAAAATTGCGGTGGTATACAAGGTTCAGTATTTATAATGCTTCCCTAGAAAGGCAAGACGAATTGTTGTTAGTCTAGTGCTCTGTGTACCTGAACTTTTGACGTTGAAGAAAAATCCTTCAATTGGGAAAGAATTGAGTTGCATTTTATTACCTTCTTTTCACGAAAAATCTAAGCATAGGTTCTATATTTATATGGTATTTTATGCAATGAATTATTCGAAAATACTTAAATTTAACACAAATTTTAATGCAGAATTATTAAATTTCAAGTTCAACTCGAAAACAACCAACTGGTGCAAGACGATCGGAAACAATAATCCAATCTGGGAATTAGTCTAACGCTCAACAAATGTTTGGGAACTGTCAATGTGAACGTAATTTTATTTCATCATACAAAATTACTACTGCCAGACTTTTGAGAACGAAAATAATTTTTTATCTTACCGCTAACGTGTGCAAGGCAACAGGTGGAAATGCACAGCAAAAAAGTAATAAGGTATTGGATCTGAATGAATGTGGATCACTGCGAAGTGCCGGAAAACAGTTTGTTCACAGGAGCGCTCTAAATCATAGATTTTGATGTGAAGAAATCCTAACTGTTTGGAGAATTATACTTTTTTTCAAATTTTCATCGGCCAAAATTGCGACACTTTCGCAATAGCCCGTATGTATTTCTCAAACGTTTGCGACAACTGAGAAGAAAACGAAATAAATTACAAAACTCTTTCCAAAGTGGAAGGTCGCTGCAAATACTGGCGCTCCTTGGGCAGACTGTTCTCAGTTGGTTACCACAAGATGGCGCTGTCAAGTAAAAAATTCATTGTTGCCGATCACGTTCCAAACAAACCTGCAGCAGAAAGCTTAGGCTACCAGTAGAAAAATATTCAGGAAAACGGTGTTTACGTTTGATAAATCATGAAAGTTGTCAAAATGGATATTTTCGTGATTACTCAATCTTTTTTTATGGAAAACAAAGTACGAAGGTGTGCATAGGTTAGTACGTCAAGTAACAAAGATGCATCTCTGGCTCAGATTGTGCTACAAATGAGTTTAGTATTTCGTACTAATTTTGAGACAAACATATCTAATTTTCTACGTTAAAATATTTCAAACAAATCTGGTGGTATTTTACTGCAGTATATCATTATAACTCAAACGTTCCTCCAGTTGACTACGGAATAGTAATCTACGTTAATGTGAAACGAACGAAAGGGTCAACGTATGATCAACAGCATTGATCGAAATAGGCAATATCATTTTAAGGAAAGGTTCTTAGAGTTTCGCTGAAAGAAAAAAGAACGGCCATGCGCACGAGTGAAAACAATATTAAATATACAACTACTCGTATCACAATTGAAATTAAGCTCAGCCTTCTTTCAGATCAAGACCGAAATATTCGTGTCAAGCAAAACACAACTTTCGTGAGATAACAGACATTTTCTGGAAATTGGAAGATTCTTTTTGCTATGCCATAGCAGTAACGCCGTTTATCCCGTTCACATATTCATTTCCTTGTATTTGACATCTTTCACTAAAGTGATTTGTAGTTTTGTTTGGCAAAAAGTTTTGTTGACGAATTGCTTTGTTAAATTTTATATTCTTATTTGACATCAAGCGGTGTTTTATCAATTACCCGGAAAGATTTGCACAGAACTTGGAGCTTTGGCTATAGGTTAGAAAGCTTCGGGTAATTGTTCAGTTCATAGGCACAGCCAGAGGGGCCCAGGGGGCCATGTACCCCCAGATTTTTAGCATATCTGGTCAATTTGTGCTTTGAGAAGCGGCGTACCAAACAAAAATACTGTTGCTCGCCTAAATTCAAAAAATGTACCCCCAAAGTTTTTTGGGGGATAATGTTTTTTTAGAGATTTTAAGACCTAACAAGTCTTCATAAATATTCAGGAAGAACAACTTTGAACTTAACCAAATTGTGTGTAGTTTATTACCGAAACGTTTCCTCTACGCCGTTGGCAGTTGTCGCTTTGGCCTATTTTTGTTGATATAAATCGTTTTTTAGAGTGTTTCTTAGAAGCTAAAGTAAAAAGCAGCACTGCACTAAAATGAAAATGGAAAAAGAAGCTAAATACCACGAGGCTTTGTTGCAAGAGAAATTTGTATTTTTGTTGCTCATAGTAAGAAATTCCAAAACCTTTAGAAACGCATTACGAAAAATCAAGCCTATTCCAAGCTTCAAATCAAGACAGCGAGCTTGTTGCTTGAGTGGAGGGTTGACGAGTTGAGCAAAAAATGATTATTGTTAGTTGGCTGCGTCCGGGTCCCTTGTAACTTGATGAAGAAAACCCGTCACATCACAACACGCCTCTATTACACAGCCATAGGGGATGCCAAACATACTGTAGATTTAGAAAGGCAAAACAATTTTGTTGAAATACTTTAAAGAAATATCGGGTAAGCTTGAGAAAAGGTGATCAATTTCTTGTTAAAACTCATCTATGTTGTAACTTTGTGCAAACTTGCTATGTCTTTAGGATTTTTACTCCCTGGTCCTAGTTCGTCAGGTGCTTGTGGGACGCGCTTGGTGCGCCCTTTGTGACGTTGCAACATGCCGCGCGATCACAAGTTATGCAAAATCACTCTATCGTGGCCAAATTGCCTAACCATCGGGGTAGCCCAGCCAGAAAAAAAGATCAAATCTTCGACTTCATAAAAATATGAAAATAGTGCACCTAAACAAGTGTGCTTACGTATGGTGGTTGCTGTACTGACGCCTCAAAAAAGACAAATTAAGCCGGGCAGGCCAGTAGCCAGGGGGACGCCGGACAATTGCCCCCCTGAAACTTTCAAAAACATGCTTAGTTTTTTGGTACTACAACAAGTTACAATCATTTTGCGCCACCCCGAAAATAGTACAACAAGTTGCAGTCATTTTTCCCCCACGAAAATATCAGCCGGTTGCCTTCCTGCAGTCGGGCGTTGCATAAAAACAAAATAGTTTGCGCATCTTCTTAATTGAGGCAAATTTGATACTACGTCATCAGCTGATTCTTCGTAACTAAATATTTTGCTAGGCGTCTGTTTGTTGCAAGTGCTTCCTAAGCCAAAAACTAGTATTGTTTCAAACGACTGCCCGGCAGTCACCTTACCAAGCGCCCTTCGCGCGAATGTACCTTGCGTCGAGACCCTTCATACCAAAGGAAACCACGTCGAATAGCGCGCGGTTCAGCTTCCGCACCCACTCAAGATCCTCCCACTGCACCCACTGGTGAAATGTCTGGGTTTACCAATGTGTACAAGAGCGCGTGCCTTAACACTCAACAGCACGAGCACAGTGGCGAGATCGGATGGCGGGAAATTAGCAACAAGACACTCCACGTGCATCCTGGCCTGGCACTTCGGCAGAAAGCCATAAAAACAACTTGTTGTCGTGTTCCTCATCTGTATGGGTTAAAGCGCCTGCAGCTCGTTTTCACAGTGCGGTACAAAATAGTGTTGCAGTTCGAATGTTTTTTGATGCAATTTTTGCATTTTTCTTTCAAAAATCAAAAGTTCCATTTAGTCATCGGCCACACATTTTAGCAAAGCTACAGAGAAGAATCTTTGACAAGCAGGTTCAGAGAATGTTTCAAAGCCTGTTCTCATCATATTTTAAGATTTTTGCATTACTGTTGAGTTTATGCTGCGGAACGGAAAAGGAACATCCTGGTTTCAATTCTCAGCAAATTTTGATTTTGCTGAAACAGCCATTGAGACTGATAGGACCAGTGTTGCAACCTCTCCGGTGGTGTTGCGTTGATTGTATGATTCACCATGAACGGGATGTGCGTGAAGAATAACACCATCATATGTGTAGCGCGAGCAAGCAACAGTAAGAGAGATTGCGAGCATGATCTCTATTGTTGCTT
>JGI24158J21664_10003326_pt1 | contig 20117 bp, 11 predicted proteins | sample Ectturendosymbi3_FD_21664 | JGI IMG/M metagenome (IMG submission 21664) | reverse complement strand
GAAACTTTCGAGGGGCGCCCGACGAGACAACCTGTTTTGCAGGTTTTTTTCGGTGTCCCAGCGCCTTAATTTTATTTTTGCATGAAATTGTTTAATGTTTGCGCCAATAAACTCTCTCTCTCTCTCTCTCTTCACAGACACTCCGTACAAAGCGTAATTTTATATGGGCATTCTCTAAATTTTCACAGAAATCTCTGCTATGCTCATTATCGCATTCATTCCACGCACGCATGAAACGCTTTTTCTTTCTTTCTTTTTACTTTCTGTGCATTTTTCCCTTACCTTTTGATTTGTGAGCTAACGACAGCAACAGCAACGTTTCAATTCACTTTTGCTGAACCATGTTGAAGCAATAGTAGCGCAACAACCAGAGGTTCTCAACCACTCTGCCTTGAGAAATCCTTTACGTACCGCAACGCGATATATCAAACTGAATTTTATAGCTCGTATGTGATGCGTAAAACGCGATGTCATTGGTGGCAGTTTTCCGGGTGGCACAAATGTGTAATGCCAAAAAGTTTGGAAACGCACATGAAAAACTAGCGATTTTTAACAAAACTTCAAACGAATTTTTGAATCAATTATGTAGGTCTATTCACTTTCATTGCACTGCAGGGAGTCAAGGAAGCAGCCTTCACTTGGCGACTCCTGTTTTTTAGTAATGCTTCCAGCTGATGAAGACTGCAACTGAAAATGCCATCTCAGCAAGCAACTCGCCCACCGCACTCTTACCATTGTTCCTCGTCTCTGAACACGCGCTCTTCTCAGAGCGGACAACCCGTTGTCACAAGAATCGTTGGAGCAATTCTCCAACTTAACATCAGCGGAGCCACGAAAACGAAGCTGTCGATTCTGCAACAGATAGCAGATCCCTGCAATGCAGCTGTAGTACTGCTGCAGGTAACGCACCATCTTGATTCCAAAAGCCTATACTTGGCTAGATTCTACCTTGCAGCACATCAACCAAGTGCCACTCATGGCATTGCCACTTTCGTGAGACATGGCTCTCCTGTAACCATCACTAGCGAATCGACGCCCTGATCGGAATGCGTGTCGCAGTGGCACACCATAGAAACGAGCGTTATCTCCATCACCAATGTATACTGTCCTCCACCTGCACCATTCAGTGCCCATACCCTCCCATTGCCAAAGGACTGTGACACTGTGATCGTGGCCGGCGACTTCCACTGCCACCAAACCAATTGGGGCTATTCTGCTAGTGACGAAAACGGAGAGGCACTCCTCACATGGGCGGAGTCATCTGACCTTCAATTGCTCTACGATCCGAATGAGCCTGACAGTTTTTGCTCTGCAAGGTGGAACGCAACCACCAATCCTGACCTCGCATTTGCTCGTGTACGGGTGGGCCAGCCATTGCCCCTGAGGAATGATATTGAGCCTTTCCCGCACACCCTCCATAGGCCTTCCATCATCGCGCCTAACAACCTCTTTTATAGTCTCCCATCAAAACCAGTCCTCCGCTGGAACTTTAGAAAGGCCAACTGGAACCTTTTCTCCAAGTAAACCGATGAAGGCATTGCGCATCTCCCGCCGTTACAGAACAGCGACGTAAGCGCAGTGTAAAACGTATTCTGCCGAATGCTGTCCAATATAGCTAAACGAGCTGTCCGTCGCGGACGCAGAAATCATTATACGCTTTGCTGGGATGACCAATGCCAAAATCTACTGGAAAAGTATCAGAAAGCTGCAATATCTAATCAATTAACAATTGCAAATTCCCTGTGTTCGTACATCAATGAAAAACGTAGGAAACGCTGGGAAGACTCAGTCGAACAGATTGACCTTATCCATCCAAGCCGGAAGGCCTGGTCTCTTCTAAACCGCCTCAGGGAAGGCTAAACGGTTTAGACCTGTGCCAGTCACTGCAAATGCTATCGCCAGCCGACTGGTTGAAAATGGCCGATATAAAAAGCCGGATCGTCAATATTCCATCTCTGTGCGCAAAGCGTGCACAAACTCAGAGCTAACATGCATAGTGATGTCAACCTATGCGAAGAAGTGAGCAACACAGAGATGACGCAAGCCATACATAACATGAAGTGTGGTAAAGCACCTGGACCTGACAACGTTCACCCAGAATTTATCAAGAATCTTGGATCCTCAGGTTTGAAGGGGCTAGCAGCTTTCTTTTCCACCTGCATGCGCCTCAACCTCCTCCCAAAAATATGGAGAAAAGCCAACGTCATAGCAATCCTGAAAACTGGCAAGGACGCTAAAGATGCCCAAGAGCTACCGACCGATTTCCCTTCTATGTGACCCATTTAAAATCCTGGAACGAGTGATTCTCAGTCGCATCACGCCTTACGTTGAAAAATGCCTACCGGACTTTCAGGCTGGTTTTCGCGCTGGAAGGTCAACCATCGACCAAGTACTGCAACTGTGTTCGATCATAGAGGACGGCTTCCAACTTAAACAGAAAACTGCTGTTGCACTCGTTGATTTGACAGCTGCCTATGACACGGTATGGCACCAAGGCCTACGGCTGAAACTGCTTCGTGCAATATCTGATCAACATCTGGTAGCCTTCATCATGGAGACTCTAAGCAACCGCAGATTTGTCCTCCGAACAAGTGACGGACAAGAAAGTAGCGCACGACGCTTAAAGAATGGTGTCCCCCAGGGGTCAATTCTTGCTCCTTGTCTTTTCAACATCCACATCAGCTATATCCCGACGACATTGTCCACCAAACTGGCTTACGTTGATGACTTAGCTCTCGCCTTTATTGGGCGGACTGGGCAGACGTCGAGAACGCCATGAACAAGGACTTGTCAACACTCCACACCTACTATCATCAAAATCGGCTTCAACTTAGCAAAGAAAAAACTGTGTATGCCTTGTACCATCTTGACACACGTGACGTGGGACGACTACTAAACATTTCAGTGGATGGCAAAACCATCGAATTTGATCCAAACCCAAAGTATTTTGGAGTGAAGTTTGACCGGTCGCTCACCTTCAAACCACATCTTACATCTGTGGGGCAGAAAGTTTTGTCACGCTGCGCGCTGTTAAACCGGCTGGCCGGCACAGCGTGGGGTGCCTCCGTGAGCACGCTCAGGCCCAGTAGCCAAGTTCTTGTACACCCCACTGTTGAGTACTGCTCCCCAGCATGGTCAAGAAGCAGATATAGGGAGTTTGATGTGGCTATAAATTCTGCTTTACGAACAATTACTGNATGCCTAAAACCAACACCGACGTAATACTTGCCAATCCTTGCAGGCATTGCCAGCCTCAGTCCGACGAAATGTCCCTCCGACTCGCCTTGAAGTACGCGCTGACGGAACATTTTAATAACAACTTAGTACGCCTGAAAACAAGACCTCGTCTCAAATCGCGAAGGCCGTTTGCACAATCGGTGATTGAACTGATGGAGTCTTTTGCGGGACATGAGTCTATCGCACAGTGGACTCAATATCAGTGGCTCGAGGAGTGAAAGAAGTCAGGGGCCCCACCTCATTCCCTTCCACCATCCACAGTGGGAAACCCCGACCTTGGGCTCAGCCGCTCGGCGTGGTGTAAACTGAATCACCTCAGAAGGAGAGTCAGACGCTTCCGGGAATCAATACACCGATGGAAAATGGCACCGGATCCTTGGTGTCCATGCGGTTCTGGAGAAGGCCAAACCGCGGAAAGTATCATAAGTTGACGTTGTAGCTCTTTCCGGATGCCTGGAGCGAATGCAGATCTTGCTTTCACCCCATCAGCCCTGTGCGCCTGATTAGAAGAAAATGGTCTTGCAGTTTAATCATACACACGACGTCGATTGCACTGCAAACAAAAACATTAAAAAAGTGTTTGAATGTGTACCCACCGCACAACACCCTTGGGGTGACAGTTGTCCGCGTGGCAGCAGGCGTAGGTGGAAGATTTCTGGGTGGCAGTTGTAGCCTACTGGTGCCAGTTATCCTAGGTGGTAGTTATCCTAGGTGGCAGTTTTCCGGGTGGCAGTTTTCCGGGTGGCAGTTTTCCGGGTGGCAGTTGTCCTAGGTGGCAGTTGTCCGGGTGGCAATTGTCTTAGGTGGCTGTTGTCCGGGTGGCAATTGTCTTAGGTGGCTGTTGTCCGGGTGGCAGTTGTCCTGAGTGGCAACTGTCCTAGGTGGCAGTTTCATAAAAAGAGTTTTAACAGGTTTTTTAAAACTGTAAGGTACTTTAGGGACCCGATTCAGGTCCTTAGAATCAGTGAAAATCGGGTCCCTACAATCAGAGAAATCGGGTTCCTACAGGTCCATGCCGGGTACCTAACATTTTCCTTAAAAAAACTAGGTTTTAATGTAGGCTACTTTTAACTGATGATGGGGATATGTATGCCCACCCCTTTGTATCTGCCCCTGCTGTCATTTAAAACTTCAGAAATAAGATTGATTTTAAAAGAATTCTAACTAAGCTCGTGATTTTTTGTTAAACATCAATGCAGTAAGCAGGGCCGGTACTAGGTGGTTTGGGGCCCCCCAAGCCTGGACTTTGGGGACCCCAATATACAATATAGTGCATTTAAAACATAGCCTAATATTTATATAAACAAAAACGTTGATTTATTTTAACAAATGTTTATAAAAGCATGTTTCTACAGCATCAAAGAACAAATAAAGCAGACAGACTTCAACATTTGTTATATTTCAAGCTAGGAGAATGACTTTTTCCAAGCTTTCAAAGATGCAAATATTTTTGTCAACCTAGTCAGATGTAATGTTTTTACAGTTTCACTTTCAATAGATATCGTTGCCAGATTTGTTAGTCTTTCATCAGTCATAGCTGATCTGTAAAACGTTTTGATTAGTTTCAATTTGCTGAAGCTCCGTTCAACAGTGTTGCGTACAGCAACGATTGGCAAACTTTCATTATGGTGTCCCCAACCTTTCAGTCGTAATTAATAGCCCGTGCTTATTTTTGAAGGCCCACTTTCAAATTTATGTTGTATTCATACATCTGTAACATAACAATATTATATTAATGTCATAAACCCTGCTATGACAACAACAATACCCTTGTTAACGTCAAACAATCAATGTTCTATAGTTGTTGCAGTAACCTATGTTTTATCCCATGCAACCGGTGCAGCGCTTTAGGTCTTACATACCACACAGCCTACAGCAGTAAGTGTTGCGCGGACCAATAAAATGTTTTGAATGGCCCACAGTTTGCCGAGCTTTGGCGTAACCGTACAGTGTTATTGGTTAAATAACTGGATTTCTCATTGATGTATAGCAGGGGTGGGGAGACTGTTTACTATCACGAGCCGCATGAATTGAACATTATCGCTGGCCGGCCGCAAGATCATTTAATTTTATTATAAAATTATACCTTTATCTAACTATGAGGAAGAGTGACCTCTCATGACTTGCTAGGTAGACTACCTGCTTGGCATGGAGCCTCGTTTTGACATGATGTTGTTCTCTAACTTGGCTAACGAAAATTCTGATGTGGACCATGTCAAATGTTCACGCGGGCCGCAAGTTCCCTAGCCTTGGTGTAAAGTGTTGAGTTTACACTGGACAACACTGATGCAAGATATACACAGGATATTAGAGGCACGGACTACGAATTCGATTTTACATGATTGCATACCTTGGAATCCAGCTATTCTATTCATGTACAATGAGAGGATACAGTACAGGTCGACAACAGTGGCGTAACTGACGGGGTTGCACGTTTGCGAACCTCCCCTTGCCAAGCTAAGTGTAACAACCGGATCCCATTTAGCTTATACTTCGGTATTCAGTATTCCTTTGGATTTCAGTAGGTTGTTGATTTTGTGCATTTTTCGGGAGTTTTTTGGACTGTTTTCCGGTGATTTCAGGTTTTAGTAGGCTATAGAAAATGCACATCTGGATGCACTTTTATTTCTCTTTCTTCTAAGTGTTGGCAAGTGGGCCCTCTACGCTGGCCAGTGGGCCTCTTTCAGTTCAGAACCGTCGCCAGAGTCTTCAACAGGGGGGGAGTTCGTGCCGGGAGGCTTGACATTTTTAATTTGACACAAAATCCACTGATTTATGGTACTTCATATTTCAATTTGTGGGGGCTGGGTGTTTTGTTTGGGAGCTAAGCCCACCAAAGCTCGCCGTGGTGACGGGACTGCTTCAGTTACTTTTTCCACCCTGGCTGAAACTCCTAGTTAGGCCACTGGTCTACAACTTAATTTTCCTGAATGATCTCTTCCTAGACTGTACTAAAAATGCTTACAATAAACGTAGATTCAGCAACGCTACCTACGCAACTGCCAGCTTACCAAGGCCTGACAACGAAGCTATCCACAATGCATTTTGCAAAGATTGGCTTTACAGAACAGGATGCTATGGGTCGTGGGAGGATAAATTTCTTTCAAGTATTAGATAAATATGAATGTTGAAAAGGGAAATGTCTAAAATCATTTCTTTGTTAGTTCAGTTCTGGTATGTCTGTATGTCGCATCAGTCAGATTTGGGGGCCTCGTTTTTACCAGGCCTCCCCCGGCCGGGGTGTACGGAGGGCCCTTCCTCCGGCTCTGCTTGTAAGTTCAATCGTTTGTGATGTACAAATATGAGAGGGAAGGAATTTTGCTGCAATGGTTCGACCAAGATTTGCATCGAAAAAAATCTATCTGACACCTAATTCTTTCACCAATGACATATAACTGATGTACCATTCAAGACGGCCACTTCATTTTGCAGGTCTATGTACTTGTAAAAATCGCTTCTCATGTTTTTTCCACTGACATCCCTCCATCCTTCCCATGCATCTCTCAGCTTGTTATAGTCTCTAGAAGTTGCCATCACGTCAGTCAAATCTGTAAATGGTTGTGACTTTCAAAGAGACGCAATCAGGGCATGAAAATCTAATTTCGACAACCACAGTCGCAAAACATTGTTTTCTGTCTGAGCTATATACTTCGAATGAAATCCACTACATAGGTAACAAAAAATGTGCAGTTAAATGAACAAAAAATAGTTGAAACAAACCACTCTTGCAATCGTAACTGGGTGACGTAAGCACTTTCAGGGCCGATAAATCAGACGTATGGTTTGCTAAATGCATTACTTGCATTCTGCTAACCAGCCTGTTGACAACATGCTTGGATCACAATTCTAGCTTGTCAGCTACTCATATTTGTTGAACTAATATGTAATTTAAAAGCTTTTTCACCATCACTTATCTAATTCTGTATAACAAAATTCCTTGGCAGTGTTTTAAGCAGATGTTATATGAAAACCCCGTTTTATTCTATATAAGTGCAGTTAGGTTAACTCTTGCGCACTAAGGTTAACTCTTGCGCAAGCTCTGTTACTCAGTAAAGTGCCTTTGGAAGTCTTGCAGAGTGAAATGATACAAACGTTATTGTATTCAGCTCTCAAACAGTATCTCAGAAAATCTGTGTTATTTTGTTTCAATGGGTCTGTCCATTGTCTGTCCACCTTTAGTACCATGTTTTTCATTAAAGAAAGACACAAGACGCTGCAAATGTAACGAAACGAATACACCAAAATGCGTCTTGGCGTTGCACGCTTGCGTCGATGTCTTCTTTTGATGCATATAAATGCAAAAAGTGTCACGCCGATTTTTTAATAGTTATAACCGAGCGGCAGTGGTTCGCGTATTAGCAAACACTTATAGGCATGAGCGTTGGAAGGAAGGGGGGCCTTCCCCCCTGAATTTTGAAATTATTAGCAAAAAAAAGTTGGTTTTTCAATTTCGAGGGGTAAAAACCAAATTTCACCACTTTTGGCCCCCCCATGGAAAAGATTTTGGGAAAATCCCTTACTGCCCACCCCCCTGGAAAAAATCCTTTCGACGCCCATGCTTATAGCGAAGTACAAAGATACATGCTTTGCGCAAAATTTCTTTAACTAGACAAAATAAGTTCGTACCTGGATCGAGAGGAACGCAGTTACCATCAGTGCAAACCTTTGCTGTGCTGTATGTCGTTTGCATTTTGGAATTCACTGCGGAAAGCTAGAAAAAGTAGAATCTTTGTTGGCTGGAGTGCAGTGTAAGAGCATGAAACAAGGAGCACCACCAAATAGTCTGGGATTGTTGAAATAAACCCCAGCATTTCGAAAAAAAAGGAAGAACAATTGGCATCTTCAGATTATTTCAAATGAAAGGTTGGAATGTACATTAACTTCTCTGTGTGTGCGTGCGCGCGTGTGGCAAGACCTATAGAAAGGATGATCGTTTTGAGGAAACTTCAAAGCAAGCCAGGGCAAGGGTTGGAGTCACTCATCAGTCCTTTACTAGTGAACACACTTTGCATCCCACAGAGTCCCAAAGATTGGTATGGCCAATACGTTGGCTTTAGCTGAAGGGTCTGCCAGAGTGGAGAAATATTTACCATCTGCCTATCGAATCTCCATAACTAGACTGATTGCGTTGAATTACTGAAGAATTGTGTCTGTCCTTGAAAAAGACTGTTTGATCTAGAGCTGGAGCTCTGTCAGACGTCACCAAACCTGGCCAAAGTGAGTCTGGGAAAAATGATGGCTATTGGGCAGGGGTGCGCAATTAATTTGATTCCCGGGCCACTTTGAGAAGGCCGCATTCAGGAGAGGGCCGTACCTTCTAATAGAAATAGAAGCAAGTTTTGGTTAAGTTAGCCTCAGCAGTAAGCAATAACATTTACTGTGACAAGTTGAAGGAAACTTCAGATTTAAACAAATTTCCTCAATTCTTCCGCGGGCCACTGAAAACGCTGTGGTGGGCCACATTTGGCGCGCGGGCCGCTATTTGCCCACCCCTGCTATAGGGTGATCAAATTTCCCAAACCTTGTAGAACTCCCGAACTGCAAACCCATGACCGGCTGCAGTTTAGCATCATGACCAGGACTCATAAGCTGGTGAGTAGATAGTAGCATTTTTACGCTTAGCCGTTATTCGCTACACATTCTTAGACTCAGTGTTCCTGAATATATTGATCAGAATTCAACCGTATAGCTTTCCTGGCACAGCTGTAGCCCAACGCTGTGTATTAAGAGTGGCACTTTTCGTAAAAGATAATTTGTATGTAGGAAATGCTGCTGGTTTGACATTTTTCGTGTTATTGCTCCATTAATTGCCAGCAATGCAAAGAACTACCACTTCATTTATACCTACTTGATGGGTCATTGATTGTCTTTATAATGCATAACGGAAAATGGGATATGAACACAAAATGCCAATAAAAAAATTTGATAACCAAGCTTTAAAAAATCATTAAAAAAATTAGCTTATATCACTTTTATTGAAACCCTGCTAAACTTTAACGTTTACATTGCAACTTTTAGTTCGCGAAGATTAACTTTGGATGTGTATGTTATGATCAATCGATTTGTGTGTTTGGCTGTTCTGTGACAACGCATACATTTTCATCTCTGATGGTACAGCACCCCATGGCAGCAAATTTTGTTGCAAATCTGGCATTTCCTTAGGTAAGGTTTTTCAGCTTCACACAATGCTTTTGCGGAAAGTCTGTGTTTATAGTTTTTTTTACCATCAGGAAGGGCATTTGCGGTTTTTATATAAAGGTGAAAAGTGCTTTAATAAAACACAGGATTTTACGTTAAATGTATTTGGCTGAGTAGTTCTCAACAAACTATCTTGCCTGTGTGGCCTGCTGTGAAAAATATATGACACTGGTACGGCGAACAACAATAATAAGATCGAGACAACCAAGGTTGCTGCTGATATCGACGACTGTTTTTTTTCTACCAAGATGCACCTATCTACAAGTATTACTTTACGAAGTTTTTCAAATGTCAATGTGTTTCTGTATGGCAAGCGGGAATTTTTATTTTGCAATACAAAGCTTTGAAGCAACTCGCTTTCAGTTTCTCCTTATTGAAAGATAACTTGAAACCTCAACGATGTGTCTCTCAAAATATTCGTTAAATTATAACTTAACTGTGATTGAGAATGCAGACCAGTGAAAAAGTTTACAGTATATTCTACTGGAAAGTGTCTTCACACTATCAGTCACGGCAAACTCACTGTATTAATCTATTTTTATAAACCACAAATATTTCGTCATTGTTGTCCTTAGCATGACCTACCTAGCGAGAGAGACACCTCCCCGATTTTTCACCATTTTTTCTGATAGGTTGGAAAGGATAAATCTTCCAGATAATTTACTCGTTTTCTGAGAGTTTTGTTCATTATTTCCAAGGAAAATGCGTTTTTTTTATTTGAACTACTTGCAAAATAGTTGGCATTAACAAATTTTTAACGAACCATTTATCTTCTGTTTACAGGAAATTGTCATGCCCATGTTTTGGAACGGTAAAAGCAACTATTCATGAACACATCTTGATTGCTTGGAAATCTAAATTTGTCAGGAACGAAAAAGAATTCTTCCTAATCGAAAGCGTTTATTTTTATTTATTTTGGCCAAGTATGCATGGAAAATTTTTAATAAATTGTTGAAGCAAGCTATTTAAAACGCCATAAGCACGCTGTTTGAACTCACCTCGTTCAACTTGTCGTCGGAAAGAGCACCTTGTCCTACTACCTTAAGCTTCTCAATTTGACGTCGATCGTCTGAGATAGCAATTTCTGTCGGGTCGAAAAGACGAGCTTCTTCGGCCTTCCTTGCCTTGAATTTCGCCAGCTTGTTGCTCTCTTCTTCCTGGAGAATAAATTTTTAACACGTTATCTGCGATTGACGGAGACTGATTAAAGTTTTTATTCGTTGCTGTGGAAGGAAATCAGTGGAGAGCGGTATTGTTACCTTTTATTACACATCATTGCCCTTTGTTGGGGCATTACTATCCTCGTAGGGTCGCAAAAGCGTAAGAGAGTTTTCACCGAAAGTGAAGACAGCTCTCGTAACAATCAGGCAAGGTCGAGAGCATGAGTTGAGTACGCCTAAGGAAATCAAGCGCTTTTATCATTAACTTAAGGATTATTTTATTCGAGCAATATGCAAAACGAGCAGATAACAGAAAAGGACGTAGCTCGCTGTGCACATATTTAGTGTACTACTAAAATTCATTGTCGTCAAATCAAAAGTCGTACACGAAAGAAAACAAGTCACAAATTACTCGATGAAGATTGGACCTAACGCATTCAAAGTACAAGATGTCGTACAACGGGCTAAAAAGTACAGGACCGCTTGTTTCTGTATTTATTGTGGTGGTTTGTCAAACTCTGCATTGTGACATTCGTGCTGCTTTATGTCATCCTGAACTCACTCGGATTTATCATTTTTGACGCTTAAATTGAACGCATTTAATTGAAAAGTTTGCATGATATTATTTGCGTGCAAAGCAATTTTCGAGATTCTGCGTCTCGAGATCTACATGTACACAGCTAATGGAAGGTCAAATCGCTCACTTCTCTGAAGAAATAAATGTATGCTCGCAGTCACTGATGGGTATTGAATGAACCATCTTCTTTCACATCTCCACGCAATGCTTGATATTTAATTGTCTCTCAAGAACGGTAGTTGGCGCATTCCCACCAGTTGAGTTTTGCATTTTAGTAAACATCTACGTTTTTAGTGTGCGAAGTGTCAATGGTATACTTTCGTTTGCTCCGACACTATAATTCTAAAATAAATCCTCGTATTTGTCTGTAAAAGACTTATGCTTAACGTTTAGGATTTCGTACAATCTTTATTTGAAACTTCCACAAACGCTTTTGTAATTTCGAAATCAATGCTATTCCTCTGGCTTGATTCCTCTGGCTCATCCTGGTTAAGCACTCAGGCACAAGGGTTTGTAAAATGGCATGGCAGTGAAGCACAAGTGGTTCATGCCACGTACAGTTACAGTAGGTACATACTTGTCCCTAGAGCGGTCGAGAAGCAAAACATCTTTGTAAGCTATTGCTCCAAGAGTCGAGGTTATCCATTATCAATGCAGTGAAACCAATATTGGCTGCATCAAACGTCAAGCTTTTCAGCTTAATTGCTGTTGAACTTGGACACAGTGCTAGTAACATGCCTTCGATTATACATTTAGATTAGTCAGCTTGTGATGCGCAATAGATTGTTACAGGCAAGTTTTGCCTGAACACGAATTCTTGTACATAAAATCAGCGCTACAGAAAAAGCAGTAAATAGGACAAGACAATTGCAACGATGAGAAACTGCAACCAATGAAAATTGGTTGTCAACCCGTTGCTATGACAACGGAGACTGACAGACTGTTATCAAAGGACAATTACCTCACGTCACCCCAATGGAACAACTGGAAAATGTCAACAAAAATCATATGACTATTAACTAATGCACAATCACGACCAGGAAGTGCATGTGACCAGAAGCACATATGACAGGAAACGCACATGATAGGAAATGCGTCAATGGACCAGCACCTAGCCCTGAGAAGAAGGCAGGTTAGGTGAAAACATCATCAAGAAAATTCTGGAAGCCAAGGAAAGTAACCAATCACAAAGGATAGCGACAAGAAGTGACCAATCAAACACCTAGAACGAGGGGGTGCTAATGAAACTCTGAAGAAATATTCAGCTATAAATACGGCTGAATTTGGACAAAAGGTTGGTCGTTTCCATAAGACTCTTTCGGCTTGATCCTATGTCAAGGGCAGGGATCGTCATCTAGACTTCGCTGCTGTATGTCATGGGCAGCAACGGGTTTAAAAAATTTGGCTTGTCCAGGTTAATCCCTGTCAGGCTAAACTAGAAAATTTGGCTTGTCCGGGTTAATCCCTGACAGACAAAACCGTAAAATGTGGCTTGTCCGGGTGAAGTTCTGTCAAACAAGTCATGGTAAAATGTTCGTGTTAGGTTAATGGATTATAGCTAAATTCCTTCTGGTAATTTTGTTGCTAAACTTTAGTTTCAATCAAGTATCTACATTTTGATTGGGTTTGGTTTCGAGTAAACGCATTACCACTCAAAAAACTTGATTAATGATACATTTCCGCACGAACGAATGTTACTTGTTTTCTCCGAACGAATCACGATCAGTCCACTAAGAATATTGGTCAGTGAACAATATAGATAGTGTTAGTGACAGAGCGTGAATGGAGATGTGATAGAAGGGTATTAGTGAGAGACAGTTTATTTATATCTGCTTTTATGGATTATGACAAGTATCTAAAATACATTGGGATTATGTGTGAGTTTAAAGCATGTCGAGAAGTGTCTACATATCATGGAATACCGTGAATTGGTGAGTACCATTGCTTTCATATTTTTGTATGTTTACTGTCAATAAAATATGGAAAATAAAACACACATTATGAGTGGTTTACTGAGTATTCGTAATATCGTGTAACTTAATGAGGAAGTAGCATAACGGGATTGTCAAACAGGAATTACCTACGAATACGAGCCCAGATTCAGTAATGAGAACCCAAAAATAAGTTTAGTTATCTACTGAATCTAAAGCATGACTGTGCCACCCCTCCAGGTGGCGCATCGTGTAATAAGGTTCTTGCTGATGACACAATCGCGCATCGAACCTTCCAACTGAAGCGTTCAATTCTCACAAGCTTGCTCTAGTCAAGGCGTTTATTTACAATACGAAGCTCAACGAATCACGTAGACATTGGCATATCACATTAAAAACTAAGGGGGCGAATGCAGCATGCAATTTACTTGTTTGTGTACAGTCTAACAGTTAAGATGAGAATCTGCTAACCACGGGGCCGCAACCAGCTGATATTTGCGGAGAGGGTAAAATGGTTGAAACTTGTTCGTCTAATAACTAAAAAAGTTTTTGGCGTTTTCAAAAAGTTTTTGAAAATTTTTGGGGGCAATTGCCCAGTTTCTCCCTTTGGTTGCGGGTCTGTTGCTAGCATCCATCACGGCAGTCGGCTGCGGTTTCCGGTCGCTTTGCTGAACGCTTTGCGCTGTTGTTCGCCACTCATCTAATCCGAACCGTTTCATGTTACCTTGTTCTGACTTCACATTCAAGTCTTTTGAAGATTGTGTATGTGAATATAACCAAAGGAGGCAATTTAGAGTGTGGTACTGCAGGATTATCAACGACATTATCTTGAGAGCTTTTATTTCATCAGCTTTGGCTTGGCAACAGTGACGGATTAACGACAGTAGCAAATGTAGCAACCGCTACGGGATCCGCGCTTTTGGGGATCCCGCAGTCCTTTGTGTGGAATTTGTTCCTTGAAATATGCAAAGGTGGATATTAGAATTTAGGTGCCCGAGACAAATTCTTAGAAAGGAGCCCTATATTTTTCGCATGTTCTACAGTAACTTTACTTGCTGAAAGCAAGCTAAATTTTTTATTTTATCGGGAAATTTGCTTCTGCGTGACAGCACACTTTAATGTGTAAATTGTTTGAAGTCATTTAATTTTAAATTGTTCTTTATCTACACACATTCAAGTTGTTGAGTACCCCCTTTTGGCAGTTTTGCACATAGTTTGTGTTTTATTTTGACAAACATATGGCTTGCTTCAGAGCTTATTAGATGTGGCTCAAGAGTGAAACAAGTTTGTAACAAAGCAATAAGAAAAATAAGTGCGAAACTCCCAAAAGTGGGCCCTCGCGGCATCTCTGAAAAAGGGGTGCGAGGCGACCGCCTCGTTGCCCCCCTAATATACACCGCTGATTATATAGAGAATTTTAAAAATCTCATTTGTAGCCCTAGATTTGGGATCTATTCATTAGCCTTTGAATAGTGTACTTGGATTTTTCTTTTACAAATGTTGGCAATGGTTTGCGTACTTATCCATTTCTCATAGTAACCAACTGCAGCTTGTGGAAAACGGTCATTTTCTAAACTAAAAATGGTAGAATGAACAACGGAGCGCCAGTAGACAAAACAAGCTGAACAACTTGATTCTAAAATGTAGAGTAAGAACTTCTGTGTGAAATAGACACTACTAGTATCATAAATACATTAGCAATGATCAGTTCACATTTTATGATGAGTCTGGACCATTGATTTAATGCCAGTGTCTCTGCACGGTATTTGCTAACTGTACAGTAACGTATTCCTTCTTGGTAAAAGATATGTACATTCGTCTTTGGAAAAGAAGATATGTAGTCCATAATGTCCACCAGTTGCTATTTAGGACCAGGTTTTTCGTACTTACGGAATTCAGTGTGCCTAATGGTAGTCACATAGATGCCCACAAAATTGTTTTTCATTTGTTCAAGTGTATTTTAAACTTAGGGTCTCTGGTTGTATGCTACAGGCCCCGCGCGACCTTAATCCGGCACTGCTTGGCAATCTCAAGATATCAGGTCGCTTAGTTGGGAGAATGAGTTTCAACTAGTGGGATCTCCGTAGAATCGTATGCGTTCCTCACGATCACTACAAGAAACCCCATATTACCGAAAGGATAATGACGCAAGCTTTACTAGGGCAGCGTTTTTCGGTAAAAAAAGGTATTGAGAGATGCATAAATCCATATACTGTTTACGAAAGGCACATGAGCAGCAACCTTTACATAAAAGCTGATTTTCTGATAAGCCATTAAGATATTATCTTTGCTCTTGTTGTTTGCGATGAGAAACAACTGGATTTTTAAACTCACTAAACCAAAGTTTGCCACTTACGTGTGCGTGCTGGTTTGGACCATTGATATTGGTATTATAAGTCCATTCAGCAAGGACGGCGTTGTAGTAGTATTCCTCAGCAGTAGCATTATACTCATGAAGCCACTCTGGAACTCCGTCCGTGGACCAGTACCCCACTGATATTATACACAAGGAACACCACATGAGAAAAAGTTAGAGACGTTCATTTGAATTTTTATAAGGACAACAAAAAAGGGCGATTTTCATATGTTGAGTAAGTTCACATCACTTAGCAACATTCACCTTTGTATCCCTTTAGAATTGAATGACACAAATATATATACAACCAGACACACTTCTTAGTCAGCTAGGTTCTACCCGCTTTCTTCATGGTTTTATCTGATTTTTAATTCTCTAAGCCTTGCTTTGGTGTTTCATCACGTCACCTTAAGCTTTTGCTTGAAATTTACAGGATTGAAAATCCTCAATTGAAGCGATATCGATTTCCTAGTAAAACACTGCGAGCAGATTTAGTTGCATTTCCCTTGTTATAAATTGCCACTGAAATGTAGATACTTGCATTCAGAATCACTGCAGAGTTGTAAAAGCACAGCATGCTGAGCAGATTCCTCGAAAGCTCTACTTCACTACTCAAAACATAAACACATGCCTAGGCGGTCGTTTATGAGTTTGATGTAGATAGGTTTCGTTTCACATAGCATGGGTGCTTGCGAAAAAGAAGCGCAAAACTTCAGCAGTTATGGATCTTTTCGTGAAAATGTTAGAGATGTGCAAAGGTTTTGCTTTGCAATGTCTTGCATGCTTGCGAAGGAACTCCAACATGTAAAAAAGTATTCACATTTAGTTAAAATTTCATTCTATTAGCAAATATACGCTTCCATGCTTTTTCAATTCATAAAATTCTTCAAATTTTGGAAGTTTTTATGTATGCTCCATGAAAACTGCGCCAACAGCAGGTATACAGTAGTTTCAATCACAAAACCACTGCGCACGCACTTGGTTTCCAATTTTCTTCAGACCATCCTAATACGTCGCCATTCTCAGCATTTTTGTCCTTCAACCATTTCAGTAAAGGTTGGAAGTATGTGACGAGTGATCCCACGCTCATTTCACGACCTCCAGTGATGGCTTCCATCGCCTCTTGCCATGGTTTACTCGATCCCATCTGAAGCATGTTTCTGCGTGTATTTTACGCTTTATGGTAAAAGAGCACCTAAAGTCGTGTTGCGATCCGCGACTAAAAATTAACAAAACACTAAACAATTTTAACGACGTAATAGACTAATTTAGCAGATGCAACTATTATTGCGGTAGCTTTGCATGAAGCAAGTCCAAGTTCGCGTGGATTCTGATGTAGTGATTTCAATTTCAAGACAGTACTATTGTTATGATTACATTGATTTGATTAGGAGTTTGAATTTAGCAATTCATTCATTTTAATACTCTTACTCAAGTTTGTTTCCGGCTTCAAAAGACTTGTAAAAATCGCATTTGTATAGATTCCCTTGGTGATTGGCTTCGTTGCACATGGCTTCATAAAACTGGAATTGAATTACGAAGCTGACAAAGTATCTGCACAATAAACGCCTTTATATAAACTGAAGTATGTGTGAAGCCAGCAACTGCATCCATTTATTTTCAACAACTTTTTGCACAACAGCATGGTCAAACACTAAAGAGAAAAACTTGAGCGTAATATTTCGCCTATTGATTCACTAAAAGGTTTGTTTAAGTCGAAGTAGGAACACTCCTTTGCGACGGCTTTCTTGCTTGTTGTGTTCGCTCCAGAGATGATCACGGAGCCGGGGTGCCGGAGTGGACTCCGGCAGGAGTTTGCATTTTGGGCTGGAGCACGAGTCGGAGTCAATATTTTAGGTTCGAGCCGGAGCAGGAGCCGGAGTCAACATTAAGGTCTGTGCAGGAGCCAATCAAAAATTTTAAGGGACCTAGTTTCGGAAATGATGCTTGTTGTCAAACAGAATGGAATTAACTGAGATGTGTTTTCTGACCAGTGTCGTCATATAACACAAAAGTGTGACACTAGGTGGGAGTACCGAGCATTTCCCCATTACTGATGGTTTCAAAGNTGTGGACTATGGAAAATACAGTGTGTAGTAAGTGATAATTCAGTTCGGGGATTTGGAATCCATGCTGTAACTTCACTAGGAGAATGTTGGGCTAATGATGTGGGCAATAATGCAAGACACATGACAAAAAACAATGGCTAGCAAAATAGATTATAGAGAAGTAAAAGTGTGCCGAAATGACCTATATACTGTATTGTAGGCCTAGCTAATGACAGGATTTGACGATGATGTTAGAAGTAAGTAATGTGGAGTAGTACAATAATGTTTAGGCCTATTCGCATTGTGCAGATTTCTAGTCTAGCCACTGCTTGCATAGGCCAACCTCTGCTCACATTTTGGGGCCATACTGAACAAAGTTGGATGTTTGCCTTGATACTTGCAGGTTTAAAGATAACCTATAGACCTATTGTTTTGCATCGCTATTGCCTATGAGAAATTTGAAAGGGATTGTAGCCTACGTTATGCGTAATGTAAATGTTCATCTTAATTTTTTTGTACGATTTGCTTGCACATTCATGTTAATGGCTCAGTTTAGCACAGTCATAGTTCAGAGTTTTATCTGAGCACATGGTTAAAGTAGAATTCAATATTTATGAACAGGGGATCAGCTCCTGACCTCGGAGATTGAAAATGAGTGTTTTGTAAAAATTGAAAATTAACACTCACTTCAAATGCTTGTCATCTCTCTGGTTAATTACTGAAGCTTGAACTGCTTAACTAAAACTATTGTTTCAATGGTTGCTACGTCATAATTTAACACAGTAGAACCTGTACTTTTAAGGTGTATATTTGATAAGCAGCGTCTATTTTGCCTCATGAGACAAAAACAGTTCTGAAGTTATTATGTCAGTAGCTGTAGATACTTGTCTGAAGTCATCACGTGACAAGTTTGGAATGCATGGCCTACATAGCTGACCGTAATGTCTAATTTAAATGTGGGCAAGCTTTTTGTGGCTGTTTGTGTACGATGTGTAAAGAATAGGCTAAGCCATAACTTTAAACCTCAACATGTTGTGCCACTCTTTATTGTGCTAGTCATGTGACCATTTCAACCATTTGTGTTCTATTAAAGGCAAAATAGCCACTACATATATTTTGCCTCATGAAGCAAAATAGACAGCAACTTTTTTTATGAGTTACTTGGAAGTTTTCGGAGTGTTAACAGGAGTCGGAGCTGATGTTTCAAAATTTTTCGGAGTCGGAGCAGGAGTCTTAAAGCGTGGAGCAGGAGCAGAGTCGGAGTCTGAAAAATGTGACTCCGCTCATCTCTGATTCGCTCACAGCACATCAACCAACATTGGGCAAAGTCTTAACAAGCAAAAGCCACCGTCTGTCTGACCTTGGCGGGCCATATGCAACACAATCTCAAACCAAACAAATCCATGGGCCTTGTGAAATGTACCCATGGGCTGCACTTTGGACACTCCTGGTACAAATGATACAGTGTGTTGAGCACGTAGATCTGAAGCTATTAGGCCAGGTGCGATTCCCAGTCCGGTCTTACCGAACACTTGAACAATGATATTTGCATCATTTAGCCCAGCTTCGTGTTCGTGGGATGCAGGTGAGGGTCAGCATTCGCTGCGATATTAGCCGCGTAGTCCCCGGGGCGATCAGAGGAAGATAAGGGTCGCTAACTACACGTGTCACTTCAAAGGGAACACAAAACGAGCTTAATAAAACTTTTTCTGTATTTTCAAAGAGAAGAATTATGGGGACGAGACCGTTCAGAGTTTCAGATAATCGCACGCAAAACTGGAAAAAGCAGAAATGGTTTGCATTGTAAGTTAGTTGGAAGAATCGCCACATTAAACAAACTCTGCATAAGTCCAACGCCTTCTTTCAGCTGAATATGCGTGAGGAATGGAGAAGTTACACATATGGCCCGCTTCGTTTTTGTTAAAAATCTCTCTGCAAAAATTTAAATCCTCTTACCCTTGAAATTTTGCTTCACTTTGTCTTTAACCAACAACGCAAGAGTAAGTACAGGTGATGTGTGGGAATGATTTGATATTTATGCCATATAATTTTGACTTATAAAAAGTTATTCAACTTGCCAAAAATTTGGGTTTTGAGATTTTGGGTTGATTTTGCGCAAAATTGAAGATACTGAAGCGAAGTGGTATGGAGTGGAAAAAACGAAAAAGAATTCACAAACCACGGGAAAACTGTAGCTGCCATCTTAGAACAGAAAGAGAAACAGCACGAAACAAAGCTAAAAAACTGTCTCTGCGATCGTGATACCGAATGTAAGGCGTGTTTGCTGGAATGTGGTATTTTGCACCAGGGTCGAAGTCTGCAGCGTTGTCCCGTTTCACTGGTGGTGTGATGCCTTGGTACTTCAGCCTGCACAAAAATTTTGCGTTATAAAGACAATATTCATCACAAATATAATATTCATCGCTAAAGATATCATCGATCACTGAAGGTAGCAGCCATTACAAAAGATAGTATTCATCACATAAGATAGAATTCATCACGAAAGATATTATTCACGTAATTTATGGGGCACCTGACTAGATAACCTCTGTGTTTTTTCGGTGCCCCGGCGTTTTCTTCTGTTTTAGCGAGTACATTTATCGCAATTAA
>JGI24158J21664_10003325_pt1 | contig 20122 bp, 9 predicted proteins | sample Ectturendosymbi3_FD_21664 | JGI IMG/M metagenome (IMG submission 21664) | reverse complement strand
AAAGTACATACTTGAATAGAGATATGTGCAAGTTTGAATCATCGCAAAAAGACGAAAGCAGAAGGCAGTCGACTGATTCCTCGAAAGCATACAGAAACACTAGTGCTTTTAACTGTCAGAAGCGTTTAACATTCCGAAAGTTACGCAATTTTCGAAATGTCAATACGCTTTTTAGCGCAGCCGCATCAATCTTAACTTTGCTGCATCCATTTTAACTTTGTCTTCAAGCTGTGACGCCACAGAGAACAGACAGCCTACATCTTGCCAACAACACTGCGGTCACCATAACAACTAAAACAGTAAGTCAGCCTATTTTAAATCTTGTTTCCAAGAAATAATTGTTTGAAAAATTGAGTTTCACGTATGCCTATTTCAGATTTTGCTGATTCAAAAAAATTGATTTTCTTCAATAGTGAAACCTTTTTGAAAAAAAGTTTTATTAGTTACAACCGATGTCACTAGAATATTCTTGATTAGTTAGCATCGTGTGTCCAAACAGACGTGCGCAGAAAGTTTTCAGCAGTCATGTCCTTTCCTCGCTCAACCTGGGACGAGATTAAAGCGAAGCACTTGAAATTCCCCCGGCACCAAAACTATTGAACAGCGTCATTGAATTCATTGGCTATCTGTATTCCGTGCACCGTACATGTAGATAAATATCTGAAGAAAACGTATTAGGCAAACTGTCTAAACAAAACCGATAGGACCAAAAGGCAAAACAGAGATTTTGTCGAACAAACTGCCACGCGACTGATAACAAAACCTCGTGGCGGAGATACTCAGAAAAGAAAATCTTTGATTTGGGGATTTTTGCTTTGTTTGAAAAACCATTTGTTCTGGAAGCACTTAACAGTGCAACACTTCAAATCCAACGCAACAACACAGTGAAACAATCACAACACGCCACTTACGCTTCTTCTTTGGCCTTCGGCATTATGAGTCATCAATGTAGTAGTGACGTAAACAGTATCAGTGTTTCGCAGTACAGAATACGTTTCCACACGATGTTACAGAACATGCATACAACCTTACCGACATGCGCTCAAACTTTCTCTAAATTTCTGTAGCATAAAAACATACTGAACACGCCATTGTGACAACAGGCTTCGATACTTCAGGGTTGCGAACGTTCGCTGATGGTGTTGGACTATCGCGCCATGGCAGCAAATATAATGGTGTTTCTTCAAAATATTTGAACTTTAGTCTTCTTCGTTTCCACTGTGGCTTAAATCGTTCCTCCGGCCAGCTTAGGGATTGAGGTGCAGAAAAAAATATAATGATCGGGTTCTTTCTACAAGATTTGAAAATATCCTGACATTTTCCAATTAATTTTGACGATCGGTAAGTTTCAACGTCACCTTTGAGCTCATTACTATTCCTGAACGTCTGGTCCTGTCGCGATGTTGAGTAAAACGATCGATTTTTATAAAAATATACATATACGCCAATAAGATACGATTTGCAGACTATTTAGTATGTATAATAAAAAACGCACTGTTCAATAAAAGAAAATCAGAACGCGGCCTGGCGGTGGCCAGAGTTGTAGTAAAGGTGCCGAAAATACACCATTTTGTCTTTGTTAAACTTTGTATTTGGGACAAACGTTTTCGAGCTGTTCCTAAATTCTGGAGGGATAGGTGTAAGTGGGAGGGATTCAGTCCTCCAAATTGCTGGGGAGGGATTTCGCCACCAATTTTCTTTCGTGCAAAATCATCTCAAATACAGAAAAACAGATTTGTATTGAAATCGTGCTAATATTTTTTGTGAATTTAACTATATTCCGATATTACTGGGTTGAAAATTGCATACATGTGTTTTTTACTGCTTTGCTACAATCCTAGTGTTCGTGAAAATCTGCTTTTTGGGCATGAATATACTTTTTCGGGAAAATCGCTGTATCCCCTCAGAAGTTTTCACCCCTACGCCTATGTACTGAGTTTTGACAGCAGTGAAAAGTAAACTAACCTATTTTTGGATGCATCCTATGTCAGAGCCGGGAATGGAGGAGGCCGGTCGCGATTTCTCGCGTAAGAAACTGTGGAGACGTAAGTCTTTAAGTTTTATGGACAACTCCTGCGTGGAACTAAAGTTTTTCCGATTCATGCTTTCAGTTTGCAGCTCTCTTTACCGACGTCATGATTGTGGGAAGGATGGTGTCTGAACTCCACACGTCAGAACCAAGACAATCGAAATATGAGCTTTCACTGAGGAACTCAACCGTTCTTCGCTACAAGTTTCGGGGGGCGCAGTAGGGGGGAGGTTTCATAACAATCAACTGTGATGAGCAGCTGTTGAAAAGCCTTGTATGAAGAGATGTTTTAGAACAGTGGCTCACCAAGTGGTCGATATCGACCCTCAGGGGTCAAATGAACCATCCAAAGGGTCAGTAAATAGTCACGGGATCGAATGGGGGTCACCGAATGGTCAGGGGCAATGAATAACTGCTGGGGTCTACTGGTGCAATGAAGCCTCCAATTCAAAATTATTGTTAATCGGGCAAAGAATGCAAACGACATTTTTCAACAATCAAACAAAATTAAGAGGGTTGATCAAATTTCAGCTACAGTAGCTTAAAAGTACAGTACATTCGATTCGAATAGTTTTATATTAAATCATCCATTGTGATGACATTATAAAAACTGTTCTGTTTGTTACGTTACAAACAATATTGTAGTGCATGTGTCGCAATTCGGCAGTTGTTAGACTGGTAGTATAGACCCCGTGGGCTAGGCCATGGGGTCCAAAAAAATTGTATACTTTAATTGGGGATTAACGTACAGAAAAGTTTGAGAACCACTGCTTTAGAAGTTCGATGAACCCTTCCTGTTTCACAGTGGCCGAACCTAGAGGGCTGCACTAAAGAGAGGTCATACTTATTCCATAAGTCTTGAAAGAAAAGGATACTTTTTTGTGAATAGGCAGTGGCTTCATTTCATATTTCCGGCACTGAACGATGCCATGTTATTAACTTCTTTGCGCAGGGTGGATCAAAAAGTTCAGATTGGCGATTGGCCAAACATCGGCGATCCCATGCAGTTTGCAATGCAGTCGTCATACACCGAAGCAGTGCATTCCATCGAGGAGGTGTACCTGTGCTGGAAAATTGTTGATGAAGTGTTATGTATGTCTGTTCATCAGCTACATCGACTGCAACGTCTTTAGCCAAAATCGCACTTAGCTTTTCTTGATGCAGATGTAAAAATAAAGGCAACGTTTCTTCCAAGTGCTGATGAATGAAACGGTGGTTTGATTAGCTGTGCTTTGTGAATAACACTTATACAACAGCCCAACGGTGAAAGTCAAATGATCGCTGTTAACGTTCGCCCAACTCCATAGGGTTCGCCCTAACGAGCGATTTGCAGTTCTTTTTGCGAACGAACACCCTTGGCCTTCTTTGCTGAAACGCCATTTTCACTGACCACGCATACTTCAAATAACAAACAGTTGTTACCAGGTAAGTGCAAATCACATTAATCTTTTCAATCTACCGAAATGTTCAAGAGTGAAAAGCAAAACTTGAATGAAAGTGTGACTAAAAATGCAAGATTGCCAAGTTGAAGCCTCACTGCATTCGACTTGACCCGCGTTGCTTGGCAACTGCAAATATTTGAAGACCGCGATGTTCGTAAAAGATTTACGGCGGAAAACCTATGTTGGTCGCATGTACAGTACTTGTGAACCGTTTTCCTGAGAGTGAGATTGCTTTGACTGAAATCTTAAAGTTGACCCGCAAAAAGTTTGTAACCGAGGCAGTCAGTTGGTAAACATTCAAGATTCCACAATTGACCAAACTTTTCTTCACACGTTTTAAAGTACAAGCAAATGGTTGGTTTACTTCTGGAGTTATGTTTATTTTTTCTCAAGTGCCGAATCGGAAACCACGACCACTAAGAATAAAGTTAGATCAAAAATAAAGTTACATCAAAGCAGTTTGATTTAGCACTTTGATATAACTTTATTATTTGTGCAGTCACCAATGTCTCGAACGATACATCTGCCGTTGATTGAAACAGTCTCGACGAATCGTTCTTGACCAAAAATAACCGTTTTTTCGTGGAGCTCACAGTAACCTTTGGACGCTGTAAGCGATCTTATTCAATAAAAAACAAATACAGACGTTTTTGTTGCTGTGACATTCAAACGCCTAAAACCCTCGAACAAGCGTCAACCGGTAATTACATCACAAAGGACCTCCCCGTCACGAGCGACCACTGCCAAGGCCAGCACGCGGGGAAGATTCACCTGCATATTGTCTGCGACGAAAGAATTATTTCCGATGCCATAGCCTATAGATGTTTTAGTTTACACAGGGCTTCTCTTTGTTCAGGATAAACCGCATTTTTGCTCGATATAAGCCTGCCGCTCAGTGAGATCTCCGCTTGACCGTTATTCCTAGTAAACATTCCCACAAAAGATTTCGACCTAGCCTTCATAAGCAAACAAGTCAATATCGACGTTTCTTCGTCCTTTTAACCCTGCACCGGCTTCCCTTTCACCCTGCCCCAGTCACTACAATAAGCAGCATTGCGACATCCCGTTACCAGACTCGATGATTCCCAAACCGTTTCCAACACAGCCAGGAACCCACGCAACACCGCGGCAAGAATCCAAAGACGACCTGCGCAGATTCAAGTTACGGCTGTGTTTGAACAACAGGCCATTATGACGTCATTATCCTGCCGTTCCTGAGCACGGGCGTAATGACATGGGCTGCTCAGCGGTGAGAAGGAAAATTTACGACGGCGTTGCTCGTTACGCAGGACAAATAGTGTCTGAAGGCTTGCGATCAAGTTCAAACTTGTTTCAGCCGCCAAACAACATGTGCATCATACGAGAATACGAGTTATGATTACGACGCAATAGCGCTGCGATATGTGTCACTCTGGTAAACAACGCACAGAGTTGCTGTAGATTCTTATTGTGAACGGTATAGCTGCAAATATGGAAAGAATGTTATTTTATTCGACGTTTCAACGTAGTCATAAGCAATCATTAGGAAAAATATTCTGAAACATCAAAGGCAGTTATGTGAGTTTATTCATGCATTCTGGGAACTGAAACCACCAAGTAACAGACATGTAATGAAATAAAAGGAGTAAAACACCAAAGGATAAAGAAGTTATTTGCGTGATAAATGAGGTGTGATAAACATAAAGATAAATGAGGAAAACAATCGAGGAATTCGGAATTCTGCAAGTTGATGTGAACTATACCTCGTGTATTTGAGGCACAAAGGGTTGGCGAAAGCCCTCTGGTCAAATCAATATCGATACAGAAAAGTGAAGGCGTGGTTTGAAAGTATTCGTGCAATATGACGTAATAAAAACTGTGACTCGTTTCAAGCGTCGTGTACTATTTTCTGTATTCTCATTTACGGTGGAACGGGGGCATGTTGATGCCCGTCCTCGTATTTGTTTGTACGGATTGTTTTTACACGCATTACAAGAAAATTACCCATTTACTCCTCATTCAAAGACAAAAAACTTTCGCGGTAATTGACAACACACCTTGGACGTGAATGAGCAGGACAGCAAAAAGTATCTGCCTCTAGTGGTCACTAGAAATTTGCTCTCGTCGTGGTTGTCTACAGTGATTGGTGAAGAAATAAACAAAATGGTTGTCTGGCAACGCGTGGATGTGTGTCAAATTTTACCTGATTTTTTCTTCGTTTTGCAGACATTCTTCTTGCTTATCTGCTGCAAGGTTGACTAGCTACTTGTCGACCTTGAAATCGAAGCGATTCAGTGTGGTAGCTGCTTGCTTGGTTGACTGCGCACGATTCAAGGCAGCGGAATTGAAAGTGACTTTTCTGCTTTGCGCGTTCGAGCCCCAATACTTGTGTTAAGCAGCTACAGGCGTTAACAGAGAGTTTCAGACTGTCTTCACTTATTCGTTTGAATCACCCTGAAGTTGCGGATCTTAATTAAGGTCAAAAAATAGGGCTTCTAGGTAACCAATACCTCTTCAAGGTAATGGGTTATTGTAAAACATCAACCCAAATTTACAGTAATATTAACGAGACGATTGATTGTCGCATTAAAGTTTCTTCACATCCTCCGTATTTTTTGGATGATGTTTCTGGAATTTCAAACCAGTTTTAATCAGGACTGTGGATTTGGCTGCAGCCAAAAAATTTAGATGTCTGAAGCCGGAGCCATTTCTGCTCTTTCATTATAATGAAAGAGCTGATTAAATGAATGTAGTGTGTATTTTTTTAACACACTCAGTGCGTTTCGACGTTTAAACGGCGCAATGAGTTTGCAGTATGCACATCGCACAATGCGGCGTGTTAACCTTAGAACTACCGAGATTTTTTTCTTCAAGAATTACCAATGGGGTCAATTGACCCCTGCGTTGAATATGAGTGGGTTTTTCGCACACAGCGCACTAGTTATCACATCTGTTTCATATAAATAAACTTTGAAGTGTGACTGTTGTCTGTGGTGACGTCACAATGAGTTCGCTGCTCGTTTTGCGCATGCGCAGTAGCAATGTTCTTGTTTGATTTCACCGCCTGGTGAAATTGTGGATTCAAACTGCTCAAACGTTATGCTGCGGCAGGGGCCGAGTTTGCTAGAAACTTTTGGGGAACAAACGTTGTTTGGTATGCATGTTAGTGTGCGTAACACACAAGTATAATACTCTTGGTTGTGCTTCGATGACGTCACCATGTTCACCCAACCGTAGTACGACCTTTTTGTAAAATTGGCAAATTACGGATATGATATATTTTGTCCCCACTGCCCCACTGGGTACGTCCCTGCTGTTATGTCAGTTGCAGAGAGTGCTGTGCTAGTACCTAGCAATGATAACTAGGTATTTGATTTGCGTATTTATCAAGTAGGCTACACAAAACTTCAGTATTAGCGCTTGAAGTGTTCTTGAAAAAATAGATAAAACAAAGAAGACACCTCAATTATTCTTCAAGAACAAACATTACCTTAAAAAGTGGAATTTGTGAGCATGTATCTCTGAGCTTCAAATAACTGGCAGCAATGCAATGCAATTCCAATTAATAAACATGCCTCTGGGATTCCATTGACTGGCACAATGACCCAAAAAGTACGCCTAAATCATACCGTTTTTTTCATGTACATCGAGTAGTATTCAAATTTTGCCAAACATACGGCACCTTGCATCAATAGACTTATAAAATTTGGCAGTGAAATTTATACAACTATATTGCTACCACAAAACATTCTGGGGGACAAAAAATTATGTGTCCCCTTTGTCCAGAAGGTAGGGGAGACGGGTCCCCCGTTGCTGAGTACTTACCGTCATTTAGCTTGTGAACACCAAAAGGTACGTGGAGGTTATCATGAAATACATGTGGCAAGAATTCAGGTTTGTGGATCACCTTGTTCAAGAGGCTTCTCGAAGTCATCCAGCAAAGTTCCACAAGACGTAGTATGCAAGTATTCGGAATCTCTCATAGTTGAGCGCTCGATAGTGGCCTTGTAGCTGTTTTTCACTCTCATCCTATAGCTGTTTATCTCAAATGCAGATTTGCTGTTTTTGTGATATTGTTTGGCCAAAGATTCGATCTAGTTTGCTCTAGTAGCTTTTATTATCAAACTGGCAGAAAAGCTGTGCTCACCAGAGAAAAACTGTAAGGCATGTAGAGACCCCATGTATTGCATCTGAAACGCATTCAAGGAGATGCTGAGGCATGTCAATCCATAAAAGAACCAAATTCCGAATAAGCCAGTCAAACAAAAAAATAATGAAATGTTGCAACTGTTCAAAGTGTGTGTATGGAACGTGTTCTGGCCCTGTGTGCAAAGGTTGTTTCGAAATGTAATTGGATAGCTCAATATTCTCAGCTTAGGGGTCAATTGACCCGCGTTGTATTTAACAGTTTTTCCATCGTGAAACACTGGTTTTGAAAATAAATTTTTTGTCAACTTGGTGGTTTGCTCAGAACACAAAAATAATAAAAATCAAAGCATTTGAGGTTCCTAGCTGCAAACCTTTCCTTAAAATTTGAAAAGAAAATCGCAAAAGGATCAATTGACCCGTATGGTAGTCCTAGGGTTAAAACGTATTTGACGCTAGCTTTAGAAATAGGACTGCGATACTGAAGTGCTAAACCGGATCCCAGTTATTTTTGGCTGAGTAGAGTTAGAGCTGGAGTCATGATCAAAAACATTCAGATGCACGCAACTGGAGCCAATAAACTTTAGATGCTTGGAACCGGAGCTTGAAATTTGGGTTAAGCTTCCGCAACCCTGGTTTGTATGCAGGCGTTCATTAAAACAATTAGTAATTGCTGGTAACAGTGCAAAGATGTTTTGAGGGGAATGCGCGCTGCAAAGCTATAGTTACGAAGTACTGGGACTATAGTACCTGAGCGACCTCACACCCGCAACAATTTGGATAAACTCCAAAAGAAACGGGCATTTTGTATGGCGGACGAAGAGCCGCCCGCAACAGAATGCATGTCGATATTTTGTTGTCCTCACCGATTCCACGCAGATTCACGGCCGTAAAACACAGAATTTGAAAATAAGGACTGAAACTTGGATTGACCAGTTTACCACGTGTGCCCTTAACGTAATGCTGTAAGAGAGTTTTGTTGGAAGTTTTTTTCTTGTAGATACCCTAAGTTTTGACAAATTTTTTCTAAGCCCGTATGTGTGAAACATGCAATATCCCAATTTTTAAACACCTTTAACCCACATGAATTGTGGATGAGAATATTAAATCATGCTGATATGCAGCTGATATCGCAACTATCAACTGCAGGTTTGTTGTTAAGTTTTCTTCAAATCAACGTTCGATTCTGCTCCCTTTTCCCTTTTCTTGCAAAAATACACGAAAAATAGATCGTATCAACAGCCTTGTGCTGCAGAGTAACAGTGGAAAACGAAAACTATGCATCGTATGAGGTGTTTGTAAATATTTGCACGAGAGGGAGTCATCGCAGTAGGAACGTTCTTGTAAACACACACCATTTTCTTGTCAAAGATTCCATCCGATCTTTGGTAAAGTTACGCACTCTGGATTGTACCTTACGCTGCCTATCAAATGATTTACTGAGAAACAGGCTTATTACGCGTCACGTGGCTCCTGCTTTCATCCATAAATTTCAAATGTGACGTCACAGTGGCTTATTAAATACACACAGCGGTTGTCAAGGAAAGTTTTGACGTCATAAAACAGCTTTTGAATGATCACTCGCAAACGCCAATTTTCAAAAACTTTCCAGGCTGATTCACGTTCAGGAACAATTTTCTGTCTTTGCGCCTTCAACACAGATACAAGTCATGACTTAAGTCACTGCATTTTGTAGTGAAACAATGGAATCAAATTAACCTCAAAACCTTTTCAAAGCACTGGTATGATACGTCTTCACTAAAGCGACGTCACAATGATTTCACTGCTTGGTATTGTTTGGTGTGAAAGATCAGTGCAAATGTTTGTTTTTTTGGACGATGCAAATTAGGGCACAATTTGTTGATGTTTAATTAAAGAGATTTTTACATTTTTACAATAAGCTTGCTAGGAATTCATACCTTTGAAATCTCGCGACGTTTTTCATTTCCATTGTAACATACCAAGTTTTTAATACACTATTTTCACGTAAAATCGATTGTTTCATGGTCATGGTCTTTCAGTCATAATTCCACATCAATGGAAAATGTGTTTTCTGATGAGGCATGAAAAGAAAAAGAAAGATCAACAAAGCAGAGAAAAAAAGAAACGAGACAGATACGAACAAAAAATGTAGAGAGCAGAGATGTTTTTAACGTTGCCTCAGGTGTGCAACGACTCAGTCCGTCAAACATTGATGGTCAGCTTTAGACGGGAAGAAGTTGAGAAACCACTCAGCCACGACCGAACGAGGCTTGCCTGAGAATTGGCAGGATGAAGTGTCGTAGTCTTTACTAAGTCGCATTGGAACGCAGACCTGCTATCTACTGCCACATGGTAAACAAAAACCTCACCCCCCAAATAAAAGCGTCATCGCGACGGGCATTGCGATTACGTACATATATATATGTATATATAAGTTTCATAGGCACAAAATGTTCTGGTTGAACCCAGGGTCAACCGAAGTTCAACTTCAACGACACTATGTTGTTTGCTTGTTTCCTTGCTGACGTTGAACAGAAGATGGCATTTCGAGTTTTCTCAGACTCAAAGGTTTTACTTTACTCGGCACTCATGGCATTGATCACCACATGACCGAAAGTGCACTTCTTATGACGATTCATGAGTGCTCATGATACTCAAATCGACAGTTGCAAAGCATGTTGAGTTAAGGCGTATCATGAATATAAGCTCTTCCTATCTGGCTGAAATTATCTTTCTATAAAAAAATTATGCTGCAATTCAACCTTAAACCTCTGACATGACTGCATATGGAGCTTTGCCTCATAAATGCTGAGCACATTTCGTCCCGAGTCTGTTTGGGTTTGACGCAAGTATTCAATCTGATTTCAAACGTGTCTCAAAGGATTGAGCTTGAGTCTTTCCAGCGTAACGTGATAAGTTCAAGGAATTACCTGAATCGAGTTGACCCAGATATTAACCAGTGTGCGAGTTGACCCGGTTCTCTTGTTTAAAGTGAGCCAAATAGATAAGCTTGCTGTATAAGGCAGTCAACGTACATGCCACGTAACGTGAACGCAGGCATAAAAACTGATCAATGGTCGTATAAGCCGTTTTTCTATAGACCTAGGTCTGTATGAGCAGAAGCTATTAAACCCCAAACAATATTGTTCGTAAAAATAACTAAAGGCGTCTTCACTCCATATCTATTTGTTGTTTACCTGGGAAACTCTCAGTTCAGCTAAGCTCAACAAAGTGAATTATGCTGCTAGAGATATGTTTGTAAACCACCTTACTGATTTTGTTGAACAAGTCAGATTCATTAGTGCAGTTCACCATGATTCATTGAATGATGGCAAAGACATTCAGAGACAAATAAGATCACTTTGCTGTACTGAAAGAAAGTAAAAGGAATCTTAGCTTAGTGCTTAACTGCATTTACAATCTCGTAGTTTTGTTCTTTGCGCCCAACATCTCAAAACACGTCTGCCAATTGAAATTCTTTGTGTCGTTACCAACACGCACCTTACCGATGGACTAAGCTAATGCCTTCAAAAACATATTCAGCATTCAAATAAAAACATTCAAAAAATATTACATTTCCACCCAGGACCTCCAGGAGAAATCTTTTTAGGCGGAACAAAACCCATTTGGGCCCCTAAGACTTACAAAATTATTTTGAAATAAATACAAAATGAAGCTAATTAATGTGCACCAAACTTCAACAAGAAGTGCTCGCTTACTGATCATATGAAACATTATGTTGAAACATACAGGTATTCAAGTAATGTAACAGTATTACCATTTTTTAAACATGACTTTTAAATGTTCATAGTAAAATCTTATTAGAAAAAATCATTCAACTATTATATAAGCGTTTTTTTGACTTTCTTATTTGCAAATTTCTACTAACATTATCAAAAGTCTGGCTGGCAATGCTAGACTCAATGCTTAATCATGCCAGGTCAACAAGTCGAGTTTGTGACATAGTGGACCGCAAATAATTTTTTACAAGTTTAAGGTTCAGTCGAGAAGTCAGGAGGAAAGTGATACCATTCAGGAGCCCTGCGTAACAAGTCTTGCTGGATATTTCTAATCTATTTACATTGTGTTAATGGTATCTCAAAGATTACTGGGGTAGCGCTATCCAGTTAACTTGTGCATAAAATAATGAGAATTATGTTTGCAAGTGCGATCAAAAACAGTCAACCATTTGGCATCAAGCTAATTGTTGTCTTAAGTAGCATCTGCTACTTAAAGGTCTTTCAAAAAGCTTAAAACTCATTAAAAACTTTGCAGTCAAGTTATCGATAGCAATGCAGCCAATGTTGCTCTTATATACATCTACAAACTACACTCCATAGCATAGAATGCCAAAACTTCAGTGCATTATTTCTCCCACAAAGGAAACGTGAATTCATTTCACCAACCTGGTATTGCCCAGCTGGTGGATAGATTTTTTCAGGTATAAGACAATCGTGGTTGTCATAATAATTCTGACATCGTGGTGAGACTGTAACGTTATGCCGCAGTCTCAGAATGAATGGAGTCGATATAGATTGAATAAAACGCTGCTAGTGAAATGAGACCTCATTTAGTAACTGTATCCTTGGAATGGGCTTACTTATTATACCAAGAATGAAGGGACAGAACGAAATATTTTGTCAACCGGCTTCTCGTTTTGACCGCGATCCACAATAAATAGCCACAGGCCGACGATCACTGCCTTAAAGCATTCTGTCGAAATACTGTAAGTGGTTAGTTTCTCCTGTATGGATTCGAAATCTTCAGATTTCTGTGCATGTCCGCTAATCCTAAACTCACATTAGATTAGAGTCTGTATATGTTTGCGGCACAAGTTTATCAATCAGCAAAATGCACAACACACCTCTGTGGTTCACTACAAGCCCTTGCCTCCTGCACTGCAGTCACTTGTAAATTTTAAACTTTTTAGTTATTTTACACATATGCGCAACATTCGAGGGCTACTGTTATTAGTAGATTGTATTGTGAACTGGCATGTTTCCATTGCAATTTCACTTGAAGTACCTCTTAGTTTGAAACTCTTGGTTTATTGGAGAGAGTTTTTATTCAAAATTTGTTTGAAAATGAAAGACGTAAAGGAAAATTCAGTTCAATGGCACACTGGGACAGTAATCGTGAATGGCTTAAAATTCGATAAAGTAGGCAAACATTGAAATTCAACAAAAAACTTAATTATCAGTGCATCATATCAGGAAAATGCACTGCCAGCAATTCACATTAAAATACATCACACTAGCTTACCAAATCCTTTCGGCCAAACCAGTTTTATTACCAGGATTAATTTCGCTACATTATTACGAGTTTGTTAATACCAAACACTCAAATGTTCCTTCAGTCTCGGGCTCCTCCGTTGCTGTCGGGCCCCGGAACAATGTACCTACTGGACCCCCCTCTCATAGGCTCTGTTTCCACCTGCGATTTCTGTGTTCACCCCCAATGCCAAGTGTTGCCATCTTGGCTACTTTTTGGAAATATTTTCCAAACAGAATGTCACACCTTTCATTAATAAATTCAAAAAGGAAAAAAGATTTGATGGTGCGTATTTCTGGCGAATCGTGATTTTATATCCTCTTTTTTACTGTAACGTAGTTAGTTTGTGATATTTGTGACAACTGACTTCGCGTTAGTATGCTGTCTACTTCTACCTAATCATGCTTCATGGCACCTTGTGCCACGTACTGGACTGCAGTTTCTATGTCTTGGACAGTTTAACAGCGCAACAATTTCATTTCATACATGTATAGGAGACTGACTGTGAAGCATATCTTTCTCTCAAACACGACATGATGCAATTTATTTTATTTTGAAAAAAGTAAGCAATTTTTAAAAAACGTTGTTACATTTCTTTGCTTCGACTATCAATAAAGAATTTACATCTACGTGCAGTTATTGCGTGGAGGTTGAACATGGACTGAAATCGATAAAATGCGCATATAATGGTAAATGAGTTGATTTTGCGTTTGTCTGCTCATCAAAAGTTTACATTCTTTGTTCCAGGTTTTCGTTCTTCGTGATTTTAGAAAATGAAAACTATCTTTGGTATAAGCATTTATGCACCATATCATTAAATAAATATTTTTTATTCCAGTTTTAGGAAAAAAAAACTGTTTTTGCGAAGTTCATTTGTAGAAACTTTATATTTTTGAACATCTTGCATTACTCTTGATTTTTGAACAAGTTCAACCATTGCACATTCTAAAATCCTTCAATTACACGCTATATATGCAGATATAAAATAAACGTAAACTTTGAGTTGTTTTCTAAACTTGTACGCCCTCGTGCGGTAATCATAATTTTTCTGTACCAACGTCAGCTGCACCTATAAATTCCATTTGCTCTTTACTGCCATCAAGACAAAAGTACACCAATTTTAACTGCTCTCCTGTGATCTTTAGTTCTTCAGATAGTACATTGTAAAACGTTTTCAAATCGCAACTTTACTCACAAATTGAAATACACTGGTTTGTCGTATTGAAATAGAATCTATGAAATACATGGGCTTACTGGTGAATTAGGTTACTGGTGAAACCTATGTCATTCCACTAAATTAGTACCCTGGTTCAATGAAGTATGATTTCCATATTATTTTTGTCTTATCCTAAATTAGACTAAACAAATCATTTAAGGTTGTTTACAGACTTTGTCGTAGGCTGATATGGCTTGCCGATATATCCAGATAAAAGATGAAGATGATGACGACCAAACGAAGATGATGACGACCAAACTAAAAGGCATTAGAGTGGAACATTATGTTTGTTTCGATTAATGCACATGCATAATGCATGCATAGTGTACATGCAATTGTTGACGCACTCAAGTCGTTTGCGTTGATGCAAATAACATGGCAAAGCGAGTTTTTGTTTTGTTGGAATTTTGAGCTGTTGTATTCGCTTTTGATTGGATTAAAAATGTTTGCTGGGGTCTTGTTTTTCTCAAGAGCGGATCAGACGCAGAAGCCTATTGTTCCCACAATGGCGGTTGACGTAATAATTTGCGCACCGTGCCACTGTATTTATTTATCGATCTGACATTTAACTGAACTGACGTCAGAGAATGTTATTATGCTTTCACAATGCAGTTCAGTTAGAAGTGGGAGGTTTTGTTCAGAGCAAAGTTACATGACTTGTGCTTTTTTCATTTCCAGTATTGCGTGCGAACCGAAAAGAAGTGAACTGATTGGGAATGTGTATGGCAAGTAATAGAAAGATTCTTACGTTTTGGACAGCATCTGAACAATCATAAACCTGGGAGTCCACATGACGTAGAAATCCATTATGTTTTCATGACAAAATCACTGAAAGTAGAATGCCAAGAAAACGTGAGGTTATTGTCCTTTTGTCGTTTCTTTGCTGGCAAATTCAATTCGAACATTGCACAAAGATTCACAGAAAAGCACCAGACACATCTTCAACGATCGTCCTCAAGACTTTTATACAGTTCGTGTTTGTTCTGATCGAATAGGAACTGAGTTGTTTCGTGGCTGAGCTCAACCAGTCTTACATGAACTGTTCATTGACAAAGCCATTGTACAGCAGTGATTGATGTTCCCATTCCATTTCAGCGTGAAGTAATGTGAATATTAGCGAATTTAATTCATTGATCTGTTTTGCTGGATTTTGACATTTTACCTTTGCAACTTCTACCTTCACCCACCACTGCTGATGAGCATTCATTGCAAATGCTAATGCAACAATGTGATGACTTGTAAAAAGCTACTTAGTTAATCGAAAATTTCCTAATTCGCTTTGCAAGTTCGCTCCCGACCAATGTTTTACTCAAAGCCGTGGATCCGACTTCCCGGTTTCTTTCTGCGATTTTCTAACGAAAGCATGAAAGCAGACCAGGTGGTTTCGCCACAAACACAAACGCTGTTTAGGAATAAACAAGAACATACGTTGCAGTTGAATCCATGTTGAATGAATGACGGTTTGCTTTGTCGACTATAAATTTCCTTTTATAATAAATGTCAGTTCCAATAGTAGAGTGACTATAGACAATACTTGAACAGATAGGTTGTTAAAATGGTTTCCGTTTTTGATATTTTTTTGCTTCTGTTGCAATTGATGTCTTTGAAGCAGGTTTTTTTGAGGCGTTTCAGGGACCCAATTCGGGTCCCTAAAATTGAAAATCGGACCTCTAGAATCAAAGCAAATCATCATCGGGTCCCTAGAATCAGAGAAATCGGGTCCCTACAGGTCCATACCAGACACCTGACATTTTCCTTAAAAAAACTGCTTTGAAGTCAAACATATCTTCTTCCAATTTCATAAAGCACTATTTGAAATTTCAGCTTCGCATCAAAACTTTCAAATGACAAAAGCAAGTCAAATTTTCGATTGAAAGTTATATTTACAATTGAATCCACTTTCTCCATTGTCTGCTACACCGTCCATGGTATGCTTAACGTCACCCCCTGCACTCCCGGCTCCTGCACTCCCGGCTCCTGCACCACTGCACTTATTAATTACTGTGTTGCGTGGAAGTGCGCTTTGTGGTTTGCGCAAGAACATAACACAAGCTATCACATATACGCGACGCATGTTCGCGTGTATGTGTATGCGCTCGCCCGGGTAGATGTAATCGCAGAAAAGTCAACGCAAGAGGTGAAACAACCGTGCTGGAGTGGACAGATGTGCTGCACACTCCACATGCGGGTAATTTGCCTGGAACTATAGCGAGAAAGCCTTGCACAATGTCGTGCAAGAGAAAGCGTGTCTCGTACGATGCTAAATTCAAGCTCAAGGTTGTAAGTTTTGTGATGTGGCTCTTTGCAGTAACACAGTAAGATGTGTGATGTGGCTCTTGGCCTCTGACTGGTTGGCCGCTACTGCGTGGAGCTTCACATTTTCACCATTTAAGAAACGAAATTCTAACCGTACTGCACACAATCAAAATCTCGGACTGCTGTGTAGCTGAAAGCAAAATCTTTCGAAATAGAAGCGAGTTGGTCAGTTCTTTCTCGAAGTATCTTAGGAGAAATGTCTCTTTAATGTGTATCAATGGAACAACCTACATTCTTCTAAAACCAGGTTTGCAAATTCTACGCTTGAACACAACTTTGCGCGAATGCTACAGTTCGTTCAGTTGGTAGCAAAGCCAGTAAGGCACGAAACCCACGACAGGAAAGTAGTCTCGGCAAATGTGAGGAAGTCGACTCAGTCGCAAATAAAAGAAAACAAATGGCTGATTGATTCAACTGCGTCATCTTTGTGGAGGCTAATTACCGGAATATATAGATACGTTCAAGTCCGAATCATCGCGAAGTTATGAAAGCAGAGCCTAGTCGGCAGAGAATTCATCGACAGAGTTTTTAACTGTCACTGCAGTGCAGGAAGGTTGAAACGGATTAATGCGAGGAAATGTCGTTCTATTCTCCTTCCCACTTGATAGTGCCACACAATCTGCACTCTTTCGCTCGGTAAATGTTTCCTACTGAGACAAGTAAATGAGCTCCTTCGTTGCATAGTCAAACATTTGCTTTACTCTTTTACTAATGATGTCAAACTCCTTGATTTTGGTTTACTTGAATTTTGGTTCTGTGGCTATATGTTCGCATCGTATCGCTTTTTTGTCATTCATTCTGCATGTGTCGCAGTGAATTGTTTATTCCCTGTTTAACGCTGGTCGCGTCTACCTGAGAATATTTCCAAAATTAGAGTTTTGCACTGATAGAGCATTCAAGGCTATAGTCAATGTTTCTTTTCAGCTTACACGTCAAATCAGAAAACTTGAACTTGTCTTTAAAATCTTATTTCCAAAAGCATGTACCGATTGTATCTGGCTCATTGAGTTTTGCATCGTGAGAACATGAAACAAGTCGTTATTTCTCATCCATATCTCCCCGCTACTTGTTGGATGATTATCACCATCCTGGCAACCCGACGCAGATACGGCGCCGTTTCCTTTTATATGCTTGTGCTTTCTTATCACAGTCGTTAGGTTTTCTTGCAGTCAAAGTGTCGATCACAACACCCCAACAAGTTTTTTTACGAGACAACACGATGCCAATATGAACCACGGCCATCAAAACAGCAGCATCTTCAAATCCTCTAAAGTTCCTTAATTTTCACACTTTTTAGATAATTGCAGAAATCCAAGAGGTTCGGCAAATAATAGCAAAAATACAAAAATTTGGACATTTTACAATGCCTTTTAATAAAATGCAGTTACAAACATTTTCTAATAATGAACTGAAATATTAACGTAAGCATTTGAAGTTAAACAACCGAGGTTTCAAAAGATTTTCTTGAATGTATCAGAGAGATGCCAATTTTGATTTAAAGTTAACCTGGATTTTAAACAGCACTTCCTTTTTATGATGCCTGATGTTTTAAAAATAGTTATGATGTTGCGATCTCTAAAATCGGACCTCTAGCGTACACCTTATGGAACCTTATATTTCATAAACTTTTCAAGACACGGCGTTCAAACGTTTCGCTTTAAATCCAAAAAGTTGAAGTGTGCTGTACTACCACGACGATCTATAGCTTTTATAGCTTTACACTCAAAGCGTTTTTATAGATAGGCAGAAAATTATACTCGCCAGCACCAAATGACGCTGTCGAACGTTACTTTGCAGCGCTTCAAATAGTGCTGGAGAAAAGCTCATGAATATGAACCACCTCATGAATGCATTTGGGGAAGTTACAGAGTTCGCAACAAGATGTCTTCATATACATGGAATTTTATCTTGCAAAGGATCAGTCGTTCCCGGTAATATGCTCGTTGCAAAGTAAAAAGCATAAAACAATTTTCCACCACTTTTTCGAAGGAAAACTTTAGCTACAACAAATTTTAAATGCCATTAGTTTTCCATTATTTTCAGTAAAAATAGTTCTTCAGATTTTTTCATATCTTTGAACAAAGACCCATCAAAGCATTTGTTTTGTTCCGTTGTCTCTAGGAACGCAATTCCCAAATCTTCTGTTCTCACAACGCAATAAAAGAAAAATATTACAACGAACCTCAGTTGCACTTCTTGCATACGCAGCTTTTTCTTAGATGTTATAGATACTGAAGACATGATAGTGATTTACACAGAAGTAAATTATGTCGCTGTTTACGATTAAAATCACTTTGACTTTTTTTGAGAAATATCACTTGAACGTCAGCGTCGTCTTTGACAGAACGTTGTGCTGTGATTTTCGAAACCAATATATTTGGTCACTTTTGTTCGTCCAAAATTGTTAATTGATGAAGTTGTTGGCAGCAAAATCAAATCTTAGAATTCACTCAGACTACAGAATTTTTATCCTGGTGCTCACTAACATAAACACAATAAAATCGTGGATTTATCACCTGGAAGCATTTTTACGGTCATTTTTTGATCTGAACATATTAAACAAACAAGGGTGAAAGTCCAACATGGGTTCCTTTACGACGAACTTAAATACAAACCTGTTTCATTTCCCGTTCCGCATGGGTGAACGAACGGTCAGGACCTCAGAACATTGTATTTGAGGAAAATATAAATTTAAGACATTGTTTTAAACTTTTTAGCAAAGCATTTTTTGTCAAAGAAAACTTTACCTTTCCTTCTTTCCAACAAAACCTCTCAGATTTTCTTTGAAGTTGCCTTTTAATCCATCCAAGTTGAGACTTCTTCGTCGCCACATGAAAATAGTCCGATGAGCACAAACAGAGTTTTAAAACCATTAACACTGTACCTGTAAAGTGCAGTGAACATTTTCGAAGCATAGAAAGTCTTAATTGATTCATGGATTATATCAAACTGTTGAAATGCCAATCGAATGCCATTCAAATGAATTATGCAATGATTTCTGACCTATGCTAACACTGGGCATTGATTGCTCACGTAGTGGGGGGGTTCAAATGCGCCTGAGTTACGTTTCTAACCCTGCCACCAGTTCTCGTAATTGCAAACCATTCAAACCAAAAGAACGTATTTGGACCCAACTAACCATTTTGATCGGCTAGCTCGGCTAAATTTAGGCTCCGTCGCTGGGAGGTCGTAAACAGGACGATTTGCGAGGACGGTCGATACGTGTTACGTCACAAACAAACGCTGGAGCAAACAACTCTGATGAATTTTCTGCTGTTACAAGATCCATTAAAAGGTGATTAAAGGAAAAAGGCCGTCGTTCTTATTTACATTGTCCGGTAGTGATGGACTGCTTGCCCATAAGCACACTTTAGGAGAATGTGGTCACGTGATAATCACCGCTTCTGAACAAACGATCTTCAAGTTTACATTTGGTTGACTCTGGAGGAGGATGTTTGGTCAGTCGTTTTAACTGGCGAGGAACAAAAGTTAACAATTCAGTTCATTCGGTTTCCCAGTGTGTTGAAAAAAATAACGAAAGAAGATGAAATCAATGCTGATGTCGAAGAAAAAGTGCTGCAAGTTCACAAAAAAATTGACACAACTATTTCCAAAGATGCTATTGATGTTGTACACAGACTCAAAGGAAAACCTAAAACTGATCAAAACAAAAAGTGTCCTAGTATTATTGTCAGATTCATAGCTAGAAAAACCAGGAACAACATATACAGCTCAAGAAAA
>JGI24158J21664_10003324_pt1 | contig 20123 bp, 12 predicted proteins | sample Ectturendosymbi3_FD_21664 | JGI IMG/M metagenome (IMG submission 21664) | reverse complement strand
AGCCAAAATGACCCTAAAACTACTTCACTTACGACGTCAGTCACAAAAAATGCGCACCCCCAACAAAAAAAATTTTTTTCGAGTGCAATCTACTAGATTGGCCGATCTGTTTGAGTCCTTAAACAGCTCTCTAGCGCAATCGGCGGAGAAGCTAGGGCGTTGGTAAGGCAACCAAAAACTGCTGTTTTTTAGGCCGAAATCGAAGTATGAATGTATCATAGACTGGCTCTCAAAGTGTCAAAAGACTCGGCAAGTCTTCAAGTCTGCCGTGAAAATAATTTTTGGTTTTTGATTTCATGTCTTTTGTGACGTCATAAGTAAGGTAGGTTTTGAACATTTTTGACTGCTGGTACCTGACCTGGGCCCAAACGCTAGCCAGAAGTATTTTGCTCAAGTTTTCAATGCAAACTAAACTAGAATCCAAGTCTCTTGAGACCATTATTTAATTATAAATTGGATTAATTAGTAAGTTTGTTTTTAGGTCATAACTTTTGAAGTCCGAAACCCTAGGCAGCAAGTCCTTCAAAATATTCAACGACTCAGATTTTATCTGAGTTTCCAATAAAAACTTGAGCAAACTGCTACTATCTAGCGATTTGGGCCTAGGGCCAGATGAAGTGGGCCAAAAAGGCTTGAAACAATTACACTTATGATGTCATTCAAAATTTTTTTTTCACTGCAGACATGAAGATTTGCCGAATATTTTGAGGGTTTGAACAGCTCTTTAGCACAATTGTCAGCGGAGATATTCCCATGCAAACTACTGGGTTTTAGCCTTAACCCACCAGAAGCCAAGGTGTTAACTGTGATGAAACATCTTGACTTTGAAACACTTTACACAGCCAACCTCAAGCAAATATTTATACTGTCTGTTTTCAGTTCCAGTCTTTGTTTGATGGAATAAGATATTAGATGGTGAAAATTATAGCAGAATGCACCTCAGCATTGAACAAATGCTTGTTTTTTGAATAGTTTTGTTGTTATTTACCTATATTGACAGTTCTTCATTTACTGGCAGTGCACATGACTCTGGTTAATTGCACATCAGTCAAAAGCATAAACCACTTTATCGAATAGGATTCTGGCAACCATTCATACAATCATACATAAACTGGATATTCGCATAGAACAGTTGTTTTCATTTGTAGATTTGTATCACTTGATTGCAAATTTTTTCTTCAAAGAAGTTGAATTACTCTGTCTCTTTAATGCAGCATATGTAATGTAAATGAAACATACTGCAATCATAACGAATCAAAACTGCATTAATTATGTCTGAACAAAACCAGGTCCATGTTACCATTTGTTGTCTATTCATTGAGTTTTCTTCCTCAAATTATGACTGATCAGAAGGAAATATTTACTGGTTTGTGTCTAAATGAGTAGACTCATTATCTTTTAGCTTCACAATACATATTATATGTACATTGCTATACCGGCTTTATTTCTAGATTTAAGATATTTTGCATCAAATCGAAACATGCTATTTTCCTTCAATACATTTTGGCCTGAAAGCTGTGGGCATTATACTCTTTAAAACAACTTTAGCCTGGACACCTACTTTTCCCCACTTTAACTCCAGGGGTTCATGGATAAAAAAACAAGTTGCTGATATAAAAGCATTAAATCTGGCTTCTTGGAATTGCTGGGGTTTTTGAGCTACTTTAATTTTAGATTGATTTATCACAGTAAGTGCAAACTTGAACAGGGACTTGCTTCTATTTCCATCATTACTTAATGCTTCTTTGAGCATACCAGTTGTTTTTTTATGATGCTGCCTTGAATAATGACATCACTCCCTACCTTGGTATATTATAGAGCAGGGGTCTCAAACACACAGCCCGTGGGCCACATGTGGCCTTCAACAGCTTTTTGTTCTTCTTGCAATGTTTTTTTGGCAATGTTCAAATATATAAAATTTAATTACAGTATTTAGTTCATTCACCAATGTTTAAAAGTGCTCTGCTAGCGAGTGAGCAAGTTTCCTTCAAATGAATGTAGAGATGGCTAGAAATGATTTGCCCACAACTCAACTACAGGGTTCCCACGCGGTACTGAGAGTATTGGAAAAGTGTTGAATTTTGAAACTGGTTTTGAAGACATTGAAAAAGTATTGAATTTGACCAAATGTACATCAGGTATTGAAAAAGTATGGAATTCTAAATTCAACCATTTGTTTATTCAAATTTTCTTCTGTAGCGCTGATCACAGTTCGGCAGATGTTTTTTGCATTGTGTTCTATCAGCAAAATTTTCGAAAAATGAATCTAAATGATTGTATTGAAGTCTTTTAATTTGGTATTGAAAAAGTATCGAAAAAAGTTATTCGAAATATGTGGGAACCCTACAGCTACCTTTCGCAGGAAATAAGATGCGAAAGCTGTTTCTAGTGAGGTTCCGGTACTGCCATTTTTACATTGCATCATAGTGCGGGTCTTGGGTTACTTTATAAGTCCTCATCTGACACTTGGTGCAATTTGAGTTTGAGACCTCTGTTATAGAGTGTGTAAGGTATGGCCCTCCGCTGAATGCAGCTTTTTCAAAGTGGTCCCAAGCCAAATGAATTGCCCACCCCTGCTCTATAGCATTCAATAAATCGTTTGAGAATATCTTATGCTACTTTGCTGTTACACTATTTGTTGACTTATGCAGGTGGAGTGCTGAATAGTAAATCAGTGGTGACAGTGTGTGTTTATCACAAAAGACACGGAAAACTTGGGCTGGAACTGGATGAATTTATTGGTCACACACACATTCCCTTATCTTCACTTGATGTCTGCGATAATAAGGAAAGAATAAGGTATGAGTGTTTGAGGCACAGGTTATTTCAATCCTGCAAATGAGAGTTTAGTTTTGTTAGTATCATTTTCCTTCTTTAATTTTGTTAAGTGGAGGACTGGAAAAAACAAGTCAAATTTCTTAGAGCAAAAATTTTTGACCTTGAAAGTAGTATGTTTCTTAACCTTTTTTCATTAACACTTGGCATCCAGCCGCTTTTGGGAATTTCCGAAAAAAAATACCAAAACGCACGTGGCTTTGCGTGGGAATTTCTCCAGTCCTGTACATACTACAGACCTGGTTGAAGTGTCAAAAGATGCGGCAAGTCTTCTAGTCTGCACTCAAAAAAAACTTTTTTGGTTAGGTTTTGTGGATTTTTTGTGAGTGACGTCATAAGTAGGGGACTTTTAGTCCACCTTGGCCAACTTCACCTGGCCCTGACGCCAATCGTTAGATGGTAGTATTTCGCTGAAGTTTTTATTGGAAACTAGGCTACAACCTGAGTCTTTTGATACTTTGGATGACCTGCTGGGTTTTCAGGTTCAAAAGTTATGATCTAAAGTAGTAAAAATAGTTGACTAATTAGCTAATTAGATAATTAATTATAATTAATTAATTTGTTTATTTTAGATCATAACTTTTGAACCAGAAACGCTAGAAAGTCGATCAAAGGCTCAAAAGACTCTGACTCGAGCCTAGTTTCCAATAAATGACCCAAAACTGCTTCACTTATGACGTCACTCACAAAAAATCCGCAACCCCCAACCAAAAAATTTTTTTCGATTGCAGACTAGAAGACTGTCCGATCCGTTTGAGCCCTTGAACAGCTCTCTAGCGCAATCGGCGGAGGAGCTATGGCATTGGTAAGGCAACTGAAAACTGCTGTTTTTAGGCTGAAATCTAGGTATGAATATATTGTACGCCGGCTCTCAAAGTGTTAAAATTAACAATCAACAAAATGACAAATTCTGCCCATATTTACCCTATATTTTAACATAATTCATTGTTTAGATTTTGTGTAAATCCATCAAAGAAGTTTTGAAGAGCAGATTTAACTTTATTTGTATGGAAGCTTTAACGTTTGGCATCATGATTAAACTCTGCATTAACATAACATCTGTATCCATCTCACAAACAAAGCTTATAAACAAAAATTTGCATGTTTTGTCATTTTTTTGATAGTTAATTCTACTATATAGCACTTGAATTGAGCATCCACATCTGCATAAATAACTGTTCGCCACATAGTCAGGTGATGTCTTATTCCTATGTGTTATTCTACAATGAACAAAGACATACTGTATTTATTCAATTGTAAGCCACGGCTTATAAAGTTTTTTTTCATCATGTCGTGCAGCTTATATTTTTTATTTCTTTACCTTATCAAAAGGTATAGATCAGCTATGTCCAGCTGAATTGTTTACTGAGCCAAAAGTTATATTTCCATCCTAATGAGGGCCGCACATTGATTAGCTTATTTTTATCACTGCAAACTAAATTTAGTTTAAGCAGAGGTATTACCTAACTGCAATGGTAACTATTGTTTGGCACCTTTAACCACTGTGTAAATGTGGTTTTACATAAGCACATTGAGTGCCAGTGGGACAGGGTAGAAATCAGAAAACTAGTAAAACGTTTTGCACCAAGGTGTCAGTGGACATGCGGAAATCTCCCAGCACGACGAACAGATGAGATAAAGTGGCACTGAAGACCACCTGCACCACAAATGTCAAATTTAAGATAATCAAAATAAGGACAAGTTGTCTGTATGTAGGATTGTAGGGTACTTATACTACACTTACAGTGAAAACCTAAACTGGGCTGCACAAAACATTAAACCAGGCCACATGTGGCCCGAGGGCTGCAGGTTGGACATAGCTGATATAGATGATGCTCAGCCTTCCCTAGGCTACATTTTGTCAACCAAACTCTTTTTGCATTTTCTTCTCTTTAGCATCATATGCATCTCTGTCACAGGAGGGATTATGATGAACAGAAAGCAGTTGTAGGGGTGTAAGCATCATTACCAGGGTTGCCAAAAACGGGAAACGTGCTAGTAGGTGCAAGCATCTCAGAGGCTTAGGTGACCTATGTTAACATGTGGCTTAAACACATTACGTTTTTAACACCATTTCGTGCGGCTTACAATCGAATAAATACGGTACATATGTATTGCAAAGGAACAAAAAGTTAGCTATTAGCCTCCAAGACAGATGTTGGTCACATCTACATGGGGTGCAGAGATGAGTTGACTGTTATATTTTTTGATCCATATCCTGTCCTGAAATTAAATTCAGTCCAAGTCCAAACATAGTCCAATAAAATTTTTAAATGTGATCGGCAAGTCTACAAAATTAACAAAATACAGCGTTTTAGCAACAAAAATGCTACAATTCTTTTTCATTTACTCAGTTCGAATCTAGGTTTTTTCTCAGTCTGAGACTGAAATGTTTTGAAATAACCGAAAAATATTAAGTCATTTTGGTCAGAATGCCTGAAAATATAGGGTAATGATCACTGCTACGGAGAATTTTAATACAACTGCGAGACAAATGACTGAAATGTTTCAGTGACCAAAATGTCTCAGCAAAAAAAAAACAGGTCAAAATCCAGTCCTGATCCTGCATTTTGAAGCAATTTACAGTCTGAATCCAGTCCAAATGCAAAAAAATTTGTTATAGTCTGGATCCAGTCCAATGCTTATCTCTGCTATGGTTCTCAATTACTTGTGAGCTAGTGAAGCACAAAAGTGTATAGCTTTTATACCTAGTTTACAAAGTTAGAAATTTGAAACAAGGAATGTTTGAAGGTAGAAAAAGTGCAAGCCCCTTTGAAAATGGAGAAGCACCCTAGATATCACTCTTGAAAAATGCTCCTGCCCAGCTCTGGTGCCACAATATTTGTGTTTTCTTCAAAATTTATGCAGAAAAAAATTAGTCACAGCAAAACAACGCAATCAAATAAACTTTGTGATTGCTCTGTGTAAAGCTGCAAAAAACATACATCATAAGATTTTGACTTTCCCAATTAACAAACAGTTCAAGTACATACCGTGTACTTGTACCATGTACATTCAAGGTTTGAGTACAACTGATGAGATGGTCGAACTTAACAATAGGTGTTTGAAGTAAGTTTTTCTTAACTTGGTTTTTCTAATCTCTACATGCTTAAGCAGAATACATTCAAGACTTCTGTAACTTTTAAATAATCAGTGACTTGAATCTCATTGTAAGATTAATCTGCCTTATGGAACAACATTTCAAAAGTATGGCATTGCAACAATTAACATTGGAGGCCTTAGCAATTGATCTGTTTGGTGTGTTCTTCATTCAAGTAAGCAAGAAAAACCAAGAAATGTCAAAATCAATGGCAAAAATGGGAAATTAGTATATATCAACAAAATAGCAAACCCATTAAATTCAGCACACAACTTCAATGATCACACTGTGGTTCAGCACACTAATGTGAGCCAAATCGTTACAGTATTATAATGCATGAGAGCACAACTGCGTCAGCACTTAACTGTGGTCTGAACAATCAAATAGTTCTACAAGACCACTACACTAAAGTCACTACAGCAAAGGTGCAAGTGTTCGAGCTAGTGGTTAAAACAATTGTTTATATATATGTTTGAGTAGAACACATCTCTCAATAATTTTTTCCTTGGAAGGAAGTTCACCAACTGGTTTCAGTTTGGTATTAATGAATAAGCTTCCAGTCTGAATCATGAAGTGCTACTTTTCATATGCAGTCAACAATGTGCTCATGTAGCATCAGTATGTGATCAGTTGACTTACAGCTTCACTCATTGAGCATATACAACTTCCCTTCTATGCTTTTAGGTGGTGTTCACTGGAAGGTAAAAAAAAGGACAGCAAAAAGGCAAGGGGTGAAGTGGAAGTTGCTTTCAAGTTTTTAAATTTAAACAGGTTTGTTCACATGTAATGTTTTGTCATGCTTTCTCATAACCAGTTATTTGTTTACTTGCTGTTTGCAATGTAATCTGTGTGATTCATATCGCAAATATAAAAACCACTTTTCCGTGAATTGTTGGTAATTGTGCTGATGTTGAGGCTCTTAACACTGAGTGAATACTACTTTAATCATTATCTCTATTTTCTATATTAATTAACTACCTGAAACCTTAAGCAATACTAAGTTGCAGAATGGCATGTAGAGCTTGTTACCTCATATACATTTGACATCGATGATAAACTGCCTGTGTAATTTGTAATTTGCATTCTGAAATGATTGTTGCAGTGTAATGAAAGTTTTGCTTGTCTTCAGGTGCCCTGCATGATATACCATCTTGATTGTAAATACTTTGTTAGTTGGTGGGATTTTAACTGAAAAAGAAAGTTATATATCCTGCTAAAATCTCATCAGCAAGGGTTATGTCATGAGTTTCTGGTAGATTTGCAAACAATATAAGTTACTTGTTTTTGCATTCTTGCCTGATTAGTGTAGAATGTATCAAGCTGTTTTTTTGTAAAGAGGCCCACAATAGTGTACAAAATTGCATCAGCATGAGATTTGAACCATGCTTGTAACTCCATTTAGTTGGTTGCAATTTGAGTGGGTTAGTAGTAGTCCACGTTTTCAATCCAGTATTATCGCTGATATGGAGGTGGCTGGATTAACCTAATGACTTTCAATCAACTTCACTTGCTCTCTCCACTTTGATGGATTTAAAGAATCCTCTTCACTCATATTGGGGATATTCTGAGGGCTGCAGTTTTGTAGATTTGAATAAATAAAGGTTGTCTTTGGTACCACCTCCAGTTGATGTTTAATGTAGAGTAGATACAGTTGCACTATAAAATTTTAGCTGTTTAAGAATTTAAATTTTAGCTATATTCAAGGGAGGAATCATACGGTATAAGTTTGCAATGCCTTTTTCTTTGTGTTGGTGTGTTAAGCGTTTATTGCGCAGATTTGTTGCCATGAATGCAATGAAGTGTCATGTTTGTTATGCTGATGATGCAAGAGAAGTTTTTGAACTGATTTGCAATCATCATTTTACATTTTGCAGACCTGGAGTAGTTCCTACCAAAAAGACCAGTTCAAAACCATTGCAAGTAATAGCTTCTGGAGTTCGAGAAAAATTGCGAAGAAAATCAGAAGATGAAGATTCTGGCGTTGGTGATACAGAAAGGTTTTCCCCTGGGGTTCTTGCAGCAGGTGTGATTTAAGAGACCAAAATTGTGTTACATCATGTATTGTACAACTCACATCTTATAGTACCTGTATAAACATTTACTCATGTATCACAAATCTTGCCACAACCCGTTTTGTTAACAATATACGTTACTTGCTAAAACCAAATATTATGTAAAATGTAAGCTTCCATCGTATCTGTTTCGACCAGGGTCTCCAAACTATGGCCAGTGGGCCAAATCCGGCTGGCAAAGCCATTCCATCCGACCCGGAAAGACACTTTGTCAATAATAAAAGCAATTTATGAAACGTTTCTGATATGGTAGAATGCAACATATCCGAAACAATCACATCACGCAAGATGTCCGGCCCTCGAGCTGTTGTGAAGTAGCTTATGTGAGCCTTTGGCAAAAAAGTTTAGTGAGTGGAGACCCCTGGTTTAGCTTAATGCTTATTGTTTTTTTCAAGTAAATTTTTAAGTAGTCTCCACACAGCCGAAGAGTTTGAATCAACAGCAAATTTTTAATAGGAAATCGATTTCACGTAACACTAAGCATTGTTGGTCCTACAACCTTTTCATAAATTATAAGCAGCTGTGGCAAGAGAATAGTGTTAGAATGCACAAAGCTTGCTGAAAAATACGTGTTCATATACTTGAATACTGGATATAATACATCGCGCTCTAAAAGCCTTTCGTGTTCACAGGACGATCATACGAAAATCTGTACAGTTCTTCCGTCTCCGATAGCTGTTCTACCCCTGTTTTTCAGCGAAGTGCCCGAACCAGCTCTGTAAACAGCTCACCTGGTAGTTTTACTTCTGCTCGCGGTTCAGGAAAGTAAGTTTTAATTGACCATGCATTCATGACCCCGTCTTTTTGTATTGTATGATTGTAATCGGCGCACTCAGGTTGTTAGAATCGATCTGAACATACTAGATTTAGATATCTTTTCGATCAGCTGTTTATTACTTTGGGCTGACTTTAACTAGGCTAACGTGTTGCAGACTTCAGGCGTCTAACTCTCTCGCTGCCAAAAGAGCGCTCAGTGTTGGAGTGTTGACTGCAGCAGCTCCAGCTATTGGTTCCAATTTAAACAGATCCAATTCTGGAGGTAAGAAANCGCTTATCAGATTGTGGCACTGGTGAAGCTGATCATTCCGATAGAAANGATATACCATNGCTTCTTAAATAATTATGTTTTTGAAATACTTTGCTTCTTTTAACCATTTTTTCGTATTGGCACGTCAGCCTGGATTCGCATTTCCCACCTGCCCTTGCATGTGCTCAGGTTAGAATATGTTTTAAGCTGTCTCAGTCTCGGCTTTTCAGTATTCTAAACAAAGGTGACTCAAACTTCAAGTCGGACGTGGAACTTCCACTTAAACAATTTTTAACTACTTAATGAGTGTCTGTATGAATATCCAGTTACTTGCAAAGTCACTGCCTTCGTCTTACGTGAAACCTGATAGCTGTGACTGTGTGTGCATCCAGACATTTAGTTTCGATTCTTACTATGCTGTTTTCGAAAATCATAAGACTGCTTACTTACTGTGGTTCCAATGCCATATTGGCTCCAATGCCATATGCATAGTGTGTTACCGTGTAGTAGTAGGTCATGGACGCGGTTGGTTGAGTTTTTGTTTGCAAACCGTTGCCCAGAGGTTGAATTTTATTTTTCAAATATTTTCCGTGAAGTTACAGATTCAATAGAGATCCGTTGCATTTTGCTTGGTGGCAGTAATGGTGCTCGGGTAGTCAACGCTTAGCTTTAGGTAAAGAATTGGTGTTGTAAAAGTAAATACTTTTAGTTGCCACAGCAACATTTTCAAATTTTGCTTAAAAATGTGTTTTTCTTTAAAAAAGTCTGCTTAAAAAATTTGTTTTTTCTAAAAAATGTCTGTCATCGGTTGCTTTAACGTCATTTGTAAGATTTCTTGTTCGCTATCTAAACGTGACCACAGGCAATGTGAAGTACTAAGTGCTTTGGTACTATTGCGAAGCGTGCTTTAAAAAACAGGTAAACATTTATTTGTTGAATGGTAAATTGTCTTGGTGGTGGGGGGGAAGTAGTGAAAGGGTGATCTTTTTAACCACAAAATCTATCAGCTTTGTGCACATGTGGACTTTGATAATCTACAGATATATTCTGCGAATATGCATCTTTCTGGATTAAGATGTGGTTCTTCAAGCAGTCGACTCAATTAATAATAGATACGTTTTTGACGGGTTTAATGTGTATGTCGGGAATAACGGCTGGGAGGTTTAAGCACGCCAAAGAAATGTACCGTCATAAGGAGCTAGTGCGTCGCAGCATGTTGTGCATGCGCAATGTGACATTTCCACTGGTATGCGCATGCCTGGTGCGAATACAGCGTTAATTGGTAACTGTTAAAGCTTTACTAACAAAGAATGTTTGCATGTCTAACGAAACTTGACGTCAGGTGATAGAGGTGAGAGGTCTGTGAAGCATCATGTGCGCAATCGTTCGATGCCCGATTTTCAACTTAAAACTGTGATGGGACAACTGCGGAAGAGTGANCCCACGACCAGAAGCGAACTCTGCATTAACGGCTCTCATTTTTATCTGCCAGGTGGTGATGTGCGTGTGNACTACTAATTAGCAGTTATCAATTCATGTCTTAGCATGATCTCAACATGGCTGCTGCGGCACATGTGCAGTGTGGAGANGAAATTTCCATGATACATACCATAGATGCTTCAACGTTTGTTAATCGCTGGTGCTATTAACAAATAGATGTAGCGTTGCCGCAACAGATTTGTGCTGTCATTTAACCGCTGAGGTGGCATTGCGTTAGTTTTTATCTGGGCTGTGTCTACCAGTGTCAAAGCAAAATTTCTTCGTAGTTTCTTTGGAGTAGAGTTGGCGAATGTGTTTGAACTGATCATTTTGTTTACCTTCGCTTCAGTTGTTTTTTTTCTCGTCACGAACCTGCTAAAGTTCAGGTTCGTGACGAGATGAATAATACTGAGATGTGTGCAGTGCTTGTAGGATATTTTCTAGTCACGATGATATTGATTCAAGGTTTATATCCGGCACACGTTACAATCGATTTTCCAGTAAGCTTTGTTGTTGGACATAGTTTGATTTCCATGTGCCTCAGTGTGTTTATTTTTCCGTACAAAACTTAACTTGGCTCTTCTTGATCCTCACTGCAGCGTTGTTTTCAACAAGTCACTGAATTTTACATCATTTTTTTATTGAAGTCTATCCTTGTTTTGCGTGGCTTCCAATTGAAACCATTTCTTGAACAAAGTTTGAAATATGCCCCACTTTGCTGAGCTAGCGATGTATCAAAGTAAAGCGAGTGCATTACTTTTAACTTCGTTCATTTTAAAGCATTTATAGTAGAAGCAGTGCCTTGTCCAGGCGACGTCATCATTAGTGTTCTCACGTGTCAGGCAGTGTCCAACTTTTTCTTAACTTGTGCCGCCTTTATCCACGCGACCAGAAGCTTGTGGCACTCTTCAGATTAGTTTAATCTGTATGGACATACTAATTCCACTAACCCAGGGGTGGGCAATTACTTTAGCTCGGGGGCCACTTTGAGAAGGCCGCGTTCAGTGGAGGGCCGTACCTTCTAATGGAAATAGAAGCAAGTCTCGGCTCAAGTAAGCCTTAGCACTGATATTTATCTTTAGTGGGGGAATTTTCCGATACAAAGGTTTTTCCTAATTGCTCCGCAGGTCACTGACAACGCTATGGCGGGCCACATGTGGCCCGCGGGCCGCTAATTCTCCACCCCTGTATTAACCGGTTTCACAATGCGTGGCTTCAGGCAAGCGAAGTTGCTGAAGTTAACACGCGTGTTTTTGAGGAATCAACCGAGAGAGCGTTAAATTCTCAGTTTTTTTCTGTTGCTGGCTTGCAGCTGTATCTTGCCGTTTGAAGGACGTATCTGTCAAGCATTTCTTTCGTGACATTATTTATAGGTGAAGGTAGCTATTATTGTTTAATATGTTACTTGTGCACCGCGTATACAATACGTTTTGTTAAATCGTCAGGCGCAGCAGTGTGACGTCATCGGTTGGAGCGCGACCTGTGCTTCGTCATCGGCAAACTCAAACATACCGTAAACAGCTCTGCTGTTCCAGACGCGTAATCTTCGCTTCAGTTTGTTTTTCAAATACTTCTTTCAATGTGGGTTCTTACGGCCATGAGCTCGATCTTGAAAAAGACCATTGCTTTCGTGTTTTCGCAGCAGGCACCCACGACTCTGGCAACTGCAGCTCCAACAACTCGCCAGAAATCATTCACCGGAGCAGCTCGCTGACCGACGTCAGTAAGGCGTCGGAATCATCTCCAACTCCCTCGCGCACACTCGCACTGTTAGTAGCGGTTGTAACATCATGACTTCAGCACAATGTTTGCTTACTATAAATAACCTTACCAGTGTGTACCGGTCTACCGCATCGGCTTTGTTGCGTAACTTGGCCCGGTTGCGCCCTATGCGCGCAAGGTGAAGACCTATTTTAGACGTCGTTTAGTTGTTGTGTGGGTCAGTCCCGCGACTGACCTAAGCAAGTAAGAGTTGATTAGTCACTTAATTCTCCGAGGGAGATACAATGCACTACTTTTGACTCGCACGTGCTTGAGCAACTGGTGCATTGGCCGACCAACCCTACATATTTGTCAGCCCGCTGTAATGCTTATTTCAGAATGTAACCTACTTACAGTTTTGTTTGTGTAAAGTTAGTTTTGGCTGATAGCCTTAGGCTCGTAATCGCTGCCACTCGGTCAAAAATGTGTTTACCAATTTTCATGGCCGAACCGCTTTCCATTTTTAAAAGAGCTGCGTGTTGACCAGCTGACTGTGAACGCGTAATCAGCTTAGGATGCCTGGAGGGTATGCAGTATTTTGAAAGCACAAACTGCTGTGATACGTCGTTTCGCGCAAAAATTGGTTGAAACAAGAACTTAGTGCAACCTGTCGCTGTCACGCTAACAGTTTCTGTGGTTTGTCGCGCCGTGTTATTCCTCAAACCGCTTGTTATGATTACTCTTTTATGCCATTTCAATCTCAAAGCGTCTGGAAATGCACCTGTTAAAACATTATGTTCATTCACCAAAGTCATGGAAAGGATTAAGTTAGTTTTCCTTCGTGACATTTCTGTGCAAATCCACTGCGAAAAACGGAACTTCATGATGAAATATTGATTCTTTAGTTGCGCTTCCCAAAGTAAAAGAGAGACCAGCACTACTGCGCAACTAAGTTGATCATCCGGAAGATTGCTACCGCTTTCACAAGTGTAACCCTATCACGACTCTAAATTCAAACTGTCGAGGGGTGCTCAACGAGGCAATCTTGATATCGTTTTTTTATCGGTGTCCCAGCGCTTTAACCTTAATTTACACGAAACCGTTTCGCCAATATTTTCAACTCAACGTAGGGTGCCTTGTGCAGAATATTTGGCGCTTAATCAGGGCTTCCTAAAATGGACAGTGGGCGTTTGTCGTGGGATAAATTGTTTTCATTAACCCGAAGCGGCAGATGGCGTCAAGATCCAGTCAGTGCTTTATGTCAGAAACGATTTACGTGTGTAACTTCCTCGTGCGTAGTTTGTCAAGAGTTCTGTTTGGTTCAAATGAGTCTATGTTAAATGCATTAATTGAAATGCTCATTGTTTCGGATCTTGACGCGTTGTGGTGCGCTGTTCACGTCGCTGTATTGTTCAGAGGGAACAGAAATGCATCCAACTCTGCTGGAAACAGAGAAAAGAGGCACAGTATGGTGGACATAAATCAATTGAAAAAACAAGCAATCAATCCGTTGCCTACACTTTACAAGCCGAAGAACTTCTATAGATTGGATGTTAGGGATTTGCCCAAGGTAAGACAATGACCCTGCCCACATTGAAATCTCCCTTACGTGGCCGCGCGATTACATGAATCGATATTCCCTGATCATGTGTTATGAGAGGAAATGTGATTTCAATTGCCTTCAGCGGGAGAGACCTAGCATGTTAGAAATTTCTCCCGTGGGACATTTCAATATGACTGCATTGTGCAAGCCATGCTGACGCGTAGTGTTTTGTCTCAAGCCTTCGATGTTGCCTACCAGCGTTCTCGTGGTTTGCTTATCTGGTGTGATTTCCCTTTTGACCCGGCAGTGTTTTTGTTGAATTGCGTGTTTCTACTCCATGCTTGATTTGTCCGACGTTTGATTGCATAGCACATAAATCTGGTGGATTCTTGTGCGATTAGACCGTGACCGTTCTCTTTTACGGCTTGCTGCTGAAGAAATTCACTTGGGGTGTTTGNATTTGAAAATATAAAGCCTNGATTTGTCGGATTGTCAGTTGTCGATNTAATACGCAATCCCNCACGAACATGGGAAACGNGGCGTCTCGGCTATGGGTGGCTTGGCAAAACAAGATGGATANTAAATGGAACAGAAAGTACGACATGGGCTGATGGTAATAACTTGTGTGCCTCCAACTAGTTTTCAAAGACATCCTTCGATTTCGGAAAAGCAAAAACCGAGCTGAACAAAAGCGTTTGCAAAAGTGCGGTGATGAACAAGATACATTACTGAATGCACCGAAACTTCATGTAAAAATCCTTGTTGCGGCGCATTTCTTACATATCGTTGTCTGCTTGAAGCTCGGTGCATCGTTCGAGCTTCTACTTTAAACGGATGGACTGTATGACCTGCCATCGGTAATATCTCAAGGTGCAGTGTAGGACACCCTGGGATTAAGTAACAGCGATGCACCGCGTAGCTTTTTTGTAAACCGCATGGATTCTAATTTGGGTCAGAAAAAGGCTACAGCTGTTGCACTGCGAGGAATGTCAGCCGATTTTAACATGCGGCTGCGGCGCTCGACGTACGATACGTTCCAGTCAAATTCACACTGACTGACTGACTGCTGTCGACATGTCAGAAGCAACGTCAGTGATGTCGAAAGCAACGCTTTCGCATTGTATCCGTGCCGTGTGTCGGGTACGTCATTCAGAGACATCGCGTTGAAAGGCAAAGCGTGACTTCACCTGATTGTGCTGTCACCACCAGATGACGTCTCACGGCATGTATTCAACGTGTCTGCGCCGGTTTCTGAAGCCGTAGACAAAATTTCAAGCGTAATACGCACGTATTTGTGAAACCTGCTTGTTTTGCTAGCGTCACGTTTGCCCTACCACCTAATTCATTCCACCGCCTCCGTTGTGCAACACTGTGTGAGAGAAAGATATACGCATCCGACTGTGTTGCGCGCGATTCAGAATGACGAATGCTTATAACGCAAAATATATTCTATGATAGCGCTTGGTTAGTGACGACTCTGCCTATTACAGAGTGTACGGGTAGGTTTGCTAATTGGCATATGGCAGTGAATAAAGTCATGCGTGCACGAAGCAATGTGGCGAATTGTTGAACGCATAAACATTAAGCATGCAGGAAGACCTTTAACGGAGAGGGGAGGCGAAAGGGTTGACTCAGACGAAATTCTACTGGCTGATGTCTTGCACCATTATTTGCTGTTGACATTCTCTGAAAATGGTGCGACAGTTCCCGTATGTTGCCCGTGGAAATATCCCAAAAGCAAAAAACGACGTCGTAATCAAGCCTGTCGCTCTCGTACGATCAGAAACACGTATGTGCAATTGGAGGAGAAAAATTAACATCGCTGCCACCAAAGTATTCCTAACTGTCAAAACACTGACAGCTGTAGATTATGACGAAATCTGACGTGAATTGTTCCAAAGCCTCAAAAGAGAAGGAAGTCTCTAGCTGAAGCTCGCGTGCGTCAAGTGGCTCGCTAAAAACCGTGAGGTATTTCGAGACCTCAGGCTGCTGCGACCCTTCCGAGCGGAAAGCGTTTGTGAAGAGCGAGTGATGATATTTGGCTTGGTCTAACACTCACATTTCCGCTAGTGAATCAGCCTAGATCTTAGCTTATGGCCGAAGCAGGCTGCACGTTCATCCGGGACAAACATTCATAATAGTCAGCTGCTGTGTGTTGCCAAATTGACTTTCAAAAACATGCTAGAATAACGATAGCAGTTGCTACAAAGACTGGTGGAAACACTGGTGACAATTAACTCCAGTGGCGAAAATCATGTAATGTTTAGTTTGCTTTGTTTTGTATTTTATGCATGGAAATGTTCTAAATTATCTGTTTAAATTTGAGAGCTGCTGATCGTGGTTGGAGAAATATATACTCCGGTTTATATCAATATTAGATTAATTTGCTGTGAAAGAACTGCTTTCAGCGGATATTGTTTTTATGCTTATGTTTGTTCGTTAAGATGACTGCAGTGAGTTAAATCACCAGTGTAATCAAGAGTTCTATTTCTGCGATCGGGTTGGTTTGTACTGTACTTGCGAAACTTGTTGTTTACCTATTCAGGTTTCGACAATACATGAAGACTGTTCTGCTCCACTGCACACGATGACTCACGACGATCTCGTTAAGCTTGCTGCAAAGCAACAACAATCTCTCAGCAGAAAAGATAAACATATAAGGTACTTATGCTCTTACGGCGTTGGAACTAATTAAAATCAATGTGCGGATTAATTGTAGTTGCAGCTGGTTTTGTGCATTGCTCAAAAGAAAACGCTCCATGTCACAACACAATTATCAAATGCAAAGCGAAATATTCAACTATCGAAGATCGCACATGGATTAGAAACTGGGCTTATTTTTTCGGTCATAGACTGATTTTTTAAATTGTCCCAAAAAATTAAGTCATTTCGGTCACAATGTCCGAAAAGGTAGGTTAGTGAATACTGTTACAGCCAGTGGCGGAGGCACCTTTTTCAAAGTGGGGGGCACAAGTGCACATCAAAGAAACTTTGGACATTTTTTTTCATTAAGCGATTTACTTTAGCAATGGACCCAATGCTAATTGTGTTGCAAAACTGGGGAGGCTAGGCCCATGCGGCCTCCCGGTTCCGCCACCCCTGGTTACAGCATGTTTTAATACTCTTACAAATGACAAATGACCGAAATGTTTCAGCTAAAAAAAAACAGATTCAAAATTTCGTACCTACTTGTGTGGTAATTCAGCAAGCAGTAAATGTTGCACGGTGCTTCAGGAAACAAAAAATTGGTCGTGCTTTGGATGATACACATGCGACCTTTAACAAGACATTCAGGAGAACGTGTTATCGAATAAATTAAACAGCCTCGGAACCACTCGCAGTCGACAAAGGCCTTGTCTTCGGCCGTCTCCGCAAGACAAAGCAGTAGCGGATTAACAATAGTAGCAAATGTAGAAGTTGCTACGACCCCCGCGGTCCTTCGTGTTAAATTTATTCTTATTATATGTATGGAATTTTTTCCATCCAAAAATTCACTATTTTGTTAAATTTGCCATAGGCAATTAAGCGAAGGTTTTCAATTGAATGCTTTTACATTAGATTACTGCGATTTGAAAATAAAAGTATTTTACAGTCATTTGCAAGGTATGGGAGCACTCAAGCGTCAAGGCCGAATTGCTGCAATTTTCAGATTTTCTAGATTGCATTTTAATGGATGGCATTCGTTTTTATACCAGTACATCACGTTGACCTGTTCTATAAGTTACGTCACCTGTTTGGTACTTCAAAAATGATTTGGCGTCTATTCACTAGCCATTGGGTAGTGTACTTGGAGTCCTCTAGAAATACGGAAAATCATTTGCGCCATTTCTTTCTCATGGTGGCCAACGGCAGTGAAGAACGGTCATTTTAACTTAAAATGGTTAAAAATGAACAAAGGAGCACCATGAAACAAAACAGGCTGGAGAACCTGATTCTAAAGAGTATAGAGCATAAACTTCGTCTTCTTTTGAGCGAGTTCTTCTTTTATCCACTGCTTGGCCGCGCTAGATTTCGGGCAGGTGTTGAGCAGCCATTCGATTGTCTCATCGTCCAGAACCGTCAGTCCATGCAGTCCATGATGAGGTCGATGGATTGGACATTGGAGGACAACATGGTCGACGGTTCGTTCTTCTGCGCCAAACTCACAGGCAGCAGAGGAGACCATACCCCATTTGTACAAGCAGGAGCGGAAATGTCAGACACCAGTGCGGAGGTGGTTGAGCCGGACACAGGTTCTTCTTGGGAGGGTCATTCCGGGAGGGCGGGGACCGGTGTTTGGAATTAAAATGCGGAGTCTTGTGGAAAAATAGACAATCTACCATTATCATAAACAAATTTGTTATGGCAAAATCTAGAAAATACATTCCTAAGCAGGATGTTTACTGCTTTTGACAATCGACTTCGACATTTATACTTAGACTGTATTGTCTAGATAGGCTATAGCAATGAACAAATTTGTTGATGAGTCTGGAAGCATTAATTACGGTCTCTGTCAGGTTTTTCTAAGGTGCTTTAGGGACCCGACGGGTCCCTAGCATTGAAAATCGAGTCCTTAGAATCAGACAAAAATTGTTTTCGGGTCCCAAGAATACGGAGAAAATCGGGTCCTTACAGGGCACCTAACATTTTCCTTAAAAAAAACCTGGTCTCTGTATTAATTTACTTAGTATAAAAATACTTGTATACGTTTTCTGAGAAAAAGATACGTAGCCCATAATTGCTAATTAGGACAAGTTTTCGCACTTTACGAAATTCGTTATGCTTTAATAGTAGTTACACGGATGCCCACAAAATTTACGATTTAAAAGGCGTTCAAGGGTATTTTAACTTGGAGCCCCGCATTGTTAATATGCTACTGCCCCGCGCCACCTTTTCCAGCTTTGGGAGTAAGACGTCATGCTTCGATGTGCAACGAGCTACCAGACAGAACGAAAATAGCGCCCACGGTTGAATTTATTGGATGATCACTTTGCATCCAGGATGCGATAATTAACTTTACTTGTGGACATAAAACATACTATAGGCTACGCTTATTCCACGGCTGGATGGTTTTGAGAGTTTTACAAACGGTTAACCAAATTTGTGGTGGAATTCCGCAAAATGTTTTCAGACCAGTGTCACCTCCCTGTTTCTCATGGAGCACGGTCGTCATTAATGTTCTTTTGCAGGGAACTCGAGGACTACATTGACGACCTCATTGTGCGTGTAATGGTTTACACTCCCCAGATCCTTGACAATGCCTACAGAGCAAAGGACGACATGTTTTAGACCGTCGTTACGCTGTCGGACGATTGACAGAATATATTATTGTTTTCGCCATATGCAAAAGTTCCTCAAAAAATGTGTGTAATTCCTTGAAGTTCATGAAACTGATGTAAGTGACTTGCATCAGAAATCAAATGTAATAGAAATGACGCTCCCGTCAGGAGCTGATTATGTGATATTAATTTTGGCATTTTTCTCCTAGGGATACGATCCCACCTACCAGGTGCGCTGCCATTAGCAACCTTTTTATATTTTAGATTAACCCGCTGTATTTGACGTATTCTGGTGCTGTTTGTCTTTTCATCCTCGGCAGTGCTGCCTTACTTGCAAAGCACCTGCTTGTCTGATGTTCATGCTTTTCCTATGCCGTTTTGCACTTCTTTCGGTTTGTTCGATGTGTTGTAAGAGACAAAGAGAAATTTGTACTGGTTTTGAGCGATTCTGTTTGCTGGTTCTCATGTGCTTTTTGCTCCTGTTGTCTGAAGCTAAAGTGCTGAGTGTTTCCTGTCGATGCGTGTGTAGGAATGTATGCACGCCAAACCAGTGGAACAAAAATTGTATTCTCCGCGTAGTTTTGCGTGCGCGGTGATCAATGACGCTTGTCACAATGTCTTTTAATAGAATCGGTGCGATAGATCTTGTTGCATATTCCATCTGAGCCTTGATTGCATAAAAACATGCGAAAATATAAATACAGTACATCGAAGTAACGCGTCTTAATTAACACTTGCTGGGAAAAAGTGCATCACAGTTTAGAGCAGGGGTTCCCAACCTTTGTACCCCTAAGTTATAGATTTAACAATAACCATACAATGTTTTTAAAAAAATTCACTGATATATTGCATTTGGAAATTAATAATATATAAATATATTTTTCCCTTCAATTGCTAACCTCAAATGCAACCCTTTAGATGGACAAATGTACCCCAGGTTCGGAACGCCTGGTTTAGAGCAACGCGGTTGGTAAAAACATGACTTGCATATGTGCACACCATGCATCAGTCAGTACTACGGCAAGGAGTCGAACGTCGCCACTGTCAGTAAGAAGTGTGGAGGGAGGTGTAAGCGCACTTGACGTACATACGGTATGTACAGATTAGG
>JGI24158J21664_10003319_pt1 | contig 20132 bp, 13 predicted proteins | sample Ectturendosymbi3_FD_21664 | JGI IMG/M metagenome (IMG submission 21664) | reverse complement strand
GCGGGAAACACTTTGCAGGTTTTGTTGGAGCAAGCGAAAGTTCTGTCACCATTCTCTCCTCGAAGATACTGCGCGTGTTCAGCATGCCACAGGTGCTTTTGCTTCACTGAGCAAAATAGACGCTTTTCTGGTTTTATGTAAATTTAGATTTGTGCGTTTGAACCCAACCTTGTCTGTTTGTTGTTTTTTTCGAAGAGGTTCAAGAATTTTTGAGTAAAGTTTTGCAAAATCAAGAAAATTGAAGCTAATTTTGAAACCCCCAGGTCAGTTACTTGTCCACCAATCACGAACTCAGCAACAAGAAAATTTACCCTTACGTCTTTCGCACCGTGCCGTCCGACAAGCATCAGGCTGAAGCGATGGTGAAATTCGTCGAGAGAAATGGATGGAATTTCATATCCGTTGTCTACTCCGACACGCTGTACGGCTCTCGAGCATTTTCGCGTACGTTTGTGTGTTTCCACAAATCGCTTTCAACTTCTAACAATACATTTTGTCGAATTAGTGTAATTTGATTCTTACCAGCAAGGTTTTGTTCTGGCTGTGAAGTCCAACTAAATTGAGCTGCAGCTGAAAACTATGATTTCCCGTTTGCTTTTTTGTTGAAAAAAGCTTCGCATCGAGAAACCATTACGAACTATACATGGAATTACTTTTCTAAAACAAACTTTTCACGATACTTATGGATATTTACGTCTTAGTGAAAAAACACGCTTTTGCTTCTTTAATTAATTTCAACATTGCATACAATTTGCTGTTAAATAAAAAGCGCGAGAACGGCCAGCAGCAAGACTGGAAATAGCAAATGAGTTTCGCCAAGAGGAGTAGCCAGCCAGCAAGGGAGGAAAACTGCTTTACCTGCCATGTTTCCCAGAACATAGCACAATTTCCAAGCAAGTAATATTTCCAAGCAAGCAACAGTGAACTAGGAAAATTTGCAAAATATTTTTTGCTTCGTATTTATTGTCACTATTTCGTGTCACATTTTTGCCTAAATAATTTGCTGCTCCACAGATTGCCCTTAATTTTGCTGTTGCGTTTTTACGTCTACTTAATGTCATAGTCAATAAATAGCTTTAACACCTCCCCTTATCTTGCAAAAATAGGAAATTTGTCGATGCAATGTGAAGTCATATGTCTTACTCGGAAGGTTTGCCGGACCAATGGAAATTTAATAAGCGACTGTGTGACGTACAACACTTCGTTAAAAATGTTACCATAAAAAGAGATTTTCCCTTAAATATTTCGGTATATTTTTAATTGTGTTTAGTGAATGAAGCCTCATCGTTTTTCTAACTTTTTTTGTGCAGAGATCAAGGCGCAAGCATCGAGTAAGGGAATTTGCATCGATGCCCAAGTGGCAATACCTTTATCGTCAGCTGATGAAGTCTACATACGTGCTGTGGAAAAGCTTTCCGAGCAGCCATTTGCAAGAGGTCGTTAACCGAGTAAAAGCAGCTGTTTATATGAAAAACAGGACTCTTTCTTGCGCGTTGAAACGCATATATCGCATTCGGCTGTAGCTTCAAGAATTCAAATGTCTTACACAAAGAAGTTGAAAATTTACTTTGAAAAAATGTATTTGCAATTTTCAGTTCATTGCCGGTGATTACGCTTAGTACTGAAAACTATCCTGTTTTCACTTCTTACTGATGTGGTTTTTTATTGACCACCTTTTCACAAGGTCATAAATTTTATCACTTGACTACTCAGAGCTTACATGATTGAAAATGTAGAAATTGTCCCCGTGAATAAAACATTTTGTTGTTTTTTCTGCTTTTTTTGGAAAATTGAAAGAGAAAGGTGCAACAGTTGCTGCAGCAGTTGTAGTCAAATATTTTCAACATCCATTCATCACAAATATTTGATTCGAATTATTTACGACAGTGGTCATCGTCTTTGCTGTAATAAAAGAAGCAGAAAAGCTGCTGCTGGCGGCCGAAAACTCATCAATAACGAGGGACCAATTCCTGTGGATTGCATCGGACGGGTGGACGAGTCAGCTTCCAGTGGAAAAAAATGATTATTCCTACGTTCGACAGCTGCGCAGTAAGTTTGTTGGAGTTGATGCAAGAATTCTAAAAATAAAAAATTGTTTGCCCTTACAAGGTTATATCTGCTGGCATGCTGCGGTGATTTGCTTAAAACATAAACTAAATTAAGTTCTAGAGTTTTTGAGTATGTTGTTTGGTGTGATATCTATCACGCCAACTTATACGATGTTTTTAACTCTGACGTTTTAACGTTTTCGGCAATGCTATTAGGAACCATTGGCTTCATGCCGGAAGCTCTACCGACACCTCAATTGGACACGTATTTCAGAAACCTTCAACTAAAGGACAGAAGCGGTTCAAACAGAATCCTGAATCCTTGGTTCATTCCTTATTTCACGAAGCACCGTGGATGCAGCCTTACAGGTATTTTTTATATTTGGGAAGTGTAGAGCAGTTGAGACCCAATAAAACTATATCTTAAGAATTCGTTCATTCATTCTTTCATTTTATTCGGGAAGGAGACACACAAAAAAACTCACAAAAACAAACACGATAAGATAAACAAGCAAAAGTACAGAAAAGCACAATCAAAATTATGTTTGCATCTTCCCGTGGTACCTGATATAACCAGGTGGTTTTCGAGTTAGGTGCCCCACTAGCCTAATGGTGAGATAGTGTTATATTAGTAAGGTTTGATAAGGTTTTTGCCATGAGAAAGGGTTACATTAATTATGAATACTAAAGGTAACATGTAGTTCATAAGGGTAAATATTGGTTTAGGAGGTATAATTTGTATTTCTTTTTGAAAGCATAGAAAGGTTGTACTTTAAAATTTGGATTCAAAGACTCCCAATTCTTACCTCCTATATAAGCAAGAGATTTTTGCCCAGTAGCCAATCTTTTCCTGGGAACTATATACTCTTGAAATGTTTTGAATACTGTGTAGTATTATATGAATGTATATTGTCCAACTTTGTAAATAAATTGTCAAAACAGATGGTAAACAGCGAGGTTTTAATTGATGAATCAGTTTAGCTATTTGCAACTTCTAAATGTCATTAAAATTCAAAATTTTAATGAATCTTGTAATTTTATTCTGTATTGTTTTTATTTGTTTGAGTAAGATTGGTGAAACTAATCCCCAACTAGATATTGCATACTGAAGATGAGAGTAGACTAGACTATAATCAACCATTATTAAGGAATTAACGGGAAGGTAACGTCGAAGCCTTGAGCTCCACAGGCTTTGGATATTTGTTTATTTACTTGAGCTTTGTGCGAACGTCAGAATAGCTTGTTAACTAATACTATACTCGGAAGTATTTAACATTCTCAATTTTGGATATAACATGATTATTAAAGTTATTGTTCATGTAAAAGTCCAGACGTATTTTTTGTTTTATAATCAACATGCAATGGGTTTTATTGTAATTTAGATATAGTTTGTTATGTTTCAACCATTTGTAAATATTATTTAGTTCCTCGTTAACCTTTTTTAGATCGGTGACCGATTTTGCTGAAAAATAAAGAAATTTGTCATGTGCAAATAAAGTTGTTTCAAATTTTGAGACATGTGTAATATCATTACATAGAGCAAGAAAAGTAAAGGCCCTAGATTTGAGCCTTGTGACACAACACATGTTATAATAGCTTTTTGTGATGGAATATTTTCCATACTTACAAAATGTGCTCGATTAGCTAAGTACTTTTCAAATAATTTAAAATGCCATCCTCTAATACCATATTGCTTTTCTAGTTTTTCGAAAAGGTTTTGGTCGTTCACAGTGTCAAATGCTTTGGAGAGTTCTAAAAACATCGAACAAGTTGCTCATCCCTGATCTAAAATATGGATAGAGCAGTTATATATTTCATCAATAGCTAATTGTTACTAATATTGATCCTGAATAGCTAACTGTTACTAAAACAGGTTACTATCCTGATAATAGCTAATCGTTACTAAATCAAGTTACTAATCCCTGATCTATATTATGGAAACAGCAGTTGTATATTTCACTAATAGGTAATTCGGTAAATCTCCTTTCTCGAAATCCAGAGATAATAGCTCATTTGTCTCGATATAAGAATACAGTTTAGAATAAAGATGTTATTCAAACACTTTATTGATTGCAGGTAATGTAGATATCGCTCGACAATTTGGGCGGCGTTATTTTGATCTTGATTTGTGAATGGAAATAATTTGTGAAATCTTTAAATCGTCAGGGTAATCACTTTCAAGGATACGTGTATTAAAATGATCTGATAAGAACTTGGAAATATTTGTACCAGTCAGTGTAAGGAATTTGATCGGTATGTCATTTACAGGCACTGCTTTTTTGCATCCAAATTACTTATTATTTTAGCATTTCTTGTTGGCAAGTGCGACATAAGAAAAAGGATATCTGAAGGTTTGATGATTAAGAAGAAGCGTTTGGTAGGGATAGAGTTGTTTTTTTATCTATTTGGTTATCAAATTTTTCCGCAATGGATGAAAAACGTTTAGTTAATGTGTTAGCAATATCAAATAATTTCTACTAGTGTTTCAGCGAAATCACTGAATCAACGTCACTGCGGTCACAGTTTATCGCGTTTTTCGTTCATTTTTACCAATCTATCCAATTTATGTGGCTAAAAATATAGGAGCAAACTTAATCCAGTTCATATTTCACAATACTAATGGTGGCAACAAACAGTTTTACAAAAGCGTTTACAAAATATCGTTTGCTTCGTTTGCTTTGGCCGTTATGTTTATCGATTGGCTGTTCAGCAATCTTCTTTGGCAAATTCCGTGGTTGAAATTTTTTATCGAAACACCCATCATGATTTGTTTTAAATCATGGTATATGCTTTTTCTTATTCTGATTAATTGCACAACACTTTGAAGCTGTAATCGTGTTCCACAGCTTCAATAAGGAATGGTATACTGTAGTGGCGAGTTACACTCATTCTCGGAAAAGGTCCTTGATTCAGCTTCCAACATGCTTTGCTTGTGTGATACTAGCCGAAATGGAATTTAGAAATACAATTTTGTTTCAGTAATTATTGCATACGTTACCAGGGCATTTCGTGGATCACGAAAATTGGCTGTCACCACAGTCTACGAATGGTAATATGTTCAAGAAGCCCCATCCCTAAATTTATAAGACCATCTCTGTTAAGCTTTAATGTTTAAGCACTAATGAATGTGTCCGTTAAAAGCTAGACATGGCCTTAAGGAATTAAACACTTATTCTTTGACCTTTATTGATAACTTGGAATTGAAAGATAGTGAACAAAACTTACGACAAATGAAATTACAGCAAGGTGATATATGGAATTACAGCAAAACAATCTTTGACAGGAAAATTTTTGTGCCAATTGCAAAACTGTTTCTAATATAACAGGTGTTTCGATTTATTTTTTGAGTGTTAAAATTCATGTTATTGAAAGACAGTTATTCACACATTTCAACATTTTGTGCAGTCATACAACCACAAGTTCAACACAACGCTTAGCGATTTGGTTGTTTCAGGTGACCTACTCTCTGTAGCATTTGCAAATCGTTATTTTTCATACAGGTAACGGAACAAAAAACATTTCCTGTTCTCCTGAAGATCGATTAGAAGCAAAAGACTACCATGTTGCTCCATTTGCGCATGTAAGAAACCATCTGTATTACAGCAAAAGTTGATTTTTTAACCGTTAGCTTTTTATATTTGCTTTTATCCAATCTTTCAAACAGCAATTCTGAGCTCAGGATCTGCGAACTCTGTTGAGTCCATGAGGACAGCGTAGTGAGTTCACAAACTTACTGCCTAGGATAGCAAATTAANATATATTAATGCCAAAACAGATTCTGAACTGAAACCACTCGTGAAAAAATTTACTAACTTTAGTAAAATATAAGTGTACGAGGAANTGTGCTTGTAGGAAAGTTGATTCACGGCCTGAAAAGGTTCGAAACTACTGCTTGAAAAGCTGTAATAGTAGAGCAATTTCTCAATTTCAGAATCTGTGAGAATTCTATAAAGACTTTTTTTTATCTATCCAAGTCTATAGCAATGTTGCCATTAAATCTTGCTAACCTCAGATTTATCATTTGCGTTAACGTTTAACTTCGGACTACACGTTCAAAGGCTGAACTATTTGATGGAAAAAGAAAAAAATTGATAGCGATTGTTTTGTTGTGCACTCATGTCCTGTTGTTGTTAGAAGCATAGCAGAAATTGAGCATCCCTGTGCCAGCGGTGCTGTAAAGCCTTCCACACGAGCAAGAAAAGGGTATGCTTCATTCTCTGGAACATCTATACCCCATGCTCTCGCTTGCCAGCTGCTTTGGTTCGACTTCCTGTCTTGCATTATAAGAAATTACTTTAGTTGAGGTATTTCCATTGGGTAGGACATTTTATAAAAATTTGTAACTTCTTTCCTTTTGATAAAGAAGTACTGCCCCAAGAAACAGTAAGCATACACTGTAGCTTTAAGCGTCGGATCCACGTCTGGGCAGGTTTAATACAAATGCTTGCCTTCCGGTTCACCCTCAACTTATAATGATAACAAACGTTAGTTCACATTTACTTTATCTTGAAATATATCGTCCCTATCTGTTATTGTGAATGTGCAAGCATGTGCATCCCACTGTTGCAACACGAACGCCAGTCGTCTGAGTTCTCGTTGTCCGTTTTCATTCATGTCTCTTCATTCGTAATTTCAAACACATGATGTCCAGTATCGGCAACATCGTGCCTGTTTCAATTGACGAATATGAGCACTTCGGGATGTCTCTTCCAGTTTGCGTCGATTGCGGTTGTACTATTTATCACACAATGATCTTTTCATATGATTTACCATGTAGTACTTTATGACGTCAATAAATCACATTTTGTTCATTCATAACACGCGTTCTGCAGTTTTTCCTGAAACATTTTCATTTCATCCCTAATGTTCAATGCATGTAAACCCCTCGGTGAGAAAAGTTGATTAAAAAAGAATTTTGAAACGTCGTGTAAAAGTAATTGACGGGGATTCATTTTGCATTCGCACAGAAACTTAACTTTGCTGAGTGGTTTACTGCTGCAATGCGCTGTTTTGCGTAACGTTTCCCATAACAACCAGCAAGCCTCAACTTCGGTATATACTAGTGCTCTTTAATCTGCTTGTCATCGTGGAACCTCTGATACTTTTTCGCGTTTGTCATGGGCCCCCATTAACAAAAAAACAACAACACGAATTGCTTGCAAGAAAATCAAATATTTCGTTATTAGACACTTCAATAAATAAACAGTAAATACAGAAGTTAAAAAGCAAGAAATCTAATTGTTTAAATTTGGTCGGTCCGCTTTGGAAGAGGTGTCTCTTTTACATTTGAACTACATTGTCATTACAGTCCACAAATTCGCTGTTGTTATTATTTTGTTTCACGTAAGAAAATATGTTATTTTGTATAATCTGGATTGACAAAATAATAACAAGTTGTGTTTCACACAGCAGCGCTAGTCTACAGCACTCTCTACTCCGTCTACTGTGAACTACACATCGGCAGCATCGTGTAACTGTGATGCAACAATAACGTTCTTCGCAATTGTACAAGTAACGCAACAACTATCAATATTTCTTTTTCTTTTTTTCGAGGTTGTTCTCAACCTCCTGTATAACTAACTGGCCTACTTGGAGTCTGAATGCGGCACGGTGATCTAAAATCTTTCGTAATGACACATCAATACACTGAAGCAAGAAATCATTTTCCCTAAATAAAACGAGAAATCCTCACGGAACCCTTAAACCACGGAACCCCACTAGTGTTTTGCGGAACTTGCGGAAGGGTTCCGCGGAACCACTGTTGAAGAACACTGGTTTATAACTAAGACACAGTTTTGTGACTAGCATGTCATGGAGCCAAACCTTTTAATGCAGTGGTTCTTAAACCTTTCTACCACGCCTTCCTTATTGTCCTTGTTTCAAGGCCCCTGACTTTAAACAAGCTGTCAAAACAAATGTATTTATTGGTAAATTGATTGATCAAACTTACCATGTAGTAGTGTGCGTAAAGGCTCCCGCCTCCCTGGAAATTTTTGACGTCACTTGGGGGGCGCGCCCACCTAGTTAAGTGCCACTGTTCTAATGCATCATTCACATAGCAAAGACGGTTAGCTTGCAAAGTTTCAGATTTCGGCGTAAAACATCAAGATGTAAACAACCATTGAATTTTCTTGAGTGATTTCTTTGAGTGTTTGTAGGTAACTTACAGGCAGAGACCATGGGATCATTGCTCTATTGAAGGAGACAGTACTTCAGCTTTAATTTTTTCTGTAATGCATTGACGTCAGTCCCTGACTGTACCGCATTGGTTGATGCCTATTCACATAAAAACCATCATACTGGTTGCATTTAGACGAGTCAGATATCCTATCCACGAACTTCTGCGTGGACTGATCTCAGCAGTCTGTCGCTCAAGTAACTACTTTAAAAACTCTAGTTGAAAAGAAACCTGAAGTGAATATTTTTTATTTTTTGTCTGTTTCAAAAATAGTTTCGTCATTCTGACGTAAAAACCAAACAAATTGCCTCTCTTTGAGAGCTGAAACGAAAGCGTAAGCAAAAACAAAAGAATGTACGAACACAGAGCAAATTAAAATGAGCGACTTTTGTAGGAGCCGGAAAAAAATTAAAAATCCCACTTATGGGTGAGCTTCTGCCACTGTGCGTGGTACGAATCGTACGACATTCTATTTCAGTATTTGTTTGATGCCGTGCAAGTCTTTGCACAAGCGCTGCACAGACTGCACAAAGATTTCTGCCGTGGAAAGAGGGGCCTCTGTCCAGATCTTAAATGCGGTGCTGGAACTAACAAACTTGCAACCGAAATCCTTCCCTACCTTCGAAACGTCTCCATCGTCGGTGAGTGGTGATGAAAATAACAACTTTATTCTTCGTATGCGATTTAGCTTTGTACACACAGCATGTAATTACCATCACACGAGCATTAACGCGAAGCATTGTCCGACGCCAGGCTTGGAAATGAGCGGGAAGTGGCCGGCACAGCGTGTAGCAGTAAAATATTTTTACTTTGAGCGCTGCGCACCAGTAATATCAAATAGTGGCTGTTTGTAGAAAGTCAGGGGTTTTGAATTCCTTGCAATACATCGCTTTCATTTGCTCCTTACTTTGTTCAAAAAATATTATAAATCCGTCAAATTATCACGCAATGCCCAATCTCTACTTGGCACAACACGGCAACTGCGCACAACTAGTACATTCGTTTGTTGCGAAAGATGAGAAGTTAGCTAGACATTAAAGGAGACATCCATTCTTACCGCTATTGATTTAATGTTATTTTTATTAAATACTTAACTTAGCCATGTGTTTGCAAGTTATGCGGCTTAGGTGAATTTGTACATCATTATACTGTGTCGAATCCTTATATTTGAAAATGTGACTTTGAAAGAGTCGATGCTTCTCCAGCCATGAACCTCACCCCTATGTACAGGCGCTGACTTCCTCTTTGTAGCATGGCGACTTGATGAGAGCGTTTTGCAAGCATGCAATAAGAAATTTTGTAATGATGTGTTTTACAAAAACTGGNCTTGAGTTGGTAAATAGTTAAATACGGTGCAGGTCCAAAGACTAGATTCAGANATTTTTTAACTGCAAAGTTTTTTGCATTACAAGGAAAACAATATTGTTAAGAGATTAAACTTCGTAGAAAATCTGTCGTGTTTACTACGATACGTTTCAGAAGCTGAAGGCGGACACTTCAAGTTTGATAAAAATCAAGACGGAAAGGCGACGTACGAGGTGCAAACCTACGGCCGCATCTATCCGGACCATGTTGATAGATGGCATAGAGTGGGTCTTTTCGATAAACATGGTATGGTCACACGAATACGTTGTAAATTCTTGCACGACCATCAGAACACAAAACTGTAAAACTTATTCTGAAATCACACATCTCAGACTTTGTGTCAATTCAAGGATATGTTTGAAGCCACACAACCATACAGATGTTTTTTTTCAGCTGAAGAGATTTTTTAGAAACCACGATGTCAGTGTGGTCGAAACATGATCGTGATACCCGATAAAAAGATGTTTTTTCGTAATTATCAACACTTTTTTGTTGCTGAAACATTGTATATAGCGTGGTATCAAACGTGACTCAGAGCAAAGATGGTATAAAAAACGTTTTTACACATCTGTTACGTTTCAAAAACCATATATAGCATCGTTATTCACCCTGTTTCAGGCCATATACCTTGAAGCATCAAAGCAGAAGTAGACATGAGGAGTCGTGGGTCAGAAACCAATTGATGAAGAATAGATTACGCGTTTTTGTTTACGACATAGAACTCTAGGTCTTTAAAAAAGGACTAATAGCAAACTTCAACAATTTTTGCAGAATTCAAGCTAAACCAATCGCTTCTGAAAGAAAAACTGAAAAATCTACAATCCGTTTGTTCGAAGCCTTGCCGTTTGGGTGAAAGGAAACACACTTCAGACAATAAGGTAAGGGAAACTAAGCTTGCAGTATATGAATAGTAAATGCTCAATAGTAAACTTTGTAATAAACGCTTTCTGCTCATTCACTGGCACAAGCGAAACTGAAATAGATTTTGTTACTGGTGTTTATTTACCCAAACGCAGAGTTTCTTATCAAACCAAATGTTTCAAGCCTGAAATTTCTAGCGTTTCAAAATATCGGTCAACTTGTATTGTTATATACTCCGTGATGTACGTCTAAAAAAGAAGCAGATAATAAAGACCGTACTAAAGATGAAGCGTGCTTTCTAAACGTCAGTCTTTGAACTTTATTGTTTCTATAGTTGCAAAAAATGACAACATCAGCGTCGTTTGTTTGGTGCCACATCAAAAACAAGTAACACCGTTCCCCTTTCAAAAGCAGTCTAACGATGGTTTTTTCAATTGTTCTAGTCTCTAATTACACCTCAGTAGAATACAGTGCAGAAAACTTCTGTACAATCAAATATTCGATTGAAGCGTTGCATAGGTCTCAATTTTTGTTTAGCAGTTCTGAAACATACGAATTCCCAAGTTTTCATATGTACAATAACTTAAAACAAGTGTCTGTTTTAATAAATAATTGTTACTTCGTTATAGCAATTGATAGCCGCTGTTTCGCGTGGTTGCAATGCGTAAAAGAAACTTGACTTTTGTATGTTGTTTCTATTCTAGATCAAAGATGTGTTTTAACGCACTTGTAGATACACGCGATCTTGCTTTCTCAGGTTTGCTGTTGGACGTGTATACCATGTAAAAGTGATGAGATTGTACGCAATGAAACCCAATGCATCAAGTGTTTGATCACGGAAATGCCAAATAATTTCAGAAATGAGTGTGTAACACTTGAGCAAATGTAAGTTAAGTGGTTGTTTTTCAAACATGGATGTACTTTGCTGTTTCCGACAATCCTATCAGATAGAAAACTTTTGGCACTTAATCTAGGAAACTGTTCATGGAAGAAACGTTTGATTTTGTGTAAAACCACCTAAAACCTAACCTTTACTCGAACTGACTTGTAGCCTCTCTATAACGTTAAAGGACTGAGACGTGGCATAAAACGGGTAAATGCCTGAAGGACATCTGTTCCTCCTCACCGCATGCTATTTACAGCCTATTTTTACTATCAAAAGCAACCTTTTTATTCTCTGAAACGAACTCATTTTTCCAAAAGTGTTCCTTGCAACGAAACGACATTTGGGCAAGATTTTTCTGTGCATTCTGCACCAACTGAAATTAGCACTTCCTTGTACAACAAAAAACAAGCTCTGAAATCTCAAACTTGTGCTGTGAAAGGGGCAAAAAAGCTGAGCTGTGACCCTCTTGTTTACCCGCGGAGATTGCAGGCACAATTCAGTTTGACTAATGTGTTAAATTCTCACATTGTCTACGATAACAATTACAAAGAGGAAGACGATTCTATAGCATGGAAAGCATGAAATGGTTTCTTAAGATTTCCCTTCTCGTCAGTCAGAGATCACACGCGGTGGTACTGAGAACTACGGAAGATACACATGAGCTAGATCCATTCTAGAAATGGTTTGTTTGCACGCTTCTCGTGAATGTCAAATGGGATAATTGAGGCCAATCTGCACTGAGGAGATGCCATGAGTAGCCGCGCACGATTCTTTGTTTTTTTTGTTGCGTCGGGTAATTCTGCGCTCGTGCACGGCTCGGCACGGCAACTCCTGGTCGCAATAAAACAAACAAAGAATCGTGCGCGGTTACTCCTGGCAACGCCTCAGTGTAGATTGACCTTCAGAGATGAAGCTCGACTGTCTGATGAACTTTTTTATCGCACCTTCTCTTTTGTCCTTGTAAATCAGTGAAGACAAACGTTTGAAGAAAAAAAATTAGTAAACTTGCAACAACCTGACATTGTCATCCTTATACCGCAGGGGTGAAAAATTTTCTGTGAATTTTAGTAGCGCACGCATATTACCTTTGTCATAAGATTGCTCTTAATTATGAACTATAGGTACTGCTTCGTCGCTTCAAATCCCATTCGCGCACTCCAAGTTTTTGGTTACGCGGCGCGAGTGCGCAACAGTATTTTTGCACCCCTGGTATAACATCATTGACATTGTTGGACTTAGGGTTGGGGGCCCGAGGCCATAGTGAAAAGGGAGCCCTCTGATGACGTCATAACATTCAGTCAGCCGTGATAAGACCCTTTGATCTAGCCTAGGAAGGGAATATGCGGGCCAACCAAAGATATGTTCCTGAAACTATGGCATGACTGACTTAACAGAAAATGCACAAGGTATTCATCATACACAACTTTAAAGGCACTGAAAGCTGGGAAAACAAAGCTAACAACACATCAAAGCTATGCGATAGCAAGTTGGCATCGTCCCCCACGTCTTTAGTTTGCGTTCCATTTCTCTGCATTCACCATCAATAAACTAGAAAGTTTATAACATACATTCTCCCTGAAAAAGACTGGTTTCGTTTCCTGAATTTGTTCACAGCCATATTCTTAAAAGCGACCCCATGAAGCTACAGACAACAACGAAGCAGACTAAATTTAAACTTCATATTTTTGAACTACATTCACGAACATGGCATGCATACAAAAGCATTCAACCAGAGACTTGTTTTGAAAAGGTTTGAGACTGGACGAGTCAAAGCTGACCTCATCTTGCACTGACCCTAGTTGCTTGAAAAATGTGCAAAAGTAGCAAATAAATAATTCATCACATACATGTTGGCAAAGATTGCTACACTATTTTATTAGAAGCTTCAATCTGTTCTCCGACAGTGAAAAATATTTATCATATGGTATAAAACTTTGTTCTTATCAGAACATTTTGGAACAAATTTTAACCCACAGTTTCTTTGAGCTGTTGACTTTGGTGTGAAGCTTATCGTTATTTACACATTAGAGATGCTGGTGGAGTTGGGGCCTTTTGAAAGTAGAGTACTTACGCATAACAGTGGCTGTTGGGGCCCTTTGCGAAGCAGAGAACCTACTTACTTGTGATCAGCGTCGGAGTATATTATATGAGTGGATAATAGTTTTTCGCCAAAATTGAAGAAAATTTACGCGTGAAACACCATGAGGGGGTCCCTAAAAAGGGGGGCGAGGCACGTGTCTCGCTCGCCTCCCCTTAAACACATTACTGGTCATTGGAACAAATATTGTTTTGCATGTTGCACCCAAACCCTAAACGGAACATTAAACCAATCACAAGCAAAGCGGTAAAAGTGCTTGGAAACTGGAAGCTAAACTGTTGTGATATGTGATCTTATGGGATGTTGGAACTTACTATTGCTTTTTTTCAGCCAAACGCAGCTCAGCAGTCCGTATTTGATGGTGCCACTTGTCATATCCATTTTGGGCCTGGTTTTAAGCATATGCGTTATTGTTGTATACGTCATACATCGAGATACACCAATTGTCAAGGCTTGTTCGAAGGTGAGAGGTCTCGTTTTTCTTGTTTTTTCCACTTGCTTGTCAATTTGCAATTCTTTACCTTTTTTCAGGAGCTAACTGTGTTTGTTTTTGCGGGAATTATTATTTGTTTACTGGATGGTTGCATCGTGTCAAGACGCCTTTCGCCAGCCAGCTGCATCTCCGCAAGGGTTTTTCTTTCATTGGGACCAGCGTTCATGTACAGCGGTCTTTTGACCAAGACCCTTCGTATTGCAATCATTTTTCAGTCGAAAAAGGTTTTGCAAACTCACGTAAGGATGTTTACGTCTTTCAAGAGGGCTTGTTAGGCTAATAAGGTTTAGACCTGGATACATGTTTTGTGAAACTTGCTGTACTCCACTGGAGTGGCGGTCAGTTGCATTTAGTTCAAAAGTTGTTTCGAACTGTGTGACCAGCCGAAAAAAGTTTCACTGTGTGTCGCTTCGTCTGTTTTCTAGTTAGATTTCATAGTCATAATATTTCATAACCGTTGCCACAACGCAAAGGCATGTTTTGGTTTTCACAGCGACAACAGCCTTGGAAGTTCTGTCGTAACAAGCAAAACCACAGTGGAAGGTTGCTTGCAAATTTAGATGGATGCTTAATTCAGCAAAAAATAATAATGTTAATTTTCAATTAAAACTGGCGACTTTTTATTGTCAGTTGAAGGAGTATATTCGTCCAATGCCACAAATCGTCACAACAGTTGTTTTGATAATTCTCCAAGTTTTTGTATTAACTACGTGGTTCCTAATCACTCCAAACAGCGCCGTCTACTCACGGATCGGAAGACAAATGTTTTACGACTGCAGGTCAGAAACTTACCACAATAATTTTATATGAAGTACTTTAAAGTATTTAGTTGGTTGTTCTAGGTCAGCAACCTTTTTGAAATAACCGCCGTGGACCTGATAACATACACCTAATGGATACGTTTTACAGCACTTTGGGAATAGTACTGTGCATAATTATTTGTTATCAGCGTGTTGACTTATAAAAGCATTGCTTAAAATATGGTTCTTTTGCGGTCAGTGCAATTGGAATGCTACAACGTTAGCACATATAGTATAAGTGACACGCAATGGTGACAATGAAGCTGCTAAAATTGTAATGCTAGTAATGATATTAACACTTAAGCAGCACACCTTTTCGTTATGTTGAAGGATGTTACTAAGTCTGTTTGGACTGCTATAGTTTATCACTATAGCAGTTGTACTGCCATCCGATGAGTTCTTCAAAAACTCTGTTGTGCTGGTGATTACTGTCAGAAATGAAATTTTATTTAGAGACGAATAATTGTATAGAGGTGCTTAACGAAAGCATACAAATCTAAGCCAGCCATAAAATCAAATGAGAGACTCAATGAAAAGTTGTGCGTTTGTTGGTGACACTGAATCGTTATTTGTTTTGCGATTTATGGCGTGAATCCCTTTTTCAGATAGAAGGGATTTTACCCCTGTTGAAAAAACATTTTTACTCCGAACGAAAAATATAGTTATCATAAAAATATTAGAATTGCGTAGGAGACTGGTCAGGTAACTGGTTGTGCTCTGTCTTGCTGAAGGTTTTGATCCAAACTATTAGTTGATATCTCGATTTCAGAAAATTGGCCAGCAATAGATCTTCACGTAAGTTCACAATTTTGCGACGAGTCATAAGCCTTTACCAGCGATTCACTTTTGATCGGCAAAGACAACCTCTGAGGGCGAGCATCGCTGCAGATGATTAAACTCAAACGTCAGTCTTATCGACGAAAGTAAAACACGTGTACCTCTTGCAGTGGATTGAAAGATTCGCAGATACTCATCGCGCTGGCGTATCCTTCCGTCTTGATCATCGCTTGCACTGTTCTAGCCACTATCAACAGACATGTCCCTGACGGGTTTAATGAAGCTCGTTACATGGGTGAGTAATGGCTGCAAGACGCTTCACGTATTCGCTATAAACATGGCCATGGGAGCTTCAAATAAGTTGCACTGACTTGAGTGCGGTAAGAATTTCCTTAAATGCTTTCAATAAAATGCTTTATGATCTTTGATAAATCTGCTGTAAATTCCTTTTCCACCGACCACTTTAGGCTTAATTTGACATTTTGGTTATTTCAAATTCCTGCTACGTACAGAATATACGTAAATTCAGCCGCAAACAGTTCTGTAGCCGGGGACCGCCGAGCGCCAACTCCCGACCTTTTTTGAAAGGGGAACAGCATTCGTCTCTATGCTATAGTGGCGTTTGGCGTTTGCGTTTTTGTTGTTGTTTTTCGTGAAATTTTTCAACCATAGATTTTAACTTATCAACTAGTACGGCATGTTTTTTTTTTGATGTACTGTAATGTTCTTCCTTTTCTGTTTTTTTGCGCTGCACCACTGGCTGTAAGTGTTCTGAGTTTCTGGTTAGCTTTTAGCTAGCAAATGTTTTCATCATCAAAAAATCGACCGTTAGAAGTGAACAGCACGAATATCTTTCCTTTTTGGAATGTTTACTTGTTGGTAAAAATCAAAAGTTAAATTTTCATTGTGAAAATGTTATAACATAGTGCAAGTGCAAACAAGGAATGCTACTGATTCCATTTCTTATTTCGATTGAAATCAGTTTCCTAGTAAAGAGATCTGCAGCTGTCGAAACACGGCTTTACAAGTCTGACAAAATTTTGATTTTACATTTGTATTGGTAAGGGTTATCGACAACCTTTATTTTGATTTTGTATTTGTACTGACAATGTCGAATAAGAGAATTGAAGTCATTTGAATGAAGTCTTTTCAGGATACAGGATCTCCTGAAACGGACTGAACAAAAAACAGGAAATTGTTAAAGAAATCAAGTTTGTAAAAATGAATAAGCAAAAAAGTAAAAAATATTGCATTGTGTTATTTTTTGCCCATGATCAAATTATACTGCATTTCCGTTTATGTATCACTACAGGTTTTACGATGTACACAACTTGCGTGATTTGGTTGGCATTTGTCTCAATAGTTCTGTTGAATACAGAAAAAGTACCACTTAAGGTGAGTGAAAATGAAAATCAAGGTCCTGATTATTTACAATAGCTACTGGCCATTACTTGTGTTTATTTTCACAACACAAGCGCATTCACGGAAAATGTTTTTTTTAGCTTTAAGTTCTGATCAGTGTTGGCCGATTAAGTTCCAAACATACACCCAATTTGGATTTGCTGAGCTCTTTACTGAAAGCGCGCTGTGTGAACAAATTGTACAGAAAGGGTCTAGTTTTTACATACTTGTTTGTGTTTGCATTTAAACTTTTAATTTAAGCTATTTAGTTTAAATTCATAAAATTATGTTTGTTGCAATGCAGAATAAAGTTCGTAACCCTGGTGGATGAATCTGCAAATCTTTAGAAATATTTCCATGGTTTTCTTTTCGCAGATCATCTGTGACAGACTGGAGGTTTCCTTTTAGCTTTAAACCTTTCGTTTTCTGCATCAGATTATGACCACCAGCATTTGTCTCAGCTTGAGCGCTTACACCGTTTTAGCATGGATGTTTCTGCCCCGATGCTACGTCATCATATGGCAACCTGAACGTAACACTAAGCAATGCGTCATGGCAAGAAACCCTACACACTTACGGTGAGTACTGAATCTAGTGCAAGAAAGGCATTTTTAAGTATGGCCTATTCATACTGATTCTGCTGTTCTTCTGAATTGTAGTTATTCGATCTCAGTTGAAATGTAATTCCCAGATGCTCGTCCAGCCATAGGCGCAACCAGGAGAGGCAAAAGACCATGCACTCCAAAAATTTCTAGCATATCTTAACGCTTTGTGCTTCGAGACGTAGTGTCCCAAACCAAATACTGTTGCTCGTTTAATCTCAAAATATTTCAAACTATTTACCCCAAAAACATTTTTGGGCTGGCTGCGCTATTGCGTTCAGCACAACCGTAAAACTATGGACTTACATGTGGATAGTTGTTTCATTAAAAAAATTAACCTTTGAAAATTCAATATTTTGAAGAAAATAAAATTAGTGTTTTTGCACTCAATGTACAACTAATTGTTCTCTATTAAGTACCAAACAAGATATGTTTTATTCAGTCACGTCATGTAAAATGCTTCATTTACATACAATTACATTTTGAGCTGGTTAGGCGTGCATTTCAATATTTCAGTTGACAGCGTTGTAAATCTTGCACATGACACCGAGCAGTAACATAAAAGTTAATATAAGATGAACGGATGTTCCTATCAAAAAAATTCAATGGCACAAGTGTACTCAAAAAGTGTAAAATTGAAAATTCCGTAAGCGACAATCACATGAAAACTCTGCGCATGTTGTTGCAGAAACAAAGAAAGATCGAAACAAGATGCTACAAACTCACTGACATCTGATAAAACCCCAACTACGTCAAGTGCCAAACGCGCGACCGGTAAGTGGCAAACGCGCAGGGGCGCACGCAGGGGGGCCTAGGGGGATCGAGCCCCCCTCTTAACGGAAATCACCTAAACACAAATTTATTGCTGACATTTGTTAAAACACAAAACATTTCCACACATGCATACATAGTTGTATAAATATTTCGATTATAACTAGTGGTGTAGTGATCTGTTACCTTGTTACGTTACGAGTGTTACACTTCAATTGCAATAAGCAAATCGCGCTAAGACTGTGGGAAACCCTCGCTGAATGTAGCTTTTCGATACACTTTGAGAGCCGGCGTACGATATATTCCTACTTCGAATTCGGCCTAAAAAACAGCAGTTTTCGGTTGCCTTACCAACGCTCTAGCTCCTCCGCCGATTGCGCTAGAGAGCTGTTCAAGGGCTCAAACCAGTCTAGTAGATTCCACGAGAAAAAACATTTTTTGGTTGGTGGGTGCGGATTTTTTGTGAGTGACGTTATAAGTGAAGTAGTTTTGGGGTCATTTTGGCTCACGTTGCCTGGCCTAGAACCCAACCGCTAGGCCAAAGTGTTTCGCTGAAGTTTTCATTGGAAACTATTCTCGAGTCCGAGTCTTTTGAGCGTTTGATCGATTTTCTAGCGTTTCTGGTTCAAAAGGTATGATTTAAAATAAACAAATTAATTAATTATCTAATTAGCTAATTAGTCAAATATTTTTCCTAGTTTAGATCATAACTTTTGAACCTGAAACCCCAACAGGCCATTCGTAGTATCAACGACTCGGATTGTAGCCTAGTTTCAAGTACAAGCTTCAGCGAAATACTACCACCTAACGGTTGGCGCCCAGGACTGGGCAAAGTGGGCGAATGTGACCTAAAAGTCCTCCACTTATAACATCACTCACAAAACACCCACACCCCCCAAGCAAAACATTTTTTTTCGAGTGCAGACTAGAAGACTTGCCGAGTCTTTTGACGCTTCGACCAGGTCCGTAACCCGTACAGGAGCGGAGATATTCCCGCGCAAAGCCAAGTGCGTTTAGGCTTTTTTTTCCGAAAATCCCCGAATCCACCCGGGTGCCAAAGTGGTTACGAGTGTTACACTTCAATTGCAATAAGCAAATCGTGCTAAGATTACAGGAAACCCTCGCTGAATGTCACTTTTCGATGAAGACGTTGCGATTCATGAGTTATAATGGCATTGAGAGAAACCGCTTCATACATGCTATGACGTAGAAACTCTGGACGTGTTGCACAATCAGGCCCGTCGCCAGGATTAGTAGCAAGGGGGGCCAAAAACCAGAAGGAGGAGACAAAATCCAGAAGGGGGGGCACATTTTTAAAATACAGTATTGGACGTATGCAGCAACCGGTGGGTCAAACGTGAAATGGGGGTCACGGATTTCAAATGGGGGACCGGGCACCACTCTCCCCACCGCTGGCGACGACCCTGTGCGCAATGCGTAACGATTGGAGTTGTTCCTCCTGTAGTTCGAATTTCGGGTACCGTGATAATCAGAAGAGTGCGAGGACAAATGGATAAATTTGTAGTTGTACAACGCAAGCCGAAAAGGAGATCGTCAAGAGAAAAAGACTTTTGCAAAAGAGACAGAAATGACACTAGCTCGTGCTCAGAGTCTGCCAGTCAAGTATTCAGTAGTGAAAAAGATATTGGTAACTTCGTTGGAGTTACCCTGACTGATGCTGATCGATGAAAGGTATTGCTTAATTGCTGGTCCCCTCCTTCAGGTTTCTCCTTTCCATATGTAACAGTTGGTGCTCAAAATCGAAGTTTCCAGAAGCAATGGTTAAACGAATTTACATAGTTAGCGTACAGTAATATTTACAATGGAGCTTTTTGCAAATGGTACGTTGCAT
>JGI24158J21664_10003318_pt1 | contig 20136 bp, 16 predicted proteins | sample Ectturendosymbi3_FD_21664 | JGI IMG/M metagenome (IMG submission 21664) | reverse complement strand
CGAATGCTTTGCACTACAAAATGTTCGTCTTCCTTGCGATGTGAAATTTTAACGACTATTGAAAATTACTGATAAATATATGGTAATTCCTTAGAATATTCCATATTTCTGGGTACCAAAGCAACACCGAAATATGATTAAAATTTTTTTGGAACAATAGTTTGAAGAACCAGTTGTGAATCTGAAAGTGTTAAATAAAAAAATTAGGAATATTCACCATATAATATGTTGCATTCAAAATGCTTTATGCAGATGTTTTTGTGAAAATTATGATTTTTGAAAAACTCAAAGCAACAAGAACTTCAATCTTACCGATTTTTGATGAACAGTTACATTCATCGTTTCACCCAATATTTTCAATCATCAATACCAAAGGGTAAAATATTTGCAATTTCATTGAGGAAACACTTTAGCAAAGTAAGTGACAAAATACACCTTTCAACAAGGTTGATTTCAAAATGTAGTTTATTTAAATATCTCTAGTAAACAAGGCTTAGAAGCACATTCATCTTATCACTGATACCACGCTCTAGGTCTCATATTCCACGCACACATGAATACAACATGATCAATCTTTCTGTCACAACTTTGAAAGTACATGTTTTGTGTTTCGCAATCGGTTTAACCGAAGAAGGTTCATCGTCACGTGGCTGCTTGGAAGTCCTTGCCACCCACGCTTCAGATCAGGGGTGGGCAAACTTTTTACACGGTGGGCCACATTTCTAAAAAATGTTGCAGCCGAGGGCCGCACACTCTCATTACAAAGTAGGAAAATTTATTCTGTTCGTAAATAACAACATATTCATATTACAAACAATTTTTGTACTTCACACTAGGTGCGTTTAATGCTATTTTTGCAGTTATAGTTAGAACTGAAACACAAACTATTTTCATAAAATTCCCAGTTTTTATGAAAACAGTAACTGTTTCATAAAATTCTACATACGTAGAAGTTTCTGCATGTTCCGGCGGGCCCCTTGAAATGGTGTCGCGGGCCGCATGCGGCCATCGGGCCGTAGCTTGCCCACCCCTGCTGTAGATCAAGTCCAACCTGCGGGTCGTATGCGGCCCAGTTGAAGGTTTTATGCGGCCGACTTGTAGGTTTCGTTGTTGTGTATGCACAATATAACGACAACCAGTCCTTGTATTTGATATGCAGTGTGCCTCAGTGCCACTCTATCACGTCTGCATTGCGTACTAGCAAATTTCCAAGTGTCCGCTGAGGTGCAAACTCATTTCATTTCTAGCTTTCTCATTTCTACCCCTTTATGTTCCATTCACACTGAACTGAGGTGTATTTTTTGGTTCAAATGGAACTTTGAATTCACATTTGACATACAGTAATGGAGTGATTAGAGGCGCCACAAAGTCGTTAGCATTGCTTGCCGGATTGGAATGCTTTCAGTAGCTAAAGCTGAATTATAGTTTGCTGAGATCAATGCAAGTCATTCAACGTGCGGTCCTCATTAAAATAGTGACTTAACTTTTGGCCCAAGCAATGCATTTCAGTTGGACACAGTTGTTTTAGATAAAATACACCTCCAGTCTCGTCAGTGTTTTCCTGCTCATCAATATCCACAACTTGATATTAGTTTAGTAACCTGATAACAGAGACAGACCACAAGAAGGCACGCAATCAGGTTTTAATTCGCCTGAAGTTTTCACCGGGTTGAAATATAGGTCATCTGAAACAAGAGAACCTTGAGCACGGTGAGAAATCAACACCGTTTGCGAACCATGAAATGATTTTTTTTTTTATACATGTTGTTTGTTGTTGGCGTTTTATAAATACAGTGGTCCTGTAGCGCCACGACTGAGTCTTTGTATAAGGTCAGTTTGCATTTGACTTGGTTTGTTGTGTGTTCCCCGCAGTACTTCCGCTCATCGTGCGCCTGGTAAGAAGGCTACAGCACCAATTTACAAGGTCTTGGTAAGACCCGGCCGGAGAGTCGAACTCTCGACCTTCCAGCAAGAAAGGCGGATGCACTTGCCACTAGACCACGGGTTGGTCTTCCACACAATAACACCGATGACCAATCCAGCGCAAAAACTTTAAATACATAACGTCCAATGTTCTACTGAACGAGAGGTACGAGAAGGTTCAGGGCAAGAGCAAAGCGTTGATTGGTTGATTGACAATTACTCCGAAATTGTCCCACGCACGTAGCACTTCATTACACTCATCCCACCTTTGAAGCTCATTACTTCGAATGAGAAAAAGCGTTTCTTCCAAATCCCATTTACTTCATTACAATCAGCAGTGCAAATACTTTTTCCATTATTATCAAGAATTTCNTATTAAAACTGGAGAAGACAAAATAAATATAACGAACAGCGACGTAGTTTCCATTATAGTATAAGTTTAACAACTCGGCCCAACCTCCCTCGGTCAAAATCACAGCACACAAGCCCCCAAATATAGCTAAGCATACTATCCCCGTTTGAGACTTGTCTTNACTTGTGTTTNACCATTCAATCGGAACAGGTAGGGAATGGCGGTGTCCTATAGGTGTTTTGTATTTTCTCACAGGGGTCAGCGGGGATGAGCATCCCACTTTTTTAATCAACATATTAAAAATAAAATATCTGCACTTTCAATAAGGAAACTGTTTAACGAAGGAAGTGACGAGGTTCACATGTTAAAAAGTTTGATCTCAAAATGTACTTAATGTTTCAGCGAAATATATTTCTTGCATTCTGCCATTGCCGCCTGTATCGTAACGTTCAGTATTCATCACACCCGTTTGCAACCGTGCGCAATCTATCTCGCACCGAAGCACAGTACTGATCTAAATATATCACCAACAGTAGAACAACCAGAACACAGGTTTGAAGTCCTAGTTCCTCTGTAGTGGCATGGTGATATCTAAGAAATTCCTGAAGTTTTGTATTTTTTTTGTATGAACTATATAGTATACAAGTTGACATCATTCACAAGCCTGAACAGCAGTGTAGTTACTTGAGCGTTTAGTTGAGAAATGAGCAGAATGATTCAGACGTTTGGTGCGAGCAGTAAAAGTATTTAATGGTTTTTCATATTATCCCGGAATCAAATTGTTGCAACTCTGTTGCGCTGCTGATTCATTGTACATGGACTAGGAATTAACAAGGAAACTTCAGCCTCACAAAGCATCTTTTGCATACCTGGATGTTTACAACTTTCCCTATTTCGATCATGCATTTTATGCTCAACTTCTTAACCTTGGATAAAATACAACTTAAACTTAGGTTGTGTTTACTTCTAGTAAAAATTTGATAGAATATTTCATTGTTTCGGAAACTTTTTTGTGGGTCAGCCTGCCCTTATGCAAGCATCACTGCACACGAAGCAATATTTTATTAGACTGAAGAACCCCTGCATTATGCTGCAAAAGCTTTCAGGTCACAATCACTAGTTTGATGTGATAGTGTGCTCAGTGAAATAGCTAGAAGTTACTGGTGAAGGACTGGATAATGCGTTTCCATAGTCACCACGTCATCATATCAATGAACGAACTGGTTGTCTTCCAGTTGTCTCAAAGCACGATCCAAGTGCAAATAGCTCTGGTGAAGCTTGCTATGTGAAATAATTGAAATTGCGTAAATACTGAAAGAGGTTAGATAGTTATCGCTGCACTGGTACAGCACCTGGTGCATGTCGTTTATCAGCATTTTTTGTGTGACTGAAAGACATAATTCACTTTTCCATGAGTTCTGTCAATGCATCAGATCTAAATTGGTTCAAAATGTTAGTTAGCGCTTTTCAGTCCCAAGGTGAAGAAAATTTCGCACACGGTTATGAAACGTCCTTGAATAAATACATTTTTTTTGTAATGGGCATTTTTATTGACCAATAGCTTCACCTCAAAAATGGATCGCATTTCTGGAGTTGACGGCCAATTTGTAAATGATTAAAACACGTCTGAGATAGCTGCTAACTACTTATGTTCAATTTGCATCAAAAAAGCTGAAAGTTTGCTTGAAGTTTCACGTTGGTCTATTCCTTTTCTGTGTACTAAAGCACCATGCTTTGTTGCACAGTTTTTGTGGAAACAAGTTTTCTTCTGATATCAACATTGGTATTTCACTTGTATAGATTAGAAAATTTTAAAACTGCTGTGAAAACTTGCTTTGGCTACGAGAGTTTATTTGTTCTTTGCGCATGAAAAGTTGTATAATCACATGACATTAGAAAACGTAGGTAAAAATGCTCTGTGAAATGAAAAAAAATTACAACTTAGAAAGTTTTTCACCGAGAATGCAGGAAATGAAATGCTGTTTAGTTGATCGCGTGCGCAGAAACAACACGGAAAGCAAAGTAGCCCTACAAAACTTGGAAATGCAAAAAAAATTTGAAATACTGGCTCTGGTTGCAGAATCAAAGCGATATGCCCTAAATAACAAAAATGCAGGATTATATAAATCTCTTATTATTATTTTTCTCTGAACTTATTACTTTTACTGAAAAATTACTGAATCTGAAATGCTGTTTTTGGTTAATTCTGAAGAAATATTGAAATTACTAAGATTTGTTTGGATAAGTGTAATCCAGAAAGTCGTTTTAAGCCATTATACAGTAGTAAAAATTTTGCACTTTTCTAACCAAATTCCAAAAAATGCGAAAAATAAGAAACCTACAACATCTCTTTGCTGTACACGTTTCAGTTTGAAAATAAAATTGAAGCAAATTGGTTGTTTGAATAAATCGTGTTGTTGGGTGAGTTTTTGCAATATTTCAATATCTTTGTCATCACTTTGATTCAAAGACAAAGAACGTCATTTTATTTTTTGCAGACTTTTTGCGTTGCATGCCGGCAATTCTCAGGGAAGACGTACCTATACCGCTTTTCGGCGACAAGAGCCTTTTTTTTGCTTTCTCCATTTAACAAATTTCGCCAATACGCCATAGCAATAACACTTCACCCGTAAGTTTTCTTGTTTTCTTGCTTTCGATTTGCGTGTTTGATTGTGAAGAAAAAGGTCGCCCTTCGTTTGATATTTTGTCTGGTATTGTAATTTTTCCCTGATTTCGTTCTTTCTCATAGGGTGTTCGACGCTATTGTTTTGCTGGCAATTTTGATCAATTGCATCTTCCTTGCTCTGGACAATGAAATTGCAAATGCGGAGTAAGTGCGGTTATGCTTATGAAATTACAAATGCAGGGTAGGAACAGTTATTTTTTTTCAGATTATTAGAGTTTTAGGTAAAGCGGCATCCGCGAAATGTTACCGATCGCGCCCGCGTAAAATATTTTGACAGTGACGATTGTAAAACAGGGTTTTCGGTTTTAAAATTTATAAATCTATGGTGAAGGTAAAGATAAGTTTGTCATACTGTAGCTTGTTTTCGAATTTGAGTCGCTTTTTATGATGGTTTGATCATCATATGCTTGTACCAACAAAACGTTTGATCACCGTATAGTTGTCCCAACAAAAACACGACGAAGTTGCGTTTTTATAACGTCTTTGAACTAACATTACTCACCTTACTTTATTCTTCAGAGTTGCATCAGCTATCATGTAGCATGTAAACATATTTTCAGATACTTCTTTATTGCGTTTTACACCCTGGAAGTGTTAATCAAGATGTCAGCACGTGGATTAATACTTAATCCTTTTACGTATCTTCGTAACCCGTGGAACTGGATTGATTTCATCGTCGTCGTTATAGCGTGAGTTTTGAATTGTNGGTGAACGATTGTTAATATTCTTTTCAAAAATATCTCTTTAAATTGAAGGCTTTCAAGTTAATGAAACTATATCGTGTTGTGAATTAATTTTGCNANGTTTACGAAACTCTGTTTACTTAATTGCAATCTANTTAGGCATGTCTGCAACGCGGACCGGCATTGTTATAGACCCTGCGAAGCATGATAACTTGATTGGCGTTNGAGGGTTTCGCGGTAGAAGCAGTTCAGTTAAAAACAGCCACACACTGTCATGCGATAATATTCGCAAAATGGTTAGTTTCAAAAGACCTAAAGTGGGCATGCTACTTAAGTTACATACCAATCTTTGGGAAGCTGTCCTGCAATTCAGTAATCATGGGCACTTGACACTATCACCATGTCTGTCTTTCAAAGGCGAGGGTGAGGGATCGCTTTACAGCCACTGGGTGATTCGACGTTAACGACCATAAGGCGAAACTTCAGATCAGCCGCCCCGACAAGCAACGTTTTTAAAGCCTCAGCATACCTTGATTGCCGTCACCCAATTGTGAACGACTTTTGTAGTTTAAGCGATGTTCATCCCTGGAGGTGATTTTTCTCAACACTTTTCATTTACAAATTGTTCAAAACAGTGCAAAATTGGCAAGAATAAGAAAATCTGACAGGTTGTTCAAAATCTTATGCTTGGTAGTCAACACTTGCACAAGAAATTCTAAATAGCAAATCCTTGCTAATTTACTAACCTTAATATGTTTCGTATGTGTTTTATGTTCTCATGGTTTTGGAGCTCGTGAATGTTAGCATCTTCATGTGAAAACGTTTTGGTTCTTTTATCCGAAGAAAATCCTGGTTTCAACGATTAATCTTGCAAATGGAAGAAGCACACAACACAAAAAATTTTCTGCATGATTACCAGTGAATCTTCGAACAAAGTTCAGCTGTTCCATATCTTTGCTAGGGCTTGCATGCAAATAAAATTGTTTGCTTTTTGATCCTCAGATATGCAACCATCACTGGGTCGACTTCTGTTTCCAGTTTAAGAGCTGTTCGTGTTTTTCGTGTTCTGAAATCTGTGTCAATTATTCCAGGTAAGAATGTGTTGAAAGGCGCTTTGACTAAAGCAATGAAATGCTACCGTAATCTGTATGTCAGTTTTAACTTGGAATGTCCTGAACGACTTCCAGACTATGACCCTAAGAAATGGGTCAGTAATTTTCAGGTAGATGCTGTAAAAATAGAAGTAGGTCGATGCAAATAAAAACAAAAAATAATTCAATAGCCCAGGGATTCGCAAACTATGGGTCACGACCCGTTTGGTGTCGCAAAACAAATCGGCTTGACAAATCAGATACAAAATATTTGTAAACTTTACAAGAAAATCAAAAGTAGTTCTGCAGTGCATCTATTTCCACTGCACTTTTAGGGGCAACACCGTGTTTCACGATGTCAGTTGTATACTAGGAGGTCTTCCTGAGCTATAAAATGATAACAATCAACCAAGCACAAGTTATGTGTTGTTACGTCATGATTGTTTTAACGTACTGACCAATACTGACCTTGTTGCATTCATTCCGACACGAAGGTATGCTTCTGTTTAGAACTCTAGGTCGCAAGTTTGCCTTCGTGTCGGAATTTAGAACTGCTTAACTTGCGATAGCTTGCTCCTGGTGCACATACATACAAAGGCTGCCAAATTAGTACTAGGTTGTTTTCGTTCATCACTTAACGCCGCTGTCCTTTCTGATCTCAACTTCATTCTACTATCTAACAGGAGAGATAACTCCATACGCTCTTGTTCTTTTATAAAATAAAAACTGGTCTTATCTCTCCTGTCCTCCACTCGCTTTTGCCGCTGACACTAGGAGAAATCTCAGCCTACTCATGACGTCATGCCAATAATTTTCAGCTTCCCCTCTCTAAACGTTCGCTCGTGCACAATTCATGTTTTTGGGAATCTCCTTTAGTCTGGAACTCCCTACCACAATACGCGAAATTATCTTCTAGTTTTGCAGCATTTAAACACGGCATCACGCACATTTATCATGGCAAGAAACGCAATACTTGGCACTTGCACGAGTCAAATCTATCCGCCACCTCATTACGCTGTATGTTTCGCCTTGGTCACGGCCCTTTAAACATTAATATGAAGTCCTTTCGTCAGTGTAGCTGTGGGTCCACGTAAACGCTCGAACACCTTCTCGAGCAGTGCAATTTGTTCTTGCACCATCGCAAGTTATTTCTTCTAACACTGAAATATACTTTGCTCAACGAAAAAATGTATAATCAGCCACAATACTCTACTCTCACTTATAAAACTTTAATCCATATTCACTTGCTTGGCCATCCGGAATTATCGTTTAAGCCAGCAGTAGTTATCTTTTGAGCACTGTCTTGGTTTCTTAAGGGCGCATTCAATTTCTTGTTTGATAATCCCGACTTGTCTACTTTCTAGTGCATCCTACTCGTGTATCATTTGCTTTTTGCCGCTAAAAGATTGGTTTCTTTTGTTTGTTCGTTTGCTTCCGCACATAATCTGCTCTATTTTGTGCTTGTTGACGAGACAAGAGGCACCAACCAGGCGTGGGCCTGCCGCCTATTGTCTTTAAATAAATTTGTCGCAGTATAATGCGATCCAGCAAAAACATTCTAGGTTTAACTTCTAGGTTAACTGCTTTGAGAGCACATTGAGTAGTTTTGGACTAAAGTTAAAAGCTTCATNCACAGTTCCAGAAGTACTTTCCCACGGGCTTTGATTCAGGTNAAAAAAGTNGAATGTAAAACCATACACAAATGAAATTTCAGTAGGTCACACACCTGCCATTATAAGCTAGGATAAGTTTGCGGAGTTGTAAACGACAAAAGTTTGCAACTAGAACTTTAAAAACGGGGTTTATGTGATTTTTGGATGAGAACAAGAAATGAATACCTCACCATTTCTGATCTAGCCATTCATAAACTCTTGGCCCTTTGCAACACATATTTATGTGGTGCGGCATTCTCAAAATTTACAATCATCAAGTCCAAAAAACGAACCTTTTTGAAAAATGTTGAAAATGTTCTTGGTCCTGCGTTGTCTTGCATCAGTCTGCGAATGCTTGATATGTGTAAAAATCATCAAGTGCATCCATCCCACTAGTTGTGCTTGATAGTTTTTTATTAAGTTTTTTTCGCCTTACTCTTGTCATTGCGTGGTTGTTTTTATTACTGTATAGTTACTTTCGTGGATTGTGTGCATTTGTATGATTTCGCCATAGATACAAATCCTTCTTGAGATTTATTATGGGGCGTTTACACGTATCATTAATGTCTAAACTGCACTTTCCATCAAGAGGTTCGCATAGAATAATCTTTTTTTCAATGGGAGTCACATAACAAAAAGTTTGAGAATACCTGCGAAAGCTAATAGTGGGAAAATGAGCGCTTTTCATAAAAAATCTGGAAAAATCGTTGGTAACATTTGACAAATTAAGCGAGTGGCGTAAAAATTTGGTGATGAGGAGTACGTTTTGTGTTTCTGCTCCACTGGTGTTTTTCTCTTATGAGAAACTTAGATGTATGGAAAGTATTAACGACACACTATACTCAGCGATTTGCAAACTTAGTTAAACAATCAAGCGAGTTAAGAGAAAATGTGTGGTTATTTTTGTGGCGTTGTCTGTGAAACAATTTTCAGAAGGAGAAAACTGCAAGCAAAAGCTGGTGTTGCAAATAATTGAAATAAGACTGGCGGCAAAATTAAGCTGCTCTGCCAAGACATTTTAGCACCTTCGTGAAGAGAATTCGGACAAACAACGATTTTTTATTTTACATGTTTACAAAACTTTTGTCAGGGCTGCGAACAATTGTCAACGCACTGCTTCGATCTTTGCGACCGCTCGTCGAGGTCCTGCTCATCATGTGCTTCCTCCTGATCGTGATCGCGCTGATTGCTCTGCAAGCTTATCAGGGCGTTCTGCGGCGTCGCTGTGTGCTTTACCCAGGAACAGACGACAACGTGACCGGACCAAACTATTACACCTACATTCAAAACAAAAGTAAGGGAACCGTATTTTTTTCCGTCACACCAGACTGGCATTCGCGCCACCTTCTTCGAGGGGTTATATTAAACGTGCTTTGGAAATCGTCAAGCTTGTTTTTTCAGATTTCGAATTGTTTGAAAGATACCTGATTACGAACTTGTTGTTTGCAAAAAACGCGTGCCTCATTATTGAACGTTTTTAGTAACCAAAATACGAAATATTCTGTTTTTCCTTTATGTTGTATGTCAATGCTCAGTGGAATGATGTGGAAAAGAAATCCAAACTGCAAGCAAAAGAAAAATATGAAAAATGTCAAATACGAATTGTACATGCTTGCATAAAAAAAGTTAGAAAAACTAGAATAAGATTGCTAGTAGGTTTTGGCCAATATGTTTCAAAATATTTTGTCTCCACACCAAAGGAAAAGACCCACTATCACTGTATGCAAATGAAACTTTTCTCAATCTAGTTGCATATCGTTACGAGTCATTGATTGAAATTCATAAAACACTGCCATTAGCAAACTTATCTCGCGACTGCCTAACGAGAGCTGACCTCATTGTTTCACATTTTAAGAATCGCCATCAAGCGATATTGTTCGGTTAGGTTACTCAATCTAAGCACATTGCAAACCCTAATTTCATTTTTTCTGTTCCTGATTATATGGTCAAGTGCTAAAGATTGACTCACTAGTTCTCAAACCGTTCCGTCAAAAATATTTTATTGACAAAGTTGTTTACTTATTCTTTTGTCCTCATCACCCCACAAAGTTTATTTTATCAGCGTAACTGAGATCATATTTTGTGTTATCTTATCAATCATGTGTTTGTTGGAAAGGTTTCGATTAATTTAGCGTCTCTGTTCGTTTGTCTTTAAGAAAGTCTGTTCCTAGCTAGTGTGTGAAAACCCTCTTTGAAAATCTTCAGGCTTGATTCCTTATTGAGGACCTTGCGTTTTCTTTCCCTAACCTGCTTATCACTCTTTGCAGACAAATGCTGATACCGTAGCATATTTCCACTTTCATTTATAAGCAATAGCAAACGACTTCTTTCTTCATTGACTGATCGAAACTGAATTGTCTTCGAAAATCACAACCATAAAATTTTAATAGTAGTTATTTGCCATCAACGTTCAAGCCATGTTTTAACCAAGACGTTGACCACTTTGCATCATCATTTCCCATACCAATCATCGGTGACGTTTCTTTGCAGAAGGTCTTTCAATGTGATTGCATTTTTGCCCAAACTAGCACTTCCTTTTGGAAGCTTTTACGTGTGCGATCTTTGTGCTCTGTCACATATACATCAAGCACAAGAAGCCTGATGTAAGTGAACTGTTAATAAGTGTGAAACGAAAAGCACATTTAAATTGACGTTGTATGTGGTGGTTTCTTCAAAGAAACCAGCAAATTAGCAATGTCACATTATCTGGAGACAACTGGCAGTTGATATTATGAAGTAACAACGGTACGATCCTATTCATGCGTCCGCATATATGAGTCGATTAAAGCTGACAAAGGTCATATTTCGCTGCAAGCAGCTTTGACATGAACTTTTTACTGCACAGACGAAGACATCCAAAAAAATAAGTAGTGACATTTTGGCGTGATCTTCAACACCGTTGTCCTGTTATTAACTATATTGCGTTCCTCAAAACTCCTGTTAATGGATGGCAGAAATCAGATTTCGTCCTTGCTGTTTCAGTCAGAATAAACCTCGCACAAGAAATTTATATTTTCTTGCCCCAAAGTTTCTCAAGATTTTTAAGGCTTTGAAATATTTAGTCCCCCCCCTGAAAAACGACGTGTATGAACAACAGATTTGCAAAACATCTTGAAAGATTTTGTTCTTCTGCGGAGTGCGATGCTATTGTATTTGTTTAGATTTTACAATTAAAAATGAAGCTCGTTTCGAGTCACGATCTAATTTGTGATATTCATTGTTCCTTTCTTGAAATATTAATCTGGTTACAAAAGCAAGTGCTGTTTGAATTGATTTGTCGATAAATGAAGAGTTCAGCTTGTTAGCTTCAAAAAGGTAGTGAAGCAACGAACACAGGTAGGTCTTCTAGTTTCATTCAAACAAGAGAGCGCCTTGTTTTTTCAAAATCTCTTGCAAATGTTTCTCAGACCTCATGAGAAAGAAACTGAAATTGCAATAAAGTTTTCATTCTTTTATTGCTATTTTCATCATCAATTGTACGCACTAATCACTAGTATGCTGTTAAAATAACCAATATGTAACTTGTACACTGGGAACTTTAAAACTTCACCGGCGGCAGAGCACTACTTTAGGAATCAGAGCTGGAGTCCAGCAGAGGTCGTGTTAATTGGAGTTGGAGCTGACGAAATATTTCATTTTCAGTGCTTATCGTTTAGGAAATGTGAATTTAAAACTCTCTTGTTCAAGTTTTCTTTTCAATGCTTGTCATTTCCAAAACTTCATTGAAAAGATTCTTGATTACTTTTAATCAAGATTTGACTCAACAGTAAAGCTTTTTCTCCATAGAACAGAGGTTGGAAAAAGTTGGAAACGTTTCTCGTTGTTGTATTTTCTATACTCTTTCTACGTTTCACTTTTTGGCAAGGAAGCAGATATCAGTCTATTGTCAAAAAAATAAATTTCTTATAAAATTTTTGCAACCTCTTGTTGAGATTGTCATGTAGAAAATGGGCTTCTAGAAGCAATAACAATCTGAATGAATGAAGTCGATTAATAAGCAATTCCTCAAGTATTTTCAAAGTTTTGTAAAAAACTTACATCGACCAGGTATAGTTCTATATTTCGCACTGCAAAGTACTTGATTATAATCACTCGTAGTTACATTTGTTTTATAAATTCAAAAGTCTAGCACTCAGTCATGTACAGATAGCATTAGTTTTCATCATTTTGATACTTTCCGCAAATGTTTCAGAAAATAGCGTGAACATTTAGCTTACCAACAACTTCCCTTTAATAGTCCTCAAAATGCCCCCATACTTTATCTAATATGGCATCAAACCTAGTGCACCGGATTGCCATGAAATGGCAGTTAATGAGCAAGGGATCCTCACTTTAAGCTTACAAACACTTTAAATAATTTATGTCTTTTGATACCGAATGGATGCCACGCGTCGATGTAATCGGTCGTTCATGTCACTGACTTGTTTACAGTAAGTTTATCACGCAAGCGCGTAGCCACAAAAAGCTTAAACAAGGTAAAATTTTGCTGTTATGATCACGTCACAATGGAGCAGTGGCCTGCAGCTCGAATAGGTATGGCGCAATTCCTTGCAGCTGAAAGTTGTATCAACAAATGAGCCATAAACCTATTGCAGAATGTCGGAGAAGCAACGCTGTTCTTTATTTACATGGCGTGATTCTTTCAAAATTTGAGGATGTAACGGAGTTTTGCACATCTTTAATCGCACGCCATTCATCAAGAACTTGACATTAGGAGGTTCTGTGCCCAAAAGTTCTTATACTGTTCTTCGTCATCCATTCTGCGAGCACTGTGGGTATGGTCATCAAGGGCCGATTGACTGTGTTTTACTCTGTTTACAGGTTTAAGTGCATATTTCGTACCTTCTAAGGCAGAGGTTCGCAACCTGGGGTACATTTTCCTATCTGAAGGGGTATATTTACGGTTAGCAATAGAACAGAAATATATAGCTACATATCTTTCATTCCAAAATTTTATACATATCAGTAAACATTATTTTAAAAAGCCCTCATGTGCTTATTTTTTAATATATTTGTGATTAATCATGATAAAATATTTTTTCATAAGAAATTTTAGGGGTAAATGTTCACCTGTCGAAATAGTGAAGGGGTACATGCTTAGCTTTTGAAATACTGAAGGGGTACATGCTCATCTGTCGGAATGCTAAAGGGGTACATGGTCAGAGAAAGGTTGGGAACCCCTGTTCTGAGGTTTTCGAAGCATAAGGTTAATGCATATGTTTTCGACTTGGTTAGACCTATTTCAACTGTATTCTGGAATCTAATTAAATACAGAGAAAATCAGGATCGTTCAACACTAGATAGAAACATATGTAATAAGCAAATTCCATAAAAACGCCTAGTAATACGATCTGAAAATATTGTTTTTCTTGAGAGCAATCTTCGTGACAGTTTTGTCAGTTTATGTTCATCACTGACAGTTTCTCAAAACCATATTGCTCTACTACATCTCGCAATAAGGACAACGCCTGTCCGTGTCATTTTTAACATGACCTTCGCAACAAGAACAATTTCTAACCTTGACATTCCTCTCAGCATTTAGCCAACGTGTTTAATTCTGAAATGATGCTGCTGCCTAGAGTTGCAAAACCTTTTTCACTTTGTGCGTGGAACAAGATTCAAAATGCACTGGTGAAAGAAATGCAGTGGTGAAAGAAGAGGGACACGCATTGCGAAATATGGAATACCCTTTTTTCTAGACATAGTGGCAAATGGTCAAAGTGCGAAATTGTTTTCAAATGAAGATTGCCTGTGAGTTATGAGTTTTGCGTTTTAAGAACTGCTTATTGGGGTCAATACTTGGGGTGAGAAGTGTTGAATGACATAAGTCTGTTTGAATGATTACGTTTGGTGAGACATTTTATTTGATGACATGCAGTATTGTACCTAGCGGTTAGGAATTATTCATGGTGGTAATTGATGGATGGAAATGTTATACTGAGTGGTGGTAGAGACTGGTGATACAGGTTTTGATTACAAAACTTCTAATGTTGAAATGCTGTGCGCTGATACTTTGATTATGACTACATCCTAACAACCTTAAACAATGCAGCAAGTTTGCTAATGCACTGCAACGTTTGTACTTAATTGTGATTATGCGAATAGTTTGCTTCTGTTGGCATGTGATTTTTATTTTTTGTCGACTTCCAACGGAAAACATATGTTCGATCCATTTTATCTCCCAAACAGAGCCTTTTGTTCGAAATCTAATTTTATCATCGATATTATTGTAACAGTGAAATAAAAGTTTGCATTGTGATTTTCTGGCGTTCTTCGAATTGCGATGATCTGTTTAGTTTTTGTATCAACTCTTGCGAGGTTGCGGAAAAGAACCAGTCGCATTAGTTAGACTATTAATTAGACTAAACTGGTAGTGCTCTATGTGATACTCGTACTAGTAGTGGTAGGCGACAACTTACTACGTGGTAGACAGCTTCCGCGTCATATATGAAGTTTAGTGTCAGTTACATTTATGGAGTCTCTATTTGTAATTGTCGCTAAATACAAGTCTCTTGTTATACTGAATCACCTTATAATTAAATTTTATCCAACGTCATTTAAGTTAAGCAGATGTCGTTAACAGTTGCAGTCCTGGCAATACCTTGCCTTTTGTTATTTTTTTGTGCGTTTTTTCACCACAAGCACATTTGAGAAAATTTGGTTCTCCTGGATCGGATTGTACGCAGCGACAGCAACAAACCAGCAGGTGGTACTTTATCAGAAAATAATTGAGTACCACTGAGCTAGAGGTTGGCGTACTGCACGTTATACACCGAACGCCTTTGAGGCATCGACGTAAGCATGCACTGTAAGGCAAATAAAGGCCAATGTTCTTTTCGTGAATTTTCAGATATGATATGTTCCTGAAGATTATGCTTAAATATTTTCGAACATGAATCTTTTTTTTCACTTTTTGTTTCAAAAATGAAATAACTCTATTTCGGCCTGCTCACTAAAGATGTGACTTGATATTTATACTCAACTAAATCCAGCAATCAAACTACAAAAAGCTAATATAGAAGGTACTGTAGCTTATATTTTTCTTATCATTTCAATGGAGGATGAGGAGGACTCAGCACAACCAAAACGGAGTGAACTGGGGACAAGTTGCTTCAATTACATAATGCATATAGTTTTTGCTTTTGCTTGCTAAATATACTCTCACACTCCAATATCCGTACGCTTTTGCCTGTCAGGGCTCTTGCTCCCCTAACTTAAACTTGGTGATGTCTTTTAAACATAAACTCGGGTCAAAGTGCACTTCAATTGTAAATATAAACGCTTCACTGCCAGGGATATTTTGTGTTCTCAAAATAGCTGAATAGGTGCCCCTAAAGCGGAAAATAACTACTACAATAAAGGACAACTTAAAATCCAAAGTGGTAGAATATGGAGAACGCACATCTCAGTAGTATTCTCCGTTGTTTTTATTTTTCTACAAGCAAGGCCCATACTGTGTAAGGACTACTAATTTTTTTCTTGTAACATTTTGCAAGTGATGGCTGTACGTCTACTATGATCTACCTTGTAAAAGTTGTAGAGTTCCACAATAAGTGATAAAAATCGCCTTGTAAAGTTCTAACATCTATGGTTTCCTTCGCATACACTTCCAATAGCATTTGTGTAACATTCGTGTAAAGTTATGAAGTTTGTTTAATGTTTCAAGCAGCGGTAAGCATTGGTTCTCTAGGATCATTGGCGTAGCAAGGAGGGGCCCGAGGCTCCTGACCGCGGGCGGAACCTTCTGGGGAGCGGCAAGTTAATTTGTAAAAGTAGATTTGACTCTTTTCGGTGATTACGTTTGGTAGCCCAAGACAGGTGGCCTGAAAAAACAGGAAATGTGGTTGTGGAGTGAGCAAATTGATAAGATGTTTACTCAAAAGTCTGGGTCAAATCCCAGGTGTCCCCAGGAACCCCGGGTGTCCTGTGTTTGTCTTGAATCTCTCTCTCTCTTTTAGTTGCCCGTCGATCGACGATGACGCTGTTAGCGCGTTCCTTTGTGTCTGCGCATGTGGCTCCGTGGGCTGAGGCACAAACACGGCCACATGCTGTACGGACGGATCCCTGCCGCCATGTGTTTGGGGGTGGGTTGCGCTGTTGGTGTCTGCACACAAGCTGTGCTTCTGCCACATTATTATGTTGCTGTTCAAATATTGTCAGCTCCTTGATCCAAACTACACGCCATTCTTCTCGGTACCTAGCTAATTCCTCAAGTCTGGCGTAAGGGATCCTGCATTTATTAAGGGCGAGTAAATGTGGTCCTTAAGCACTTCTTCTGACCCCCCACCGAGCGTCGGCCGTAGGGTAGCTCACAATAAAGCGGATGGCAGGGATGTCTGTTTCNAGGCATNCTTATCACGTGACCAAGCCATCTTAGCTTTCTTCTGAGCAGNATGGTCTCTAGGCATGTTGTGCCTGCTCTGCGGCAGATCTNGACATGAGGTATTTTGTCCCACCAGTACAGGTGCAGGATAGTTTGAAGATAACNAATGTGAAATGNCTCGAGGGCTCTGATGTGACAACGGTACGGTGTCCATCCCTCACAGGCATAGAGCAGTGTTGAGACGCGTTGTAAACAGCCATCTTGGAGCGTGTAGAAAGGCTATGATTAGTAAAAACGCGCTTAGACAGCCTCCCGAAGGAAGCGGACGCTAGATTAACACGACGTTGGATCTCCGCAGTGAGATCGCATGTGGAGGCAACGATGCTTCCCATATACGTGAATTATTCAATGAGCCCAAGTTCATCTCCACTGATGAAAAAGGTTGGGGGCGACCACAAATCTGATGCGAGATGAAGGACTACCGTCAGGAGTTAACGATCAGTCCTGCACGAGAGTATGCAGAAGTGATTGCATCCAGCTGTTGCTGCAGGCCGTTAGGCGTGTGGCTGCGCAGGGGAGCATTGTCTGAATACTGTATGTAGATCGAAGATCGTATCGTTTGTTTCTTTGGCTTTGGTCACTGCCTGGAAAAGACTGCACTTGATTGGAACGCCGTCTGCAGCAGAGATGCCATGACAGAAGACGAGAGTCACTGCCACAAGGAAGAGGTTGAAAATAACAGGTGCCAGGATGCAGTCCTGCTTAACTCCTGCTGTTCACACCAAACCTCTCCACCATCTCGCTTCCCTGGACGATACGGGCATTCATACTAGCACATAATTCTCGTAGGATGCTCATAAAATGCAGAGGGCACCCAAATTTGCCCCGGACTCGCAACAACAGATCAAAATTGACGATTTCAAATGCATTTGTATGGTCGATGAAGGAAATAAAAAGGTCGCTATGTTGCTCCCTACATTTCTGTTGGAGAAGCCTGCAAACGAAAACTTATCAGCAGTGCTGCGCGCGCGAAGAAAACCACACTGGGATTCGGGAAACATTGTGTCAACGACGAATGNCAGAAGACGGCCNAACATTACACGTGCAAGTACTTTATATGCGGCAGAGATAAGGGAAATGCCACGACTGTTGCCGCAGATAGCTCTGTCGGNTTTCTTTTNGTAAATCATTATTATATTGGCATCTTTCCAATGTGTGGGAANAATATTCGATGCCAACGCAATACTAATGAAGGAGTGAAGTCGATGAAGCAGCAGATTGTCACCATATTTGAAGATGTCTACAGGCATGCCATCACGACCAGGTGCCTTGTAATTTTTCAGGTTATATCTTGCAGCCAATATTTCTTCTAGGTATGGACGATTACTAAGTTCTGATACGCTGGGAATGTGCGGCAGCTGATCAACTATGGATTGGTCCACAGGGCTGGTCTGGTTTGGCAAGTCCTTGAGGTTCTCCACCCAGCGAGAAAGGATGTCCTTCGTGTGTTTACGTAGAGTATTCCCATCATTTGCACGAACAGGGTGCGTGGAATAAGATTTTGGGCCGTAAACCGCCTTGACTGCCTTATTAAACCGATGCGCCTTATTGGCTTCCGCATAATTTTGTATTTCAGTAGCCTTTGCAGAGCCACCATGTGTTCTCCATTTCGCGCAGTCATTTTTGCAGTTGTGACCGATGCAAGGCCCATCTGCGGTGGAACTCGACTGAGGTGGGGCTTCAGAGTTTGGCGGCAAATGCTGTGTTCGTTTCGCTGAGCTTGTGTATTTCAGCATCAATACAGTCAAACCAGTCTTGATGTTTTCTGGTGCTGTTGTAACCAAGCATGTCTACGGCAGCATCCACAATAGCCTTGCTCAATGCGTCCCACTGTTTTATAAGCGTCCGAGGTGCTTTGAAACGGCGGTGGTGGACAATCTGAGATCTGGGTAAGATTTGACGCAATGGCTGAACGCAAGCTGGGCAAGTTTGATCTCCGGCTTAAGCTGCTTATGTTAATCCAATGCTGGGTTTCTGTTTGAAAGCTGGAGGACGAATGCGTATGCGGAGCGAAGTTCGGACAAAACGATGATCGACACAGCACTCAACGCCACGCATTACTCTGGTGATCCACACGTNTCGTAGGTCGACCGCCTTGCCGAGAAGGTAATCTAACACATGCCACTGCTTGAATCNGGGATGCATCCACGTTGCATTGTGTTTGTTCTTCAGCTGAAGAAACGAACAGCNCANACTCTGAACAGAGTCTGAGAAGCCGTTGACCATTGCAGTTGATGTTACCCACGCCGTGTTTACGCATGAAGTTTCCCCAGATCGTAGAAACAGAGACAACTCTTGCATTAAAATCTTCAAGTACGATGAGCTTGTCCCTATGAGGTACTCGCATTAATGTGGATCGCAGCATCGCGTAGTAGTGATCTTTTGTCTCATCGTCGGATGGTAATGTTGGAGCGTACATACTGATGAAGGTGTATTATCGATATTTTGCGAGAAGAATTATCAGAGTCATCAGCTCTTCGGATATTGCTATTGGATATTCAGGTAGTTTCTGACGAAGGTTGGTGCGAACGGCAAATCTTACACCGTGAATACGCCTGGAATTCGTTGGAAGCCAAACCCATTCTGGCTGGTTTTCATCCTGACTTGTAACCATCTGTGTGTTGTACTTCATTTTAACGCCATTCTACAGGTTCATGACCAGGTTTACCTTTATGTTCGTGTCTGTTGTATTTGTTGGTGCAACCAGACCATCACTAAACCAGCACTTTCACTCAAAATAAATACAATATATATAATTCGTACAACGTAGCTACCAGTAACAAGACATGCTAGCTTACAACTGGATTAAAACAGAGCACTAGCAGGAGTGGTTGTAAAGAAGTGTTTCATAAGGACTTAAAGTGACCAGACACAAGGTTTCAACAGTACAGTAGAATTGTTGATTGCAATTTTATCACCCAGTTGAGGTTTGCTAGCATTTGCATCAAGAGTTGCTCAGGTGTTTGAGTGTTTCTGTTTTTGCACTTATCACATGGATAAAAACCAACCGTCATTTTTAAAACTTCAACACTCGAATGATCAGAGTGCATTATTTAACACGATGGTGGACTTTGCGCGTTGAAGTGCTGTTTCTGTCAAAAAATAACAGCAGTTTAGCAATTCAATACTCTTGAAAAGATTTCAATTTTTTTTCTCGCTGTTGTTACGGAGATGTTGAAATATTGAAATATTTTGAATTTGAGTTTCAGCTTTTCACGTTTGTTTTTGTAGGCAATTGGAATCGAGTAGAAGGGGAAGTGGAGATTTGCGGGAATGTTACAGGAAGCGGGTAAGTAAAGTAGGGGTGGCTTCTTTTTGTTCAATGTCACGCTTACAAATGTTGTTGACAGGATATGCCCGGCAGGG
>JGI24158J21664_10003317_pt1 | contig 20137 bp, 15 predicted proteins | sample Ectturendosymbi3_FD_21664 | JGI IMG/M metagenome (IMG submission 21664) | reverse complement strand
ACTGTTCGTCTTGAATTGGTTCGCTCGACATGACGCGACGAAGAGTACATTCAGGCTCCGGCCTGCCGCTCGTCGTCGTTAAATAAAAATAAATATTAAATATTAAATATTAAGGTTATATAAATCCTTTAGTTGGATAATTTTCTGCGTTTTATAAATGGTAGCAATTTGGTCAGCCACAAGTTCATTTGTGTTTAAACATCTCATAGCGCGATTTAAAACACCCGATATTGGTTGTAGGTGACATGAAGCTGATCTTCCCCAGGCTATAATCCCATGCTGTACTCGTGAGCTTATTAAGCTGTGATACAACATAACGTAATGCCTGATTATTAACATAATGTTTAAGTTTATAAATTACACAAGCATATTTTTTAGTGCAACACAACTGTTTCCAATGATCTTTCCAAGTCAGTTTTTCATCTACAATTATACCAAGGTATTTGCAAATCAAAGTTCCTTCAATACGATTACCGTTTGTATTTTTTGCAAAAAAATATGTTTTTGCATGTTTATTTGTAATTAACACACATTTTGTTTTAGAAATATTCAGTTAGAGTTTGTTTGCGGTTAGCCAATTCATTACCTTTGTCATTTCACGGTTAACCGAGTTTTGTAACTTTCTCAGATTATTCTCGCTCCGTACTAAATCTGTATCATCAGCAAAGAGCATAATTTTCATAAAACTTGAATTTCGTAAATCGTTTATAAATATTAAAAAGAACAAAGGGCTAAAGTTGAACCCTGGGAGACCCCAGAAATACTTAACTTTAAAGATGATTCAGTGTTTCCCTACTGGACGTACTGTTTTCTGTTGGAGAGGTAAGACTGTATTTGTTGAGAAGCGTTTCCTCTTACACCAGTGGTTCTCAACCTAGGTTTCGCGAACCCGCAGGGTTTCACGGGAAGATTTCCAGGGGTACTTGGACGCAGTTGAATTTTCATGCACTGCTATTTTTTAATATCCTATACCAGAGGAAAATGCGTGCCGATTGAAATCTCCGCGTAGATTTTGCCTAATCTTGAGTTGTTGTGATGCAACAATGTGAAATCCACAGCTTTGCCAGCTAAGCTTGAGGATCAGGTTGATTGTTTTATGACTCTGGGCTACTTAGCGGGAAAAATGTTGAGAACCTCTGTCTTACACCGCAATACGCAAGTTTTGTCAGCAATATGGAGTGATTAACTGAGTCAAATGCTTTTCTTACATCTAAGAAGACCGCACAATATATAAGTTTTATCTAGGTTTGGAGAAGGTTTTCGTACAAGTCTGTAATAGCCAGGAATGTGGAATGATTATTGCGAAAACCATATTGTTGCTGACTAAAAAAGTTGTTTTTGATGAAATAACGATCAGGCTCTCAGGTAATTACATTCCTGCTGAGAACTTTGTGCTGGTGTCGGCAGAATTAAGGCAAAATTTTCGCACTGAGCGTTGGACTACAAAAGTGAAAAGTGCCACAACCAGTTCTCTTCATAGTATAAGAATTGGATACATATTCACAACCGTATTGACGAGGTTTTCACTGCTGGAAAGTTCATGATAAACTGTTTGCCTTTTGCAGACGATTTGGTGCTGCTTGGATTTTCTCAGCAGATCTACGACATGAATTGATCGGTTTTCAAATGAGTGCGATAAAGCTGGAAGAAATATTACCTCCAGAAACTTATGTCTCTGCAAGAACCCAAAGTAGTGTGAATCTGTTCAAGCGGCAATACATTACAACAGGTCAAGATCAAGTTCAAGGATCACGGGTTGTAATTTGAAATGAGAGGCGGCTGAACAAACAGTTTTGATGCACTCTTGCTAAGACAAAACTGAGCACAGGTTCATCGCCCCTTGGTCACATAATGGGAACTTTCAAATCCAGCAAAGGTTTTTAGTTTTCATAGGTTCCTTTTTCCTGTATTCAACTATGGCTATGGATTTTGATTACTGCCGGAATTATGACTCTCAAGTAGAAGCGGCAGAGACTGGAACTTTGCGAAGAGTTTAGGGCATGACACCACGCAAAAATGTGCAGCTGTGAAATTGGTGAATGATGTAGCGGATCCATAGGGGGGCTGTTTGGGGCAACTAACCCAGCCAAACGGCTAGGACGCCCCCTTAAAATGGCGCCCCTCTGATAAAAATGCGCCCCTTTTCGGTGCCTACCGAACCAGAAACAAAGACAGAAAATACTCAGTCGAAACCAAACAATGCTTCACACTTCGTTGAACTTCGGTATTTACGTGACGGACTTTGACCCAGCCTCCTACAGACTAGAATCAACAACGCTATTGTTTCATAATAAAACTCCTGTTCCCTGATTTCTTTTCCGCATGAGAACTGCCCAGCAATAATAAACACGATCTCTTTCTTTCGGTAGCACAGTTCTGGACTTGCCGAGATTATTCCGACTTGCGCGTATCTATGTTCAAGCATGGGCGCAATTTGGTGGGGGACACAAGGTACGTGTCCCCCCACTATTTTAGACGGTCGTACATAATGTCTCGTGTCCCCCCACATTTTTCTCTTAGGGTTTTATTTGGAGAGGTTTCAAAACTAAATGTGACATTTGTCACGTTTTGTGTGAAGAGTTTTTCTTGTTAAATGTTGCACACAGCCATGTTTATGTTGAAATAGAGTTGGTGTGGTATCACTGATTCTGATATTTTTATAAATTTTTGCTTCACAAATTATTTTTTAGCATTTTGCATGTTTCTAGAGACTGCAAAAGATTTTTGACTGCGTCTGTCCGACATTTATTCAGTGTGGTTTGCTGTAAGAAAGGTCATTGTCTTGAAACAGTGAAGTTTAACGGCTGTACACGTGAGAGACCACAGTACAGCCGTGATTTGCTTCGTGCAAAAACGTTGGCTAACTGGCTTTACTGTAACGTTCGTTGTCACGTATTCAGAAACAGACGGCGTAAAATTTAAAGATGCAAGTGTATATTGTTAGAAAGTTGCATTTTCAGACAAACCTCTGCGAAGTTTTTGCCGAAGACAAACCGCAGCACTATTGTGAAAACTAGTTTTAGGATGGGCAGTTTTCCTAGAGACTAGCTTCAACCAATAGTGAATAGGATTTTCATCAAAACTTCAGAGAAGAACTGACCTAGCTACAGTATATATTGTCCTATAACTCAAAACGTAATGACTTGACTAGGAATTAAAGGTAGCTTATACATTTAGTCTTGTTTCTTGTATGTCACGACAAGGGTGACCAGCAAATTCAAAAGATATTTATAACCAGAATGCAGCAACGTTTTCATCCAAGTGCGAAACATTTACTTTACAGGTAGCGTACGCATGGGTGGCGGAACTATTTTCAAACTTGGGGGCACAAGTGCACGTCAAAAAAACTAGAAAGTTTTTGTGATTGAATTGGCAACTGTGTCGTCACAGTAGGGTTGCCAGATGGCCATGGGCGTCCGCAGGGGGGAAAAACGGGATTTGCCCCCCCTGTAAATTGGAACTAAGAAGCAAAAATTTCTAGAAAACCTGAAATCAGCAGTTTAATTTTGATCAGCTGGGTTAATTCTTGCAATAGCAATTTGTTTGCCGATATGTCACTCACACTACAAAAGAGCCAGGTTCACTGTTCTGGTAGCCTAACATGCAGTGATGAGTTTGCAGTTCACTAAATTTTCTTCTTTGCCTGCAGAAGCATGTTGCGAAACGCAGGAGTGAAATGTTTTACTATTGGCGTGTGTTACGTAACAATAACATGGCAACAAATCTTCGAAGTTGCACTTACGGTGGTAGGCCAGTGTTGCCAACCTTGCGGTTTTCCCGCGAATTTGGGCTTGTTTTTTTGTGGATTTGCGTTTTTTTTGAAGACTTGCGGGTTGCTTGCTTTGATTAAAATTTGCTTGTTTTTTAGGATTTTTTTGCAGATTTCTGTATTGCGGATTGCTTTTTTATCAAATTTCATGGCCATTTTGCTCTTTCAATTCACTACAAAAAGAAATTTGGGCGTGATTTTGTGTAAATTTGCTCATTTTGGGTTTGTTTTTTTGGATATGCCTCCCTGTTTTTCTAATTAACTAACCTGCTGGTTTTACGTTGTTTTGAACTTTCCTGCCAAACGCGCGTTGGGCTTGTTTTTCCGTTAAAATCACAGTTTTAGGCTTGTTTTTCAAATTTGCTTGCTTGTTTTTAAAAAATAATCTAACATCACTGTGGGAGGCGTTTTGCCGCATGTAACTATCATTGTTGCCACTGATGGTTTTTTTCACTAGATCCGGGGGCTTTTCTATTTTATCTGGGGTTCTGGGGTTATTATTTAAAATCTGTTTTTTTTTTACTCTGGTCAGATTTCAGAAATGAATGTTGTATTACTGTGTTTTCCATTCAATAATAAGGTTGTTTCACAGGCGTAATGTGCAAGTCAGCAGCCAGTGCAGTTGAGAAGTAGTAGGGCTAGGCTTAACCAAACAAATTGTTTGAAATCAATGTTTTACAGAACCCTTCAACGCCCGCGCCGGCCACTACAGTGGCCGGCACTATTGGGCGTAACTCGCCGGCTGCTGCAGCTAGAGAGGAGTTCAAACATTCTACGGATTCAGCAAGTCTTCTAGTTCCAAGTCAAAAAAATTTTTCAGTTTTGGGTTTGGGGTTCTCTTGGGGGAACGTCACAAGTGGGGGTGTTTAAGCGTTTTTATGGCCTACTTTATCGGCCCTGGACGCCCATCGAATGGCCCAAAATTTTGGTCCAAGTATTTTTTAGAAACTAGGCTATCCTACCAGTTTTTAGAGCCCTTGATTGGCTTTCTAGCATATCTGGATAAAAAATTATGCCAGAAAAACCAAAAAGTGGTCAAAATTTCTACCTCTAAAAAGGTAACGAGGGTGGAATAACACGCCTTTTGCATATGGCTATAACTCGCTAGCTATATCGGCTGGCGAGTTATAACCAAAAAAGTGCAAGGCACTATAGTGGCTCGAGCGGACGTTAAAGGAAGCACTGGCTAGACATAGGTCAGCACTCTAAGCACCGTTGATATGTCAAAGGCTGCTTGTGCATGATTTGGAATGCTTTTTGTTGGTTTTGAAGATACCGTGGTTGAGTGAGGATCTGTTCATTGTAATGTTTTACAGACTACAGGCGTATTGTGATTGGTATGAATGTAAAAGTTTGATTGTTAAATTAGGAGTCAAATACCGCAATGAATGCAATTAGGGTGAAAAAAACTATCAGACCTTGAATGTATCATGTACATGTTCTTTCAATTTGTGCATTTAACATTTAAGTGAAGGTAAAAGAAAACATTAGACGTATTTTATAAAACATCCAACTTTTTATGTCACTTCATACATTTGATTTGGTGCTAGCCTATTTGTAAATTGTCAGTATGCTTAAAAATAGAAGTATCGGTAGCCTACATTTCAAGTTTGGTTTTGACTTTTTTTTAAATGTCTGGGTTTTTTCCAAGGTAAATTCTGGGGTTTTTCTTCGTAACACAGTGGCAACACTGGTAACTATTGAATGCAGACATCCTGGCAGGTAATGCATCGAGACAGTGACTGCTGATAGCGGTAAGTCAAGTAGGTTTATGGTGGGTGAACTGCGGCTCGCCGACATATTTTGTGTGGCTCTTCTAGATTAATAGCAATATCTCAAATTGACAAAGAGTTGTTTACCTCATATTTAACGTTTGTTTCCTTCATCAAAGTATTTAAACAAGTTCGTGAAGTTGGTCACCACGAAGTCTGAGCGATTTGATAACAACGACAGCGAACATAAATCACAAGTTAGGCTACTTTAAGTTCCCTGAAGAAACTCGAAGAAACTCAAATTTTTCGAAGACACGCATTGTCAAAAGCATTCTGTTCTTTCCCAATGTCAGAAAGAGAATGAATGCTTTTCGCGAAAAGGCAATTGCAGATCACAAAAAGGAAGAATACTAAAATAAAGACCATTGGAGGAGTTCCAAGTCAATTTTGAGCATTTCCAAGAGTTAAAACCATGCTTTGCATTCCTTGTAAATCTCTTCAACGTTAAGGTAGTCCACAGTGGCGTAACTGACGGGGGACAAGGGGGCAAGCCGCCCCCTTGGCAAGCTAAATGTAAGAACTGGGCCCCCTTCAGTTGGAATTTTGATATTTCGTATTCTTTCATCAACACTAAAAAAGCCTTCAAAAATGAAACTGTTAAGTCTATCCCAGTTTTATGCTCTATAGTATTCTTTAATTTGTTGTTTTCTTGCGTTTTTCGGGGTGTTTCGTTTTTTTCTAATCTAGTATGGACATCCAGAGATTCCCTGTCATTTCTCAACCTTTTCCTGAGTTTCGGCTAGTGGCCCCCCCTACGGTGACCAGTGGGCCCATTCAGCTCAGCTTTGCCCCCTGGCTCAAACCTCTAGTTACGCCACTGGTAGTCGGTGATGGCTGTCCAGTTTACCAATCGTTTGTCACAAACTTGACTGCTGCAGAAATTAAACTGGCCAAAATGCAAAAAAAATCTGGCCTTAAAAAGTTTTAGTCAATGCCATTCCACAGTTATTTTCTGGCAACAGGTTCCAGAAAGTAAATACCCAGAACATAGAAGACCAGTGTAGAGCTCATTTCTGTGTGTAGCACAACATATTGCTACGAATTTTGTTTCTCTGTAATGAAGTTCGTAAAATCAAACCATTGTGCAACCCTGAAAAATGAACACTGGGGAGAATTAATTCGCTTATCTAAGAACGTATTGTCCAGATTTTCGGGAACTAGAAAATCAAACAAAAACTTAATATTGACAATCACTGTACATCATTTGATGTAAAACTTGCATTCTTTACAGTATTTGTATTGACACTACAAACTTGTTTTGCGGCTCGCCGGTGGTTTTGGTTTTCTGCAAGTGACTCTTCCATTTAACAAGTTTGCCCACCCCTGGTTTATGCCATGTGTAAAGAAGCCAGGACCGTAGCTAGGGGCGCAGGGTGAGAAGGCCCCTTAGAAATTTTTCGCCTCCCCTGGAAAAATGTGTTGGACAAAATTTAAAACTGTTGGACATAGTTCAAAAAATTTTGGCCCCTCCCAAAAAACTCTTCGTACACCTTGGTGTCCCAAGCTGGTTACGTGTCTGAAAGAAGCATGTGTGAAAAAGAAGCACTGCTGCCAAATAAAGCGCATTTTTGGAACCAATGCTTCTTCTAAACAGGGACGAATGCAGGGNGAGGGNGATCGCCCAACTTAAATACAAGAAAGTAAGTTTATTCACCATTATTTTGCACAATTCGGAAAATTGACATACCAAAACCAATTCCGAATAAGACTTTCGTCATGTTCGAATTGTCTGATTTTTCGCGATATGAGGTCATTCGGTCGTTCATTGTTTTCTCACAGCAGTGTAGTAAAGTATACTTCATTTCTTCTTACAGTAGCGAAGCCGTTATGAAACTAACTACCNCTGAAATATCCCACCTTAANGTTATTAGCTGGACCCGCCCCTGCCTCTTTCGTGCGAAACTGCGCACTACCACCAGACCATTTGCACAGTGGAATCTCATTCTCGCGCACTTGCAACCATAGGTGTAGGAGCAGGCAAAATTTTGGGGGTGCGAAGGATCTTTGCCCGAATTTCCCCAAACTTGCCCAAAAAGTTGTTGTGCGACTTTTCCCTACAAATTTTCTACCANAAAGATCATGAACTGAAGACCTTTTTGGTGTGACCTCTAGAAAAGCCTTAATTTGTTTTTCTGCAAACNCTAGGCGCCATTTTACCCAGATTTTTAGGGATTTTGCCAAGACTTTCGACAAATCAAAACTGTTGGCGGTGATCTTTCACCCCCGCCTCCTACACTACTGCTTGCAACCTTCCAAAACATTGGAAAAACACGAAAACAAGGAGAAGCTATTTGAATTAAATGTGTATTTTGTTCGTATCTTGGCAAGAGTTTATGCTTATTCTAACAATTCACAAAGTTTGTAATTCATTTAGAATTCTGCTAACTCAGTTTTAAAATATCTATTCTCACTTAAACAAACATTTCCTCATAAGGAAAATACTGCAACTGTTGCCGTAACATTGGACATTTTTTGTGTACGTCCATTTGGGTTGCATCGCCAACAAACTGAAAAGGATAAGCAAAATGTCGACTTTGATCCCCCCTGGAACAGTTCCTGCGGACGCCCATGCAGATGGCCGGTATTTTACTACAAATTTAGCAGAGGCCGGTAAGGAGCCGATATTTTGATAATCTGTGCCTGAAGCCGGTATTTTGAAAATAAATGCATTGGAGTAACTCTAAAAACAACTAACGCAGAACTTTCCAAATTATAATGACTCTAGTAGTGAAACTTATTATATAAGTCCGAAAGGTAGCAAATTGTTAATACTTGTAACTTAACATTACTCATAGTCTCGTTGTTTCTCTGTTCCTTTGTTGAGTCATGTTTATCATACCCTTCGTCTTTAAACGTGATCTGTATGAGCATTTTTTTGGCAATTTAACCGTGAAACCAGCGCAGATGGAGTTGTTGTCTGCAGGGCCGGCTTTATGCCGATGCAATCGATGCAGCTGCATTGGAACCCGCGCCTCTGGAGGCCCCGCGCCATGGTGTTTGGGTAGATTGTTCATTTTTTCCAGATACCGCTTGCGCTCGAGAATTCAGTAGAAACGGCTTATAAATCTCATTGTTAACAAACAACGCTCTCGTTAGAACTAGCAATGAATTTCCTCTATTATTGAACGTTAGCAAACGTTCTCAATTCTCGTGCTAAGGCTTACTATGTGCGCTCTACCATGGTCGTGTAGCACGGTTGACTGAACACGATAACGTCATAAAACCACTGCTCAGAAGAGCCCTGCATCTAGGTCTTGCATTGGGCCACGCACCTGCTGGGGCCGGCCCTGGTTGTCTAAACTACTTCAGGCTATTGCAGAAGAATGCAGGAAAATCATAGAAATGGACAGGAAGAGAGTGACATTGTAGCGACTAGTGAACCTTATACTCCACTGCGTAAACAACAGAGATTGAGAAATTGTATTATTATTTCTTACCAATTTTCCTCGATTAAGTGCTTTCTCAAATTTATTTTCGTACAAAGCAGTTTTCATCGTGAACGTGATTAAATGTACAAAAATTAATATCTCGGATAAAATGTTTACCCCTATCATTGTTACTATCGCCAATGGCAAAGATATGGATAGGCTGTGTTTGAATAGGCAGTGTTCACTAATAACTACAACAACTTGGAATACGCCTTATTTCCATTAGTTTTTTCGATGATCAGATTTTTGTAACTGTTGACAAAGAGGCCGGTATTTTTACAAAACACATCTGGCAACCCTACGTCACAAGCACTGAAATACGACGTCATTTACTTTTGTCAGCATGCTTTGAAGCAATTTCATTCAAACTTTGAGAAGCCCTCAACGGCCCCTATCTACACAACACCCTATTTATCATACACTACATTGACTTCAGCACGTAAATGTGACTAGCTGTCCTTAGTCTTACACAAAATCAATTTACTTTAACAATGGATCCAATACGTATTGTGTTACTTAAACTTATTTAGGCAAAATTCGAAATTTAAAAGTGGAAGGACCATGCCTTCCCAGAAAAAAGCTGGGGAGCCTAGACTTATGCGGCCCCCCAGGTTCCGCCACCTATGAGCCTACGTAAAACCTAGTTTTGCTGGACATTCTTTTCGTGTTATTTCAGGTGAAACGTGGTACTATTTGCCAATTCACAGTTGTTAATTTTGATTTCTGTTTAATCTCAAACATATTTTCGTGTCGTTATGCATGTATAACTTTAGAATAAAACTTTTGACATTAATTTCACCTATTAAAATTTTATGTTGAACCTGAAAAATTTGATTGTGAAAAACCTGAGCTGAGTGGCATAATTGACAGAAGTCACAAGGCAACAGTCACCAGCAGACCCGTAACCAGCTTGGGACACAAGGAGGGGGGAAGAATTTTCTGCGGGAGGCCCAAATTTTACATCGATAGCATGTACGAAAACAATGGTTATGCATACAGTATGCCCAATATATCTTTTCAGGGGGGGAGAAAGTATTTCCAGGGGGGCGAATCCCCCCTCTTCGTTACGGGTCTGATCACCAGATGATTAGGCATGCAGAAATCACATTGTAGGCTAGATTGGTATATGAGTATGTATTCAGAAAGACTTCTGGTTGGTTTTCTTTTGGATATCTTGAAATCTTCTCAAGTTGGCTTGGATAATTCTGCTTGAGTTTGATTGATGTTGGGAAAGAGTATTAGACAAACGATTTTGGACAATCGAAAGGGTACCCAATAGCATGCAGGGGCTGACAAGGGGAGATTGAAAGGATACATCCTCCACCCATCAGCAGTCAAAATAATTGTAAATCATTTTGTGAAATGGGCTACGCTAATTTTAGCCAAACATTTTTTGCTACTNTAAGGGGATATCAATGGAGATTTGGCTAGGGGTGGAGATGCATGCCTGATGCCCGGTAGCTAGATTTGTAGCATTTTTAAAGAGCANAAATGTGCAAGAAAAATATTTAGCTATCACACTTGCAATAGATATATATATCGCACCTTGCAATTTATCGTCTTTTTAACGTTTAAGCAACTGAAACAAGACATCAAATCGCGCTGTAACCCACACTTTATATAAGATGCATGAAAATCTATTTGTTCTACTACTTAAGAGTGATATGTACGTGCGACCAATGCGATTCACCTTTTTGCGCACTCCAGCTGACAGCTCTGATAAAACCCAATTGTTGTGTTCTACAATATTGCTGTTTCTTGTCTGTATCATAGTCTGATAGTAGTGCAACCAAGCTGAACTACAGTACGATGTCCAAAAACAAAATTAGGTTTATTAATTTCTATACCATTTGCAGGGATGAAGCACAGCGTGATTAGTGTTGCTTTGAGAACACCTCTACAAACAAGATTGTTACAAACTTCACTTCGGCATCGGCCCGACAACTATATTGGTTTTACATCAAGCTTTCCCCCCACATTTTACAACAAAATTGCCCCCGTGTGTTCAAGTAATTTGGTCTTCGCAAATGAGACAAACATAAATATGTCAGCAAATTTGTTTTTATTGGAATCGATTTGACTTAACTCTACGCATTCTCAGTACTGAAATCTTATTTAAATAGAATCAGTCTCTTTACCTTCGCAAGTTATTCCGTTGTTTGAGCACAAAATGCCAGAAGTAAAGTTTCTTTGCTGATCCACTGTCCAGTTGTTGCTGGACACCGAAACGATTCCGAGAAGGATGGCAATGAACAAGACGTAGGCAGGAATAAGTTTGCTGTTGCAAACGACTTCAACAAGTCGCATAGCTGNTATACTTACATGGGCAATTACNATAAAACCTTTTCAGGGGCAAATTGTCTCAAAAGGTGAGCTACAAGTAGAAAANGTGAGAGCTTAATGACAAAAAATATGGGAGATTTAAAACTGCATTGTTTCGAACATACCAAAGTTCTCCATATCCCGTGCAAAACAGACAATGTATGAACAACAGTTAGCCATGTCTTCTTGCAACATATACCTTTAGTTATGAAACTCATATCAAATGCCACAAACAATTCACTTAAAATTTCGCTAGTCTTTTGGCGCTGTAATGTACGTTTAATTGTTCACAACCGAAGTAATCATTTTTATCCTAAAATTCAATATTTTTTCTTTTGGTTGTTTCAGAAAATGCTGCCATTCACTCCAGTGTTGTGGATCAAACACAGAAGTGCCCGATTTTTCAGAAACCGATCCTAGGAGATGTTTTGCTTCTATAGAAAATTTGAACAGCCCTCTAGCTCTATCGATCGGCAAGTTATGACTGGACAAAGTCAGAGTTAATAAAGTGGCTTTGCAGTCCTTACAGGGTTGACTTTTCGTTTTCCAATAACATGTTTTAAAACTAGAAGTTGCGCCTGTGCATATCATTGAAATGACGATTAAACATATAGGCCATATCAGCAGCTGACACACTCTTAAATGCCCAGCGTATGATATATGATACGGCCAAAAAAAGGACTTCAAAGTGAATTTCACGAAAAACAAACTCAAACCAGTTTCAGGACAACAATTCGAATGACATATTACGGCAGAACCCAAAAATTCGATGTTTTTTTAATTTCGGGCATTAATGGGTTAAAATGTTTAAATAAAATGAAGTACATAAATCAAAAATACTTTTTGCATGTAAAATCAATGCACATGCAATTTGCCTTCGTTTGAAAGAAAAAATCACAAAATAATCAGGAGCATTGTTAGCAAAGTTTGCAAAAGCATTGCCAGGTATTGTGTACATAGACATTTATAAATAGCAGTGAAAATTTATGCAAAATGCGTCGTACTAAAATTTGACAAATACATTTTTTTTCTATTTACAATTTTTGCGTTTAAGCAAGCATTTATTATATAAAAACTAAAATTAACATAAATTCGAGCTAAAGCAGAAAACACAGTTTCCCTGAAAACTTTACGGGATGCGCTATGTAAAAGGCACAACATTGCTTTGTCATTTCTAGTTCCTTTTAACTTTTTGTGAAAAGCACATCCTCTTTTTGTATTTTGTTCCTCAACTCAATACTTGCACACAATCTCTTTGACTGATAAATGAGGAGTTCCAAGTTCAGTCCACGGCTGGACGTAGATGCAAAACTGGTTTTGGTCGAACTTTTCTTAATTTTTGTTTCGGCCCTTCATGACCTCATAGCCGGCGCATGATTGATTTTAAAATGTATCATCTTTTTCAACTGCATAATTGACCTAAAAGAAATGCTTAAACTGCAGCAGTCAAAAATATTTTTGTTTCTGATTTACTCGTTATGCAGGATTGCATGAATATGTAAAGTTGATCCCTGCAATCCATTCACATGTTTCCATAGTTCAACTTTTCCGAGTTGTTCATTTTCTGCAGAGGAATGCTTTTGTCTGTTGCATGAACATTTGACTTGAAATGCAGCTCTATACGTATACGGAAATTTAGCGTGAAACGTAGAATCGTTGTTTCTGCGTTGGTTATCAAATTTTGGATGTGAAGTCGCAGTAAAGCAACATTAGATGAAAAAATACTAGGCTTTCAAAGCACTTCNACACGTGACGGAACGCTAGANTTCAACAGTGCAAGAGTACAGTTCAAAAATAAAATATATCCCTTTGAATCGCAGGCTCGAGTGAAAATGGTGGATAACTCTCGTAAGCAAAAGCTCACGAATGAAATGACGAATGCCTGAAGCAATACTAAGAGAAAGAACGCGAACTTTAGTTTCTAACCAAAGCTGTGGCCAGGACGGGATCCCAAGGGGGGCGATTGGGGTGATCACTTCCCTAAAACGTCCAAAACTATCTTTATTCGCAATGATTTTGTACATGTTGGAAAACAGCATTCACGATATTAGGCCTTTTTGCCGTCCACTGTTTTGTGACAATAGTATTGTGAAGTATACTTCATCACTCTTACAGAAGTAAACACCTAATGAGATTTGACCAAAATGCATTAGTGAAATCGCCCCCTTAACCTTACTGGCTGGATCCGCCTCTGGCTGTGCTGGTTTCACAAAAGCCGAAAAGCAAAACTGACGCCAACAAAGGGAACGGCTAGCTTCAAGCAATGCAGCCACGAGTCAAGTAGATGGGGCGCTGTTCGTAAAAAAAATTATATCGGACAGATTTAGCACAAAAACTGCTATCTCTGCGCATATATAGCTATCTCTGCACAGATTTAACTATGTCTGCGCAGAGGTAGCTATCTCTGCAAATTTCAGCTACCTCTGCACAGACATAGCTATCTCTGCGCATATTTAGCTATCTCTGCACAGATTTGATTATCTCTGCGCAGAAATAGCTAAATCTGCATGCATATGTATCGCTGAAGCGTGTTGGAGGAAAGCATGGTATAAAATAGAATGCTCTCACGGAAAGAGCACTTTGAAAGGGGAGAGCTCACTTGGAGAGGAGGAGTGTATTGTAACGAGAAAACGCTGTCATAGAAAAAGCGCGTCGAATGAACTGCTCGGTTAGGCCTTATTGCCCGAAAATAACGTCGGCAACACACCTTATCACTTTAGCAGCATTACCACAATAAACCCTACTGCTTCTGGAATCAAAGAAAAGAAAAATGCATACGTTCTTGTATGTATTGAGCTGCAGTACTCACTTATACTTAAAATAAACAGCATTCCTGCACAGAAATGAGAAGTTCATGTGCGAGATTTAAAGCGAGATTTAAAGCAACTCAAGCTGCAAATATAAGGTGCAATGCGTACAGAACATATGCATTTCACTTAAATAGCATTCCTGCACTGAAGTACAAGGCTTGTAAGCTGTGGTTATTCGTATCTTACCACAAAAACTGTACGATGGATTGGAGATTTAACACAATGTAGGCTATAACCTAATACGATTCCTGCTCTACAATGTGAAGTTTGCAAACTGTGGTATCGCCTTTTTCTGAAGTTAGTCTACCACAAATGACTGCACGAGTTGGAGATTTGAACAATGTAGGATGCAGTAGCCTACCTGCATACATTTAACCCAGGTGTGTGCAGGCGTGTTCCCCAAATCATCAAGACGGCAAATATAAAAAATTGTACTGAAGAGAGAGGTTTCAAAATTTGTTTTTAGTGTATTTGCCAGCCTCTATTTTGGACCTAACCCACCATTTGTAAAACTTCCATGCAAAAGCGCTAGTGAAAAACTGGATGCTCATCTGATTATCGGTCGTGATTATCGCTGGTGAAAATCTGGATGCTCAACGGACGTGCCACTTAGCAGTGGCACGACCGATCTTTTTTTCCTGGCAAGGTAATGGGAAATCATTGATGAAGACTTTAAGGCTCCACATACTTGCGATTGAAATCTTCGCATTTCCGAGCAGGAATGCTGTTTATTTTAAGTATTAGTAAGCACTGCAGCTTATTACGTATAAGAACGTATGCATCTTTCGTTTCTTTGATTCTCGAACAATGGCGATTCTAGAATGAAAAAGTGGGGGGGCCACTGCGGGGCCAAGGAAGAAAGTGGAGGGGCCAACATAAACGTAAAATATTGCTGGCCGAAAGTTATCTGCTGTATGGGTCAGTCAAGCGAACTTGAACGTGAAATTAAGAAAAAAACTGGGGGGCAAGCGGGGGGGCCGCTGACCGCATTGGCTACAATAGCAATTTCTGTAACATGATAGAGCTGTTGCGCAAGCTCAAAAACAGCTTTTTTCAGCATAGAAGCATTCAGGAATTTGATAATGTCTCAGCAGGGAAGAAGGGAAACTAAACGTTTGCTGGACTTCCAGGCCTGTAACCAGCTTGGGGCACCAAGGGGCAGAGGAGCTTTCTGAGAGGGGGACAATTTTTTAAACTATGTCCAATAGTTTCAAAATACATTCAACATATATTTCCTGTGGGGACGACAATTTTTCTAGGGGATGCTTCGCCCCCTCCTGGTTACGGGCCTGTGAACTTCTATAGATCTCAAAAAACAAAACGTTTTTTTGCGTACTCTATGCGCATTCTCAATTCTTGTGTGGTTTAGTAAAATTCGATCTCGCAAACCAGGGTGTGCGCCAGCCAGTCCAGCCGCACACCTTAAATGCTCAACTGCTCGTATTTGACGAGACCTTAGCGCAGCCTGATTTTGCAGTTGTAAATTGCTCTGACGTAGGGATGAGTGTGCTTTACTCCCCTGTTTTAACGCGCAGCCTGATATTTTTGCAGTTATGAACTACTATGTCGTAGCGTTGAGTTTATTTTCCTCCGATAGCCTAACTTGGAGCGCTGATAGTTTATATTAAGGGAGTGGATGTAAAAAATATGCATTATTATGTCAACAAACTTCGCCTAAACGTTGGTTTGGAAACATGGAAATGACGTCAAATTGTGACGTCGAAAACAGCGCACACCAAATAAATATGACCACCATATGACCCTGAACCAACCCCCCCTCCATGAAAATTCTGCGTACGCCACTGGCTCCGAGGGCCATATTAGAATCTATAAAGCGACCCGAGGAACGCATTATGATGCTGACGCAACAATGGCGGTACCTGAGCCTTACAAGAAACAGCTTTTACATATTATTTCTTGCGAAATGTATCGTCAGTTACAGGCAAATCATTTCTAGCCGCCTCTACGTCCGTTTAAAAGAAACTTGTTCACTCGCTGGCGGAGCACTTTTAAACATCGGTGAATAAACTAAAGACTTGAATGTTGATAGTATGAAAATACCCAAAACGCATCGCGAGCAGCACAAAATGCCCTCGTGGACCACATGCGGCCCGCAGCCCGCGAGTTAAAGACCCTGGTCTACGTGGTTGTGAAATTGCATGCGCACTGAAACATTTACTCAATGTAAAATTTTCTGACAGGAACACTGTTGCCCGACGTCCATGAACATGAGCCAAGCAAACATTTTTTCGGTTTTCCCGGCTGAGGATGTGTAAATAACGTAAAACCGATCTCCTTTCAAAACAATATGCAATTTGATTCGACTGCGCTGACTTTGTGGAGACACACTGCTGGATTGTGGAAATGCGCAAGTCCGAACACACTTTTCAGACGTGTTAGATAGTCTTTAACACTATAAAAATATACAATTCTGTAATTATGTTCTGTACCAAAATAACACGAAAATTTTGATTATTGAAAATAATGTTGTGAATCTACTCACAAAAAACCTCAAATCTAGTCTGCTTTGCCTTGAGTCACCATTTAAGCTAAACTAGTGGAAGAACACCTTGTCGAGTCTTCCTTTGTCCAAGTAGAATTTGCAAACTGACGTCATGTTTACGCACAAATGCTCCAGCCATTGTAAACCACCGCAGTCCGCAGAAGCAAACAATCGATTGCTTACTCTTACAAAACTCAAACCAAAGGCAATGAAAATATTCCCTACACTCCAGTCACTCCCTTTTTATGAAATTGATAAACGTGCCTTGACAAGTTAAGTTCACTGGCTGTTGACCTTATATCTCATGTCTCCAGATTAGTTGGCGGATCCTGTAAAGTTTTATGAATCACAACTTTGAACTCCATTTCATATTTGTAAGCTTCAATTCCTTTCGATCCTGGCAGTTAATATAACATACATAAGTCCCAATGCCTACGTTCTGGCCAGCAACCCAAACCCTTTTCGAGTTTGAAGCTTTTCAACTTACCAGCGGCCTGACGTCTCGTTCACGTGATCCTCTGCTTTTTCATTACTCTGAAAGGCCTTGTAAGCAAACACCAAGTCGTCGTCTGTCTCTGTGGCTTTATATTCCTCAGGCCACTGTAGGTTCTTTTCTCAGCTTCACTCAACCACGCAACGATTGGAAACAATGCTACAAAACTAAGGCCACTCTCAAGGTGCAAACACACACCTTTGAATGGCAGTGAGCCTTGAAAACGCAACGGGAGAATCCAAAAAAGGTAAAAGTTTTAGCTTTCCAAATGGCTGATGGTATGCAAGGCTTTGGTGCACTCATAAAATCATAGGAAAGTGCCCGTGGCATCACGCCGAATAATTAATTCATTTGCTGGATTGTCAGTTTCTGAACGTGTTTACACTCATCCCAAGAATGTTAAAGCAATGGTAGATGTTCTTTGTACTCTGGCGACTACACTTATAGTCCCGCTTGCGCCACTTTTCTGCGTCACTTTGCACCAACATAACTCGCTAGCCGATTGAGCTCGAGAGCTTTTCAAAACCCTGTGAAGATGTGGAAAGTCTTCTGGATTAGATCTTTTAAAAAGTATACAGTTTTTTTTATTTGAGTTTTTGTGGGGGGCGTCACAATTGGGGTAGATGTACGCATTTCTGACCGAGGTCGTCGGGTCCTAGGGGCCAACAACAAGAGCCAGTTTTTTTGACTCTGGTTTAAGTGGATGCGCCTAAACAAATCACCAATTAACTTTTTAAAGTTAGTGTACATGTTGACAAGGTTTATGAAATACTTATTCAGTCCCACTGAACTGACTCTTTTCAATGTTTACCTTAACTTCAAAGTATCATTTCAGGGAACGTTATGTGTGAAGTATTTGAGCGTGTTACCAGACACCACGTTCAATTTATTGAAAGAAAACCTCTCTATGCCTCTAACATGTTGCTTGAAATTCGCAAATTTGTTTGCATTGGAGTTTTGAGATTATTATACTTTAGTTTCGTTCATTGTCATTTGCAACGTTGCTTTATTTCATGGGATACGGTCAATAAATCGGTTCTATCATTGTCAGTGTGCATTACAAAACAGCATATTACTGATAATGACTTTCAGCAAATATTGGTGTCACATTACTCCTTTGTACGAAAACTTAAAAGTATTGAAACTTAACGATATGTACCAATTCGAATTGGCAAAATTGTGCACAATATTTCACCACGGAAAATTACCAGAAATACTGACTGAATTTTTTCAAGAGACTTCTGTTCATTCATGCCAAGGCAGATGTGCTAATAGGAAAAATTACTTTATTCAACGAGTTTCAAGCAATACCGGAAAAAGCAAGTTCTTATAGAATAACTTCCCTTTGAACGAAGGTGGAACAAAACTCCAATGGTTGTACCCTTAAATACTTTTTCAATCAATTACAATAGTTCGTCTTCTCTCAGTATTAAGTAGGCAAAACATAATTTCATGTTTATTGGTTCTTTAAATTTCATTAAGTATGTCTTTCTTTTTTTGTGTCTTGTTTCTTTGTAATTTTTTCTGTTTTGAAACGTGTGAGTTTGTGTTATGGTACTATTTATCTATTAGTCTTGTAAGACACATTTAATAGGACATCTTGAACAGATAAACTCAGGGTTGTCGATGTCGCAGCCTCAAAAATAAAACAATCCACTATGTGCAGCAATGACTCTATTTTTGTGTTTATGCTATCAAATGTAGCGCTGCTGAGTATTGTTTTCTATTTTCTTATCTTTCTGTGGATATGTGTAGTTTACTCACAGTCGCTGGATACATCTGTCTCTCTCTCCCATCCCAGCCTGGCAAGCCGCATTGGTTCAAACCCAGTGTATAGAAGTGATTCCATCGAATTGCCAGCTCCACAATGACAGAGCGACCACGCAGTGTCGAAGAGATGCAAACAGTATGCAAGGGATATTGTTTGGCTTCTATGACCAGGCCGCGCTTTTTCTTCTTTCGTATACAGAGCTGACAGGTGAGGCCTATGCGGTTAGAGCTTAAAAGAAGAATTGCGAAGGTATTCAATCAGATCTTCATTGATGGTGTTGGTGATGTTTCACGGTGGGGACAACGCGGTACAGTGATTAAGGATATGGCTGCCGGATTGGATGTCTCTGCACACACAGTTTGTGTCATCAGCCAATTCCATTCTGTATAGGCTCGCCTTCAACCGGCCTTGTCTAGTGCGCAATCGGTTAAGTTGGACCCATGCTTTGCGCGGCACGTAGCATCTTGGTGGAAAGCTTGTAAAACAAGAGATGTATGTTTTGAAAGAGTCTGGAGGCGTCTCGAGCGGAGTCTGATGAGAGAGCGCCGCATGTGCAGCGTTTCAAGTCTATAGTGGTAGATCTTAATCAACCTGAGACTGTACGTATGGATTCATTCAGCTGGGAGTGCAAGATACGTGTATGAGCACTTTGGCACCAAGATTGGAAGCAGTATTCTGCTAGAGCGTATTACAAAGCAGCTGATAAGGTTTTGAGCCATTTAAATGAGCATCCCCAGCTCAGACACGCGAGGCGCTTTATCAAGGCAACTCGAGATGAAACTTTGTTTTACAACCGTAGTATGTGATCTTTGAAAGTAAGACTTCTGTCAAGAGAGATACCTGTGTGTATCTGATTATTCTGGAATGGTAGGAGCTTTCCAGCGAACAATTCAACTTTTGAATTGATATCTTGCACGATGATTTCTGATGTGGAAAACCGAGCAGACAGTTTTGTTGGTAGAAAGCTTTAAGCGCAGTTTGGCTGCATATCCTTTTACGGTTGCAGTATCCTTCGATAATTTTTTTTTGACTGACTGAAAGCGGGGTCTGAGAAGGTCAGTGCGACATCGTCAGCTTACATATTGTAATGTTGTGACGTCAGTCTTGTGATGTCACGAGTTCCAGACACGCATGGAATGTTATGTAACCATATATGGTCATAGTACACTGAACGTAAAGCATGTGAGTTTTCGTGTGACAAGGCAGTTTTGCATTTGGAGTCGAACCGTGATGTATGTCTACTGTTTTCTGTTAATATAAGTTACGCCC
>JGI24158J21664_10003315_pt1 | contig 20139 bp, 15 predicted proteins | sample Ectturendosymbi3_FD_21664 | JGI IMG/M metagenome (IMG submission 21664) | reverse complement strand
TTGATATATTTTTGTTGTTAGTTCATTCACTGAGTTCGCTGATAGTGAAAGAATCGTATCATCTGCAAAAAGAATGGTTTTAAAATTTGAGACAAGTGGTAAATCATTTACTTACATACTGTTCAAAGTCTCTTAAGCGGGGACAATTGCTCGGTTCCCCCGGTGGTTCCGGCCTGGTTACGCTTCAATTATTTCAAAATGCTTCCCTAGAATTTCCGTGGTATTTCCCGTGTGTTTACTCGTGTTTACTGCTGTAATGCCTCTTTAAATTAAAACTCTTTCAGAATGGATATTATTTGCAACCTCACAAGACACTGTGGTTTCCCCCGGTTAGAATTGAACTTGCTGATTTTCTCTGACACTTTTTTTGACACTCATTTTTTGTTAAATTGCTATACTTGACTGTATTACTTCATTACTTCCACAATGCACATCTTCTAATCTAGCTCGAAAATTAATTACAAAGACTCTGCTTGCAACAAAGATAAAAAATAAACGCATGCTTTGTGGTCAAAGAGTACTGCATCGGTGGCCTAGAGGTTAGCTATTGTAACGTTATACATCGTAAAAAGATATTGTTACCCCTAGCAGTTACACATTGACCTGCACTTGAATGACGTGTGACTTGCAAGAGCTGTGTGGCTAATACAATATATTTATGGCTTTGTGTAATATACGGCACACACAAAGCGTTCGCGGGCCGCACAAAAACTGTCCGCGGGCCGCATGCGGCCCGCGTACCAATGCTTGGACCACGCTGGTGTAGGTAATAACTTAATTAATACTGTATTAAATGACCTGAAACCTACTGCTGATTTTGCTGGACTATGAAAAAAGCAAGCTTAACAAACGAGGCTCCATGGAAAAGCAACTTCAGAAGAAGACAACTACAACTTACTCTGGCATGCCATCAGAAACATGAATAAAAAGCTGGACAAGTTAAAATTGATCTCACACAGAACATTGAAGATAAGCTAAAAGGAATACAAAAAAAGATAGTTGAACATGAAAACAACTTGAATCAAAAAAGATGCTTGAACATCCAATTGATTCTTAGTCCGAACACCATGATTCATCACCACTACAAAAAGGAATACCAGCTACGTGGGATGATCTCGCCTGCAGAGATTCACTCAATACCCTGCTGAATACCAAAAGCCCCTGGAACCACTGTCGGCTACTCGCTGCACAAGAGAGCCACACTGTTGCTTGGTCAGAAGCGTTCCCAATTGTCAATATTGGAAACCTACTCAGCCCTGATGAGCTCCGAATTGCAATCGCCCTCCGAACCGGTCCCAAAATCTTTGAAAGCACAAAACGCCGCTGCGGCAAAATTGTAGATGAGCTGTGGCTCCATGGCCTCTCCTGTACCAAAAACGCAGGCCGCTTCCCTAGACATTCAGCCATCAACTCCATTCCCAAAAGATCATTGACTCGAGTTAATCTCCCCTCTACCTTGGAGGCTGTCTGCTTGACAGGGGACAGAAGGAGGCCTGATGGATTGACTTTGAGCCCCTGGTACAGAGGCCTAAGCCTGGTATAAGATGTAACAGTTGTGGACACTTTTGCTTGGGGCCACTACAAAAACAGTGACAGACAGGCAGGCTTTGCAGCAATAAAAGGCAGAGGTTGCAAAATGCCAAAAATACCATGACCTCCAAACCAATTACAACTTTCAAACAGATGCAACTAAAACCAATGGTGTGTATAGCAAGTCCATCGCTCCTTTTTTGAGTGGCCTCGCAAAAACTTGTCGATATGTCTGGTGACCCCAGGGAGCGCCAGTGGCTCCACCAGGGCCTGTCCTTGGCTGTGGTCAGAGGAAACGCTGCCAGCATATTGGCCTGTGTGCAAGTTTGAGCTGATATTATCTGTTCTTTTTTAGCTGCTTTTAGTGTACTGACCAGTGTCGCTGCCCGCCACTTGCCCCTGTTTCAGTGTATAGCTATTGCCTTCCGAATCCTCGTTCTTTCTGTACGTTTCATTGTTCCCTCTGTTGTGCAGTGCTACTTTGCGCATTGGTTAACTATCTTGTCAATCGCACAGCCTGTGATGAGGCTACAGCGTGGTGTTATGTTCCACATTGCTTGAAAACTCTGAGGCATTTCCTTTAAAAAAATTGAATCAGCTTGAAGAAGAAAAAGTACAGCTACGCAATGAGATGGTTCAGAAAACAAATCTGATTGCTTTTCAACTCGACAGACAAGATCAGTGCATCAGAAGAGAAAATATTTTTATTTAGGTATAGAAAAAGACAAAGGCGATAATGATAATGGGGAAGAAGTGTTGTTCTCAGTAGCAGATGAGCTCGAAATAGATCTCCAACCTAATGATATACAGAGAGTACATCGGCTAGGACAAAAAAGGAGAAGCTAAGGAAATCCACGACCAATCATTGCAAGGTTTGTGTCATACAAAAAAAATAAACGATTTTCCTACTAACAAACGGAATCTCAAAAATATCGAAGGCAGACAGCACGTCCTTGTTTGTGAGGATCTTACATCTCTACGGTACAAACTACTGAAGTACATGCAAAACTCCTGTTCTGATACATTTACGTCCTGCTACACACGAAATGGCAATATAAAAGCAAGCTCAAGACAACAGAAAAATGGGTCACCGTCACTTCACCTGATGATCTCTTCAAACAGGGAATTGATATTGATTACAAAGCCCAACAGATGGGCTGTGCAGGGGCGTAACGAAGGTGGGCAAGCAGGCACAATTATACCCGGGCACTGGATCGCTATAGGGGGGCGCAGAATTATTGAGGGGAACGCCGAAACGTTCCAACAATGCCATAAGTAGTTTCTTCAATACAGTATATTTGCTTCCGAAAGACCTCAGGTTCGAACATGGAGGTGCCACACTTGCATCTTGCCCTGTGCGCCATCTAACTTCGTTACGCCCCTGGGGCTGTGGCAAAATACTTGGCGTCTAACTCTACCGAAAAGATGCTAGCTTCGGTGAACTCTTAAATCAAACATTCAATGCAAGCAACTACCTACACTTGAACAACAAACTACCTCAAGCAAAATGCATGCGTAAGTGTGTTAACTTTATCTGTTGGAATGCCCTTACTGTTAACAACACATGGGTACTAGTGCAACAATGCAAAATATGTACTTCCAGCCAAAACCTGAATGAATCAATGACTGTAACCATTGCAGCGCACAATTGTTTCCTGTTTGTGAATGCTTAACAAGTAGCAACAATCACTCTGATAGCGACCTCTCCATACCTCTTTCGCAGTTTGCTACACATTCTGCCTTTGTGAGCCGTGTTGATGTCAAATGATCTATCCTGCTTTTGTAACATAAGATCTTTATATAAAAATGCTGAAAAGATTGAAGAAATCGTATCTCCATGTTCAAAGCCACCAGATGTTATAGCGCTGTCCGAAACAAGAATTAAGTAGACTTCAATTACAGCACCACTTTCAGGCTATAATTTCATTAACGAAAAAGTAATTGCACACATAACAGTCATGTGGATACGATGATATTCCGGCGCGCGTTTTGAAATAGTGAAAATACTTACTGGCACCTTTTCTATCAAATGCTATAAACGAATGCATACGTGACGGCGTTTTTCCGGGCAATCTAAAAATCGCTAAAGTAGTACCAATTTTTAAGTCGGAAGATAGCGAAATCCCTACTGATTACAAACCGATATCAGTGTTAACAATAACATACCTGTCAAAAATATTTCAAAAAGTGCTGTACACAAGGCTGGACGATTATTTCATCAAAAACAACTTGTTGAGTCAGCAACTATACGGTTTTCGCCATAACCATCTCACATCCTTGGCTATTACAGACTTGTTCGAAAACCATCTTCAGAACCTCGATAAAAAACTTATATCATGCGCGGTTTTCTTAGATCTAAGTAAAATATTTGACTCAGTGAATTATTCCATATTGCTGACTAAACTTGAGCATTACGGTGTATGAGGAAACGTGTTTAAACTAATACGGTCGTATCTCCCCAACAGAAAATAGTACGTTCAGGAAGGAAACACTAAATCATCTTTAAAGTCAATTATTTCTGGGGTCCTCCAGGGTTCGATTTTAGGCCCTTTGTTCTTTTTATTTTTCATAAATCACTTACCAAATGCAAATTTGATGAAAACTATACTTTTTGCGGATGATACAGTTTTAGTTCAGAGCGACAATAATCCAAAGTTACAAAACTCGGTTAACCGTGAACTGCCAAAGGTAATGGATTGGGTAACCGCAAACAAACTCTCATTAAATATTTACAAAACAAAATGTATGTTAATCACAAATAAACATGTAAGCACAGAATCCTTTGCAATAAATGCAAACAGTAATCGTATTGAAAGAACTTTGATTTACAAGCACCTTGGTATAATTGTATATGAAAAACTGACTTGGAAAGAGCATTGTAGGCAGTTGTGTTGTGCTATATCCAAATATTTAATGTATAAACTTAAACATTATGTTAATAACCAGGTAATATGGATGTTGTGTCACAGCTTAAACTCACCAGCACTGTATAGGATTATTTTCTGGAGTAGAGCAGCTACATGTCATCTACAGTCAATATCGGTTGTTTTAAATCGCGCCATGACATGTTTGAACACATATGAACTTAAAGTTAGTACTAATTATCAAACGCAGAAACTTCTCTAACTAAAAGATATATATAACCTTGAAGTGAGCAAATTCATGTACAAGTATACTAACTCTCAGCTACCGGTTACATTTGTCAATTATTTAAAACTCATTACAGATGTTCATTCATATAACACAAGACAAATCAAAACTCAACAATTTGCTTTACCAATAGCACACACAAACTCAGGCGCTAAAATGATAAAGTTCAGTGCAATAGAAATGTGGTAAAAAGCTCCTTTAGAAATAAAAAATAAACCGTGTTTGGTACCTTTTTCAGCGGAAAACAAACAATATGTATTATTCAGCTACTAGAAACATTGTTTGTGTCCTTTTTAATGGTGTACATAAAACCAGTGGCGAATCTATGCAAAATGGCGCCCATGGCAAAGTTTAAATGTGCGCCTTTTTTAATTATTTAAATGCCAAATATAGGCACACTTTTTAGGAAAGATCAACCAACAAAGTAAATGTTTACGAACAGAAAATATGTATTTCTTTTTAATCAAACTTTTCAGCAAATAAAATATAAATTATCCATACGCACCAAAACAGTCTTCTGTACTCATTTATGTAAATTATAACGAATATCAAAACAGTCAAGTCATAGGTGTAGGAGCAAGCAAATTTTTGGGGGTGCAAAGGATTTTTGCCCAAATTTTCCCAAACTTGCCCAAAAAGTTGTCTTTCAACTTTTGTGGACCGTTTTTGGTGTGATCTCCAAAAAGATGGCCTTCGCTTGTTCTTCTGCAAACGTTGGGCGCCATTTTGACCCAGATTTTCAGGGATTTTGCCTAGATGATTGAGGGTTTTGTTCGGATTTTCAGGGAATTTGCCCAGAATCTCAAGGATTTTGCCCAAATTTTCAGGGATTTTGTCTACGTTTTCAACAAATCAAAACTTTTGGGGGTGCGCTTGCACCCCCTGTACCCCCGCCTCGTACACCACTGAGTCAAGTATCGACGTTATCACAATTTAGACATAGTATTTGCTGACAAATGGTAAATCTTGCAAAAAAATTCCACAAAATATAGCAACTGCAAACGATAATTTTTTTATGAAACACATGTAATTTGGATGGTACAGTAAGGTATGCGCAAGGTCGTACGCAAGGGGTTGGGGTTAAATCCCCCTTGAGCTTGATATTTTACAAAAACTTTATTACCTGCGCAAAGGAGATTATTGTTTTCGCATACTTTCTGCTTGTTTATTTGTCGACTTAATGCAAATACCACGGAATGAATTTGCATGCAAATTTCAAGGAACATTGCAAATGGGCCAAAAAGTAATAATTATAGGTTTTGGTGGGAATCTGGGTTATCGTCTGCATTCAGAAACCATCTCACCACATTTCGCAGACCTTTCGTCACATGTTTAAGATTGTGTTTAAGATTGTGTTCCGCGATAGTCCGCTTTATCAGAAACAATTGTCTTTATTTTGTCTGCTATGGCTGATCAGCGCAAGCGCCGACCGCATTGGCTACATTACAGATTTATGTAGCATGGCAGAACTGTTGCGCGAGCTCATAAACAGCAGTTTTTACATAGAAGCATTCAGGCTTTTGATAATGTCTCAGCAGGGAAAAAGAAAAGCTAAAAGTTTGCTGGACTTCTATACATAACAAAAATCGAAAGTTTTCTTGCGTACTTTATGCGCATTCTCAATTCTTGTGTAGTTTAGCAAGATTCCATCTTGCAAACTGGGGTGTGCGTCAGTCAGACCAGTCGCACACTTTCTTTGCTCGACTGCTCGTATTCGACAAGACATAAGCGCAGCCTCATTTTTCAGTTGTAAATTGCTCTGACGTATTGATGAGTGTCTTTTACTCCCCTGTTTTAACGCGCAGCCTGATTCAGTACAATGACACATAAATTAAGGGGAGTGCGTATAGGAGAATGTGCTTATTTTGTCAACAAACTTCGCCAAAACGTTGTTTGGAAACATGAATATGACGTCAAATTGTGACGTCACATACAGTGCACACCAAATGCAAATGACCAACATATGCCATTGAATGAACCCCCCCAATTTTTCTGCGTACGCCACTGGGTGGTATGTAATCAGGGAGGTAGTGCTGAAAAAAAAGGTGTGGGAACGCACCCAAAAACAGCCATTTTTAAAACAGCTTCAAACTCATTTTAAAGCAAAACTTGCAAAAGGTGTGGGAATGCCGTTCCCACGCGTTCCCGCCCCACTACACCCCTGTATGTAATGCATAACATATTACTTGTGTTCGAAAGACACAATTCCATTAAAACATCAATATATCCAGCCTTTTCGTGTGTAAGCGCTATAACATTCTAATAAAAACAATACTTTTCGTGTCTTTATCGAAGCATATTCGTCTGTGATTTCCTTGAAGTCCGCTTTCTCTGTTTCGCCCCTTCTATACTTATCTAAGTTAGGTGAAGGTCACACAGTGTGTCCTGACTCATTGAGGCTCGGAAGTATGAAAGGATCAGTTTCTCTCAGCTTGCAATAGATACTGCCATGGTTAGCATTATCTGCAAAACAACTTGGAAAGACGCTTTCAACACCACATTCAAGTATGGATGTCAGGAAGTCTTCAAGACTCGATAATTTTAAGTTGCACGAAGTAATACTGTACTAACATTTTGCAATCTAGAATAGTAGATAATTGCTTGCTATCTGCATATGACCTAAGCGAAGCTCCTAAATTCTCGCGCATAAATTTTAGTTTTTCCAGGCATGAGGATGACAGTAAAAAAGGCCGTGGACATCGAATAGAAAGCCTAATTTGGAAAGAAAAAGGTAGCTCTAAACAAGAATAAAAAATCTCTGATGAGCTAACATTTTTTGCCCAGCTAGTGCGGTACGATACTACAGTAAAAAGTTGATGTTTCGAGGACTACTAAGGTTAGTCTTTGGACTGGGGCATTGTGTTTAGCTTATTATCGGACACTAGTGTCCATCGAAGAAATTTTGCAAAGTCCAAATGGGCTGCAGCTGTATAAGAAACTTGTAAATGTAAGGAGCTTAACAGCATTTATTTGCGTAAAAGTCAGATTCTCACAGCCACTGACTTAAGCTCATCACATCCAGATTCTGACTAATATCCTCTTGCCGAAACGCACTAGCACGGACTTGCTTAGCTTTTTTATAGCGTGAGAAGGACCAGGTCTTGTAGATTTGGCAAGCAGGCGTTCGTCAATCACAGTGGATCTTAACGTTTTCTCTGCCACGCCTCCCTCAAGTAAATGTTCTTTGTTTCAAGCACCCGTGGCGTTTAAAGTGAATTAGATGGAACACTTTTCGTTTGAAAACTTTCAATGTTGTAAAACGCGTAAGAGCTCGCGCCCCCCTTGAAATGAGTTGATGCCCGCTGGGGAGGCGCGCTCCCCCGGGTAAGAACCCCTGGTCTAACATAATATCTGACCTTCGTGTTGTGTCACAACACCACCGTTTCCTCACGATACACTAACTGATGGTGCTGGCGCAACTCACCCTGCATTACATGAGGGCGCTATGGTGATGCAGCTTTGCTGTTTGATGGTCGCATGGGGCGCAAGACAAGAGGTTCAAGAAACTGTAAGTCACAAACTTTAATTTTTGCCATACAATTTTTGCGCCCCCGTCAAAGTGGCGCCCATGGCACGTGCCATGCCTGCCATACCCTAGATACGCCACTGCATAAAACAGGTGCATTGATCTAACTATTTAACGCCGTTACAATGGAAATAATTGAATCAAGAAATATCACTGCTATATCGTACTCAGTTTTGCTTCTGGTGTGTTCACCAAAATTGGTTGCATCAAACCCTTGTACGAAGCAGTGAGATGCTTTTAGTCGACGAAAGTAACGCGAACTATGTCAACTAAATTGCAAACGGATTTCGTTCTCACGCGTGATTCACAACGTCGATTGTGAAGTCTTTTCCGGAATGTATGTCTGGACGCCTGGTTTTCAACCTGCTTGAATCCCGTGACACGTCTCTAATGCTGCACTGGTTTGTAACTTTTGACGCATTTCCTCTCTAGCTTTCACGCACATTTTAAATTATCAATGTGACAACGTTAAACCATTTTCGTCTGGTGACTTGTCCTTGCCTGCAACGCATCTTGCTTCAATAAACAAAACTCGTATACCCGCATTTCGCATATTAAACTTTATTTTCAGAGCAAAAGACGTTGAGCTACTTTTACAAACTGTTCCCTTTACACAAAAAGTAGCTTCCTCCATGGGAGGTCTGCAGCCTAAACGACCCCTGGTTCTTCGCAGANTCCCATCACCCCCATGCATTTTATAAATCGGTGCATTTCGAAAGTCATCGCAGCACTACATTATAATATTCGTGATGACGTCATTCATGCATATGCCTTTTAATGCTTGTGTTTCATCAGAGAAAATGTATTAGCGTCATCAAGCGTATACTCTTCTACTACTTCCACGTATATATCCTCGCGCCTGTTCATTCATGTATTTGTGAGTTCCTTATCATTGCGATGTATGTTTAAACCTAACGCGTTGCGTGTGGGAGTGAAGACGTTAAACACAATAAACCACAAACACAATGTTTGCAAAGGTTTGAAATGCTATAAAATTGCCAAACACAATGTTGAAACCACATGGCGACAGCACCTATTTATTTCTAGAAAAGAATGCCTTTACCGTTCTTGCGCACGGCAACAGTACAAGCGCTCCCATTTACGGGCGATTGTGGCGTCAACGATTGGAGGAAAGCTGGTTTCAGTGAAAGAGGGTCTACTTTTCGCGCTTTGTAAAGTAACGTTTTGGTTCAAGATCATAAGTGAAAAGTCCTAATGTTCAGTGGCCCTTCTTACCTTGTGTACTTCTTTGCTATATTGGTAACCAGAACAGGTAATTTTTTATCTTAGCAGCAGAAACATAGCTCAGTTCTATTTTAGAGGCTTTGTTTTTTGCGACAGAAAGGTACTAAAACTATTTTGAGAGAGAGCATTTCAAGCTCCAATTACTTCACATTTTTTCTAAGACAAAAGTGGCTGATACTCAAAATGAAAATTAACTTTACTGTTCTTACAGTTCCCGCGGTCGGCCAGGCCTCCTATGAGGAATCAGGTTCTGGTGCTTGCCAAAGCGAATGTGGTTCAAACCAAGAATGCATCGGAGATGAGTGTGAGTGCAAGTTAGGATGGGAAGGAAAAAGCTGTGAAATACGTAAGTAATTTTATGAACGTTTACTGAAGGAAGGCTTAGCGTTTGTCAAGCCTACGCGGTCTATTAATGATTGTGGAAATCCTACTGATCATAAGGCAAAGCCAGTGCCATTTGTGAAAAATGTTTTTTAATATTCTGAAGGCTTGTACGGCATGCTTCTTTGTCTTGTACGGAGAAGTTGCCAATTGTCAATTTCTGTCCATTGGTGCAAAATTTATATCTGTCATCAAGACACTATTTGAAGTGATTCCACGTGAATAAAATCTGAGAATATGTAATAAGCAGGCAATGCACATATTCTGTTAATATCAAAATGGCTGTTTTCCTTGCCGAGAAAGGGCTCCCTCCAGTAAATATTATCGAAACGGCATCGAATGAACATCGCTTCTGTTTATTATCAGCCTACTGCCCGAGCAACGCTACAAATGTAGCTAGTGGAGAGGAATTAACTTGCAGTTCTGGAAATCCAAACGACAGTACAGGTGAGGAGGTGTGACGTCAGCGAAACATAGATGGATGAAGATTCTCATTGAACAACAAACGCTTAGAACGTATTGTGTTTGATCCTTTGCATAATTCTGCTCGTCTCGAAATAAGCAGAAGTTGTGATTCCATTTTCCTTCTCTTGAAACAGAGAAAGTTTGATTCCTTTTTGTTTCGCAGGTGGTTTGCTTTGCTGGCAGATGTCGTTGTTTTCTTAGCTTGTGAAAAAAGGGCAAGTTGCTCCCATATCGAACAAGTCTGAGCTTTGAAGCTGTATACTACAGCGTAGCATTGGTCCAAGATGCCTGCGGTCTTGCTTTTTACATTAAAACAAGCATGTAAAACCTGTTCCATAATTAGACTGTCTTTAAATCCAGCAAACGTAAATCTATTCAAGAAAAGTTGCACTTTTTTTCGGGGCAGCTTGGAATGCAGCATTAGAACATTCAGGAACGTTCTCGTTTGGGAAGCTAGCGCAGCATACAAAATTAATTTAGCTTATGAACGCTGTTCCAACAAAATGCTGAATTTTAATTTTAGGGCATTCGATTGATTCTTATAATCATTTATCGTTTAAACAAAAACGGTTGAAGCGGTTTTTGATTCTACTATAAGCTTATTCCACGGATGGTGCATTTCAATTGAGAAAAACAAACTAAGTATCATGAAAAGTATTTGGGACTAACATGGTTCTTCTTAAAAATATCTCTGAGAAGCACATTGATTCAAGAACTTTGACCTAAATCAAATGGAGGCTCATTTTGAAAACAGTTTTCTTTACTGATTTTGCGGAAGCGTTACAGAAATGCGAAAAGGAGTTTTTTTCTGAAAATAAACAAAAAACATACCGTAAGGTATTAACCAGCGATAAACTGGAATGACGATTTTTGGAAATTTGAAGTAATTTGTCGGTTTCATCACGTAAGTTAACAAATGCACCCACCAGTAACTTTTTTNTTTGCTATAGAAACCGAAAAAAATACGTCTNCGCGTAGAGATCAGTTTGTGCCAATATTAAGCTGGCATACCAGTTNAGGATTGTTTGGGATGCTGCTTTAGTAATTGTTTCCTGCCTGTAAATTATTTCTCTAAAAATTTTAGAAATGAAAGTCTTGGGTCTTTTTCGAGCAAGTGTTGGAGAAACATCTACAACCAACGCGAGTTGTTCAACAAACTGTTCTTTACTGGGTAATGACAGTTTTTCTGCAAATATTATGTTCGTAAAATTTTCGTAAATAAATGTGGTTGCTGTGCTCCTAAATGTTTTACTCCAATATGTGATTGCCGAAAACCTGTTGAAAGTTATATTTTACAATGCGTTCATTGCAAAAGTAACGCGCAGAAGATGGTTGAAGAGCTTGTTCGCAGAACTGCTGATGACTTCAAAAACAAAATATTTTAGAGTCAAATAACACGAGTCCAAAGTGACTAATTACAGTCCACCAAGGTTTGAGATCAAATTAATGTTTATTATTGCAGTGAACCTAGAACGAGATAAAAGTTCTAAATCAAAATCATACCAAATAAAATGTTGGATTCAACAATAAAATAGGTATTAAATCATGAGCAATAATGAAAACAACAAATTTTGAATAAACTTGTTGTTGTAATTCGTTCACGTTTCCTACGAGTTGAAGAAGTTTTCTGATTAATGGTGACATTATTTCAAAAACGAAACGTAAGTAAAAAGTTGCTTGATTACCTTGGACAATCAAAGGGCTGTAACATACCATCTAATAGTAACACAGTAACACCACTTGCACCAACGCCAGAAGTATTGCAAATCCTTAGTAAAAGACGGGATTGGCATTGTTTGTGTTAAAGTAATCAAACTTGTTAGGAGCTTTCTACCGTAGATACAAAAATAACTTATAGATCTTCGAAGTCTGAATGCAACCGTTAATTTCAACAAAAATCTGTCACAACAATATATTTCGCTTATACTTGAAAAGGAAATTTTTTCGTAGAATGTACCCGGGTAAGTTCCCCGAAAATGACTTCATCTTCCGTTTTTATTATAGTTCTTTCCGCCCATGGATAGTTTTTTATGTGCCTCTCAAATTAGTTTTGAAGAAAACAGAGAAACTAAATTACTTCCAAGAAGGCTAAGGCAGCAAATTCAGAAAAGGAAAGCGGCGATTTGGTACGATGGGTCACTGTGCTCATGTCAGCTGCAAGACTGCATGATTTTAGTGGCAATTTCAACTGCATTTGCTTTCTTCCAGGCAACGCTCCATTTGGAACAAGCCTTTGTAAATTGTCCGAGAATGGAGTCGCCATTCGGGAAGCAGTCAAGCTCGTCAACTGCTCAGTAAAATCCTTAGATGAGATCAACGACCCTCAGAGACTGGCCGACACTCTGATCGCAGTAACGTCACTTCCGTCGTCATCTGCAGATCTTTTGGGGCAAGCCTTGGATAAAGTTGTCGAACTAACAACGTCATCAGGCAGCGATCTCGAGCAAGAGGTAAAAGTGAAAGGGAAAAAGTTGATTGTGTTTGTTTAAAGGTTCTCTAAATTAAGCTGTTTATCGTTTTTGCTGGAAGAGCAAGAGTTTGTGTTGGAGCTTTTGGTAATAAATATTAAGTTGAAGACTTAATTTTATCTCGATTGCAAGTATACGTTGGCTCACCGAGCTGCATTCACAAATTATCAACACGTGGAATAGGCTGGGATCTCTCTACTAGGGATCATTTTATGTTTAAACAGAAAACGCTGGGTTTTCCGCAAACTATTCAGCAACAGAAAAGAAGAAACCAAAGGTTAAATCAGAAAGATTCACGATATGACACATGAGTGACTATGGTACACGAAAAACGAAAGTGTTTGACAGCTTAATCATAAAAATCGCGGCGAAAGCACACGGAAGAAAAGAGATTTCACAAACGTTTCGGTAAACACTTACCACAATGAGCATGGCGCAATATGAGCTGTTGTAACCCTGTTGCAAACTATAGTGGCCAGTAGGGAGAATAGCACGGTACAAAGTGAACAAAAATGTGTCAACTTGTGACAGCAATGATGACGGGACATGCAGCGGATACGTGCCAGTGGTGATGGCGTGTGACGTCACGGGTGATGAAGGAAGCGCGTTGCTACTGGTTACAAATGCATGGACCCACGAGGGGTTGTTTGGGTTAAAATTTGGCCTGTGTTCTAAATCAGCACAGATTCAAGAATGCGCTGTCGCCGCCAATGGCCAATACCAAGGATGTGAAAATCTCTGGGTGGTGAAAATCATCCCAATTATCTGGGTTTCCTGCAGATGCCTGCAGACTGACTAACTTAATGAAGTTCCCTGCTCCTCTGTGCGATCCCTTTAATTGGGTTGTGTTTGCCCGATGTCGAAGACACAGCAAGTAAGCCTGTAAACAACGTGCAATGGTTGAGTCAAACGTGCTGTTCTTTAACCGAAAACCAGCTCTGAAGCTTGTGGGTGTTTTAAAAACAACGTAGCTTCACATTCACTGCAACATTACATTTTATAAAGCTGCTACGACCTTGACATATGTTGCAAGGTACGGACCCCAAATGTGGTGGATGTAATGAAATATGTTTGGGTAAAAGAGTTCAGCGGGTGAAACATGTTTTGTGGGGCACCGCGTTTTCTGTTCGGAAATTACGGAATGTAACGGTCCAAAAAGTTGTTAGGGTAACCGTTGCGAAACCGCATTGGCATAACATTTATAAACTCGGTATATTCCTATTGATATACTCGATACAATATTGACATAATTTTAAACCGAAGTACATTTGTTTATTATAAACAAGGTTGTTTCAACCAAAAGTGATTTCAGGAGAATGCGCAGGGAACTCGAAAATATTTTTTGTTTTCTTGGCTTTGTTTGCCATATTTTGCCGTTTAATGTTCGTCTGCTGTCAGTTACTCCGTTAAGTAAAAGGGAAGCAACACATTGTTAAATGGGTCTAAACACAATTGAGTCGATTTTATTGGCGCAAACCTTAAACATTGCATGCAAATTAAAGATGGAGCGCTAGGAAATCGAAAAAAACTGGTTTTCTCGCTAAACAACCCTCGACCGTCACATAATTTTCTACCTTGGTTTAAAGTTGATGACCGAATTGTTGGTGAATTCAGAGTGGTGATAGAGTTACATTTTTGAAAGGGATTGCAGTATGTTGGATGGTCAACACTGTTGCGCAGGAATGCTGGGTCGCAACCGGTATCTGCCGCGGTTTGCCCAGTTCTGCAGAGTTGACATTGACGGAAGAAAGTGCAAAATCAGCTAAAATGAAACTGTTCCCATGTTTCCTTAACAAACCTTTCGCATCCAAGCATAAAATGTTTTGCTATGCAGCAGTCCGTATGGTGATGCCAAGGAAGAGCTATTTTTCATCTTCTGTGAAGGCCAGCCAGTTGAAAGATCATGTGAAATGTAGTTGAGAAATTTTTAGGTGTGGTACAGAAGTGTTCAAGTGTGGTGTAAAAATCTTCAAAGTGATCCAGCCTGGTGGGGATGATATAGAAAGCCGCTTGGCGCAATGTCGCTGCAAAACAAATGTAACGAAAATTAGCTCTCGAAAAAACGAGTTGCGTTTTTTGCAAAAACTGGAGTCAGTCCACCTTGCAACTAAGCGTCGAAACATTGCAGCATGTCGAGAAACCTCAACTTTCCGTGATCTGAAAAGACGAACTTTCAAACGCCGCTCATCTATCAGTTTTCAAGTTGGTTTTTGTTCCAATCCCCACTTATGGTGATAACTCCTAGTTAATGAACGAAGTAAAGATATCTCAAGTACAAGCGGAAGAGAGGATTTTTGCAATGAGCTCACGGTGTGACATTTCGCGGCAAAGTGAGAAGCTGTGAAATTTGTAAAACCCTGAATATCAAGCCATTTCTCCGAATAGAGTTATACCAGCTACTATGGTGGAGCCATGTGACAGGAGTGCCCCAAAAACGGTTAACGAGACGAGTCTTCTTAACCGCACCTACACGGGAAGCAACCCAGCAGTGGATGGTCAACGACTCGATGGGGTGATTACGTCTCCGACCTGGCATCATCGAACCTTGGCGTGGGGCTGGAGCCTGCAGAACAATCAGAGATTGCTGAAAACTGTGAGATGCCTCGTCTTAGGGCTGCTGCCCCCGCGGAGACCCCCTAGCGGAAATACGAGTTTGAAAATGGAAAATATTTCTTGTTATGCAAAACATTTCGTTATGCGCTGAAAGTGTGTGCCAATGCGGAAATTGTTTTATTCGTATTCTGGTTTTGAAGCTCAGTGAGCCATTTTTTGATCAAATGTGAGGGAAGATGAAACCATATCAGTTTCAGCTTTAAATCATTCAGCAATGCCCAAGTCACGTCAAGGTATACTACGAAAACCACGTCGGGTAATGAGGTATTTTGTCAATTATAGTTTGTTGACAAATACTGTACGATGAATTGTGGGTCTCTCTGAACCTCCTTGCTTTCAACTGGCAATGCTGCAGTGTACCAATGTTTATGATGTTATACGTCATGTTGCAGCATTTTTAATAACGCAGGTATTTACTAAAACGATCCCATTCCTGTTATTTGATGAGGTTCAGATCAAAACAAGCCGCTGTTTTACGATGCAACGCGTATGTTTACCTTCTCTGACTTGCTATAAATGCATACATAGGGAACATTCAATACAGGTATTTACGTCGAAATACGATCGAATATTGAACCAAAGTTGAAATGCACCTAACGAACTGTTGTTAAGAAAATGTGGGTTTTCATTTTAAGCGATACCAACAAAAGGATCGGCCAAAAGGCACATGTTGTTCATTTGTTGTTTATTTTTGCGAAACGTCCAGCTGGTGTCGCTACTATAATCACAGACATGATGTTCCACCGTTATTTAAATAAAAAAGCAGAGAACGCGGTTGTTGAAAAGTATACTCTACATAATATCTGCGGCGGCTCATTGCTGGTTTCCCTTAATCTTTTCCAAATCTTTCAGCTGTCCACTTCTCTCTTGCAAACCATCAACAATTTTTACACGCTGAAAGAGTCAGGAGATGCAGCTGTTTTCGGAAACAAGGATCAACAGTACGTTGACTGCATGGCATTTGAAATTTTCTGTGTTCATTTAATAATAGGATACTTAATGGAAATGTTTACTCTAATCGCCAGTACAACTTTCACAATATACAATACATTACTATAATTGGTAAGTTTTTAGCTACGTCTTTATTTTTAGCAAGTTTACGTGCGGTTCAAATCACATATATCGTTTATTCATATTTTTACCCTCGTTTAGAATAAGAGACCATGCGTACAAAGTAGCAAACATATACTAATTCTGAAATAAATCTGAAGATTCAGTTTGCTTGGAAGTAATGAAATGTTTGTTTGCAACACGCAGTGCCTTACCGGTTAGTATATTTGACAGGTTTCTTTTATAATAACAATATTAAGTTTGTTTATCTTAGGCGGTGCCAGTAAAATTTTTGAGTTGTATGTACTTTGAGAGAAAATCATCTCAGGAACAATATCTCTGTTTACAGTTGAAATGACAATACGAAGGTTTGGTGAAGATTGTAATAAATTAGGCTTTGGATCAATTTTTGATAGTGGAGAAGAAATGGTCAGCGTGTTTTATCGCACAAGTTCCCTGCCTATAATTTACTGAGGCCAGCAACGTTGAAGCTTGGCTTGGGGAAGGCTCATCCAGAAAACAAGGACAAAGATTTATACTTTTCAAGAGAAAGGAAGTAGGTGTGATGCGCCAGCTTGGATGCAAGTGGAGCATTTCAGAAACAATCACGAAGTTTTGCTGAGGCTACTTGTAGAACTAGTTTTAATATTGCAAAGCAATCTGAGCCGTACGCAGTTGGTGAGACAGCCTTGCGCTCTAGAAATGGTTAAAATTACACTTGGGCAGGAAAGTGAAAAGAAGCTTAAAGATATATCTCCTTCAAATGATATCGCCCAAAGCGTTAGGGATTTGGCAGAAGACATAAAACAGCAGGTAATTTCCGAAGCAAAATATGCTCAATTTGGGCTTTTCGTAATCGAGATTCATCAAACTACCGATGCTTCTGCTTGCTCTCAGTTTGTGGTGTTTTGCAGATGATTTACAGACAGACATAAAAGAAAAGTTCTTGTTTTATTCCAAATTAGAAACGAATACAAAAGCTGTCGATGTAATAGGAAAGATAGAGGCTTTTATTCGTGACGGCCTCAGACGGGAAAATCTTTGTGGTGCGTACACTGATGGTTTACATTCAATGTTAGGAACAAAAAGTATTTTACAAATATTAGTTTGAAATCTTTCGCCTGATATCCTTTCTGTGCACTGCGTCATACACAGACAAGCTCTTGCGTAAAAAATTATTCCAGGAAATCTAAAGATGTTCTTAAAGTCATCAAAACTGTAAACTACGTAAAGCTTAGAGCATTGAGCACACGCATCTGGTCTGCGGAGTGCACTTTCTTCAACGTCTCCAAGAATTCAGAAAATGGTTGATTGTGTTCAGCAGCAAGTTTCTCTCTAAATTGCGCATGTGAATAAATTTCTACGTTAGAACCTTGTGTGCTGGTGTTGGGCTGTAGCCTATGCGTAAAAAAGCGTAGCCTATGTTGACAAGGTATAGTGGACCACGCAATTTTTATCAAAAATTATCTGGACCACGTAAGTGAAACACTGGGTTACACCATGCGTTTGTGTTAAAGGTTTTGGCAGTTTGCAAGTTTTTGCAGGGATTTATTCAGTTCGCAAAATATTGTGATTGCTTGTAGAATGTAACAGCGCATGTATATAAAGCGATTTTTTGCTGATTCTATGTATTGGCACGCTTGAAATCGCCGAAAAGGAAGCTGTAAAAAGTACCGAAAGCTTTTGGTTGTGAATGTTTTGGCAGCATGTTGGTTTGGATGTCGTCAGTTTGCAAAACATTGTGGATTAATTTATGTAGAGTGTACCAATACGGGTGTATGAAAGAATTTTACGCTGAGTTTATGTATTTTCACAATATTTTAGCTGCTTTGAAATCGCTAAAAATAAAAATAAAATTGCAAGAAGTCCCAAAAGCTCTTGGTTGAGACTGTTTTGATAGCTTGTACGTCGTTGTTTATTTATTTTAGCAAACTAATGTGAATGACTGCTTTCAAAATATAACAATGCATCATATATATAAAACGAAATTATATTGATTTCAGATAACTTCAAATTATTTGTTTCTTGCTTCGAAATTTCTAAAATTGAATGTACATGAACTGCCATGTGGCCTGTGCGTGGTTCCCTCTTTTAAAGTGTACCAGCACGCCAAGCTGATTATTGAAAATTGTGTTTTGAATATATAAAAAACTCGATTCATACTTGGCTTGGGGTTGCGTTTCTGCTTGCTTTTCAAGGGGTTTCAGAGGGAAGGAATAAACGTCAAAAAACACCAAAATTTATGTGATAGAGCAGGCCCGTAGCCAGGTTTCAAGATTTGGTGGGGCACAATACACTTTTAGGGGCGTAAGATTCTTGCTTTCACTATATGTTTAAAACAATTTTTTCTGGGTGCAACAAAATTGGGGGGGCACAAAACATATTTGGGGGAGCACTGCTCCCGAATGCCCCCCGTGGCTACGGGCCTGTGATAGAGGGAATCCTGGCGTAAAAGCAGCCTATGGGACCTATCGTGTTGAATGGTAAAAACACCTTTTTTTTCAACAGAATTCCTGGCTCATTTGATAAAATCGTTGCCTCTACGAAGCTGTCGTCACCTGACGAAAAGTACTCACTTGCTCTGAATCAAATTGCTGCAGCTGCCTATCAAAGTGGTAAGTATGGTTTCTCGTAATGATGTGTGCTTCGTTCATCTATTGCGGAGCCGTCCCATCGGATCAGCGTTTATTCTTAAAATAATAATCTGAAACATATAAAGATTACAGTGTGAGTCAAATACCACGTGAAACAAGAGAAATTCTACATGTACTTCAAACTGCTGACGAAATAAAAAAGGTTGTTTTTGAGACATTCAATTGAAGGTGTATTACCTGCTTGCACTCAGGTTTAGAAATCGACAATGCAGGCGTTTATACGAAATGTTTTTATAGGCTCAATATTCTCGTCTAAGGAGTCCGGAACAGCTTACTTTCGACTGAAGCAAGAAACAGCAGATATTGATGAATCGGAATTAAATGCAATTCAAGTACAATCCAGTAAATAAAACATTTATGCATTTACCTATTGCTACGGTGTATAACAAATAACATTTACAGAGGGACTTTGTGCCCAATTGAGATTTACTCATTTTGTTTTACCACCTTAACTTCCGATTTAAATTGACGCTGATAATCAAAAGTTCCAGGTTTGCTGCAAGCTTTCGAGGAATAAACCGACTGGGCTCTGCTTTCATGACTTTGCGATGATTCAGACTTGCACATATCTGCGTTCAAGTAATAGCATATACAGTGTCGACGCCGTTGCGTCAATCAGCAAATGTTTTAATAGGAAATTGATTTCACGTAACTCTACGTATTCTCAGTCCTGAAATCTCGAAGCAATGCTCCTGGGAAATGACAAAAGCACAAGCAGAGAAAGCAAACAAATTGAAGATAAAATTGAAATAATCAAAACACAGGTTGCAGCAAGTAAAAACTGTAAAATATCCCATTCTCACATAATTGCTTCACTAAAACTGTAAACCTGACACCATAATTATGGAGTTAAAAAGCGACAGCTAAGCAATCAAGCCGCGATGACTCAACATAAAGCATTTTATATTGAGATTCGTAAGCAGAATATAGGGCTGCCAATCAGAACCGTCGCCAGAAAGTTTTCAATAGAAGGCTTTGCCTTTCTGCGGTGGGGCTTTGCGGTTGTGCGGGGGGGGGGGCTTGACATTCTAAAAACTGACAAAAACTCTACAGATTT
>JGI24158J21664_10003314_pt1 | contig 20141 bp, 15 predicted proteins | sample Ectturendosymbi3_FD_21664 | JGI IMG/M metagenome (IMG submission 21664) | reverse complement strand
TTCATTCAATTGTAAAAAAGGAGGGGATGTTGTTGCAACCTCTCCTTTGGCATTGCGTTGAATGTGTGATTCACCACGAACGGGATGTGCACGAAGAACAATACCCATATATATGTGTGGCATGAACAAGCAGTAATAGAGTGATCATAGCATGTGATCTTAATTTTTGGTTGTTGCCACAGTGCGAAGCTTTGTGCACATGCCGCTCAGGCTTTCTGATCGCAACAGTATCATGCTTGTCTAATTTTAATGGATTGGAACAGAAATATATATACTTATTCCAACGAGTGCACGGCTAAATTTGAAGGAATTTGTGTTAAGATCAACATGTTCAAAAACCTATATAGTTCGTTTTGGTGTTAAATTTTAAGTGATCATGTGTGTGATGATAACAATTGATTATGGTCCATGGGTAATTATTGTATTGTTTCTTCACGACTTGTGTGGATAGACATTTTTTGCCTCTGCTAATAAGTGCTTTTGTTGTGCAATGTCATGGTTGCTATGCTGCATTGCTTTCTGCCTCATAACCTCTTGGTTGTCACTTGTTATTCCTCTCACATATATGCATGCCTTGTAACTGTCTGTTCATCTCTGCACATTGCATACCTCAACTCTCACCCATTGCTTGGTGTTATGTAAATAATATTATGTAAGGTACAGTATATGATTTAAAGTTTGTGTGCCCTTGCCTTCAACTGCTTTCTGTTTTGGTCTTCTTTTTTTTGTGATTATTACAATTGTTGTTTTTTAATGATTATTTGATTCCATGTGCTTGTTATATTTTGTGTATCACTATCGGGCAAGGTCATAGGTGTCAGTATTGTGAGCTTGGGGATGCACTGTACCACCAATGCATGTACCATATGGATTGACCAATGTTTGTTTGCACCACCAGTCTTAGCTTAGGAGTAGGATAGAGTTGAATATTAGTAGCCTAAAGTTTGTATCACCAGTGTGGGGATAGAGTTAAAAAGTGGTGATTGAGTTAGCTTTTACATTTATGGTTGAACCTAAACAAACACATGCATTCCTTTTTATTTCCGGCAATGGTTAGGCCTACTACTTTTCTAAAAATGAGATTGTATTGAGCATCAAAGATAGGTGACAAGAAACTGTCTTATACATATCAATGCACTTGTAACTAATAGGCTTATCATTATGACTGTGACTCAATTTGGGCAGCATAATAAACTAAGCAGAAAATACTGAACAAGAAAATAGTTTTCTTTTATACTTTGAAATTCAAAGGTATTGGGGCTTCTAACATATAGTCATCTTATACCATTAACTGCATTGCTGTATTTTGCTGCTTAGTCTCAGCTTTAAGCTGGCACAAAAAGTATTTTTCAACTCTTTCCCTACGTTGGTCGTGTAAGCTAGTGCTGTTGTACTTGCACATGATAAGCAAAAGTTTGGTGTGTGACATCATAAAATCATATTCATCTGAATGTTACTTTTAAATTGTAAGTGAAAGACAAAGCTTGCCTTATCAAAGCTATAGCAAAATTGCTATGTGTAGGAAAAGTGTGTATGCCCACATTAATGGGTATACTAGTGATACCAATGTTGCTGAACAATCCTTCCTTTTATCACTGTTGATCACAGAGCTTTTCATAATTCTGAATTCTAATCAATCCAAGTGAATATAATAGCGTAATTAGATAGCACAAAATTTTAAATATACCAGACTTATTTAAATTGTCAGTTGTCAAATTTATGTACTCTTCTGATAATGGTGAACTACCTACTCACTTTGATAAATGCTTTTCTGATATTGCAATAGTCCACAAATATCAAACAAGGCTTGCTTCTTTGCAAAAATATTATTTACCTAGAATTAAAATGCCTTTGGGTCACATCTCTTTTAAAGTATATTGGTACTAAAATTTGGTCTGATATTCCTGAAAATTTAAAATCTTTCTCACCTTATTTAGAAAACAATATAAAAACGCCATGCTCTTTTGCCGAAATTCCTATTGATTTTCGTTTCATATGCATGTCACTTTTCTTTAATATTGTTTTGATGCCATTTTTTCCCCATCTATCTTTTACCTCTGAAGTTGAGCACCTGTTCAGGTTCCTCCCCAGTTGAGAACCACTGAACTAAAGCAAGGGTTGGCAACCTTTTGCTAGCTATATGGTGACTTAATTTGCAAGTTACAATACATATTTAGTGTGCCAACAACACATGTATTTTTTGCAAGTCAAGGTCAATATACCTGCTTTGTGAATCATAACAAAATTGAAATGTCAATCTTAAAGCTTTTGCATGCCACTGCAAATTGCTTGGTATGCAAAGGGTGGCGTGTGTGCTGACCCTTGGACTGAGGTATACTTAAGCTGAAATGATAGTTAGTTTGTGAAAAATAGTTGATGAAATTTCAACTGTATAAAATCATTCTACTGCTTTTAATTTGACTAATTAGTAAACAGTATTTAGGTAAAAGTATAAATATACTATTAACCATCTTCATTATTGATACTGTATAATCAAAATCATTTTGTTTTGCTATCCGTATGTTTAAATTAGATGCATCTGATACAGCAGTTACAATTTAAGTTATATACTGGTTTATTTTAGCAAGTTTTAATTTCTATTCTATTGCTACTATTATCTCATTTAAATTTTGGCTTTTAATATTTTTTCTTGGCTTTTGTAATTTTTTGTTTTTGCGCTTCAAATCTCAATTTGTTTTTTACTTCTACTTTGTTTTTACTTTGATTCGTCACATTTTTCATCTTTATTATTTCTTACTGCATTTTGTTTTTGCTTTGAAAATGTGGTCAGACTGTTTGTTTTGTTTTCGTGTGCAGATTTTTTGTTCTACCTTGTGTGTGTTTTGCTCAGACAAATAGAAACAAATAATAAAAAACACTGGAACAGAACAAACAAGAAAAACACCTGCAGTTGTCTTGAGCACTCTGGATGCTCTTTCGCATGAAACATTTTATGCAAATGCATGCTTTTTAAAATTGTATATTTGCTAAATGTTCTGTTTTTCCACCTTGTCTATTTTGTTACTTATTCTTGAATAACTATGTATGTGTATATAATTGGTTCATCTTCAAATTAGTATTATCAGCTTGTGACTTGTTGTTAGATCTTAGAAATTATGTTTGTTATAAAATTTCACTATGACTTCAAGCAATGAAGTTCGATTACTTGGTTTATCTGATGAAGGAAAAGAAAATCTTGAAGCTGTAAGCAAAGTATGTATTATAAAACAGTCTTATGAGTCATGAATTAACAAACATGGTTTTGGTTTATTTGTTTTTTTTTTCTGCAGTTGCTTTCTGATCAAACCATCAAATGTACATGGATCAATTCCTCAGATGTCTTTGCTCTTACTAGTTTTGTGGATGATGTTGTTTATGTGGTTGACCCTACTGAAGGTATACCTTAGTTAAATTCTTGTTTCAATTCTAAGATTTTTTCTTACGCACTTCAGTATACAGTCGGTTGAAGCCACATGATCTGAGACAAAGACCACACAGAAGCAGAGAGTATTGTTGTCAATCATAGTGCTTAATAGCCATTAGCGATCAGAGTTAGCAGCTTTGTAACTGGTCTTGTGGAGGAGTTCTTATTAATTGAATTGTGCTAATGGTTCTCGACAACTGTACGTAGCTTTTCTAATTTTGTTTCAATGTCAACATTCTCTAGCAGCAGTTTTACTGGCTTGCATAGGACTGAAGATGTGAAACTAACAAAACTAGTTTCCTTGTGCAAATAAATAGCAATTGATTCGCTTGGTGTGGGTCACTGCTGTGACTTTACTATTAACACTTCAGTATACTTGTGTTTTATATTATGAGAATAACAATCTAGGCCACTTAGTTAAAAACAAAATGTCTTATCAGCTTCATATGAGTTGCTAATACTTGTTTTTTTCAAGACTACTGTTTATATAGTAGAATTTGAGGTGTAGTTAAACATTAGTGCTAAGATAAATTGCAGTTCAGTTTACTTCTGAGTATCACAAGTGGTCTGTGGCACCCATGTCCCTTTGCTTGCACTAGAGTCCACATGGCTATTTTCAACTAAATGCTGCATTGATAACAAGTCAGTGGCAGCAACACATGTGAACTGTTTCTTTGTACCCACCCATTATTGCTGAGATAGAGGCTGGACAGGCTGCAAGTAATGATTTTCAAGTCTTTGATATAACCTAACCGGGAATCAAACCCAGCCAATCCTGTTGCATGTTCTCAACCAACTATACAACTTGCCCAATTACGATAAATTTTTAATATGAAAACATCAATGCAAGTGGCAAAAGTTCACATGTAAGATATTTTGCAATGGTTGTTTTCTTAGTCATTTCTTATGCAATACTGTTCAAATAGTTCCAGAAGTATTTAAGACTTTGCTTTAAAAAATTTGGAAAATAAATTAGAAATGTTGTATAACTGTTGTTTATAAAAGGTAAATTCACTTTGTTGATGCCTCCAAGTTTTTTACTGAAAAATTATATTTGTTTTAAATGGCAAACATATTTTACATTCAAATGTGTTTCTCAACAAAACTTCTTTTCGGAAGCTTACTTGTGCTGTGGTATATTCAGTTCAAAACCTGTGTTCATTTAATAAAGTTAGATAAGTTGTAAAATTGCTGTCAAAGCATTTCACTGAAAAAGAAAAGCAGGTTTAACTTAGCAGTGACTTGAGGCTCCTTTGTTACTGAAATTGCAATTTTGAAAATCGCTGCAGACTTTGCAAGTAAAAATGACATACATTCTCAGTTGTTAAGTGAACACCAAAAATTGTTTATTGCTTCATTACACCAAGGGCCCCACAAAAACTTTTAGTTACATGAAATTTTATCACATAGTTTTGTTCCATGAGTGAATTGCTGTCTTTTTTTAGAAAGTGTGTGTAAATACTGTTGTACTTTGTTTCAGGAAAAGAGGTTGATCATCTTGCAAAACTTGGGTTCACAGTTATTGGCTCCCAATGTGCCATGACAGTGTTGAAGCACAATATTCAGCTAAAAAAGGATCTGACCTATCCTGTGTGGAACCTAACAATGTTGGGAACACTCATCTGTTTTTCTAACATTGAGCCTAAATTGAGGGTACATTTTTGGTCATGATTTCTACAAAGAGCAATATTTTTACCTTTGCATTTCTTGTATCTATTTTGAAAAATGCATTGGTCAAATTGCTTTCGGAAAGCAGTTGGATAGATCTGAAGTTCACATCTAAACATAACTTCTTAAATTGCTTGTAAAATGCTCAAGTACCGTAGAATGTTGAAAAATATGACTTGCATGTTCTTTTTCTTCACTGCATGACTATACCATTTTTTCATTGCTTGTTTTGTGTTAGCAGACTTTTGAAATGTTCAGTAAATTTTCATCAGTATGTATCATTTGGGTGCTTTGCTTCCTGTATGGTACAGTATCAGCTATTATAGGCAAAGAGTATTGATTAAGGTGTTTTTCAAGTGCTTAATTGTTATTGCTCTGCATTTATAGCAACTATTTTTTACATAAGAGTTGGTTTGTAAATTTTATGTATTTATTTGTAACTGTTTAGCATAAAACTTTCACAAGCTAACTCTGCTTTGCATAGAAAGAACTCATGGGTAAAGTGGAGCGGATGGGCGGAAAAGTCAGTGGCTGGCTGAAAGGCAATGTTACCCATCTTGTTGTTAAAGAAGTTGGATCAGTGAAATATTTCAGTGCAGCTCATGTGAACATACCTGTGATGGTGGTTGACTGGATTGAACATTTGTGGAAGCATGGTCAATCTAGGTATTTTGTTTTTGGATGTATATGTGTAGAAAAAATCTGCTGCATCACTGTATGCAGTATTTTTAACAAGGAATGGAAAATGTTCTTAATATTCATATCAGTAGTCAAGATGGAAATCAGAAGATTGAATAGCAAAATATTGTGTAATACCGAATACCAAAGTATCCAAATTGAAATAAGGGGATCTCATTTCAGTTTTGCTATTTTGTGTTATCAGAAGTTACTTTTCTATTGAGGTATATCTCTGCTAAAGATGGCAAATGGGAAGAATTCAAATGTCCAATTTTTCTTGGTTGTTCTGTTTGTGTGACTGGATTTGGAAGTGCTGAGAGAAACAGAATACAGAAACTGATAACAAAGTTTGGGGGAGTTTATAGTGGAGCCATGAAAATTGATTACACAACTCATCTTGTTGTACATAAACCAGAAGGTATGTATTTTCTTAAACATCAGTGATNAGCAAGAGGCTTACTGAGCGTATTGTAAATCAAACTAACAACAAATTTTGTTCGGTTTCATTTGCATTGATGAAGATTTACAGCACAAATACCACAGTTTGCTGAAATTTGCATTTACAAAATTTAAGTAGGTGTAACACAATATTTATACTTGGGATGAAACTCATTTGAATGCTGTGTAGTGGAAAAGTAAGAACCCAAGGTTAAATAAGGAACATGGTGTGGAGTTGCAATTGATGTTTTATTACTCACTAATGAAGCTTTCATTGGACTGGGATTTCGAGTATCTTATATCATTATTATGTGCAATTTACTGAAGTTGTGGACAAAAATATACATTCTGCACTGCATATATTCCGTGTTAAGAATTCCATAAACGTTTTTGCACAATTTACATTGCTATGTATTTTTTGATAAATCCAGAAGAGTCGTATTTTGGGAGTTTCAGATATATTCAACTAGTATTTGCAGGTAGNATTCACAGTTTTTTGCTAATGTGGCACTCTTCAGTCTGTATTTGGATCAATGTTGCAGATGTCAATGCTTCAAACTTTAGGTATTCCAACTCAGATGTAGCAGGTGATGAGCATTAATAATGACAATAACAGCCCGTTAATATATGGAGTTCCAATGCTGTAGCAGAAATTTGATGCACAAGCCAGGTGAGGAATCACATGTGTGATTCATGAGGCACTTGGCACTGCGTGGACATCTGGGTTCTGCTCTCACCACTCGGAGGTGTGACTTGTCTATGAGTTTAACACGTAACCGGCCAACTGTCAAAAAAAGTTTCAAAAATATATGTCAAGGTTCTTTTTGCTTCACCTGTTATGTTATTTACCTACAGGGCAAAAATATGCTATGGCGGATAAGTTCGGCGTTAAGACCGTCAATGTCAAGTGGGTGTACGATAGCGTGGAAAAAGGCTGGTGCCAGGACCACAGCAAGTATCCAGTGAAAGTCCCTTGTGAGTAGCACGTTTCATACATTTGCTGTCGTTTTGTCGTGAAGTATGCGACACTTGCTGTTCATGTCTCGAACCAGTATACCGCTGTGTAAGGGACGTAAAGGTGCAACGCTATCCCAAATTTTCGTATTTTCTTTTGTTATGGTATCTTTAACTTTGACCAATTTGTATGATTGACTTCAGCTGATACGCAAGCCAATGGATTGCAGAAACCTCCTTCATCGACCCCAGAAGATGGAGGCCCGCGCTCGCGAATGCCCAGTCTCCGTAAGTTATCTGACAATGATCGGCCATGACGCGTGCGAAGATTTACGCAAAAAATCTGTTGATACTCCATGATAGTTGGTAATTTGTTACATTGGGATGTCTACAACTACGTGATATTTGCCTACCGAGCTGATGTTTTTTTAACTTACCATGTTTTTGGTTTGAAATCAACTGTGTCTATAACGGTTAGTTGGCTAAAGTCATTCTGTCGCTGTTTCTTAGTTCTCTCCGTTACGCGTTCCGTTGGTGGGCGCCGCCAACTCAAAGATAGTGCGGAGGTTTAAGAAAGATTATGTTGCTTGTTTCAAGTTTTTTTGCTGATTGAAAACTTGGAAGTCCTACCTATGACGCCACAGCGAAAGAAACGTGGTTTTGAGTTGCTCTAATTTGCCATTATTCTACAGATGATATGAGTAGCATTAGCGTGGCAACTGTCAACGAGTCGGTCAGCAACAGTGTTATGGATATTTCTCGACTGTCTACTTTTAACAACTCGAGGCAAGCTTGTGTTTTTTACTGATCGTGCTTGTGTGTGTTTGCACGCGCAAGCGTGTGTATGAAGCAACATCGTAGAAATTGTTCGTCGGAATTTCAGCTGCCCTTATCGTTGACGATACAACCGAAAACAGGTCAACTTGACTGCAACAATTTGATATTGCTAAACGCAGAAGAGCTACGGGTTGCCAGGGCCACAGTGCCTCTGTATGAGAAAAAAATGCGTTTCTCCGCTTAATAACACTACCCATGTTCAGAATATATTGACTGTGTTTCCGAGATTCTAGGAGTAAAAGACTGCTTGGTTGAACTGTGTAATTTTTTTTCATTTAGAGTCCAGTGATCGGCAACCCATTTTGCACTACGGGCTAGTTTAAGGAAGGTATTATTTCCATAGGCTGATCTTCAAGGGGTGGCAGAGAAATAGCCTGCATAAAAAATGGCTGTATTGTAATTGCATGAAAATTTGATACTAATATCCGTAACGCTGAATCAGTGGAAGCCTTGAGCTTGCTTTTCTGCAACGAGATGTTCCCATCTTGGGGTGATGGTAGACAATGACACCCGCAGCGTGTTCCTTACGTCCAGACTGCTTCTGTAATTGCCTTTACTGCTGTTACTACAGAAAATCCAGAACTTCCGGAAGATCTTTTTTTGTTGTGGGCAATAAGTTGATTTCTGTGCGGATCAGTAAACAAAGCCTCACGGACCAGAACCGGGCCGTGGACCGGTGCTTGCAGTTGCAGACCCCCGAATTTAGACCATATTTTGGTAGTAGTTTAACAGTTATGCAAGAAAACTGGCGTAAATCTGGGTGGAAAGAAAACAACGACTCTCAAAGCAACCGTGCTGTGTTTTTGATTGCGTGTAATGAAGCCGCTTTTAAAGGTAAGATGGTTCAACTTGTAACTTACCTCGTCGAACGCACTGCTTGCTTTCAGGGTATCAGTCCCGAAGGAAGATTTCTGGAATTTTCCCACACATCGTCATTACGATGCTGTGCTGGATGGGATGTGCGTTTTGGTGGTTGGATTTACTGCAAAAGAGCAGGAGAAGCTGAAGATTTTGCTGAACATCAGCGGGGTGACGAGGTGTGCGTGGCTGCTTTCACTGCTGTGATCTAACGTTTGTCCGGTCTGGTTGTTCGGGCGTCTATGTCGAATGCTTTTTGATGCTCGCAGGTATCTCCATAGCAACATGTCGTCTTCTGTTTGTTTTTTTCTGATAGGTTGAATCAGCTGACCTCATCTGTAACCCATGTGATTGTCGGTTCTGCGTCCCTGATTCCGCAGCAATCGCTAACCAGCATCCAAGCCTCCTTGCAACAGCCAGGTTTGTTTGCCAGTGGCTTTTAAGTATCTTACGTTGCAGCCTCAGATGCCATGTATGTGAAAAAAGTAGAGAGACGAAAAAAGTACAGTGGAAATATTAACGCGCGTATGGGTTATTAGCTTGTTTCGCGAAAGTGAGCTCTTCAAAGTTCTAAAATCGTGCGCTCTGCACGCAATCATTGCGGTTAGGGCTTCCGATTTCCCGGATGCTTATGAAACTCGGGAAAGCGGGCAATATGTAGTACAACCCGGAGAAGAAAAAAACGGTAATTCTGCACACATATCATAAAATATGTCAACAAAAACTGACTTGGTCTCTTTCCGGTTTGGAGCTAGAGGAGCTATCAGAAATTGCTGTTGATTGTAAGGTATTTTGAGTCCTCCTAGGACTGCTGCCCCGCGACTCTCAATGAGGAAAGCGAGTGTGAAAATTAATGAATGAAAAAATGTAAATGAAATCTTTGACAATCTATTTCCTACTTGGTAACACAAAGTTACCATCCGGGAAATACCAGGAATTCTGTACATAAAACCGGGAAACGGGAAGTCGAAAAATTAACTAAATCCCGGGAATTCCCGAAACCGGGATCCCGGTTTGCAAACTCTATTTGTGGTAGGTAGCGTAAGGCTCGCAAAAATCCTTTTTTGTGTCGATTATAAAAAGGATCCGCTCGACCTGGGGTGACAAAAGAACATATTTGTCAGGGCGAGACCTGTCGGTGGTCACATATCAGTGGCTGCTCGGTTGTCTGGCCAGGACCGAAGTTCTACCAGAAAAAGAATACTGGGCAACTGACGTCGCACCGCAGCCTGAAGAGCTCGAGCGCACTCTGAAGGATGTTACGAATGACAACTCAGCTGATAATCTCCGAAGCGCCAGGTAAATTAATTTTGTAGACGTCACCGTCTGCAACGCCCCCACAACTGTCAATTTTCTGCATTTTCGTTGATTTTTTTGGATGTCTTCGCTGTAAACGGTGATCTTTGGGTGCGAAGAATATTTTTTGGAAAATCAGCTAAGGTCCGTGTTAAGAATTCCATAAACGTTTTTGCGAGATGACTGTTGTTTGTTATGTATTTGTTCATTATTTCTACATGACGTTTCTCAACCGTTTTGTAAAAAAACTTTCATTTAGAGTCGGGCTACCGCACCAGTTGTAGCCTGAAGTGATCAACAGTGGTTGTTCATCGCGCCATGCGACCGCGGATTTCTGACCAAAACCGTCTTCCTCAGTTTCGAACGCGGAAAAAACATGGTTTATTGCCTTGGACCGCTGCCACGACTTTTCAAGCTTAGCGTTCATTAGTTAGGAGCCGAATGCCATCAATTTCCTCTGCGCACATTTATCGTTGCCTGGAATGAACACAGCGAAATTGATCGAGCTGGCTTGTTGCTTTGAACATCATTCGCAGTGTTGTGAAATGCTCAGATTGCCTCAGGATGGCGAAAACACTCAAGCGGAAAATAACGTCACTGCTGAACCGGGATTCTCCCACATGCGTGATGTGTTGTCGCAATACATGCCTGCTGGTGCTGGTGACGATGCGGATACCCAGCACGTGACGGGAGGAGATGGGGACACCACTCTTCTGAGAAATTTCGAGGTCCCAGGTACTCCAAGCTATCGTCTTATTTCTGATCTGTTGTCACGTTCAATAGCAAAACCAAGTCTTGTTAAAGAAGCCATTTGCTTTTCGAAGAATAGTAGTTCGTTGCGAGAACAAGCTTTGGGTGCTTGTTTTTGCTTTTTATAGGGAAAAGAAGTGTCGACTGTCTTGAAACTTTGTTTACTGTAGCAGAGCGGAAATTGATTTCTTCCAGTGTCATTTGATCACTGCAAAACGTCCCTTGCCCGATGAGCGCTACTGTTAGCTGCTCACTGGCCGTGTTCTGATCGCCTACCCTTTCATATGAGAAGCGGGCAATGCAGCATCGAGATATCGCATCCCTGCTTCTCCAGTAGACAGCAATGTCTGCCGCGTTTGAACTTCTGTCTGTGGTTGTCATGCCCTTAAATGCACACTTTTATTGGAAAAGCGAGATTTGTCATGAGCACAGCACATTCGCATCTTTTTACTTTTACAGAGGCGACTTTAAAAGAGCATGATCGCGATGACGAATCGGTTTTCGAGCCGGATCCGAAGCCATACGATTCCCAGAACGACAGCGGAAGATGGGCTTTATATCGCGGGAAGAGCTTCAGAGTCTGTGGCTTCGACGATGAAGAGACGACGAAATGTATTGTTGAAAAAATCGAAGTAAGATAGAACTTTAGTAACTTTGCCACACATGGCATTGCATTATCATTCTTAGTTTCCTGGTGTAAGAACAACGGATTTATGAGGATAAAATTGTCAAGCTCAAATGCACATTGTTGGTCGCGTTTTACTGAGACGCGATTCAATGTCACCACGCAAAGTCAGTTCAGTCGTTCGCGAGGTTCTAATCGGCGCCACTTCCACCCCCGAACCATTGCGCATGCGCGTGGTGCAGTCCCGTTTAACTTAATCGGCATAATGTCGTTGTTTTTGGCGTTCTTTTGTATTTGGTTGCGTCGCAAGTTGTTCAGTTATGTTCCTTTAAAAATCGACGATTCACCAGTGACATTAGAAATCTACGACCGTTTCGTATTCCGTCGCAAATTGCTTTTGGCACACTCTCTCTTAGTCTTGATTGGCGTCTGAACAAAGTATTTGTTTGCTGTGGCAGGCAATGGAAGGACGCGTTTTACCTTCGTATAGCAAGCGAGTTGCGGACTACGCTGTTGTTCCCATCGCCGGCTGTCCAGTGAAAGGAACTGTGGAGAACATTGTCACCGATTTTTGGATAGTGAGTGAGGACGCGACAGTGCTTTTATGACACTGGTGCAATTCACACTGTGACTGACACCAGGGTTGTTATAGTTAATGTTTTCGTCCTTCTAAATGCTCTGTAAAGTGTTGCCCAAGCTCGCCGACTATCACTGAAGTAAGATAAATCAAGATCATCAGTGTTTTTCTCCTCATCCATTGCATAACGTGGTACGTGTCAGTTTCGACCATGTACGCTATTTGCACTTTCTTGCGGTATCGTTTTGATGAGCGTCGGAGTGCGAAAATATTCAAAAAATAATAATAACAATATATAAACGCAAATGTTAAGCAGCAACTTCCATGTCTGAAACTGATTCACCGAATATTTGCGATTCGGCGTTGTTCGGAATGTTGAATTCATCGAACCACGGAGCGCATTTTCAGTCATAACAAGGCATGAACGCAACTGCGCCCAGCAAACAAATTATGGTGTTTCGGGTAGATTGGAAGAACCCGGAAGAATGTTAGACCTAACATTCCGCTGGAGTAGGTTTGTCCATACTCTGTTGTCAGTCCGGTGTGGTTGTCGATGCGTAACCCAAAGCACACTCACCATGTACAATGCTTTGATGTTACTATTCATAATAGTGATAGAACGCCAAAGCTGGCCTGGCGTTTAATCATTGGCTGAGCTTGAAATGCAGATGCTCTTTGAATAAAACTGTAGTTAACGCAGCGAGTGGCTTTTTGTATGTGTTTTTAAAGGCAGTTTCGCCAAAAAATTGGCATGAATTTCCAAACTTGAAGGGTATATTAAATATCATTGTCTCAGTAGGCTACAGCAAGTTTCAGTACCATGCTTGTGACACTACGAGGTGCTTAAAGTGTCGAACAAATTTGTGTTCAAGTGCTTTGAAAACTGTTTTTAACTGATTTTTGTTGATTCAAGTCAAATCGCTACGCACGTTCCTTCTGGTCGGGCAATCCCGCAGCTATTGTGACGTTAGAAACGTTCTAACGCAGTCACACTATCCAACATGCTTTACAGTTATTATCATGTCACAATCTCCTGCAACGTAACTACGGCAAGAATTTCCTTGATTTTTAAGACCTCGTAGCGGCTTCAAAGTCCTTAGTAGATGCGGTCGGAAATGTTCGGTTAAGAGCAACCAGCCGTGTGCCAGTTTGAATACATTTGAATACAAACATTTCCAACTACACTGCGAGGGGAATTGTATGAGCGAAAGAAGTGACCACCTTCGATGGTATCCCTGTTCACGCTTTAAGATAAGCCGCATTTTGAGATAAAACTTTTTGCAGCAGATTCTCGTGTGATGTTCCTATTTTCCGTCTCTTGCTTCAAGCGGATGCTTTGCGTTCACCAGGATTACTGTGTCTCCGAAGGAAGACTTGTGGAACTAGACTCGCATCCAATGTGCGCTCCATTCGCTATTCCCGATGACGTTCAACCGCTGGCCGGCTGCGTTCTCTGCCTGAGCAAATACCAGGAGCCGGAACGGAGCCATCTTGTTTCCCTGATGGATGAATTAGGTTCGTGGGTTTGTAGGCAAGTCCGTTGCTGTGGCAAAGGTGTCTTCACACAGAATCCGGTTACGGCTTAAAGTCCGACTTCTGACCAACGTGACACTGAATGTAACTTTGAACAGGTGAAAAAGTTTTTTGTGTTTATGCCAGTCTAGCAGCATTGTGAAGCTTTCAAATTGTCTTGAACTAATTAATAGGTGAGAGTGCTTAGATCTTTACACCCACAGACAACCGAAATGTGTGCTGAGTGTGAAGCACGGTTGCCAGATTAAAATTTCAATAAAAAGTCAAACGTTACTAAAAAGAGACCAGAAAAAGGCCAAGCCTTGTCTGTGGTATTGCTATTCCTTTGGCACAAAAAACATCTAAATTACAAGAATATCATTGGAAATTTTATTTGAAAATAAGACCAAGTCTTGCTTGCCCTTGCTTGTACTGGATCTCATTACTTGGGTACGTGGGCGTCGGTCTAATATAGCATTTATTACAAAAAAGGTTGCAAATGTGTTGCCGAAAAAATGGAATAGTAATATTTTTCTTCAGAGGAAACTTTTTCAGCGTAAAAATGCCAAAAACAGCCAAACGAATTTTTAAAGCCAACTAACTTGAGATGAGGTCAAAAAAGCCAAATAAAATGTTTTAGGCCAACCAACTTGAAACGAGGCCAGCTTTCTGAAATTTACACTAAAAAAGGCCAACCTGGCAACACTGTCTGGTCAGAAACAACTTTAAGAATATCAGCTACTTACAAAGATCGTGTATTGGGCGTTTTCATCTGCTTGCTCATTCAGTTAAATGAAATTGTCCACTTTATTTGGCAAACAGCACACTTGCAACACACTTGCTGATGCAACGAAACACTAACAGGTATGCATTTTTCATGAATTTTTCCAAGACAAAACAGTGAAGGATTGTTAACAGAAGTTCAGTGCATACAGCAGAACTAGCTCCACAAGGGAAAACGCCCACTCCTGTGATAGTACTCTGCAATGCGTAAGCCGTTTCTCATAACTGATCGTCAACCGCAAACGTTCGGACGCGCAAACCGGATTCTGTGCGAAGACACATCAACTGTCACCTGTGATTTGTACTGCTGTTTTTTGCAGTGGGGCGGTTTTCAAGTTGGTGAACAGCTTTGCGCTATTAAAATTATAGCTGCATCTGTTTACCGCAGCTTGTAGGTTTGGGAGCTGAAACCACTTTTTTCATTCACAAGACGTCAGTCGTTGATGGTGTGTTAAATTTCAGGTGGAATGTACCAAGACAACGTCGCCCGGAAAGACCTACTGAGCGATGGCTTGAAACGAACCACTCATCTTGTTGTGTTGGCACCAGAGGGCGACAAATACGTCGGATGCAAGAAATGGGGAATACCGACTATAACTGCGGAGTCAGTCTGTTTTGCTGTTGAACCTGTTTCTTTTTATCGGAGATCTCTTCAGGCAAAGTAGTGATGTAGTGTTTTTAGCAACACTTGTCTGTCAACCTGTGGACGCAAGGGTCACACTTCTTTATCGAACATTGAGTTGAGATGATAATGAAAGTTGGTTGTCCTTGAAATCATTCTGTCTTCTCTTGTTTTGCAACGAAACCCGATGAATTCCGAGTTTGTACAAGTTAACAACAGCAGCCGCTGTTGATCGTGTTCTGAAGCCGTTCCTTTTCTATAAAACCGCGCTTTTCTAGAGTTACCCAAACTATACACGGCAGTGTTCCTCAACTTTAATTGTTCCACGTGCCACCTCGATTGTCAAAAAGTCGTACGACACACCGTTACTGACTACGTACACTGCCAAAACACCTATTTTTTGTAACTTTTACTGGGAAAAGGAAGTGAAGTTCAAATGCAGGTCAGCCGTGGGCGCAGTTACTCGAAAGAGACGCAAGCGGTTTTAAATTTCACTTCCGTACTCAGTCTCATTTGTGAAAGTATTGTCACGCTCCTTGTTGGGAAAAGCTGGTGAAAACTCGCGGACGGTTGCACGAAACAACGACCTGGAATCTCGCCATCAACTCATGCATGTTGCTTTACTGCAGATGGGTCTACGAATGCGCGCGACGTGGCAAGAAACTTGATGAGGGGGACTTCTCTGTTGACGCGCCAAAGCCGAGCTTGACCCATGCACCGGAGTTGGTGAATGAAACGAAGTCGGGCGACGTCTCAGTAAAGACTGCCCTTGCAGGTGAATCAGTTGGAGCGTGCCGCGGTTGAAGTGTCTTGTGTCTTTACAGACGGAGGTTTGGATGCTTTCATCATTTACCCCCCACCCGTCTGCACCATGGCTTTTATTTCGGTATATCTTCATACTTTTACCTCGAAGCGAGATTGAAGGCGTCCTGCATTTTTGTGTTGGCGACCTAACTTCAATTGATACGGGTTGCATGCAGAAGCAGTGCTCTTATAACTTGTCACATAATTTGTCAGTAATGTTACCTCAAAATATAACAATTAAGTTCGTGATGTCAACAAACGGAGCGAGAGACAACGGTTAAATTGTCCTTAAGGACTGTTTTGCAAAGTATTGAAAGACTAGTATTCCAGTTGTTTACATAAAAAAATTTCATTCTGCAGGGTTACCAAATATCACAAACTTTTCATGGTGGCTCCCAAAAATATGCAGGCAGTTTCTCCAAATATGTAGGAAACATATTGTAGGCTTTCTTTTACGCCTGATATGAGTAGCACGAAATTATGGCAGTGAATATCTTTTTGATTGCTACTGCGATTCAGGTTTTTATTACGTTGGCCCTCATGGCACTGTAACCAGGTACAGTGTTTGCTATTCATGCTAAACCTTGGTTGTGACTGAGAAGTTGAAGAGTTGGGCTGTTCAGCGTTTTCCCCAGCAGTTGCTTCGACCGATGACCGTTTTGTTTCGGCTGCAGATTCAATTTATCCCGGCATTGAAACCAGAAGGCAGTCGGCAGATTTGGAATTTCCCCCCATACCTCGACCCCCGAGTGTTGTGGAGCCCATACGAAAAAAGCTGGAAGCTCGAGCTGAGGCACGAAAAGTCAAGATGCAGCGAAAGGAGACGCCGCTACGTGAGAGAGTGAGTGGCCCTCGACATTCGCACGCGTAATGTGTGGCTACCACCGGCGTGTTTGAATTGATGCTTAGTCTTTTTTTTCTGCAAGGAATTGTTTCTACATTTATGTGTTTTCCGAAGGAGACGAGCTGCTGTACCAGCCTGGTGTAGATTTCGCGTTCGATTCTGGTAATTTTTGAAAGATTGGACGATGTGTGTGTTTGCAGTTTTGTGGAACTCGTCGTTGGGGTTGAAGGCCGTCTTCGTGTGTAACGAACGCTTTGTAGCGGTGATGCAACAGCTGGCCTATGTTTTACTGTCGAATAGGTGTAGGAAATGGGTGGCTAAACTACGGTTTGTCGAAAACAAAGCATATTATTGTTTTATTTGGAGACAAGCACGGAGAGAATATATTAAAGTTGGTTTCTTTGATCCATTGTAGACGTCGTTTTTGGGTCTCACTGAATTAAATATTGATTGAAGCTGAACGCATGCACTGGAAACATCATGTTATTTGTCGTACAGTATGTAGTTCGTTGCGTGGTTCTTTCGATAGTCAGCAATGAAAGTCGTCTGTGACTAACTATTATTATCTGACAAAATTTACTCGATGATTTCTTCCAAACTATCTAAAATGCGAAAGTCGTGTTTGTCAAACAGTTGATTGGAAGATATTTGCCACGTGACGTTAGAGTTAAGCCCTATCTTTGATCCAGTGATATTTAGCGGAGGCCTTAACCTGTCAAACTGAGAATTCGTTCAAACTTTGAGACTGAATCTTTGTTAAAATAACTGAAACCTTGACCTGAATGTCAGGAACCGAAACTATGGACCTAAAATTTGTCGACTAGCTGTTACGTGCTTCCATTTATTTTACTTGGAAAACAAAGTTGAGTGATTTTTGTTTTCCATGCGGCAAGATTAAACTGAAAATCTTGTCTGGTGCCACCAGGTCTGTCGCCAGGTTTTATTTGATATCTTCCGAACTTTTCGCGCATGACAAATGAAAAGACCATCAGCACCCCGCGGTGATTGAATATCATGCAGTTTTGCCAACGTTTCCCTTCTTACCCGAAGCTCTGAACGCAACCGTGCACAAATTGAGCTGCTTGAGCTTTACGCTTAAACAAACGCTTTTCCTTGGAAAGTTTGAACTGTTATTTATGGCGTAATGTTATGTCCAAGTGCGTATTGCTGTAGTCTCGAGACAAGAGTTTGACAACAGCGTGGGTCCACCTCCGCACCGTTGTCGGACGTTTTCGCTCGTGCCTACACAAATGGGGTATGGCCCCTTCTGAGGCCTGTGAGTGTGGCGCAGAAGAATAGACCGTTGACCAAGTTGTCCTCCAATGTCCAATCTAACAACCTCCCCATGGACTGCCCCGAGATCTAGACCGGCCTAACAGTGGATTTCAACAACTGGCTCAAACGATGAAGAAGAAGACTTTGAGATCGAGACTTGGCTCTTTGAGACAGAGACCGAGTCACCAAAGCAGACGTTGAAACGAGTCTGGTGACTTCACCGCTAGTTTTTAACGCGCATGCTCAAGACAGTGTTCAGTAAAAACTTGCAGCGATCGAGGAAATAAAATTCGAAACGGAACTTCAGATCAACCAAGCAAACTCTGGAAACAATTTATCAAAGCAAGAACTGCAAAAGAAAACAACTGATCTGGTAGAAATTTTAAAGCAACAGCAAACTGCGTTTAAAAACTTCATGTGTACAAAGAAACCGGACAAAAGGAAGTTAACGAAGGAACGCGACAAAAACAATTTTTTGCAGTTGTAGATATCAAATTTTTTTGTTTGTTGCACGATGGGACTCCAAGTAGAAGTCGTGAATTTTTCAATATGGCACTTGCACTGAAAGGTTTGCCCTTCCCCTTTTGTAGTATATGTTTTCCAGCGCATTAATATTAAGCGTTCTGCATTGACCGCAGTTTTTACGAATGAACGTTGAAACGCCGAGCAAGTTCATGACGAAAGGCAGCAACCCGAATATTTCGTTCGACCTCGACGACGTGTTCGCCATGCTGAAGACTCCTGTGCGCGATCAGCAAGCCATGAAGGAAGCAATGAAGAAGAACCCTGAAACGGTATGCTGCTAAAAATGAACGGTGGTATTCTTTCTGGTTTGCTGCAGCTTCCATTTGTTGAGGTCAAGTGTACGATTTTAAAATAAGTGCGAAGAAAATAAGAATTACTTTTGTCTGTTTTTGCATTAAGAACCTCGTTGACTCTTGTCTGCACTGCCTTGCATGTTCTGCGTGCAGCCGCTAAGTGAGTTCGTTGAACGATTTCTCGCCGACGCGCTCCGCGACAACCCTACGATCGGCGCCGAAGTCATGACTAACCTGGACAAACAGTTCCGGAAAGCTGAGCGCGAAGAACGCGACAACGACAACGAAAGCGTTACCGTTGATGGTGCCAGTGTCGAGAAGGGGGAACCCACAGCAGATGAAACACGGCTAACTGGTCAGTTTCGTTTCCTTTGCTGGTATGCTGCACACTTAGGAAGGCTGAATCTGCGTTCAGCTAATTTTTTTCTAAAATAAAATCATCCGCATGCTCAACTTTTTGTTGGCCAATTTTCGAGATTCGGAGGAAAAGTTTTAATTTTGTACTGATCGCCTTGGAATCGGAAATTCAACAAAAAAAACAAGTTTCAATTATTTTCGCACCCGAAACGTGCAGGAATTTATTACCACTACATAGAACGAACGTCTTACTGTAATGGCTGACTGAAATATAATGTACCTTATTTATAATGATTTGCTCAATCGCATTTGCGTTTCAATTGAGAATGATCTACTTTTGCCGTTCTTAAAGAGTGCGACAGTGAAGCTGATGAACCTGCAGGAACGACAAACGAAGTCATGGCTGATGCCTCTGTCGAAAAACCACCACTGCATGGAGTTGTTCTTTACGTGTGCAAGGTGCGATCTGGTTTCTTGTTTGGAATTTCGACCGACCTCAAACCAATTCGTTTGATGCAAATACTGTTCTGCTAACAAATGGCTGACTGCAATTTTAACTTGTTCATTTTTTAAACCACTGTGTTGGTGCATAAGTATGACAGAGGAGTGTTTTGTCAACTCCGACGTTCATCAAAACAACATATATTGAAAAAAAAAACATAAATCAATTAACGTTTTCTGTGAATGCTTTTTTGCCTCGTAATTTTGCTAATGCTGTCGTCATGCGATCCGAAGGATCCACGTAGTTTTTGGGCAGACCGGAATGATCAGTTGTTCTGAATGCAAGTCGCGCTGAAATGAAACGAAGCACCTGCCTCTGCTTTTGCGGTTTCACTTCCTGACAACTTGAAAAAGTTGTGAGCAAAATGGCCGCATAAGCTATCGAAGTGTTCTTTGCGGTCCTTAAAGGAGCAGTCATAGCATATTATCAACTTGTGTGATAACTTTTCAAGTTTGAATTGAATTTATTGACAAACAGCCAATGAAGGCAGGCCAAGGCCTGAAGAGCTCATTTGCAACG
>JGI24158J21664_10003313_pt1 | contig 20144 bp, 8 predicted proteins | sample Ectturendosymbi3_FD_21664 | JGI IMG/M metagenome (IMG submission 21664) | reverse complement strand
CTTGGTAAATCTGAAAATAAAAAGAATTGATTAATTATTTCAAAAGTTATTCAAGTTTAGGTGATGACCGTTTTTTTGTGTCACCCTTTACAAATATTATTCACAAGATATACCCTGAATTCCAAAGCATGCTGCGAGTTGGTGTTTAACATTTTTTGACTATCCCTAGCAAGATAAAAAAAAAACAATGTCTGAAACGTATTCCACCTAGTTAGAAGCAGAATGGTTCTTCTCACACAAACAAGTGACATCTCGAGCCTCAGAATAGGTGTCAAGTAAATAGTTAAATGACAATCACGTTTCCAGGCGTAACTTATGGAGTTAGATGTACATGGAAAGTATATATATTGCTGAAGCGATAATTCAAATATAAAAAATTAATAAAAGGTATTTGCAATGGCATTATTCCCATTTCAAACAGCTTTGCAGGCTGTCGATGTCATAAAAAATCTGAAGATTGCATGATGGATTCACACTTGGCGTAAAAGCGCGTCTCACTAAAATACATTTGATGCGGCTAATTAAGAAAGAATTTCAAGCAAGTATTTATTACCGTTTCGTACGTTCATACTTAGGGTTCGCAACGAGCTGATATTTTCGGTGGATTTGGGGAATAATAGTTGTAATATTGTTGTTGCACTATTTTCGGGATCAAATTGTTGTTGTACCTAAAAATCAAAACATGATTTTGAAAATTCCGGGGGGGAGGCAATTGCCCGTTTGTCCACCCCTCGTTGGGGGCCTGTCCATACTGCTTATGTGAAGAAAAAACTGTCAAGCTCACTAACCCAGTTTATGAAACAAACGTTATGACCCCGTTCGACAGAAGCAAGACACTGACAGCCCATTGTCTAATAACTCGCATTATACATAATAATGCAAGCCTTTTTGCTTGGGATGTGTCTGTGCATAACAAGTTTTCTCACTTTTTCAGTCAACACTGCCACAAAATTTACCAGCCAAGAAGTGTAACCTTTTTAACAATTTAGTGTTTATCTGTTGTAATTTAGGCGACCTAAATAGCAAACAAGCTGAGTATTGGCTGCGGGCTTCCGGAAACAAATAGTTTGTCACGACGCAAATGTTCACTACAACTGAACAACTTGTGCTGTACAGCAATTAACACTGAAAGCCCTGCACTAAAAACACAGTTACTGTTTTAAAGCGAATGAGGAAAATATACCGGCTTTTAGCAGTAACCGTAGTACAGTACCAGATAGCTCATCAAGTTTACCGAAAACTGTTTAGGTTTCTCAACTTGCAGTTGCATCACAGGAGTAAGGTGACAGACTCACGAACTGCACTGGTAACGCATCCGAAACTTGCTTTTCGATTTGGAGTCTTTTGCAATCTAGCATCAGTTGTGAATTTTCCATATTGCATTCTTAATTTCACTACGTCCTTTCAAGGATATCATCAAACATTAAAGCAATAGACATGAAAAAAACAGACCAGTTTTGCACATATACGCGGCAAATCGAGAATCGTGCTCGCAAATAGAGGGAGTACGTTTGTGATAACCTGCGTAAGACTGGGCATCAGTGCTCTGCGTTGAAGTTAACAATTTTGCTTGAAATCATATTTTTATGTACTTTATCACCTAAAAATCATTACACCATTTGCAAGTTTCAGATCATGCTGAAGCCTGGAAAATCTCATACCTATAATCTTCAAGCTTTCTTTCAAGAGATGAGAATGACAACACTCGCTGAATACTTTAGATCAGAGGTTCCGAACCTGGGGTACATGTACCCCTAGGGGTACATTTGCCTATCTGAAGGGGTACATTTAAGGTTAGCAATAGAAGAGAAAAATATATTTACATATCTTTTGTTACCAAACATTTATACATATATCAATGAATATTATTTTCAAAAGCCATTGTATGCTTAAATATATCTATGATTAATCAGGATAAAATATCTTGTCGTAAGAAATTTTAGGGTACATGTTAATCTGTCGAAATGCTGAAGGGTACATGCTCATCTGTCGGAATGCTGAAGGGGTACATGGTCAGAAAAAGGTTGGGAACCCCTGCTTTAGATCAATCAACCTAACATTTAATGAATAAATTTCTACTGCAGTGATCCTGCAAAGAAATGAAAACAAGGTCATAGGCAGCACTGCAGCAAATAACAGCATAGAAGTGTAACAGTAAGACCAAGGTTAGAAAAACGTGTTTGTTCAATCTGTTGGTGCAAATCTTCACACAATGACTCACTTAATCAATTCTTTACAGAAAAAGGTGGTGGTAAAGCTAGAAACAAGACAATCGATCTTCTTCAAACACATACTTTGCAAAAAATTACTAGACTACAGTGAAAAGTCACGAGACCACAGGTCAATCAAAAATCACTAAATCTAATGAAAAATCACTAGGCGTGACAGCAGTACTGCGGGCATGGGCTGTTTTCACGCGCACAGAAAATGACGAAAGAACAGCATAATTACGAAACAATAGCATGTTCAAATTAATCCGTAATAGAATCCCAGCGCTAAATTCTGCAATTCCACGAGGTATAAATAAAGCATCGTTCAGTTTTTTAGAGAGTTTCATTTAATTTATGTTTCTGCATGCACCACAAATGCGCACATTTGTATCAAAGGGGCGCCATTCAACAGGGCGCAACAGACGTTGCCGGTGTTCTTCACTGTTTCCAAATACGAAGCCAATAAAGGATTTCAAGATCTTATCTTTTAACCCGCAAAACTTCAGTGAGATTTAGTTTTGCACAATATTTATTGTAGATAAGAGGATCATGAATAAATTTCAAAAATTTTTTTCACGAGATGTTTTGTGTTTAGGTGACAAAAGTTGCAGGGAATCATATAGTGGCTCTGTATATATAATAAGCTTTATACAATAAGGCACAAATTCCAAGAACACTTGATATCTTGTAATTTTTACCTGGTTAGCTTCGTAAGTGGGAGTTACGCTGATAACAGGAAGTCCCATTTGTCGAACCCATGGATCCATCACTTCTGTTATGTTTAGATGTACGTTTTGTTTGTCCAAATACTGAAAAGCAAACTAACTGCATAAAGCTTACCACCATACTCATAGCAGATTCTCATAAATTAATTTCACCAAAATGTGCTTTCAGCGTCCATATGCACATAGCATCAACCACATATAAGGGGTCTAAGGTCACCAATTATTTCGATTGCACGAAATCATGTTATTTTTGCGCGAACTCTCTCATGTATGTGTTACAATAGCATAACATAAAAAAGTGGTTGTGACTTCAGCTGATTAAAATAGAAATGCAAAGTTGTTCGAAAAACTCACATGTAAAAATTGCAAAGCACATACGACACCTTGCCTTGAGCAATGTATTTTTCGTCGTTTAGAAAAGGAGGAATCATGTACACTATACAGGCACATATACAAGTTTTTCAATACAGCAGCACAAGGGCGGAATTACTACTAATCAGTGACTAAAGGTCATTTGAATGGCCGATACCTGCTGGATGTCTTTCCACAAATCTTTCTCATCAGCGTTTCCAAAAACATGCTGTTTCAAGTAGAACCTGATCGCTCCAATGAAATGATCGTGACCGAGAATGTCCCTCATCATTCGCAGAACAGACGCCCCCTGAATGAAGAAACAATTTTCCAAATACTCGTAAGTCATCCTGAAACATGACATTATAACTAATTGGCAAGGTTTCCCCACCTATTTATTAAAAATGCTTTTATCGTTTGAAAAATTATCTTTTAGACAGAAATAGTTACAGGCACAAAAAATGACTGCAAACTTTTTACACCACACCTACGCCTGGGCTGTACGAATGGCCTTTCTTGGTCATGCGCAATTTAGTGCCCAAAATTTTGATCAGGACGAAAACTTACTTGACCAGGCCTGATGTGGAAGTTGGATTATATTTGATCATTTTTGTGCAACCACGCCAGGTAAGCGTGTTTGTCACCGCAGGTCAGTGTTTGTCAGGGTTTAGCCATTTCGACCCAAACAGTGTGGTTCAAAACACTGGTAATGAGGTCAAAATGTCCGCGAACAAACGCCGGAATGACAGACAATAGAACTGCGATGGAGCGTGTTGCCATAAACCCTGGTAGTGAATGCTGCCTTTACGATCAGTAAACCCTGACAGCAGGAACAACATGATCCAATGATTGCACTGTGTCAACAATAAAGGTCAATTTTTCTCCAACACAAACTTCGGTGACGCCAATCCAACGTCTGCCAATAATTTTAATGCTAGAATGTGATTGCTTCCTTATTGGGTAAATATCTCCCTATTTCCAAAACGATTTCCCGAGATACCTAATGTGAATGGGTTGCATAAAAACTCGATCGTGAAAGTTTTTGGTTGTGAGATAATCGAAATTGACTCCTACAAAAACACTGACCAGAGCAATATCTACTTGACACCAGAATACGACTAACGCGATAGCATCATGCAAAACAACACTCGCATCTGAACCAAATAAAAAAATCAAAAGAAAAAAAAATCTTGACGTTTTTATGACATGGAGCCAAGCATGTGTAGAGTAAGTGAATAGTGCGTATACGGGGGGAACAAAATCATAACGTCTGGCAAAGAATTTTCACTATTTGAGCAACTTCTTCTAAATTTATGTAGTGCATTCTAACTGAAGATACAAAAATTAGCATATTTGAACGCAAGTCTGGCAATGCCTTTTTCCACAGTCTACTGACACTTTTTAGAGAAAGGGTTTGAATTTGCTAGCATGGGCTAACACTTTTCACCGAGTTTTAAATTAAAGAGCGACAAAAGCCAGAATCACAACGCCTACCACAACGTATTTACGCAGTCACTATAGGCGGACAAAAGTTTGTCTTCGTTGAGAAATATTTCCTTTTGATGGCTCCGCAAAATCTGTTTTTGTCGCCAGTGTCAGCGCCGGAGCGCGTAACCAGCTTGGGACACCAGGAGGGGCGAAGGGTTTTCTGAGAGGGGCCCAAATTTTTTGAACTGTGTCCAATAATTTTAAACTAAGTCCAACACATTTCTCCGGGGGGGCGAAAAATTTTCTAGGGGAGGCTTCGCCCCTTTGGTTACGGGCCTGGTTCTCACCACAATCTCGACAAACAGTTTGTCTTTAAAGCGTGAAAGAAAGGTTAAAAAATGGCTTTATACGTCACGAATTCCTTTCTTTCCTCCACGTTTGGGCCGTGTGCACCACATTTCACAAAATTGTGTAAAACGGGCAAACTAACCAGACACGAGAGAAGTGACTTCATAGGTTGTTATTCCGAATGTGGAAGGAAGCCAAGTGTAGAATCTCTCAGCGTTTAGTAATAGTTGCTACTTTAATCGGCCAACACTTGGTCAATGCGTATTTTCCATATCAGATGTGTTTCCTTATCAGCACTGCATCTGATAAATGCAGGCCTTGCCATTCTCAGTTTTAAAAGCATAACCCGTGTTTTTAAATCTCTTTATTAATTAAAAAAAAACGTACAAGTTTTGATGCAGTGGGGTAAATTATATGAGCAGAATCTCAGCTTGGTATGAAGTGTAGCACAAAATTTAATTTACTGAAGATGTACATTTGGCAATCAGATGTAAAGTGCATTTTTTGTAGAAATAGGCAAACCTTCATCCGCATAGGAAAAAGTAATGATCCTTCTGTGACAACAAACTCATTTTCTAAAAAATAGTGAAAATGGCCTCTAGTAACTTTGCAAAAGAAAAGATGGGCAAAGCGCTGGGAACTCTCTGCCAAATTGGACCTTTTTTGTTATTCATTTCTAAATGCCATAGAGAAAAGGCGCTCTAGCTCATACGGGCGCAGTAAGAATGACAATTGCCTGTGACAGACTTCGCGAACCTGTGAGTGGCAAGCTAGCCCACCAACATCATATGGTTTACAGTTTTGCGCGGGAAAAGGCGTTTTTTGTCCCTGGTGAAATTTTACCTTGATACAACACTCCAGATTAGCAAGTAAAAGCTGTATAAAAAGATTACCTCCACCTATTCTTAAAGCCTATTCTTTCTCTTGAAATTCAGCAATAAGCAAAACGTACTGAATGCACAGTGTGAACTTGGATGACGGTAGACTACTTGGGTATATTTTCTTGATTAAGCCCAGTGATTGCCAACGTGGAGTGCACTTCCCACGCTAAGTTCTTGATGACCATGAACTACTGCAGGAAGTGGTGTCATATGAAATCTTTAGATATCCATAAAAAGTTTCTTGAAGTGCTGTTTGACTAACTGTTGCCAGTTAAGGAAAATAAGCAATTGTCAACCTATATTAAAAAACAGAGTTGCATTAACTACAGGTCGGTCGTGGATCCCCTGTTATTCTTGATTTAGGTCAGTGTTCATTTGTCATCAGTGTTTCACACGGTACCGTCAATCGCTTGACAAGTGATGACACTGGATTAATACAGTACAGAGAATAGTTCATTACAACCTTTTCTGGGTGATGTCAAATTTGCCTTCCACGAACTGATGACTGAGTAATATCGAGCAAGTTATTCGTGAAATATGAAAATGCATTTTACGTACTGTAAAGTACCATCTGCAATCTAAATCAGTGCTTCCCAACGAAACAGTCGCAGACGTGTCGTGAATACTTCAGAAGTTGAGAACAACTTTGTTGAACCTATGCCGTAGATAGGAGCAAGAAATGTAAAGTTTCAAGCTCATTCTTCCAAAAAGGACGTTTCTGTTAGTTCCATTTCAGTCATTAAACTTTGATGTGCAGCGTGTAGAAAATTGAGATGCAATGTATGCTGCGTCCAAAAATGTTTGGGAATGGGAACTGCTATCTTAATCATAGCTGTCAACTTTGAAGTATATTCATCGAGGAATTCCAGAAAACTAGCAATATTTCGGCGATTGGGTGTCACAATGGATCTTAAGCTCACGTGGAAGCAATAGGTTAATGACCTTCGTGGAAAATCCTCAGAGCCATGTGAAGTTGAGGAGAGGTTGAGATATATCGCTGACTTAGGTCCAATCATACTTGCTACATTGCAAAGTTGCTTGCGAACTAAAGTAATTATAATCGAACCAGTGCAAATGATGTCAACCGAAATTGAAATTCATAACATTTGCAAATGGAAGATCAAGCTTGCAATTTTCAAAAATACAATTTCCAAAGGTGGTAACTTCCGTAAACTTAGGCTGGTTAAGTTCATACAATAATAATGTTTTCTCTTTTTGACTTACTTTTCACAAATAGAATTGTGCACAAGCTTACGGAACAAGGGATCATACCTCTGGGGAATATTTTCATGAGTGTGGTAGAACTGAATATGGCAACTTCATTTTGTTGTGCGTTAATCCTTTTATCTAAGAAATCATTACAAAAAAACTAAAGTTTTATCCGTTTGTGGTTTTCGTGTAAATTGAATTCCGAAAACCTAAACTTGTCTGTGATTTTTCTCGATTTCATTTTACGTACATTATTTGATGTGTTGGCTGCGTTACGGATATGCTTTATCTGCTGTAGTATTATACGTACAGTTTTGAATCACCGTGTGCATGGGTTGGGTTTATTCAGTCGATTTACGTACGGCGGGTTATTTTTTTCCTACATGCTGACTTGCCTGTTTTTCTTTCATTTCTTACAGCACAAACAAAACTTGACTCATCGCGAAAAACTTTCGCAGTTGTTTACCTTTGAATAGGAAATGGAATCAAACACACTAGTAATCTGACTCGGCGTCTTCACATCAACGACGATTGGGTGAGAGGTAACCACCGAGTCGGTCCTCATAACCGGCTGAAGGTCATCTATTACGAAGTGGCTCAACTGCACAAACAAACATACTTATTACTCGGCAAAGTGAAATACGCATCGTAAACGTCTGCACATTATTGAAAATAGATAACTCTTGAAATCGTAGCCCTTTCTGAGTAACGAGATCGAGTAAGAGTTTTTCGATTCACTTTATTCGTAGAACCTAGCTTGAACACAGCATTTCCTTGCCAGCATCAAAACTTTTCTTAGAAAAATTGAGTTCTGCTGCCGTTTTAAAATCTATATTTTAGAAATGCCATGAAATTCACTTACGATGTCCCACGCGGGTTCCGCTACTGCCAAGCCTAGGTATTCCAAAAATGAAGCGAAGCCTTCGTTCAGCCAGATGTTGTCCCACCACTTCATCGTAACAATGTTGCCATACCACTGCAAAACGTAATGACTTCTTTGGATTCGCAGCATAGCGGAATTTGCAAAAAAACACTTCAAACGAGAAACCTCTCCAAGTCAGTAGCACGGTGATGACTTTGCAGTACAGCTAAACACTAAATATTTTCCAACTTTTAAAAGTAAGTATTCTATATTTTTTGAAAGCGACAACTGATATTTTGCTAAAATAGTTGGCGGAAAACTGCCTTTCCAGTCACGTTTTGAGACTTTAAGTTTCTTTTCTAGCTACATATATGACAACTGCATCGGCCGCCAGTGGTCCTTATCTCGGGGATGACATACTGGAAGCCACAGTTAAAACTTTTAGAAAGAAAAGAATGCCCCATTTCTTGATTTAGGCCCTGAAACCTAGCAAAATATCACCAAACGTTTTCTTAATATGCAGGTACAGAAGTCTTTTCACGGTAGCTTTGAAAATATGTTCGATTGATGTGCCGTAAAAGAATTAAAGTAAAAGCGTGCGTTTTTCATTCCATGATAATAACAAGCAAAACTTTTCCGCTGGATTGAGAAACATACTAAATCTATCCCCGCACATCCTCTCCTACAAATTCATTTTGTACACTCAATTTTACATTAATAAACAAGTTGCTGATGATAAGCACACTGCATTTAATTAGTGGTGGGCAGTACGTCATGAACTTTCAAGCTTACATTCAGCTACTATACTGCTTTCCAGTGCCAGATAAGCCTTTTAGGGGCCCTGAAGCACAATTTTTCGTTTGCCCCATCTTTCCCATAAAAACCATTGACCCATAATGCTCGTGTTCATCGCGCGAAATAACACACTCTGCAACATCATATGAAAAGGGTAGATGGGCAATGCGAAAACGATTTTCCTATCATAAACTCAGGAATACGAAAACGTTCTCAATTTTTCCCACCACGTTAGCCACTCAAACTATAACAGTACAGTACGTGTTTTTTTGCAAGCAAATTCATGTATCAGCTTGTCAAAGCATTGATTCCGTAAGAGTTTGCTCTCAATACTTTTATCAGCAACAAACGATTTAAACGTTGCTGTGACGTTGATGACCTGAGTTCATTCTTTATCCGTTTCATTTTCGAAGATGACCTTACACCACTGTAGTTTGAGCACAAGCAAAGATATACAATAGCAATGCTTGGAAAAAGTGATATCAGTTTTTTTTGCGGAATTAGGAGATGCACCAATGCTTCGTGCGACTCATCTTCCTGTTTTTCGTTGACACACAACTTAACAAAATTAAGAATTGGAGTAATTCACTTCCAACTGAATGTTCCTCAATATCATTGGAATAAACAACAGCAAGTTTTTCACCAGCAATACGTCTTTCAATGAAACCTCTAATATTTTGTGCGAAAGACTTCGTTCTGCTATAAAACAAAACATGTCGATTGACTTGTGTTAAAATTTCTTTAGCGGCTCTCTAACAAAACCGTAAGTCTGAATTTGGCTCCCTTCAGCAAAAAGGTTGAGAATCACCACAGGCGTAGCCAGGGAGGCCCAGGTGACATGCCTCTCCAAATTTTTACTAAATCTAGTCATTTTGTTATTTGAGAAGCGGTATCACAAACAAACTAGTGTTGCTCGCCTAAAATCAAACATTTTGACCCACAATATGTTGCCCCCCAAAATTTTGGGCTGGCTACGCCACATCAGAACCACCACTGCTTTATACCCTGCACCTGCTCTTTTCCTGCGTCGTGAATGAGATGCCATACCGTTCTTCTATGATGTCACAAGCGCCTGTAATGTGTTTTTTCCTGCTGCACACAGTCTGTATATTGCATTGAACGTTTGGCAACAATCTTCGTGCGTAGGCAGGCTCTAACTGTATTGAATGCCAGCTTAATGTTGGCGGCCCCTTTACTGCAAGGGCCCTCAGGCCTGTGCCTCACGGGCCTCATAGCTAATATGGCACTGCTGCTTTCACAAGTTTTTACATTTACAGTAGATACAGTTTTAAAATATTCTGATTTTCTAATATTTTTCAAAACACCAATGCACAATCTGTTTTATATTTACCGCAGTATTGGAGTACTTTTGCTGATATACGGCTTGTGATAAACGTCTTTAACAGAAACAGTTCACTGTTTACTCGATACCTGGTGGACGAGCTCGTGCGAAACAACAGCAGCAACGCGTTGTTTGTTTGAAGTTGACGATTCTTTTGGATCCCAGAGCAGATTAGTTTCGCGATAAGTTATAAGGCCCCAGTTTTCCATGGCTCCTGTTCCGAAGTTTGGAATTGCTATCATGTCTGTGAAGTAAAAATTGTAAGTGTCGTGCAAGGATTTCAGCAATTCTGCAGCAACAGCAATTTTCTGAAGGTCTAAAAGGGGCCGAAAATTCAACTTGTTTATGCCGTTAAGAGCTTATGGCGGAGTTGCACAGGGATAACTAATAAGAGTTTTCCTACTTTTTATTGTTGTCTTCCTATGGTTTTTGCGGCTTCTACATACGAGAAAAAGTCTGTTCAAGGGTGCGAGAGCAAAATGTTTATTGTTAGGGAGTTAGAAAGCAAATAAAAGGCATGACATGTTGTCTTTTTGATCAATTCCTTAATCTGGTGAAAAACATTCTTCCGAAGCTTCCAGTTGAAAGTTCTGATGAGATCAAACTGATCTGTTGCTGCCTTCTGATTAATACACAAATTTTATCTTTTGTTTAATTTTTAGGAAAATCAGCTTGATAAAATTATTTTAGGTCGCTTATCAGTTTATTATCTAAACGCCGATTCCTTCAACAAAAATAGAGATAAAACATATTGAGAAACAAAAACCAAACCTGGCACTTCGACTCGTGCATGCACATACCTGCTTAGTGACGGTATTCAGTATAGTTCATCAACAAAGTGTAAAATTCTTGTGTTGCAATATTTACTTTCATGCCTGTGCTAGCGTTTTTGGATTTATTGCAGATTAGAAACAAAACTGCAGGTTATTTTACTTGAATTACTGTTTCTAAAACTCGCTGATTTTTTATATGCGAAATGTTAAAATATTTCCTTTGTACAGAAGCCGAGGTCATAATCGTTACATACCGCATTTCGGCAAGGAGTAGTCCATGTCAAACAAATCTTCAAAATAATCAAAAATTTTTTTCATTACTTCCAGAGAATAGTTGGCTTGTCCTGATTCCAGCTTATGAGGAGGGATATAAACACGAAGCTGAAAAAAATGACGACAGTCTACGCGTTTGTCTTGTGATCGTACAGCTAAATCAGGTGCAATCGTTTAGACCAGTGGTTCGCAAACTGTGGTGCGCGTACCAGTAGTGGTACGCGAAGGCCTTCAAGGTGGTACACGAATAGACCTACTTTCCGTTTTTCTTCGCAAAAAATATATTCACAGCTATAATTTTTACCTGTCGGGTTATGTTAATAAATTCCTGAATTTTTGTGTGGCCAACTTCCCATCTTGGTTTCTAAAAATGGCCACAATACTTTCTCACAGCCGTTTACTTCATGTTTCATTTGTGTCAACTATGGCTTTCCAAACCTTTGATCGACTGATATTTGGCACATTGACTTTTCCTGGAACAAGGTGGTACGAGTTGACAGTCCGGGACCCACAAATGGTACGCGACCGGAAAAAATTTGGGAACCACTGGTTTAGACAAACTATTCTCACGCGCAATGACTTAATAGGGGCGTTGGCAATCCGGTAGGGTATGCTTGTAATCACCAAACACCTTAATTAATGGTTTCTTATAGAGGCGTAACGGAAACTAAAGCAGATCTGATATCACGGAAGTACTCGTTTCAGGGAAATTCCTAAAAGACTAAAATAGACCAGCAACATCTGGCACGCATTTGTGCAAACCTTAACACATTCTAAACTGTAAAAATTCTGCAAACTATTGCTTTTAAACCTCATAATTGTCCAACAAAATGCGATGCTTGTGAGACATAAGCCCCTTGTCAGTGTTTGCCTACAGGGAATGTTCGATGTGGTTATGGTGTGACCTTGGCGTTTACCTGAGTGAGCTGAGGCTTACCTAAAATTTTGGAAATTGAAACGCTCCCTTCCTCTGTTGATTCCTCTATTTAGCTCCCCTCGCATGACAACTGATTGTGTAGAAAAAGAACGTTCCAAACGAGCACAACAACGCAAATACAATCTCTAACTCAAAGTGAGCATCGGATATAGCACCGGCACAATCAGGGGCGTAACGAGGAGGGGACAAAGAGGGAACAATCCCTAGGGCGCCAAACCACTACGGGGATGCCGAATCACTGCGGGGCCGCCGAAAAGTCCCAACAATGTCACAAGCACTTTTTTCAATGCAGTACATTTGCTTCCGAAAGACCTCAACACGGGGTCGCCAAACTTGCTTCTTGCCCCCGGCGCCATCTAACCTCGTTACTCCCCTGAGAACAATCGAGCACTGAACACTTATCATTGACAGCAGAAAGACACAAAATTTGAATCGTTGTCCCAAAGACCACGTTTGTTGCGTTCTAATATCCGGCGTTGAATAACAGTGAAATACAACATAAACTAAGAAATTATATTATCGCGTGTGCTACTACGCTGAAGTCATTTTCTAGATAAAGTTGTAGCAATTTCGACTTGTGATATTTTCAAACTCTCAAAAAAAGAAAAGAGTCCGAAAATGTTTGATCAGTTCACACAACGTGTAGTACACAGTATACATAGTTGTTTTGACAAAGTAGAACGCCTGTGTAACAAATGGATAAAGGTTTTCGTCGGTTCAAACAGTAACGCAAAAGGTGCTCCGTCACTAAGCAAACAATCTACTGAAGACGCTTCGAGCATCTCACAAATCTTTGCATACCATACACATGACAACTACGATAATTATTTTGCTTTGTCATGTGCAACAGCAATATAACCGAAACTTCCGTTCGTGGCGTGCGGAACACATTTATTTATTCGCGTTGCGGCTTAATTTTGGCGTAACTTGGAATTGTTCTAGGCAAAAATGAAAAATGGAAATACTTCACTTACAGGAATTTTGTTTTTGTCGCTGAATTTTTGGATGTACGTAAAATTGCCAATGCAAAAGCATCCCAGATATGTCGGCATCGGCACAGACTCGTGGAACTCTGTCTCCATCAAACCGTCGCTTCTTAGTTCTGGACCCTGAAATTACATCGTTGATGACGACGAAGTCCAGGTATCAGCAAGCAAGGAACCTGTCTTGAATATCACGCATAATTCCGACACGAGATTTTGCGCGTCAGGCCAAAGCCACACATTCGCCGATGCAACTAGTTTCGGAAATTGTTTGCTCAGTATTGAATCCAGCAAATGTCGAACATCACCATGATGCCTCAGAAGTGCTATCAATTACTTTTAAAATACTTTCGGTTCGATTTCGCCATGGCTTTGAAAACAAATTATATCAAACTCGCTGATCACCATACCGCAGGTCCGCAGCGCAAGTGCTGCGTTTCAGACCGCTGTTTTTTGAACATTCATTTTCATTTTTGAAATATTTCTGTGTAATGTTCAACTGAGTATGCAGTATACGTTTGGACCATTAACAAGTATTGCTGAAATTGGATAAAAAAAAGATCTTTACCCTTGACACGTTCATGTTGGACAAAGCTACATGACCTTGCTCATGTACGAGGGTGGTAGTGTATCTTATCTTGAAAGCTGGTTCGTCAAAACATGGGTAAGCTTTTCTTGCATCAGTGGGTTCCATGTCGGATCCCACCATTGCTCTGCATAAGACAAAATTTTGTCGAAAAAGAGCAAAGCTTTTCTAAGCACATCTAGATCCAACATTGGTATTCTGTTAGATGCACAAAACATTAATTCCAATGCAGTGAGACAGTTTTTTTGAGCAAATTTCAGCGTAGCACAACCATCCTGCGGTGATCCAATTTAATGGTCCCACGAACGGAATTAGAGATTGTACCAAAATTTTTTAAGTAATTGCTACTACTTTACAACCTTACAATATGTTTATTGCTGATATAAAACTTTTATATAAAAAAGTGCAGAACATACTTTGTTGTATAGAAATTAAAACATTCGACAATAAAAGAGATTTCGATTTATGTAACCCAAATTAAGTGTAAAAGGACCAAATGAACTGCTTCACGTGTTTCGGGAATTCAGCAAATTACCCGAGTAGTGCCGCAGCATGCGAGCGGAAGTGTCGGGTAAACACACAAAAAAATTGCTGCCAAGTTCATTACTTGCGAAGGTGGCACAAATGCAAGTACCACTTTGGAGATAAAGAAGGTTAAACCACAGCATGTGTGCAAAGCATGTCTTAAAACGCATTTGCATCAGTTCCACAAACTTACATGCATTTTTCTGGAAGAATTGTATTCTTAATCAATTACATTTTCAAGAATATGAAACAGAGCTAATTCTTTCCGCCAAGGTCTCAGTTGTTTTCCAGCTGGCATATAATATTATCTTTGACTTACTGCTCTCCTGATGGTGTGTCGTAAACAGACTTGTAAAGGCCAACAATCCTTCCCACTAATGATCCTTCGAATTCCATTGTAAGAAGGTAATTATGACCTGTTGCATAACAAATGTTCTTTTGTTAAGCTATACTAATGAATACAAAAGTGAAAACATGCAGCCTGCATGTTTACTTGAAAGAAGACAAAGGCTTACGTACAGAATCATCAAGTCAAATTGAATTTGTGTTATTTGTTGTTGTTTTGCATAAACTGTGCTCTTCTGATTTTGCAAAAATTTCACTTTTAACGATGAAAACATTTTCAGAGAAAGTAACGAAGCGTGGGAAGCTTCTTAAAATTGCTGGCATGCCTTCGTCCTGGATGATTTGCGAATTATCTAAAATGCGTAAGGTTCTACGGCAAATGGAATTATTGCACTACACATAAAATTGCACGAATATATACGACAGGGTCTAAACGTAAAATAGTCTGTAATACTCAAACACAATCACACCGACCTAAATCGAGCTTTATTTTTGACACTCTGATGTGACCTTAAAACTCACTTGTTCGTTGTCGAAATAGATATAAAACTCTTCGTTATAATGTGATATAAAAGCAGTCCAAATCGCGTTGCTAAGAAACCTTACTTGAACGGATAAAACCGTTAAATAACCCATATTTTGACAAAGTCAACAAGGCACTCTGCAAGCTGGCTATGCCAAAAACCTTTGTGCTGAGTATGATGAATAAAAATACTTGGCCCGTTTTGAACGGCAATTGTAAGCATTTATTAATCAAAACGCACCATATTTTTGTACTATTTGCTTGTGACAGCGTGTCAACTTATTTCTATACAGAAGTACTGCTCTATAAACAATCAAACTTCCAGATGTTTTTTCTCACATTTATCAGGGATATGTTTCCTCCTATTAAACTTGCAAAATAATATCATTCAAAAAAACGTTGGGCCGGTTCGACTTTGTGCCAGGACAAAAACGTTTTACGTCATACTGCATCCTTTGTTTATCGGAGTCCATAAACTGTGCATGCTTGCGCTCACATTCCTGATTGCGAATTTACATTCAAAGCTCCTGATTGAACAAGACACCAACAGTATTTAAACTTTAACGAAGCATTAATGCTTCTTAGTTTGCCTATCGGATATCTCCATCTTCTACCACACGTTTCAGTTAGCATTGCAAGCATTTGCTTTCAGACAACGTTTTCAGATATGACCATGAAACTGCACGTACAAACAATCCAAATCGAATGAAAAAAAACGATAATAAACTCGACTGCGTACGATGAAAATTGATATGACAATGCAATCCCGTAAAAAAGCCGTCCCTTTCGAGGTTTGGTCGTGACATTTGCATGTGCTCAATACGACGCTTAAATGAACAAAAGTTTACCTGGTTCCAGCTGGCTTTTAGGTTTCACGACATAGTATTCATTCGGCGCATAACGAAACTGCTCTGCGATTTGTAGATCCACTGCGTCACCAGTGGTTTCTATGCGTTCTACCTTCACGTCCAATATGTCCAATAATGCATCAGCATGAACCATAACGTAATCGGTGTTCTGATCAACACACAAAACATTGTAAGGCTCTTGAACATTCGCGACGGCATTGGGTCTAAAATGATATTATAAGTCGAAATAATCAAATTGTACCACCAAAATAAAACCACGATGTTGCCTAAGCAGCTTAGCATTATCATGTGCTAATTGTCGGTTGAGTGCATCTTTGCACGAAGTCACGGTAGCACAGAAAGGGTCATACTTAAGATTTAACAAACATGTAAGTATGTAATAGCTAGGGCAACCAATTTCTTGACGTAAAAACTTAAAAATTTGACATTATAATTTGCAAATTTTGACATTATTTTGACCTATAAATTTTCTGCGTTTGTAACTGCAAAATAATTCAGCCTTAGGTGTTGAGGTAAACCCAGAAGTATATTCATGCACTCCATTCTTCGAAATTTTGAAATATTTGGTTGTTTAAATTTGGGGATGATCTACTGATAAGTACATAAATAACTACAGTAGAGTCAAACCTGAGAACATCATAAAGTTGAAACGTTATATGCATAATGGATTGAGCATTTACCAAATACTGTAAGACTACGGTTCTTGCCTCACCATGCTTATGCTACATACTATTCAATCGCCCAGTAGTGGGCAAAACTGCATTATTGCGCCAGAAGTCGCAGCAAACCCACTATTACTACAGAATTGCAACTAAACTTGCAAAGGCATATCAATATCTGTTGTTGTAGTTTCAATAAAGTATCGATGAAGAGAAAAAAACTCTGCTGCAAGAAAATTTTGACCCAACGATACATTTTGGCCTAATGATAAACTTTGACTTTTTTTGACCTAATAACTTGGGCTTCCCTCATGGTATGAGCGTGAAATTTGGTTTGTGGTCGTTTCATGAACTATCAAAACGGCAGAAAAATTTTGACCTTATTGACTTTTGGTTGCCCTAGTAATAGCCAAAAATTTCATTAATTCTTGCCTTTGTCACTTTGAAAGTCATAGCGTTGGATCCAGTATAGGTATCAGTGGTCATATTCGGATGGAGCTTCAGACGGTAGTGTGCAGGAATTATGTAGTCAGGCAACCGGTAATTGCTCCATATACCATCTACGTAACACGACTTAATCACTTTTAACAAAACTGAACAGCAGTTGTAGGCTACGTCGTGAAGTCAAGACAGCTGCATATTAAGTGTTGCACGGTTAAGGTCTATAAATTACTTTGAAGGTTTAAGTTTCTGTTTCTGACATTGTTAATAAAAAGGTTTGCTTTAATAGCGAAGGTGTCAAAAATGAAAGACCATGATCCGCACCTGCAGATGGTGTACTTGTAGGAGGTGTTGCTGCAAAGAACAATACTTTTGTGAATTTTAACGATATAAAGTGTTTATCATTCAACCAGACACACGTTTTCTGAAAAAAGCAAATCCATAAGTAGTCCTTAAAACCATTCAGAATTCACGTTATACTTTAGTCTATAAGAACCTGTTACAACTTGTCCTGTGGTTGTTGAGGGATCTGTTGGTTCTGCGCAAATAGAAAATAAAGAATTTTTAATACAAATACAATTTCTTCAAATGAAAAATTAACATCAACGAAAAAGCAAGTTACTGTATTTGTTTTTCTACAAAAAGCAAGCACACACGTTTCTCTACGAAAAGCAAATTTACTCATACGAAAATATAAAGGCATTTTTACTTTGTTTCAGTCAGTGTAAAAGAATCCACTGCAAAGTTATAAAAAACGCATTCTTTAGAATAAGTGAAAAAAAATAAAGACAGTATCAGACGAATCATTCGAAAATTGATTTTTAACACTTGTGCACAACAGTCACAAGCACAAAAATTATTAGTGTAGTCTTTAAACTTTCTGACTTGAATATTAAATTTCCAGACATGTCTGTGCTGGAAAATTCGTTAGATCTTTCTTTGACATACGATCATTGAACCAGGGGCAAAAATATTTAATTTAAATTTTGATCAGAATACACGAAAATAAGCACTCGCCAACATATTAAAGCAGGGGTTCTTAAAGTGTGCCTCGATGTTCCCAGGAGGTATTTAGATTAGATGTTGGGGTTAATCAACAGTGTTGGGAAGTAAAGTCCAAACCCGGACTCAAATCCTCATTCTAAGAACTTGGACTTGCTTCCATCCAGATTGACTCTTCTTGCATTCGTTCTAGAAATCTAGCAACACTGCACCCACATGAAGAAGATTGGTGCTGATGAATGTGATGCAGCCTTTGCATCAAACTTTTTCCTCACTACTCTAGTGAATATCACTTTACCAGTTCTGTTTCATGTCTTACAAGTTTTTTGTTATTAAGCTTTTTATGAGAAGAGTTATCCAGATTGACGAAAATTTTACTTAGGGGTATTGAGGCGTTAAAATTTTAAGGACCAACGGGGTAAAAAGGGAAGGAAATTCTTTGAATCAACATCCTTTATCTGCTTCCATCTGATTTACATAAAATGGTGGAAGTGTGAGCACCAGTTTATCTGCAACGAAATCATTCACTTGTTTATGTGTTGCAAAACTCATTTTTTTCAAATTGAACCGCTGTCGATTTTCATTCTCAAGATTTGGACAGTTCTTCGTTAGCCAACACTTGTACACCGCTCATCCTTGCGTTCGAGTTTAAGTTTGCCCACGAACATTTCGGATTATACGCGATAAGTGAGATGTTTACCAACGGATGTTTCGCGCTATAACCCAAGATGGATATTTGCCCGCGGGTGTTTGCGCTGATAAATGCACATTATACACTTCGGAAGGACAAACATAGGCAGAACTCCCTGTCTTTGTCCAACATCGATTCCCAGCTAGGATGCAATGAAACGATGCACCTCTGGCCTCTGGCTGCATCCTTCTGTCTCTGCCTAATACCAGCATTTCTGTCTCTGTTTAACGTGATCTACTACACCAAAAACATACTGATTTGGTGTGTTTTCTCTCCGTGTGGCATGTATGCAGCATCTTTTAAACTTGAGAGTCCTATACAAGTTTATGAAGCTTCCTACGTAACAGCTTCAAAACCGGAATCGGTGGGTTTCAAAAAATCATCATGTTTGTAATCAGATGTATGATCACAGATTAACAGCACACTGAGAAACAAAAATCAAACGCATATTAAAATTACGATTAGAATAGTGGAAAGAGACAAGATAAACAATAAAAGAAAAAAGCAGTCCCATCACCGCTTCTAAACTGGGTTCATAAATTTTAAGTGTCGTGGGATGGTTGGAGAGGGGATATTTGCATTACCGTGTGACCTGCGAAACGCACCAGAAAACATTTCGAACGTCCTTGATGGCATCGGGATCATTGCAAAAAATAAGTGCTTGGATGATTTCTACAAGTAAGGAAAACAATCAATCATGTAATCCAACGACCTTATGCTTTAGATAACCCAGCAAACTTATACTTGAAAGACTTGAAGTATAATTGAGTTGAGTTCGAGAAATTGCTTTAGACAAAAAGAAAACTTACTTTGACCATCAGAACCTTTGTTTTGGTTTGATAAACCAACGCCGAGCCCAACACCAAGTCCGATCGACACAATGACGGCGCATGCTATTGCAACAATAACAGCAGTTCTCTGAAAAGTAACTATTTTAGTAAATACGATGAAAATTTTATATAAACTAAAGTATCTATAGATAGGCAAGTTTCATCCAGTAGAACTGATCCAACTGTCCCAGCTGATTTTATATGCAAATCGGACCCGTAATGTAGTTAACAATCATGTTGTAACCCTTGAGTGCTAATATGACGCTAAACAGCAACCGGTGATGGTGCACCAGTTCGGAGGCTCTTCAGTTTCAGCGAAAATCGAAAACCTCTTTATTCCCGGGTCCACTCTGGTCGGGAGTGGTGACGCATGACTGGGTTCCAGCTATAGTTTAAATATTCTTTTTGATTAGCTGTCTAAGCTATTCAGCCATGCATGACAATCAGTTTGGATCTGGGGAACCGATGGGCAGATGGAAAATATTTCTCCAGGGCGGCATCTCCTGCAGCTGAACCCATGTCCAACGTATTGACCAACTTTTCCTTGGGACTATCT